>Ga0164242_10000429_pt1 | contig 51223 bp, 51 predicted proteins | sample OricomgcompostMG_FD_108783 | JGI IMG/M metagenome (GOLD analysis project Ga0164242, IMG submission 108783) | Miracle-Growth compost microbial communities from Emeryville, California, USA - Original compost - Miracle growth compost (MG) ...
AGCGACTCGGAGATCGAGAAGAGGAATGCGTCGAGCACGTGCTGCGGGAGCGCGATGCGGCTCGTGCCATGCCACTCGACATCGAGGCCGAGGTCGTCGAAGCGGGTGCGGACCGACTCGAGCGTCGTGCCGAGCGTCGACTCCTCGACCGGCTCGGGCGTGTACTCGGCGCCCGGGAGCGCGAAGAGCGGCTCGCCGAGCCGGAGCTGCCGGAGCAGATGGGCGTCGTTCCGCGCCTGGCTCCGGAGCGCCTCGGCCGGCACGCCGATGCCCGAGTGCGCGAGGAGCGTCAGGGTCGCGAGGACGGTGTCGTGGAGGAGGCGCGCGCTCTGCCGCCGGTTCGCCTCCATCTCGCTCGCCTGCCGCTCGGCGCGATGCGCCAGGCCGATCTCACGCACCTGTCGCAGCGCGTCCGGCACCGAGCGGACGAGCGTCAGGCCCCCGATGTACACGACGATCCAGGCGAGGGAGTCGAGGACGAGCGGCACCATCCAGGTGTAGTTGGGGGCGAGCGCCGCGACTGCGACCCCGATGGAGATGAGCGCCGCGAACCAGAACCAGAAGTGCCCGCGTCGCCCGCTGAGAAGCGGGATCGATCCACCGGCGACGCCGGCACCGAGCAACGCAACGACCGCATAAACGCTGGAAAACGTGGTGTCATGCGAGTTCTCGGGGCGGATGGATCCGAGAAGGAAGGCGAGGACATCGACGATGAGGGCGACTCCGACATAGGCGAGGAGTCCGACGCGCGTCGTCAGGAGGACGGTAAGGGCCGCGGCGACGAAGAGGAGTGGCAGCGCGCTCCAGTACTGGGAAGTTCCGAAGGTCGTCGAGGTATTGAGCAGGATCAGCGAGGTCGCAAGCACACCGGTGACGATGATCTGCGCCGTGCGACCCAGGAGTCGGTCACGCTTCGACGAGATGGCATCCATGGGAATCGCGTTCATCGTTCCACACGCGAGGGCCGGCGCAGCGAAATAGCGTTTGTCCCCCGAATTGGGGGCACAGGAGGAACGGCAGATGCCCAGTACTGTGACCCGAAGAGGGGCATTTCGCCGTCACCGCCCTATCGGAGGGGACGGCATCCAGGGGGAAGTCGCGTGGGACCGCATTCCGGTCCCACGCGCTCCCTCAGGCCCGGAGGCTCAGGCGTACACCCAGTACACGCACTTGATGTACGTGTCCCCGACGTACCACGGATCGCGCAGGTAGCTCGAGAGCGCCATCCCCTTCTGCGTGCAGAATGCGCCCTCATTGAAGACGTAGCCCGTGACGTAGTTGTACGTCACGTAGACAGGCTCGCGCGCCATGGCGTACGGGGTGACCGTCATCGCGCTCGCCGGCGCCACGGCGACCGCGGTCAGGCCGAGCGCCGCGCTCGCGCTGAGCGCTGCGCCGACGGCGATGCGGGTGCGGATGCTCGGCTTCTTCGCCGGCTTCTTGATGGACATGAATGATCTCCGTTCCGGACGCCGCGGGAGGCGTCCTGCATTCCCTGCCCCCATCATGCCGCGATTCGGCCTCGCGTCACGCCTATTTCTGAAACAGGCTCATGCCGCGAGCAGGCGGACGAGCTGCGCCCCGATCTCCCCGGTCTCGATGAGGAATGCGTCGTGGCCGTAGGGCGACTCGATCCGGTGCGGCACCCCCCCGTCGAGATTGCCCGGGACGGCGGCCGCGATCCGCTCCTGGTCGGGGGACGGGAAGAGCCGGTCGGTGTCGATCGTGACGACGACTGCAGGCATGGTGATCCGGGCGAGCGCGGCCTCGACGCCGCCCCGATCGCGGCCGACGTCGTGGGAGCTCATCGCGTTCGCGAGCGTGATGTAGCTGTTCGCGTCGAAGCGGCGGGTGAACTTGTTGCCGTGGAAGTCGAGGTAGCTCTCGACCGCGTACCGCCCGCCCTCCCCGAGCGGGGAGCGCGAGCCCTGCCAGGTCCGGTCGAACCGGGTGTTGAGCTCGTCCTTCGCCCGGTAGGAGAGGAGTGCGAAGCGGCGTGCGAGCGCGAGGCCGCGGTGCGGGCCCTCGCCGTCGGGCGCGTCGTAGTAGTCGCCGTCGACGAACGCCGGGTCGGAGCGGATGGCGTCGATCTGGACCGAGTTCTGGGCGATCTGGTCGGCGGTCGAGATCGCGGGGCCGGCGAGCACGGCGACGCGTGCGACTCGTTCCGGCCGGCCGACCGCCCATTCGAGCGCCTGCATCGCGCCCATCGAGCCGCCGATCACGGCGGCCCAGCGTTCGATGCCGAGCAGGTCGGCGAGCGCCGCCTGGGCGGCCACCTGGTCGCGCACGGTGATGAACGGGAAGCGGGCTCCCCATTCACGCCCGTCCGGCGCGTAGCTCGCCGGACCGGTCGTGCCCTGGCAGCCGCCGAGCATGTTCGGGACGACGATGAAGTACCGGTCGGTGTCGAGCGGCTTCCCGGGTCCGACCACGTCGCCCCACCAGCCGGCCGTCGCGTGCCCCGGCCCGGGAGGACCCGCGATGTGGCTGTCGCCCGTGAGGGCGTGGGCGACGAGGATCGCATTCGAGGCGTCCTCGTTCAGCGTGCCGTGCGACTCGTAGGCGACCTTCACCGCGGGAAGCGTGCCGCCCCGCTCGAGCGGCAGCGCGCCGATCGCGGCGAAGACCCGATCGCCGACCGGATCGCCCTCGCGCCAGGCGCCGGTCGCCGGGGGCTTGCCGACGAGATCTCGGACGTTCGCGTCCGTGATGAAGGCCGAGGGGAAGGAGTCCTCAGGCGTCTGCCAGTCCACGCCGCGTCACCTCCCGCGCTCGATCGCCATCCCCATATTCTTCCGGGTCCGCGGCGCGGGTTACGTCGCCGCGCCTCAGGGGAGGGACGATCAGCCCAGGAACGCGTCGATGAGCTCCCGGCCCTCGGCGTCGATCGTCGAGGCGGAGCTCTCGCGCACGATCCGCCCGCCGCTCAGGATGTAGACGCGGTCGCACACCTGGAGCGCGAGATCGACGCGCTGCTCGACGAGCAGGATCGAGCGGCCCTGCTCCCGAAGTGCGGTGAGCGCCCGCGCCAGGTCCTGGATCGCGAGCGGGGCGAGGCCGAGCGACGGCTCGTCCAGGAGCATGAGCGCGGGGTCGCTCATCATCATCCGTCCGATGGCGACCATCTGCTGCTCGCCGCCGCTCAGGGCGTTCGCCGGCCGGTTCCGGTAGCGGCCGACCGCGGGGAAGAGCTCGTAGACCGAGCCGAGCAGCGCTTCGACGCGCTCACGGTCGTGCCGGAGCCGCAGGCCGCCGAGCCGCAGGTTGTCCTCGACGGTCTGATCGAGGAAGAGGCGACGGCCCTCCGGCACGAGGCCGACGTGTCCCCGAGCGATCCGGTGTGTCGGCATCGTGGTGACGTCGGTCCCTGCGACCTCGATCCGGCCGCGGCGGTGGCGGAGCATGCCCATGATGGCGCGGAGGACGGTCGTCTTCCCCGCGCCGTTCGGGCCGAGCAGAGCCACCGCCTCGCCGCTCTCGACGCGCAGGGCGATGTCGTGGACGACATCGAACCGGCCGTAGCCGGCCGAGAGTCCCTCGATCTGCAGTGCCTCGCCGCTCATTGCCCCAGGTACACCTCTCGCACTCGTTCGTTGCTCCGGACCTGCTCGGCCGGCCCGCTCACGACGAGGCGGCCCGCGGCGAGGACCGTCACGTCGTCGCACATGCTGAAGATGAAGTGCGTCTGATGCTCGACGACGATGACGGTGACGCCTCGCTCGCGGAGGTCGTTGAGGATCTCGGAGACCTGCTCGATCTCTCGGGTCGACAGGCCCGCGAGCGGCTCGTCGAGGATGAGAATGCTCGGCTCGCCCACGCATGCGGCGGCGAGCTGGGTCAGCTGCTCGACCCCGTGCGGGACGTCGGCGACGCGCGCGCCGTTCCAGCTCGCCGCAAGGCCCGCGGTCTGCAGCGCAGTGTCGGCGGCGCCTCGCATCTCGCGGTGATCGCGGAGCGCCCCGGGCAGGAGCGGCCAGACGAGCGATCGTCCCGCCACGTTCGGGGTGCGGTGATACAGGCCGATGGTCACGTTCTCCCGGACGGAGAGATCGCGCACGAGCACCGCGGACTGGAACGTGCGCCGGATCCCATGCGCCGGTCGGGTCGCGGCGTCGAGGCGGTCGATCCGCCGCCCGTTCGCCACGATCGTCCCCTCGTCCGGGCGGAGGCGGCCTGCGACGAGGTTGACGAGCGTGCTCTTCCCGGAGCCGTTCGGCCCGATGAGCCCGTGCACCGAGCCGCGGCGGACGCGGAAGTCGACCTCCTCGACCGCCTTGACGCCCTTCACATAGCTGAACGTGATGCCGGTCGCCTCGAGCGCGTACTCCTCGGATCCCGTCCGGCGGGGCGGGCTCGACGTCGCCTCGACCTCGACATGACCGACGGGGGCGGTATCGCCGGCGGCCGCGGCGGCAAGGGGCGGGCCGGATCGCCGCCGGGTGAGGCGATGGATCACGAGCATCACGAGGCCCATGACCCCGCCGGGGAAGAAGACGATGATCGCGACGAAGACGAGCCCGTAGATCAGCTCCTGCACGAGCGGGTCGATGTGGACGACGATCGGGAACGCGCTCACGAACGCCGCCCCGATGATCGGCCCGAGACGCGTGTTGATCCCCCCGAAGATCACCATGACGAGGATGTTGACCGACGTCGTCCAGGTGAACTGCTGCGGCGAGATGTAGCCGCTGAACGAGAACGCCCAGCCCGCCATGCCCGCGAGGCCGGCCGACAGCGCGAACACGCCGATCTTGATCGCCGCCGTGCGCACACCGTTGGCCGCCGCGAACGGCTCCGCGTCCCGGATCGCGAGCAGCACGGGATACATCGCCGATGCGCGGATGCTCCAGACGATCGTGACGGCGATGAGCAGCACGACCGCGATGGTCCAGACGAGGGGATTGCCGAGGAAGATCGCCCAGGAGGGCAGCGACGGATAGATCGGGCCCGGCGTGCCGTTGAGGCCGCCCGTGAACGCGAAGTCCTGGAGGATCACGGTCACGACGAGCGAGAAGATGAACGTCATGATCGCGAAGTAGAGCCCGCTGACGCGCAGCGACAGCGTGCCGAGCACCGCGCCGACGAGGCCCGCTCCGATGATCGAGATCGGCAGCAGCAGGTAGATGTTCCACCCCGCATGGCCGAGGAGGGCGGTCGTATAGGCCCCCAGCGCGAAGAGGCCCGCGTGCCCGAGCGAGTAGAGCCCGGTCATGCCGGCGACGAGGTCGAGGCTCACCGCGAGCACGGCGAAGATCATCGCCTGGCTGATGAGCCCCTGCGTGTAGATCGTGCCGTGCGCGATCCCGTACGTCGCGCCGAAGTAGGCGAGGACGAGCGCGGCGGTGATCCAGGCCCATGTGCGGCGTCGCCGGATGTCGCCGGCGGCGGTGACGGCGGCGGCGGTCATGCGCGCGTCCCCATCGTCGCGACGTTCCCTCGTCGGCCGAACCAGCGCCGGAAGAGGTTGCCGGACGCGAAGAGGCCGTGCGGCGCGATGAGCAGCACCACGACGACGACCGCGAAGGGGAACCAGTCGGCCGCCTGAGAGTTGATGTACGTGTTGGCGAGCACCGAGAGCACGCCGAGCAGGAGCCCGCCGCCCATCGCGGCTGCGGGCTTCTCGATCCCCCCGATCATGAGCCCGATGAATCCGGCGATCCCGTACGTGTCGCCGAGGTAGGGATTCGCGTAGGTGATCGGGCCGACGAGGACGCCTGCGGCTCCGGCGAGGAGGCCGCCGATCGCGAATGCGAGGACCGCGTATGCGGTCGCGTTCGCGCCGATCGCGGACGCCATCTCGGGGTCGCTCGAGATGGCCATGCCCACCTTGCCGAAGAGCGTGCGGCGCCGGAACAGCTCGAATGCGATGAGCACGACGACCGCGACGATGATGGCGAGGAGCTCCTGCCAGGTGGTGGATGCGTCGCCGATGCGCACGGATTCGTGGTGGAGCAGCTCCGGGAACGCCCGGGAGGTGGGGCCGAAGATGATCGCCGCGATCGAGGCGAGGATGATCGCCACGCCGAGCGTGCTGACGAGCCAGGCGAAGCCGCCGCGGCCCACCTTGAGCACGGGGCGCACCGCGCCGAAGTAGATGCCGACGCCGAACCCGGTCGACAGCACGAGCCCTGCGATGATCGCGGCCCAGCCGGGGAGGCCGACGGCGGCGAGTCCCGACACCGTCATGATCGAGACCATCAGGAGCTGACCGGTCGCGAAGTTGATGACGCGCGTGACGTAGAACACGATCGCGAATGCCATCGCGACGAGTCCGTAGATCGCGCCCGTGGCCAGTCCGCTGAGCAGCACTTGCAGCATTTCGGTCCTCTTCGAGTGGTTTCAGGGACGATCGCCGACGTCGAGGCCGCCGGCCGTCGCGATTCCCACGACGGCCGGCGGCGGTCGATGCGTCAGTCGGCCGGCACCCAGCTGTCGGACGCGGCGTCGTAGGCGACGACGGTCAGCTGGTCCTTCGTCAGCGTCGTGTGCTGCTTCTCGGTGAAGGTGAGGGAGCCGGTCAGCCCGTCGAAGGCCGACACCTTGTTGAGCTGAGCACGGATCGTCTCGGGGTCGGTCGCGCCGCCGCCGGCCTCGATCGCCTGCTTGAGGATGTACACCGCGTCGTAGCTGAGCTCGGCGAACGCCGTGGCGTCCGTGCCGAACTTCGCCTTGTAGTCCGACCGGAACTTCGTGAGCCGCTCGTTCGGGTTCATGTCGGTCGTGATCAGCGCGCAGATCATGCCGTCGCCCTGCTGCTTCGCGAGGTCGGAGAAGGTCGTGTCGGAGCAGGTCTCGTCGTTCCCGAGGAACTTGAAGTCCGTGCCCTCGGTCTGCGCCTCCTGCAGGAAGGAGGCCTGGTCCTGCGGCGTGAGCCAGACGTCGACGCAGTCGGCGCCCGAGGCCTTGATCTTCTGGATCTCGGCCTTGAGGCCGACGGTCGCACCCGTCGACCAGTTCTCGGTGATCGACTCGTCGAGTGCGATCTGCTTGCCCGCCGCGTCATAGGCGAGGTTGATGCCCGCGAGACCGCCCATCCCGTAGCCGCTGGGGTCGTGGAGGACGGCGAGGCCCGTGCAGTTGGCGAGCGCCCAATCTCCGAGCGCCTCGCCCCAGGCGAAGGTGTTCAGGCTCGTGCTGAACGCGTAGGCGTACGGATCCGATTCGGGCCCGTTCGGGTAGATCGAGATGCCGCCGTCGTCGACGGGGCCGAGCGCGATGAACTTCTTCTGATCGGCGAGCGCGGCGATGGTCGGCCCCTGGTCGGGGGAGCCGATGACCGCGACCGCGCCGTCGCTGATGTACTTGTCGAAGAGCTGGGAGGCCTTCGTCGCATCGGCGCCGTCGTCCTGGCCGTCGAAGCGGACCTGCTTGCCGTTGATGCCCCCGGCGGCGTTGATCTCATCCACCGCGAGCTGCGCTCCGTTGAATGCGGCCTGGCCCGTCGTGCCGTAGGCGCCGGTGGTGCCGGCGATGCCGCCGATCAGGATGGTGTCGCCGCCCGCGCCGCCGCCGGAACATCCGGCGAGCGCGATCGACGCCGCGACGACGACGGCTGTCGTCCCCGCGGTGACTGCGATTCGTTTCATTGCTTCCACACTCCTTTGTGCTCTTGGTCGGATCTGTGCGCTTTGGTCGGAGGGCTCAGGCGCCGTCGGCGGTGGCGAGATAGCCCCCGTCCACGGCGAGGGACGTGCCCGTCACGTAGGTCGATTCGTCGCTCGCGAGGTAGAGCGCGGCATAGGCGGTGTCGCGCGGGATCCCGGGTCGCTTGAGCTGGGTCCCGGCGATGAGCGCGGCATTGATCTCCGGGGCCTGGTGCTCGTTCATGGGCGAGAGGATGTAGCCCGGGTGCAGCGAGTTGCAGCGGATGCTGTACCGGCCGTAGGTCGCCGCGATGTTCTTGCTCACGTTGAGGATCGCGCCCTTGGCGGCCTGATACGCATAGGAGTTGTTCACGCCGGCGAGTCCCCAGATCGAGGAGACGTTGATGATCGACCCCGCCTTCGCCTCGATCATGTGGGGCAGGACGGTCTTCGTCCCGAGGAAGATGCTCTTCAGGTCGATGTCGAGGACCTGGTCGTAGAGCTCCTCGCTCGTGTCGAGGATCGTCTCGTAGCGGACGATGGCCGCGTTGTTGATGAGCACGTCGATCCGGCCGTGCTTCGCGATGATCTCGTCCACGACGCGATCCCAGTCCGCCTGCTTCGTCACGTCCTGCTTGAAGAACGTGACCGGGCTGCTCTCGGCATCCGCGGCGTCGAGCACGTCGCCCGAGTACACCGCCTCCGCGCCCTCCTCCATGAAGAGCTCGGCGAATGCGCGGCCCTGTCCTCGCGATGCGCCGGTGATGAGGGCGACCTTGCCCTTGAGTCGGTCAGCCATTCGGATGCCCTTTCGTGTTCCTGTGGGTGATGGGGATGAAGTCAGCTCGCATTCGCGTATCGGCGCGCGAGGGTCGAGAGCCCGACGGCGAGGATGAGGATCCCGCCGCTGAACACCTGCTGGGCCCACGAGGGGGCGGCGAAGATGCTGAGGCCGTTGAAGCCGACGGAGATGATGAGGACGCCGACGAGCGTGCCGACGATGTGGAACTCGCCGTCGCGGAGGGTCGCCGAGCCGAGGAACACGGCGGCGAACGCCTCCAGGAGGTAGCCGTCGGCGGCCGCGGAGGTGCCGCTGCCGAGCAGCGCCGAGAGGAGGATGCCCGTGATCGCGGCGCAGACCCCGGCCGTGGCGAAGGCGAAGATCTTGATGCGGTCGACGCGGATGCCCGAGAGCCGAGCCGCCTCGATGTTGCCGCCGACGGCCTGCATCTTCCGGCCGAGGTTCGTCTTGTTGAGGATGACCCAGAGGATCGCGAGGACGACGAGCATGATGAGGATCGAGTTCGGGATCCCGAGGATCGGGCGCCCGAGCGAGAGATCCGAGAACGCCGGCGGGATGTTCGTGACGATCGGGAACGGGCTGTAGGCGAAGCAGAGGCCCACGAGGATGGTCCCGATGCCGATCGTCGCGATCACCGCGTTGATGCGCACTTTCGTGACGAGCACACCGTTCACGGTGCCGATCCCGGCCCCGATGACGATCATGAGCGCGACGGCGATCGCCTCGGGGAGGTTCTGGAGGGCCATGAATCCGACGACGAGGACGCCGCAGAAGCTCGCGGCGTAGCCGATGCTCAGGTCGAACTCGCCGACGACGAGCGTCATCGTCAGGCCCGCGGAGATGATCGCCATGAGCGATGCCTGGCTCAGGATGTTGATGAAGTTGTCGAGGCTGAAGAAGATCGTCCCGGCCTTGGCGGTGAAGATGACGATCATGAGCGCGAGCGCGATGAGCGTGCCGTAGCGCGACAGGATGAGCAGCGTGAGCTGGCCCGGAGTCCGCTTGCGCCGCGCGGCGACGCCCGGGCGCGGATCCGTGTGCTGCGGCCTGTCGATCGCGGTCGTGTCGGTCATGCCGGTTCTCCTTGCAGTTCCTGCGCGGGCGCATAGCTGAGCTCGATGATGTTCTTCTCGGTGACGTCGTCGCCGGTCAGCTCTCCGCTGACGAGGCCCTCATGCAGCACGACGACCCGGTCGCAGAGCATGGCGAGCTCCTCCACGTCGGAGGAGATGACGATCGTGCCGACGCCCTGGACGGCGAGGCCCCGGATCGCCTCGTGGATCTCGTGACGCGCGCCCACGTCGACGCCGCGGGACGGCTCGTCGAAGAAGATGACCTCGATGCCGGGGATGAGCCAGCGTCCGATGACGACCTTCTGCTGGTTCCCGCCGGAGAGTCGCCCGACGTGCTGGCCGGGCCCCTGGGTCTTGATCTGCAGCGCGCGGATGATCTCGAGCGTGCGCGATCGGGCCTTCCTGCTGCTCGTGAAGGGGAGCCAGGGCACCGTGAGCAGACGGCGCAGCGCGGCCAGGTTCATGTTGAAGTCGACGGACTTCTCGAGGAGGAGGCCTTCCGAGCGCCGTTCCTCCGGGATGAGCGCGACCCCCTGCCGCACGGCCTCGGCGACGTTCTTCGCCTTGAACGCCCGTCCCTTGATCTCGAAGCCGCCGTCGTCGAGACGGCTCGCGCCGAAGGCGAGGCGCGCCACCTCGCTGCGTCCGGCGCCGACGAGCCCGCCGAGGCCGAGGACCTCGCCGGCGTAGAGCCGGAACGAGACGTCCTTCACCATCGGCAGGTCCCTGACGTGCTTCGCCTCGAAGATCGGGACGCTCCGGTCGATGCCGCCCTTCGGGGCTCTCGACGCCTGCTCGACCTCGCGACCGACGATCGCGCGGATCAGTCCCTGCTTGTCGAGCTCGCCGCGGACGGCGCGGTCGGTCACGCGCCCGTCCCGGAAGACGGTGATGCGGTCGGAGAGGTCGAGCACCTCGTCGAGCCGATGGGAGACGTAGAGGATCGCGACGCCCGACTTCGCGAGATCTCGGATCACACGGAAGAGCGCCTCGCTCTCGGAGTCGGAGAGCGAGGCGGTCGGCTCGTCCATCGTGATCATCGCGGCGTTCTGCGCGAGCGCACGAGTGATCATGACGAGCCAGCGCTCGCCGACGCTCAGCTCGGACACCTTCGTGTCGAGCGGGAAGTCCACGCCGATGCGGTCGACGGCATCGAGGGCGATCCGCCTCGATGCCCGCCATCGCGTGATGCCGAGCGTGTTCGGCAGGTCGCGACCGAGCAGGATGTTCTCGATCGCCGTGAAGTGCGGGACCAGATTGAGCTCTTGATGGACGAATGCGAGGCCCGCGGATTCGGCGGCGCGGGGCGAGCCGAACTCCACCGGCTCGCCATCGATGAGGACCTCTCCCGAGTCGGGCTGGTGCACGCCGGCGAGGCAGCGGATGAGGGTGGACTTGCCGGCGCCGTTGGCGCCGACGAGCCCGTGCACCTCTCCGCGGTAGATGTCGAGATCTGCCGCGGAGAGGGCGCGTGCCCCACCGAACTGCTTGCTCAGGCCGCGCACTTGCAGCCAGGCCTGCTGGGACTCGTCGGTCATGCGATGACTCGGCTCTCGTTCCGCTCGGGGAGGTGGGCTTCGCAGTCGGCTCAGCTGTTGCTGAGGGCACCCGGGTGGTCGGCGAGGAACTTGTCGATCGACGACTTGTCGACCACGACGCCGGGGACGTCGAAGGTCTTCGCCTGCCATCCGGACGGGTTCGCGAGGTAGTCGACGGCGGCCTGCGCCATGTCCTTGCCCTCGGTCTCGCCGTCCTGCCAGACGACCTGCTCGAGCGTGCCGTCCTTGACGGCCTGGAGCGCCTGCGGACCGCCGTTGATCGCGTAGATCTTCACGTCGGTGCGCCCGGCCTGCTTCGCCGCGGCGATGGCGCCGATGGCCGGCTCGTCCCACGAGCCCCAGACGGCGAGCGGCCCGCTGCCGGCCGGGTGCGCCGCGAGCCAGGCCGCCGTGAACTTCGTGCCGTCCTCGACCTGACCCGGGATGGCGACCTCGTTCTCGGTGACCTCGATGCCCTTCTCGCCGTCCTTGATGATGTCGTCGAAGGCGTAGCCGCGATACAGGCAGAGGACGCCCGTGTGGTAGGTGAGTGCGAGGACCGCGCCCGTGTGCCCGAAGTCGGCGATGAGGGCGTTCGCGGAGTCCTCGCCGACCTTGCGGGCGCTCGTCGTCGCGACGATGCCGTCGGTGAGCTCCCCGCCCCAGCTGACGACCGGGATGTTCGCGGACCGAGCCGCCTGAAGGCCCTGCTGGAGCGCGTTGCTCTGGAAGGCCATGACCGCGATCGCGTCCGTCTTCTGCGTCGTGGAGAACGTCACCATGGCGGCGTTCGCCTTGGCGACGTCGCCGTTCGTGTCGTTGACGATGACGTCCCAGCCGTTCGCGTCGGCGACCTCCTTGACGCCCTTGATGACCGCCGCGTTGAGCGCATCGGTCGCGACGAGCGCGACGACGCCGATCGTCTTCTTGCCGCTGTCGCCGGATGCGCCCGGTGCGGGCGATGCGCCGCATGCGGCGAGGGCGGCGGCGGCCAGGAGCGCCACGGCCGCCGACAGAATTCGCTTCATTGCAAATCTCTTCTCTAGGTGCGCTGAGGACGTCCCGGCGTCGCTGCCGGCCTCAGCTCTCGAATGTTGGTGCTGAAAGTCCGCGGTGGCTACGTCGCGCCTTCATGGGGCGGGCGACTTCGCCAGAAGCTACTACGGTATGACTGTCGGACAATCGTGCCCATTGTTGAAGTGTGCTCCGCGCTTTGTCAAGAAGTCCGGAAACGGATCTCCGACCGGTTGCGCTGTTTTGTCTGACAATCATATAGTCGTGCGGGAAGATCGCACCAATGCGGTTTCCGCAGCGCCGTCCGCGACGGCGAGACCACGCGAACAAGGGAGTTCACGATGAACGCTTCGGATCCGTCGAAGGCCGTCGACTCGGTCTGGGAGGTCAAGTACGGCGAGCGGATGGTCCACAAGAAGGACGTCTTCTGGGACTATGCGCAGTACGGCCTGCCGGACGGCGAGCTGCACATGACGTACAACTTCTGGGTCATCCGCACGCAGGGGAAGATCATCCTGCAGGACACGGGGTACGACATCCCGAAGAAGGACTGGCTCGGCGAGATCAGCGTGACGCCCACGCCGAAGGGACTCGAGATCCTCGGCATCGACCCGCTCGACGTCCACATGGTCATCACGAGCCACTACCACTACGACCACATCGGCTACCTCGGACTCTTCAAGAACGCGATCGTCGTCTCGGGCAGAGCCGAGTACGACTACTGGATCGGCAAGCTGAAGGCGGATGACCTCGAAGGCGAGTTCGCGACCGCGGATGACCTCGCGCCCGTGCTCGAGGCCGAGGCGGCCGGCCGGCTGCGACTGGTCGCGGAGCAGACCGAGGTGTTCCCGGGCATCACGGTCTATCCGGTCGGCGGGCACTGCCCCGGCGAGCTCATCACCCGCATCGAGACGGCGAACGGCGGCCTCATCCTCACCGTCGACGCCGCCCACTTCTACGAGCAGGTCGAGCACGAGTGGCCGTTCTTCGCATTCACGGACCTCGACGAGATGCGGCACGGCCTCCACTTCGCGAACGAGCTGGCCCGCACCACCGGCGCCACCATCGTCCCCGGACACGACGGTCGCGTGCGGCAGCGCTACACGCCCGCCCCGGGCGCGGCGGGTGAGATCGCGACGGTCCTGGCGTGACCCTTCCTGCACGGAGCGACGAGTACGTCGTCACGATCGCCCGGCATGGCACCCGGGCGACGGTGCGCAGTGACGTCTACCTGAACTACCACCTCTACCATCAGCCCGACGGCCCGATCGGCATGGACTACTTCGTGTGGGTCATCCGGAATGCGGAGCGGACGATCGTCGTCGACACGGGGTACTCGAAGCGCGGGGCGGCCAATCGGAATCGCGAGGTCCTGCTCGAGGTCCCGGAGCTCTTCTCGATGCTCGGCGTGGAGCCGGAGGACGCGCCGCTCGTCGTGATCAGCCACGCGCACTACGACCACATCGGCAACCTCGGGCACTTCGCGCGGTCACGGTTCCTCATCTCCCGCAAGGAGTACGAGTTCTGGACGGGGCGCAACGCGGGCAAGACGCTGTTCCACCACTCCGTCGAGGACGAGGAGCTCGAGCTACTGCGCCGGCTCGTGGACGAGGACCGGGTCGACTTCTTCGAGGACTCGCTCGAGCTCGCGCCCGGGGTGGAGATCGTCGAGGTCGGCGGCCACACCCCGGGCCAGAGCGTCCTCATCGTGGGCACCGACGAGGGGAGAGTCCTGCTCGCGAGCGACTCGGTGCACTACTACGAGGAGCTCGAGGCGGACATGCCGTTCATGTCGGTCGCCGATGTGGTCGGCATGTACGACGCCTTCGAGCGCATCCGCGGCATGGTCGCGAGCGGCGAGATCGCGCATGTCGTGTCCGGTCACGACCCGTCGACGCTCAGCCGCTTCCGGCCGGCGTCCGGGGGGCTCGCCGGCGTCGCCGCGACCATCGGGGGCGCGGCATGAGCGAGCGCTTCGCGGGCCGGGTCGCGATCGTCACCGGAGCAGGCGGCGGACTGGGCAGAGCGTCCGCCGAGCGGCTCGCCGTCGAGGGCGCCGCCGTCGTCATCGTCGACGTGAACGAGGAGGCCGCGCGGTCCGCGGCAGAGGCGATCGGACCCGCTGCGATCGCCGTCGTCGCCGACGTCTCCGACGAAGCCGCGGTCGACAGGTATCAGGCGGAGGCGATCCGGGCGTTCGGCCGCGTCGATCTCTACCATCTCAACGCCGGGATCTTCGGATCGTTCGCACCGCTCGTCGACCTGCCGCTCGCCGACTTCGAGCGGGTGATGGCCGTGAATGTGCGGGGCCAGTTCCTCGGTCTCCGCGCGGCATTCCGGCAGTTCCGCGCGCAGCGGGGCGGCGGTGCCATCGTCGTCACGGGCTCGATCGCCGGGATCACCGGAAGCGGCGACCTGCTGCCGTACACGACCTCGAAGCACGCGGTGCACGGGCTCGTCCACAGCGCAGCGGCCTACGGCGGACCGCTCGGCATCCGCGTCAACGCGGTCGCTCCCGGCATCGTGCCCACGGATCTCTTCGCAACGGCGGCCGAGGCGACCGGCGGCAAGAACGACATGGCGCAGCGGGCCTCGACGACGCCGCTCCGGCGGGCCGGGACGCCCGAGGACATCGCGGCTGTGGCCGCGTTCCTGCTCAGCGAGGACGCGGCATACATGACGGGTCAGATCGTCTCCGCGGACGGCGGCGCGACCATCGTCAACACGGTGCGGCCGGCCGGCGGCGCAGGGCTGTGGGACCCATCGATCGCCGACCGGGCGATCTACGGCGACGACTGGAAGTAGGAGGACATGGTGGCAGACCAGCGAATCGGATTCATCGGCCTCGGGAACATGGGCGGTCGGATGACGACCCGGATCACGAGTGCCGGGAGGCCCGTCCTCGGCTACGACGCCCGGCCGGAGATGATCGCCGCCGCCGGTGCCGAGGCGGGGGCCTCGGCCGCGGACGTGATCGAGCGATCGGATGTCGTGCTGCTCTCGCTGCCCGACAGCAAGGTCGTCGAACGCGTGGTGGACGGGGCCGAGGGCCTCATCGCGCATGCGCGGCCCGGGCAGGTGGTCGTCGACCTCAGCACTGCGGCACCCGAGTCGACGCGGCGGATCTGCGCCGACTTCGCCGCGAAAGGCGTGGCCTATCTGGACGCCGGCATCTCCGGCGGAGCCGCCGCTGCCGAGAAGGGCCAGCTGACGCTCATGGTCGGCGGCGACCGGCAGGCGCTGGACGCCATCCAGGACGCGCTCGCCTACTTCGCGTCCAGCGTGTTCTACATCGGCCCCTCGGGGACCGGGCACGTGACGAAGCTGCTCAACAACTTCCTCAATGCGGTCGCGCTCGCCGCGACGGCCGAGGTGATGGTCGCGGCGAAGAAGGCCGATCTCGATCTCGAGACGGTGCTCGAGGTGTTCAACAAGAGCTCGGGCGTGAACTTCGCGACGCTCAACCGCTTCCCGAAGATCATCCACGGGGACTACCTCAAGGGCGGACTCACGAACACCCTCATGCTCAAGGACGTCTCGCTCTACCTCGAGCTGCTCGCGGGGCTCGGCGTGGCGAGCCTCAACGCATCCGGCCCGGTCGCCTCCTTCGGCCTCGCCCGGCAGCTCGGCTACGCCGATGAGATCAGCAATACGGTCGTCGACGCGATCGGCGACGTGTCCGGCGGCGTCCGCCTCTTCGAGGGACCGGAGGAGGCGCGATGATCCACATCCACCCGGAAGGGCAGGCGGGCGCGGCGGGCAAGCGCGGATCCCAGTTCACCGGCACCGCCTACCCCTATCTCACGATGCCCCCGACCGACGGAGTCGTCATCAACACGGTCGATTTCACGCCCGGAGCCCACACCTTCTGGCACCGCCATGAGCGCGGGCAGATCCTTCAGGTGCTCGCCGGCCGCGGCCTGGTCCAGAGCGAGGGCGGTCCCATCGAGGTCCTCCGGGCGGGTGACACCGTCTGGTGCCCGCCGGGCGAGCGGCACTGGCATGGTGCCGCGCCCGATTCGTTCATGGTCCACACCGCCATCTCGCTGGGTACCACTCAGTGGGAGGAGCCCGTGGCCGACTCCGACTACCACGATCCGGAAGCGAAGGCAGAGGCATGAGCAGGCAGGCGACCCATCAGGAGACCTTCGACGACGGTCTGCGCGTCCGCAAGGACGTGCTCGGCGCGGACCATGTCCAGCGCTCGCTCGCCGAGGTGACCGAGTTCTCCCGGCCCATCCAGGAGCTCGTCACCGAGTACTGCTGGGGCGAGGTCTGGGCAGACGATGCGCTGCCGCAGAAGACCCGGAGCCTCATCAACCTCGCGATGCTCACCGCGCTCAATCGCGGTCATGAGCTCGGCGTGCATGTCCGCGGCGCGATCAACAACGGGGCGACGGTCGCCGAGATCCAGGCCGTGCTCCTGCAGACCGCGATCTATGTCGGCGTGCCCGCGGCGCTCGAGTCCTTCCGGGTCGCCGAGCGCGTGCTCAAGGAGCTCGGCAAGGATGTCTGATCCCGCCACGCCCGTCGTGGCCTTCATCGGACTCGGCAACATGGGGACCCCGATGTCGGCGCGACTGATCGGCGCCGGCTTCGAGGTGCGGGCGTTCGACCTCGCCGAGGAGGCGCGCGCCCGGGCGCGAGCGGCGGGAGCGCTCGACTTCGAGTCGGCGGCCGGCGCCGCGGAGTCCGCCGACGTGATCATCCTCATGCTGCCGAACTCGGCGATCGTCGCCTCGGTCGTCGAGGAGCTGCTCGGGGCGAATGCGCTCGCGCAGGGCTCGATCCTCATCGACATGAGCTCCTCCGAGCCGCTCGCGACCCGCGACCTCGCCGCGCGGCTCGAGGGAGTCGGGGTCGGGATGGTCGATGCGCCGGTCTCCGGCGGCGTCAAGGGCGCCGTGAACGGCGCGCTCACCATCATGACGGGCGGATCCGACGAGCTCGTCGCGCGGGCTGCGTCCGTGCTCGCGCCGCTCGGAACGGTCCGGCATGCCGGAGCGATCGGCGCGGGGCACGCGGTGAAGGCGCTCAACAACCTGCTCTCGGCGACGCACCTCTGGGTCACGAGCGAGGCGATCGAGATCGGCAGTCGATTCGGCCTGTCGCCGGCGGCGATGCTCGACATCTTCAACGGCTCGAGCGGCCGCAGCGGCTCGACGGAGAACAAGTGGCCGAACTTCATCCTCCCCGGCACCTACGACTCCGGCTTCGGACTGCGCCTCATGCTCAAGGACATGCGCATCGCCATCCAGCTCGCGGACGGCACGGGCGGCCCGAGCCGCCTCGGTCAGGCGGCGGTCGAGCTGTGGGCGCGGGCTGCCGAGGGGCTCGGACCGACGGCGGATCACACCGAGGTGGCCCGCTGGATCGCGGAGCATCCCGAGGAGGAGTGATGCCGCCGCAGAACTCGCTCGACGAATCCTGGACGGTCAGTCCGGTAGGACGGGTCGCCGCCCCGCTCCGCGAACAGGTGATCGCAGCGCTGCGCCGCGCGATCCTCGACTTCGAGCTCAAGCCGGGACAGCGTCTCGTGGAGCGCGAGCTCATCGAGCGGCTCGGGGTCTCCCGCACGACGGTTCGCGAGGCGCTGCGGGATCTCATCTCCGAGGGACTCGTCGCCATGGTGCCGCAGCGGGGGGCGATCGTGGCAGCGCCGTCCGCGGAGGAGGCCGCCGATCTCTACGAGATCCGGGCGGTGCTCGAGTCCCTCATGGTCCGGCACTTCGTCGAGCGCGCCGACGAGACGCTCGTCGCCGAGCTCTCCGACGCGGTCGAGGCGCTCGCGGCGGCGGCTGAGGGCGGTGCCGATGTGCTCGGCATCCTCGCAGCCAAGGACGACTTCTACGCGGTGCTGCAGCGCGGCGCGGAGAGTCCCGCACTCGAGCAGCTCCTCGGCAGCCTCAAGGCGCGAGTCCAGGTGCTGCGGGCCACCTCGCTGTCGGAGGCGGGGCGCCCGGCGCGCGTCGTCGCGGAGCTGCGCGCCGTGGCGGAGGCGGTCGCGCGACGCGACGCCGCATCGGCGTCGCAGCTGTGCGCGGCGCACGTCCGCATGGCCGCGCGGACCGCGATGGAGGCCATCCGCCACGCGGCCGTCGCCGAGGCCGACGGGGCCGACGACACCGGCGCATCGATCGAAGAAGGAGAGGCATGATGCTCACCCAGCGTCAGCAGGAGATCAAGGACGAGTTCATCCGCGTGCGCGGGACCTGGGGCGACACCTGGGAGGCGATGCTGCGGCTGGACCCCGAGTTCCTCCTCGCATATCTGAACTTCTCCGCCGTGCCGTGGCGGAAGAACCATCTCGATGCCAAGACGAAGGAGTTCATGTACATCGTCGTCGACGCGGCGGCGACCCATATGTACGGCCCCGGCGTGCGGCAGCACGTGAAGGCGGCCCTCGCTGCCGGGGCGACGCCCGCCGAGATCATGGAGGTCCTCGAATGCACGGCGACGCTCAGCATTCATGCCATGAACGTCGGGGTGCCCGTGCTCACCGAGATCCTCGCCGAGCGGGGGATCCGCACCGCACCAGCGGAGCTCACCGCATATCAGGAGCAGCTCAAGGCCGATTTCGCCCGCAATCGCGGCTACTGGAATCCGACCTGGGACGAGATGCTCGAGCTCGATCCCGAGCTGTTCGACGCCTACACCGCGTTCTCCTCGCACCCGTGGAAGCACGGCACGCTCTCGCCGAAGGTGCGCGAGTTCATCTACATGGCGTTCGACACGTCCGCCACGCATCTCTACAAGGTCGGGCTCAAGCTGCACATCGAGAACGCACTCGGCTACGGCGCGACGATCGGCGAGATCCTCGAGGTGATGGAGATCGCGAGCGTGATCGGGATCCACTCGGTCGCCCTCGGCGCGCCCATCGTCATCGAGGAGGCGGAGGCGGCGGGCATCCCGCTGGATCAGGCCGTCGCCGGCGCTCCGGAGGGCCGGTCCGTCTGAGCGCCCGCCCGGCGCCGCAGCTCTTCGGACAGCATCGGGACGGCGGTCGTCACCGAGTGGATCCCGATGATCGAGGAGATCTCCATCACCTCGAGGATCTGCTCGACGGTCGCGCCGTGATTCAGTGCGTTGCGGATGTGCAGCTTCGTGCCGGGCACGTACAGATGGGTCGCCGCGATGTCGTAGGAGATGTAGATGAGCTCCTTCTCGGCCGGTGACAGCGGACCGGTGCGCCATGGGACCGTCGAGAAGCTCGTGTACGCCTCGAACATCTCGGGATCGAGCTCGAGCATCTCGTTCCAGAACGGGTGCCAGTAGCCGCGGACCCGCGTGAACTCCGCCTTGAGATCCTCCTGGTACTGCGTGAGGGGCGACGGCCCGGTGCGGCCGCGCTCCTCGAGCACCTCGACGAGCAGGGGGACGCCGATGTTCATCGCGTGGATGCCGAGCGTTGCGGTGAGCTCGAGCACCTCGATGATCTCGGCCGGCGTCGCGCCGAGGTCGAGGGCGGCGCGAATGTGGGGAAGGATCCCGGCGTAGTGGAGATGCGTGGCGGCGGCGTTCACGGAGATGTAGCAGAGCTCTTTGAACTTCGGTGTCAGGTGCGACTTCTTCCACGGCACGAGGTACATGTCGAGGTAGGCGGCGACGAACTCGGGGTCGACCTCGAGCACCGCGTCCCACGGCGCTCCCCACCAGCCGCGTGCCTCCTCGAAGGCCTTCTTGATCTCTTCCTGACGGGCATCGAGCGCCATGGCGGGCTTCCTCTCTGAAGCGCGGACGAAGGTGTGCGATCTCGACGATAGGACGGTCATACAAAATGGACAATCGACCGGGCCGAGGCGTGAAGTCGGGAAATCGTAGAATGGACCGACAATCGTTCATTCGAAAGGGTCCGGCATGACACACGCAGTCGAACGCGACTGGAGCGTCGCGCCGATCGGAAGGATCGCCGCGCCGCTCCGCGAGCAGGTCATCGCCCTCATGCGAAGCGCGATCCTCGACTTCCAGCTGCGTCCCGGCCAGCGTCTCGTCGAGCGCGAGCTCATCGAGCGCTTCGGCGTCTCGCGGACGACGATTCGAGAGGCCTTGCGCGACCTCGCGTCCGAGGGACTCGTCACGGTGGTGCCGCAGAAGGGCGCCATCGTCGCCGCACCATCGCCGGAGGAGGCCGCGGACCTCTATGACGTCCGTGCCCATCTCGAGTCGCTCGCGGTCGAGCGCTTCGTCGGCCGCGCGACGCCGGAGCAGGTCGCACGACTGCGGCGCACCGTCGAGGAGCTCGCGGAGGTCTCGGAGCGGCCCTCACCCGACACGCAGGAGGTCCTGCATGCGAAGGACCGGTTCTACGACACGCTCATCGAGGGCACCGGAAGCCTCGTGCTCAAGCAGGTCCTCGGCTCGCTCCAGGCCAGGGTGCGGGTGCTCCGCGCGACGTCGCTCGGCACCTCGGGACGCGCCCAGGAGGCGGCGAACGAGATCCGGGGGATCATGGCCGCGATCGAGCGCCGTGATGCCTCCGAGGCGTCGCGGCTCTGCATCCAGCACATCCAGAACGCCGCCGCGACGGCGCTGAGCGCGCTCGTCGCCGGCGAGCGGCGCTGAGCGGGGTCGCCCCGCCGCTAGCGCCGGGCCCTCCGTCGCCCTGACAGCACGAGCGGGTCCGACCACCGGCCGGACCCGCTCGGTGCATCGCCTTACGCGTTCGCGGCCGCGGCCGATGCGGCGCGCGCCGCCGCGAGCGCCTGCGTGAGGTCGGCCTTCAGGTCCTCGACGTTCTCGATGCCGATCGAGAGGCGCACGAGTCCAGGCGTGACGCCCGCCGTGAGCTGCTGCTCGGGCGTGAGCTGCGAGTGCGTCGTGGAGGCCGGGTGGATGATGAGCGAGCGGACGTCCCCGATGTTCGCGAGGTGGCTGAAGAGCTGGACGGACTCGACGAGCGCCTTCCCCGCATTCACCCCGCCCTTCAGCTCGAACGAGAGCACCGCGCCGACGCCCTTCGGAGCGACCTGGTTCGCCGTCGCGTACCAGGGGCTCGACGGGAGCCCGGCGTAGTTGACGCTCGCGACGTCGCCCTGGCCCTCGAGCCACTCGGCGATCTCCTGCGCGTTCTGGTTGTGCCGCTCCATGCGCAGGCTCAGCGTCTCGATGCCCTGCAGGAGCGTCCAGGAGCTGTCGGGGGACAGGGCGGCGCCCGTGTCGCGGAGGAGCTGGACGCGGATCTTGACGATGTAGGCGATCGCGTCGCCGAGCGCGCCGGTGTAGCTCACGCCGTGGTAGCTCGGGTCCGGCTCGGTGAGGCCGGGGAACTTGTCGGCGTGCTTCGACCACGGGAAGCTGCCGCCGTCGACGATGAGGCCGGCGATGACGGTGCCGTGGCCGCCGAGGAACTTCGTCGCCGCGTGCACGACGACGTCCGCGCCGTGCTCGAAGGGGCGGATGAGGTACGGCGTCGCGATGGTGTTGTCGACGACGAGCGGGAGGTCGTGGGCGTGGGCGACCTCCGCCACCTTCTCGATGTCGAGGATGTTGATCTTCGGGTTGCCGATGCTCTCGGCGAAGAACAGCTTGGTGTTCGGCCGGACCGCGGCCTCCCACTCGGCGGCGTTGTCCTGGTCCTCGACGAAGGTGACGTCGATGCCGAGCTTCGGGAGCGTGTACTTCAGCAGGTTGTAGGTGCCGCCGTAGACGGAGGTGGAGGAGACCACGTGGTCGCCCGCGCCGGCGAGATTGAGGATCGCGTAGGTGATCGAGGTCATGCCCGACGCGACGGCGAGCGCCGCCGTGCCGCCCTCGAGCGCCGCGATGCGCTGCTCGAGCACGTCGGTCGTCGGGTTCTGCAGACGCGTGTAGATGTTCCCGAACTCGGCGAGCGCGAAGAGCTTCGCCGCGTGCTCCGTCGAGTCGAAGACGTACGAGGTCGTCTTGTAGATGGGCGTCGCGCGCGAGTTCGTCGTGGGGTCGGGCGCAGCGCCGGAGTGGACCTGCTTGGTCTCGAATCGCCAGTCGGCCATGGGATGCTCCGATTCCTTGAATGCGGTGTAGGGCTGGCGCGGTCCGCCCGGTCGGCGGCCGCACGGGAACGGTACGGGGAGCGCGGACCGTGGACAACGGCCGGCGTCACGCGGCGTAGCATTCACCGGTGACCGCCGCACCGCTCACCGGGCCGGCCGGCAGCGGGACGATCCGTGCCCTCAGCCCCCGGTCGAAGGGCTTCGCACTCGCCTGCCTCATCCTCGGCATGGCGATGGCGATGCTCGACGTCACGATCGTGAACGTCGCGCTCCCGACGCTCCGCGCCTCGCTCGACGCTCCGGAGTCCGTGCTCTCCTGGGTCATCTCGGGCTACTCGCTCGCCGGCGGCGTCGTCCTCATCTCGGCGGGGCGGCTCGGCGACCGCGTCGGGCACAAGTGGATCTTCCTCAGCGGCGTCGCGATCTTCACGATGACGTCGCTCTGGTGCGGCCTCACGCAGGACGGCACGTGGCTCGTCGTCGCGCGCGTCGTGCAGGGATTCGGCTTCGGCGTCTTCGTCCCCGCCGTGTCCGCATTCATCCAGATCCTCTTCAGCGGCCCCGCGCGCGGCCGGGCCTTCGCGGTGATGGGCGCGACGATCGGCGTCTTCACGGCGATGGGGCCGCTCGTCGGCGGGCTCCTCATCGAGGCCTTCGGCGACGCGGACGGCTGGCGCTGGATCTTCTTCGTGAATCTCCCGTTCGGGCTCATCGCCTTCATCGGCGCGGCGATCCTGCTGCCGCGCGGCGCCCTCGGCAGCCGCTCGGCGGGACTCGACCTCGTCGGGCTCCTCCTCGTCACGCTCGGCCTCGTCGCGATCCTCGTCCCGCTCATCGAGGGCACGGACGCCGGCTGGGCGCCCTGGACCTGGATCCTGATGGTCCTCGGCGTGCTCCTGCTCGTCGCCTTCGGCGCCTGGGAGCTCCGGAGGGAGCGCGGCGACCGGGCGCAGCTCGTGCCGCCGCGACTCTTCCGTCACCATGCATTCACAGGCGGCGTCGTCTTCGGCTTCGTCTACTTCGCGGCCTTCACGTCGATCTTCTTCACCCTCTCGATCTACTGGCAGGCCGGGCTGCAGCACTCGGCGCTCGAGTCGGGCCTCATGACGCTCCCGTTCTCGATCGGCGCCGTGGTCGGCGCCGCGCTGAGCAATCGGCTCTCCGTCGCCCTCGGCAGGGGAGTCCTCGTCATCGGGACCGCGCTGCTCTCGGCCGGCTTCCTCTCGCTGTGGCTCGCCGCATGGCTCGTCCCCGCATCCGATGTGACGAACTGGGTCCTGCTCGGCCCGCTCCTCGTCGCCGGGCTCGGCAGCGGCTGCGTGACCGCGCCGAATACGAACTTCATCATCGCCACCGTGGATCCCACGGAGGCCGGCGCGGCCTCCGGCACCCTCTCGACGATCCAGCGGGTCGGCGCGGCGGGCGGGATCGCGGTCGTCGGGGCCGTGTTCTTCGGGCTCCTCGACGAGAGTTCGATCGCGGCCGCCGCGCAGTCCTCGCACGGCGACCCCGTCGCCGTCGCGGCTGTGGTCGGGGCCGCCTTCCACGCGAGCGCCGGCGGTGCGCTCCTGGTCTCGGCGATCGCGGCCCTCGCCTCCTTCGCGCTCGTCTGGACGCTCCCGAAGCGCGTCGCCCCGCCGTCCGCGCCGGCTCCCCGCAGTAGCGTGGACGCATGAGCGAAGGGGTGCGCCGAGCCGTCGTCACCGGAGCCTCCTCGGGGATCGGGGCGGCGACGGTGCGGCTGTTCCGTCGTCGTGGATGGGAGGTGCTCGGCGTCGCCCGCCGCGCGGAGCGCCTCGAGGCGCTGAAGGCGGAGACCGGTGCCGAGGTGCTCGAGGTCGACGTGACGTCGCAGGCCTCGGTAGACGCCTTGGCGGGATTCGTGAGCGGGTGGGGCCCCATTCACGTCCTCACCAACAACGCGGGCGGAGCGCTCGGCGCCGAGCGGATCGAGGACGCCGATCTCGACGCGTGGCGCACGATGTACGAGACGAACGTCATCGGCACCGCTCGCATCACGAAGGCCCTCCTGCCGGCGCTCCGCGCGGGCATCGGACCGGGGGAGTCGGCGACGATCGTCACCGTCTCCTCGGTGGCAGCCTCGAACCCGTATGAAGGCGGCGCCGGATACAACGCCGCGAAGGCCGGCGCGCACATGGTGAGCGCCGTGCTGCGGCTCGAGCTGTCCGGCGAGCCGATCCGCGTGGTCGAGATCGCGCCGGGCATGGTGCACACGGAGGAGTTCTCCCTCACGCGATATCACGGCGACCGCGCGGCGCCGATGCCGTCTACCGCGACGTCGATCGGCCCCTCACCGCCGACGACATCGCCGAGACGATCGTCCACGCGGTGGAGCTCCCGCCGCATGTCGACATCGACGAGATCACCGTCCGGCCGCTCGCCCAGGCCGCGCAGTGGAAGGTCCATCGCGGGCCGATCTTCCGCCGCTGATCCCGGACGCCCGAATCCTGGGAGTCGCTCTCCCCGATTCGGGGTAGCGCACGCCACGAAGGCCGAATCGGGGAGTGGGGCGCCCCGATTCGGATGAATGCGTGTCGCGAGAGGCCGAATCCGGGAGAACGTCTCCCGGAGTCGCGTCAGTCGAGGGCGGCGACCGCCTCCTCGGCGGGCCGGTCCGAGAACGCCGCCTTCGGGACGACGAAGAGCAGGAGCGCCGAGACGAGCGCCGCACCGCCGCAGATCGACCAGACGACGAGGTAGGCGCCGAGCGACGAGGCCGTCCCCTCGGTCTCGGCGCCCCCGTGGAAGAGCACGAGCGCGAAGGCCGCCGAGGCGATCGCCCCGCCGATCGTCTTCGTCATGTTCGTGAGGCCGGTCGCGACGCCGGTCTGACCTCGGGGGGCCGCCGCCGCGGCCGACGCCGGCAGCGCCGCGACGAGCGCGCCCGAGCCGAGCCCGGCGATGATCATGTCGACCGTCACCTCGGCGAATGCGCTGTGGAGCGGGAGCAGCAGCAGGTAGCCGGCTGCGACGAGGAACGCGGCGATGATGAGCGCGACGCGCGGCGTCGTCCAGCGACTGAGGGAGGGGAGCAGGATCGCGCCGACGATCATCGCGATGAGGTAGATCCCGATGATGAGCGAGCGACTGAATCCGTGCAGGCCGAGGCCGAAGCCGTAGGTCGCCGGCTCGGTCGCGACGTAGTTGATGAGCGGGAGCTGCGCGCCCAGGACGCAGATGCCGAAGAGGCCCGAGGTGAGCTGGATCGGCCACATCGTCGGGCGGCCGAGGACGCGGAGGTCGATCGCCGGGTCGGCGCGTCGCCGCTCCCAGATGGCGAACGGCACGAGGAGGAGCAGCCCCGCGGCGAGGACCAGCCACACCCACCAGGCGCCCGGACCGCTCATCCGGAGGAATGCGAGGGCTCCGGTGACGAGCAGCAGGACGAGCGTGATGAGCACGAGGCCCAGGGTGTCGAGGCGACGGCCCGCGGTGGGCTCCGACTCCCGCACGCCGAGCAGGATCGCGACGAAGACGAGCGTCGTGCAGATCGCGGGGACCGCGAGCATGACCGGGATGCTGCCGGCGCCCTCGAGCACCTGCGGGCCGGTGACCGCGCCGATGATCGCGCCGGCCTCGAGCGCGACGACGAGGAGACCCGCGGCCCGCCGCGTCGTCGACACCGCCGCCTCGCTCCGTCGCCCGCGGTCGAAGATGAGCGCCACCTCGAGCGGGAGCCATGCGACGTAGAAGCCCATGAGCGCCCAGGCGACGAGGAAGCTCGTGAAGTCGTGCGTGAATGCGAGCCACCAGCCGGCGGCGGCCGTCAGCGCCGTCGTGATGAGCAGCATCCGCTTGTGCCCGTAGCGGTCGCCGAGCTTCGCGAAGACCGGGACCGCGATCGCGGAGAGCAGCAGCTGCGCGCCCTCGAACCAGTTCGTGTCCGCGTCCTTCGCGAGGCCGAGGTAGGGGACGAGGTCGGGGAAGTTCGGCGTGTAGTAGCCCTGGATCACGCCGCTGACGAACTCGACCGCGAACAGCCAGCCCACCATCGAGAAGACGCCGCGCCGCATTCGAACACCGTAGCGGGAGCCGAGGGCGATCCTCAGCTGCCGGAGCGCGCGGTCGCCCCGCGAATGGCCGCCCATCCCACGATGCCGCTCAGCACGGTCGGGATGAGGAGCAGCGGGTAGCTTCCTGCGAAGCCGAGTCCCGCGAAGAAGCCGAACACGTCGGCCCAGCCGTTCGTGAGGGCGACGATCGCGAGCGTCCCGATGATGAGGACGGCGAGTGCCGCGCCGAAGGCGAGGATGCCCCACGTCCGCCACCGGACGTACAGGGCGCCGGAGACGCTCCCGAGGAATGCGAAGCAGAGCATGAGCAGGAAGACGTACCACGTCCGCGCGAACGGGCCGTCCGCACCGAAGTAGGTGACGGCGAACATGTGCCCTCCGAGCCCCCAGCCGTTCGTCGCGTCCTCGACGGCGGCGAGGACGCCGATGAGGATCGCCAGTCCCGCGCACATCGCGACGAGGGCGAGTGCCGTGCCGAGGTAGAAGTCGCGTCGCGTGGCGGCGAAGCCGAGCGCGAACGGGAACGTCCGGTTCATCGCCTGCGTCGCGACGACGAGGGGCCAGACGAATGCGAAGGCGGTCGCGCCGCTCCACGAGGTCCCCGTCGACATTCCCTCCGTCGCACTCCCGCTCGAGGAGACGGCGACGATGAGCCAGATGAGCCAGTTGACGGCGAAGATGAACGCGAGGATCAGCAGCGGCTGCCAGACCATCTGCGTCGGGTTCGCGAAGTAGAGGCGGAAGACGGCGAGGATGCGGTTCCTGCCGGTCGGCCGGACCGCAGGGGCGGCGATCGTGCTCATCGGTCGAACTCCTTCTCGGTCGAGCCCGTCATGCGGACGACGAGCTGCTGCAGGGAGACGGGAGCGAGCTCGAGGCCGGCCGCGGCCGCCTCGGCGCGCTCGGCCGGGTCGAGCCGGCCGACGGTGACGGAGGCGAGGCCGCCGATCCCGTCCCGGTGGATGATCTCGCGGCCCGCGACGAAGGCGTCGACCGCGGCGCGGGGCCCCACGACCGTCGCCGCGGAGCCGCGGAGCTCGTCGGCGTCCTCGTCGAGGACGAGACGGCCCTGGTCGACGAGGAGCACGTGCTCGAGGAGACCGGCGACCTCGTCGATGAGATGCGTCGAGAGGACGACGGTCCGGGGCTGCTCGGCGATGTCCGCGAGCAGGCGGTCGTAGAAGATCTGCCGCGCCGTCGCGTCGAGGCCGAGGTACGGCTCGTCGAAGAAGGTGAGGGGCGCGCGGGAGGCGAGTCCGACGATGATGCCGATCGCGGAGAGCTGACCGCGCGACACCTTCTTGATGCGGCGATCGAGCGGGAGGCGGAAATCCTCGGCGAGCTGCGCCGCGTAGTCGGCGTCCCAGTTGGGGAAGAACCATGGCCCGGCTTTGAGGACGTGCCTCGCCTTGAAGTCCTCGGGGTAGCGCTGGCTCTCCCGGATGAAGCACAGCCGCTCGAGGACGGCGCTGTGCTCGACGGGCGATTCGCCGAAGACGCGCACCTCGCCGCTCGTCGCGAAGTCCTGGCCGGTGAGGATCGACATGATCGTCGTCTTCCCGGCGCCGTTGCGGCCGAGGAGGCCGGTGACCTTCCCCGTCTCGATGGCGAACGAGACGTCGTCGACCGCCTTGAGCGAGCCGTACCGCTTCGTGAGACCGGCGACCTCGGCGACCGCGCTCATCGCGCACCGCCCTTCGGCGACGCCGTGATCATCGCGGCCAGCTGCTCCGGCTCGATCCCGAGCTTGGCCGCCTCCGCGAGGAGCGGGGTGATGTACTGCGCCGAGAACCGGTCGCGGCGTGCCGCGATGAGCCGGTCCCGGGCGCCAGGGGCGACGAACATGCCGATGCCTCGTTTCTTGTAGAGGATCCCTTCGTCGACGAGGAGGTTCACGCCTTTTCCGGCGGTGGCCGGATTGATCCGATGGAAGGCGGCGAACTCGTTCGTCGAAGGGACCTGCGTTGCCTCGGGGAGCGCGCCGGCGATGATGTCGTTCTCGATCAGCTCAGCGATCTGCTGGAAGATCGGGCGACTCTCGTCCACGGGGTCTCCTCGAGTGCGGGAAACCGGAGCGGCGCCTGCTCCGGTGGTTAGTTACTCAACTAATGAACCATGGAACAGGACCCGCGTCAAGTCCTAGGCTGGACCGCGTGCCGCAACCCCTCGTCGAGCTCATCGATCCCGGCTGGGCGAGGGCGCTCGAGCCGGTCGAGCCGCAGATCCGGACGATGGGGGAGTTCCTCCGCGCCGAGCACGCGGCAGGGCGGGCGACGCTGCCCGCCGGGACCAACGTGCTCCGCGCATTCACGTACCCCTTCGACCAGGTGCGCGTGCTCATCGTCGGCCAGGACCCCTACCCGACGCCGGGGCATCCGATCGGGCTGTCGTTCGCCGTCGAACGGGACGTGCGGCCGATCCCGCGGAGTCTGCAGAACATCTACAAGGAGCTCCGGGACGACCTCGGCATCCCGCCCGCGACCCACGGCGACCTGACCGCCTGGGCGGAGCACGGGGTCATGCTGCTCAACCGCGTCCTCAGCGTCGGCGCCGGGAGCGCCGGCTCGCACCGGAGCAAGGGGTGGGAGACGATCACGGAGCAGGCGATCCGTGCGCTCGTGCGGCGCGGCGGCCCGCTCGTCGCGATCCTGTGGGGTCGGGACGCCGGGACGCTCCGGCCGCTTCTCGGGGACGTGCCGATCATCGCCTCGGCGCATCCCTCACCGCTGTCCGCGTCGTCCGGGTTCTTCGGGTCGCGGCCGTTCAGTCGGGCGAATGCGCTGCTCGAGCAGCAAGGCGCGGCGCCGATCGACTGGCGAGTCGGCTAGTCCGGCTCCCGGTCGCTCGGGATCCGCTGCACGCGGCGCCGATAGTCGGACGTGTTCTCGCCCTCGATGCGGCGATGGCGGGTGCCGTGGACCTCGTTCACCTTCTGGTCGCTGCCCGTGACGGGCTGCGCCTCGACGAGCGTCTCGTGCTCGTAGTTGTTCCGCTTGTCCGTGTTCCGGTAGTAGCGGAAGATCGCGGTCCACACGGCGACCGCGCCCGCCGGCCCCGCGGCGAGGAGGGCGAGCCAGCCGCCGTTGTTGTCGTCGTCGTTGGTCGCGAAGTGCGCCGCCGAGTGCAGCGCGAGGTCGTGCGCGGCGGCGAGCAGCTCGATCGGGCTCACCACAGCAGGGCTCCGAGGAAGGCGAGGACCGCGCCCTCGATGACGGTGCCGGTCGCGAGTGAGACGAGGAGGAGCTTCCACGTCTGGACCGGGACGCTGCCCATGGTCTCGCCGGTGCGGGCGTTCACCGCGATGTAGTGGAGGAGCTGCTTCTCCTCCTGGTAGTACGAGTAGAGCCAGACCGGGAGGTACATCGAGACCCAGCGCGTGCCCTTGACGTCGAGCTGCTCCTGCTCCCAGCGGACGCCGCGGTCGTACCCGGACACGGAGGCCTCGACCTGCGCGCGGCCGATCGACATGAGCTGATCCTCGAGCTCGGGATGGAGCGATGCCACGTCGGTGTCGCGCTTCTCCGAGGTGAAGCCGATGAGGTAGTCCGCGTTCCACCGCACGGCGTCCTTCGTGTCGAACGGGAGGATCGCGTTGATCACGTTGTTCGTGTTGACGCGCGTATCGAGGTTCGCCCGCTCCGCCGACGACTCGATCGTGAGGTCGTCGACCGTGAAGTCGACGTGTCGGCGCACGTCGTAGACGTCCGCGTCGTAGTACGTGACGTCGTTGTCCCCGACGCGCCGGGTGTATCGCCGCGTGAGGATCTCGCCGTAGCCGGCGACGTCGCTCGAGACGTTCCCGTCGACGATCATGTACGGCAGATAGACGCCGACGACGTTCTCCGGCGAGAACTCCTTCTTGAAGCGCCCGAGCGCGAACATGCGGCGCTTGCCGGCGAATGCCCGGATCCGCTCAACCGCCTCGTCGTGCGTCATCCGGAACGGCAGCACGGCGTCCGGCACGGCGCCGTTCGGGATCTGGTCGTTGATCGTGAGCGTGTGCCGGCACCAGTGACAGCGCGCATGCATCGAGTGCGCCGTGTCGATGACCACCTCGGCACCGCAGGCCTGGCACTTCAGGGTGATGACGTCCGAGGCGCTCGGCTCGATGTCCTTCGCGCCGGACGCGATCGTCGTGCCGCGCAGCTGATCGATCGGGGTGTCGAGGCCGAACGCCTCGACGGCGTTCGCCTCCGACCACTCGAACCGGCAGAAGTTGCAGAACAGCATGCCCGTCGACGGTCGCAGCACGATGTCGGTCGAGCCGCAGCGCGGGCAGCGGTTCACGCCGTCCGTGAGGTCGCTCCGGCGCGTATCGACGACTGGAGGCGTCGGTTCCGGGATCCCGGATGGGACGGAAGGCGGGATGGCGGGGTCGGACATCGGCGGCGGGAGGCTCCTCGAGGTCAGAGACCGAGCGCCTTCGCCTTGGCCGCGTCGTAGTCCGCCTGCGTGATGAGCTCCTGGTCGAGCAGTTGCTTGAGCTGGGTCAGCCGGGCGACCGGGTCGTCGGCCCCGGCGGCCCCCGGCTGCGTCTGCGGGGCCGGCGCCGCTGCCCCGCCGGGGAAGGCCGGGTTCGTCGCGGGCTGCTGCGCCTGCTGGAGGCCGCCGATGCCCATGCTGCCGGCCGCCATGCCGACGCCGAGGATGCCCGCGCCGCCGCCGTTCTCACCCGCCGACTGGAGGCCCTGGGCGACCGATGCCTGCAGGTTCGAGTTGCCGCGCGCGCCGGAGAGCGCGTCCGCGCGCTGGACCGTGCTGAGGAGCTCGCGCGTGTTCGCGTCGTACTCGATCGAGACGATCGCGGTCGAGATGATCTCGAGGCCCCGCTGCGTCTTCCACTGGTAGTTCTGCTCGACGGCGGCCGTCAGGCTGTGTGCGAAGCCGACCGAGTCCTGCTGGATCTTCGTGATGCGACCCTTCGCCGGGTCATTCGTGTAGATCGAGAACGCGGGCGCGAGCGAGCCGACGACCTCGTTGAAGAGCTGGGTCGCCGCCGGGTTCTCGACGTCCGTGAAGTCGAAGATGCGGCCGCCCGTGAGGTAGGTCGCCGGGACGAAGTTCTTCACGAAGAGGATCGGGTCGACGATCTTCAGCGTGTACGTGCCGCGCGTGATGGCGCCCGCCTGCGCGTTCAGATACGCGTCGTCCCAGTAGATCTCCGACTGCGTGCCGAACTTGTTGTCCGGCAGCTCCTTCGTGGCGACGAAGAGCGCCTGCTGCTGGGCACCGGGCCGCCCGCCGAACTTGAAGCGCTCCCAGGTCGCCTTCACGGCGTCCCCGAGGCCCCCGCTGAAGATCGAGGCCGAGTTCACGTCGCCCGACTCCCACACATACGCGCCGGCCTGCGCGGCGAGCCCCGTCACCGCGCCGCTCTCGAAGGTGATGAGCGCGTAGCCCTCCGGGACGACGATCCGAGAGCCGTTCGTGATGATGCCGTCGGAGAGCCGCGTGTCGGAGCCGCGTCCCGCATTCGTCCCCTTCTGCACCGCCGGGAAGATCGCCGCCGTCGGCGAGATGCCGTCGGGGACCGTGAAGAAGTCGATCCACTGGTCGGCGAGCTCGCCGCCGAGCGCACCGATCGCGGCCTGAATGAGTCCCATGGCGAGCCCTTCGTGACGGGAGGGGGATCTGTCCCGCCGAGACTAGTGCCCGCCGCTGACAGGAGTCGAACGGACGTCCGATGCATAGGCTGGGCCCCGTGGTGCTGCCCGAGGAGGAATACGACCCGAAGCGCGCGCTGCGCGCCGCGAAGCTCCGGCGCCCCGACACGGCGGCCGAGCCGTTCGCATTCGCCATCCGGGACGCGACCCTGCTCGACATGCCGCACTGCCGCGCGATCTACAACCACTACGTGGCCAATTCGACCGTCACGTTCGACGAGGCCCCGCTCACGCAGGCCGCGTTCCGGTCGAAGTTCACCCGCATCCAGAAGGAGGGGAATCCCTGGATCGTCGCCGTGAGCCCCGGCGGCGAGGTCCTCGGATACGCCTACGCCGGCATGTATCGCGATCGCTCCGCCTACCGCTACACGGTCGAGGACTCGGTCTACCTCGCGCCCGCCGCGACCGGGAGGGGCATCGGGAAGGCGCTCCTCGCGGAGCTCGTCCGGCGCGCGAAGGCGGCCGGCCGGAAGGAGATCATCGCGATCATCGCCGATCGCGGCGCCGAGGCGTCGATCGCCCTCCACGCGAAGCTCGGCTTCAAGGAGCAGGGGCGGATGGGCCGGGTCGGGTTCAAGTTCGGCCGGTGGCTCGGGACCGTGTTCATGCAGAAGTCGCTGAAGTAGGCGTCAGACGGAGGACGTCGGCGGCATGTGGTCCCGGTACTCGGGCGCGGCGGGCGCCGCATCGTCATCGAACGACTCGATGGGCGGCGCGTCGACGAGCGGCGGCCGGCTGTAGCCGCCCTCCGCGAGCCCGGCCTCGATCTCGAAGCGGTTCCGGAGCGGGTCTCGTCCCGCCGCGAGGTAGAGTGGGAGCATCCACAGGCCGTAGCGCCGCCACTGCGCCCGATGGACCTCCTCGTGCTCGTAGATCGAGTCGGCGATGAGCGCGGTCTGCGCGCGCGACGTCAGGAACACGCCGCCGACGGTCGTCCCGCCGCGGCCGAACGCCCATGCCGGGAGCGTGTCGGCGACGATGAGCGCGCCCCGGCGGCGGAGCCGCTTCCTGACGGGCCCGGTGCCGACGAGCACGCCCCAGACGACGCCCGCAGCGGTCGCCGCCCAATAGCCGGGGATCGAGAGGAGTGGATGGAATGCGACGGTCGCGACCGCGCGCCGCAGGCGCCCGGCGGGCCGGGACGTCGATTCCGCGGGGTTCGCGGTCAACGCGCGCCCTCGTTCATCGCGCTCGCTGCCGCCTCAGGTACTGGATGCGGAGCGTGACGACGATCCAGCCGAGCACTGCGAGGACGATGACGGCCGTCGGCGCGAGCCACGGCGCGGCGGCCGCCCAGTCGAAGCCGGGCGGGGGCGCGAGGGCCGCGGCGGAGCCCGTCGCGGTGCCGGTGGCGAGGTCGCCGAGCGCGCGGGCGTAGGCGACCGCCGCGCCCGTCCAGTCGGACTGCTCGAGCGCGGGGATGAGGTCGTCGTCCTCTGCGGCGGCGAGCTGCTGGTCGGTCAGCCCGGACTCGGCGGAGACGGAGATGAGCTTCTGCCGCTGATCGATCGCGACGGCGAGGAGCACGGTCTTCGGGTCGTCGATGCCGAGGTGCGATGCCTCGCTGTCGGCCCAGCCGGGATCCATGTCGCTCGCGGCGTCGTCGAAGTTCGAGACGTAGATCACCCGGAGGCTGAGGCCGGCGCGCGCGTGCAGCGAGTCGATGGCCGTCTCCACGGGCGCCAGATCGCCGGCCTTCCCGGTCGTGTCGATCGCCGTCGCCGAGCCGAGGTCGACGGCCGGCTCGTCCGCGAGGGCCGCCCCGGCTCCTCCGGAGACGGCGAGGCCGACGCCGAGGGCGATGCCGGCGATGGTGGTGAGGCGACGAGGACGGTGCACAGCAGACAAGGCTAGAGAGTGAATGCGGTGAGACGGAGCGCGAGCACCACGAAGGCCGGGCGCGCGCGGCGCCCGGCCTTCGGAACACGCTGTGCGCATGTGCCGTTCGCGACAGGCGCGACGGGGCGCATCCGCACCAGCGGTCTATGCGAGGCGCGCCCGAAGGGCCTCGACCTCGCCGGCGATCTCGGCCGGCACGCGGTCGCCGAACTCGCCGAAGTACTCCGCGGCGCTGTCGATGTCCGATCTCACGCCCTCGACGTCGATGCGGAAGAGCTCCTCGAGCGCCTCCGCCGAGATGTCGAGCCCTTCGAGGTTGAGATCGCCGTCGACAGGGACGAGCCCGATCGGCGTCTCCTGCGCGGGGGTGGTGCCCTCCACCCGCCGGAACATCCACTCGAGGACGCGGGAGTTCTCGCCGAAGCCCGGCCACAGGAACTTGCCGTTCGCGTCCTTCCGGAACCAGTTGACCTGGAAGACGCGGGGGAGCCGCCCGCCCGCGGCGCGCAGGCGCCGGCCGATCTCGAGCCAGTGCGCCCAGTGGTCGGCGGCGTTGTAGCCGTAGAAGGGCGCCATCGCGAACGGGTCGCGACGGAGTCGCCCGACGGTGCCCTCGGCGGCCGCCGTGGCCTCGGACGAGACGGTCGCGCCGAGGAAGACCCCGTGCGCCCAGTCGCGTGCCTCCACCACTAGCGGCACGGTCGTTGCACGACGGCCGCCGAAGATGATCGCGTCGATGACGACGCCTCGCGGGTCCTCCCAGTCGTCCGAGATGGACGGGGCCTGGGCCGCGGAAACCGTGAACCGGGAGTTGGGGTGCGCGGCGGGACGGCCGGCATCCGGCGTCCAGTCGTTCCCCTGCCAGTCGATGAGGTGCGAGGGGACCTCGTCGGTCGCGCCCTCCCACCAGACGTCGCCGTCGTCGGTGAGCGCGACGTTCGTGAAGATCGTGTCGTGCTCGATGGTCGCCATGGCGACGGAGTTCGTCGACCAGCCGGTGCCGGGGGCGACGCCGAAGAAGCCGGCCTCCGGGTTGATCGCACGGAGCAGCCCGTCGTCGCCTAGCCCAAGCCAGGCGATGTCGTCGCCGACCGTCTCGACCTTCCAGCCGGGGATCGTCGGCTGGAGCATCGCGAGGTTCGTCTTGCCGCACGCGCTCGGGAAGGCGGCTGCGGCGTGGAAGACCCGGCCCTCCGGGCTGGTCGCCTTGATGATGAGCATGTGCTCGGCCAGCCAGCCCTCGTCGCGGGCGAGCACCGACGCGATGCGCAGCGCGAAGCTCTTCTTCGCGAGCAGCGCATTCCCTCCGTAGGCGGAGCCGTACGACCAGATCTCGCGCGTCTCGGGGAAGTGGGTGATGTACTTCGTGTCGTTGCAGGGCCACGGCACGTCCTGCTCGCCCGGCTCGAGCGGGGCGCCGACCGAGTGGACTGCCTTGACCCACGGGGTCGTGTCCTTGATCTTCGCGAGCACGCGGTCGCCCATGCGGGTCATGATCCGCAGCGAGGCGACGACGTACGGGGAGTCCGTGACCTCGATCCCGTACCGGGAGAGCGGCGAGCCGATGGGGCCCATCGAGAAGGGGATGACGTACATGACCCGGCCGCGCATCGCGCCGTCGAAGAGGCCGTCGAGCGTCACACGGAGCTCGGCCGGCGCGATCCAGTTGTTCGTCGGGCCGGCATCCTCGCGGCGCTCGGAGGCGATGAACGTCCGCGACTCGACGCGCGCGACATCGTTCGGGTTCGAGCGGGCGAGGTAGGAGTTCGGGCGCTTCGCCGGGTTGAGGCGGATGAGCGTGCCCCGCTCGACCATGAGCTCGGTGATGGCGTCGTACTCGGCCTCGGAGCCGTCGCACCACACGATCGCCTCGGGCCGGGTCCTGGCCGCGATCCCGTCGACCCAGTCGACGACGTTCTGCGGAGTCGCCGATGGCGCCGTCGTGCGGAACCGGTAGCCGTTGATCTCCGTCACTGCGCCGGCCGGGCCGGTCTCGAGCATGGTCATCGTCGCCTCCCTTGTGCATGGTGGTGTTCGGTGGCTTTTTCATTCTGTGCATAACCGGCTGGGTGCCAGCCGCAGATTTCCCCGTAAAGATTCGGCGATCTTTCGCTAGAATGAATTGGTGCAGGATCTTGCGACGCTCGGCCAGCGCATTCGCCACTACCGGACCTCCGCGGGCATGACGCTCGACGAGGTGAGCGAGCGCGTGGGCGCGGCGCCCTCGCAGCTGTCTCTCGTCGAGAACGGGAAGCGGGAGCCCCGCCTCAGCCTCCTGACCTCGCTCGCCGAGACGTTCACCGTCCCGCTCTCATCCCTGCTCGACGAGCGACCGCCGTCGGAGCGGGCCGCGCTCGAGATCGAGCTCGAGCGCGCGCAGCGCGGCGCACTGTATGCCGCGCTCGGACTGCCGGCCATCAAGCCGAACCGCCAGCTGGCCGATGAGACGCTCCGCACGATCGTCGGGCTGCACCGCGAGCTCCAGCGGCGCGCGCGGCAGGCGATCGCGACGCCGGAGGAGGCTCGCCGCGCGAACACCGAGCTGCGGCTGCGCATGCGCGAGCGGAACAACTCGATCCCCGAGATCGACGAGCTCGCGCAGCAGCTCATCGACGAGGTCGGGCACGTCTCCGGCGCGCTCACGCATCGGACGGTGACGCGACTCGCGGAGCGCCTCGGCTTCGAGATCGTCCACGTGAGCGACCTCCCGCACAATGCCCGATCCGTCACCGACCTCGAGAACGGGCGCATCTACCTCCCGCCCGCCTCGATCCCGGGCGGTCACGGCCTCCGCGCGCTCGCACTCCAGGCGATGGCACACCGCGTCCTCGGCCACGCCGAGCCCGCGACCTATGCCGACTTCCTCCAGCAGCGGCTCGAGATCAACTACTTCGGCGCGGCGATCCTCATGCCGCGACGGCAGGCGCTCGAGTCCCTCCGCGATGCGAAGGCGGAGCGGAACATCGCGGTCGAGGACTTCCGCGACGCGTTCGGCGTGACGCACGAGGCCGCCGCGCTCCGGCTCACCAATCTGCTGACGGCGCACTTCGACATCCGGCTCCACTTCCTCCGCGTCGGGGGCGACGGCGCCGTCCAGAAGGGCTACGAGAACGACGGCCTCCGGCTGCCCGTCGACGTGACCGGCTCGATGGAGGGCCAGTTCGTCTGCCGGGAATGGGCCGCGCGCACCGCATTCACCCGTTCGAGCCGGACGACCGAGTTCTACCAGTACACGGACACGCCCGAGGGGACGTTCTTCGAGTCGGCGCAGACGGGGACGACCGAGTCCGACGAGTTCTCGATCACCGTCGGCGTGCCGTTCGACTCGGCGAAGTGGTTCCGCGGCCGGGACACGACGGTGCGGCACCGCTCGACCTGCCCCGACGAGGCGTGCTGCAAGCGGCCGCCGGAGGCGCTCACCGAGCGCTGGCGCGACAAGGCCTGGTCGTCGGCGCGTCTCCATGCGCAGATCCTCAATCCGCTGCCCCAGGGGACGTTCCCGGGCGTCGACGACCGGGAGCTCTACGAGTTCCTCGACCGGCACGCGCGGACGACCGACTGACGTCCGTGCCGTGGTCACGATTCAGGCTGTGACGGCGCGATGTCCGGCTGAGCCGGACATCGCGGTCGCCCAGCCTGAATCGTGACGAGGCGAGGAGAATGACGGCGTGAAGGTCCTGGTCGCGATGAGCGGGGGAGTCGACTCCTCGGTCGCGGCGGCGCGGGCCGTCGAGGCCGGCCATGAGGTCGTCGGCGTCCATCTGGCGCTCTCGCGCCACAGGGCGTCGCTCCGGGAGGGCTCGCGCGGCTGCTGCACGGTCGAGGACGCGATGGATGCGCGGCGCGTCGCCGACCGGCTCGGCATCCCGTTCTACGTGTGGGACTTCAGCGAGCGCTTCGCCGCGACCGTCGTCGAGGACTTCAAGGCGGAGTACGCCGCCGGCCGCACGCCGAATCCCTGCCTGCGCTGCAATGAGGAGATCAAGTTCGCGGCGCTGCTCGACCGGGCGCTCGCGCTCGGGTTCGACGCCCTCGCCACCGGGCACTATGCCGACGTCGTGGCCGGGCCCGACGGACTCGAGCTGCACCGGGCCGCCGCCGGACCGAAGGACCAGTCCTACGTCCTCGGGGTGCTGACGCGCGAGCAGCTCGCGCACGCGATGTTCCCGCTCGGGGCCGCGGCGTCGAAGGAGGACGTCCGGGCCGAGGCGGCCGCGCGCGGATTCGTCACGGCCGCGAAGCCCGACTCCTACGACATCTGCTTCATCGCGGACGGGGACACGCGAGGCTGGCTCGTGGACAAGATCGGGCTCGAGCCGGGGGACGTCGTCGACCGGGACGGGAACGTCCTCGGGAGCCACGACGGGGCCCTCGCATTCACCGTCGGGCAGCGGCGCGGGCTGCGCCTCACCGTCCCGGCGCCCGACGGCCGGCCCCGCTTCGTCCTCGAGGTGAAGGCCGCGACGAACGAGGTCGTCGTCGGCCCGCGCGAGGCGCTCGCGGTCTCCCGACTCGCCGGATCGCGATGGAGCTCGCTGGGCGACGTCGAGCAGGCGACCGAGGTGCAGGTCCGGGCGCATGCCGACCCGGTGCCATGCCGCGTATCGCTGGTCGGGGCCTCCGCCGTGGACGGCGGTGCCGCGACCGGCGTGATGATCGACCTCGAGCGCCCGATCGAGGGCGTCGCGCCCGGTCAGTCCGCGGTCCTGTATGCCGGCACGCGGGTCCTCGGGCAGGTCACGATCGACCGGAGCGTCGCCGCCCCCGTGCCGGCCTGACCGCTCAGGCCTCGCCGGCCGTGTTCCTCGCCTGGATCGCGTCCCGGCATTCGTCGATCGCCTCGCGCGCCCATCCGGCCTCCTCGGCCGTGCCCCAGACCTGCGCCGAGGACAGCGCCGCCTCGAACTCCTCCAGCGCCCCCTCGAGATCGCCGGCGTCGAAGCGGATCCGGCCGAGGTCGCCGTGGAGCGCCACCGACCAGCGGCGGGCGCGCGGGTCCTCGATCGCCTCGAGCTCCTCGAGCGCCTGCGCGGTCACGTGCTCCGCACGCTGCGGCGCGACGACCGCGATCATGTGGAGCGCTTCGAGCCGGAGGAATGCGCTCCCGGCCCGATCGGCGAGCGTCGCCGCGGCCTCGAACTGCGGCAGGGCGTCGCCCGGCGAGCCCGCCGCCTCGACGAGCCGGCCCCGCTCGATCGCGACCCTCGCCCGGACCCGTTCCTCGCCCGCCGAGGGCCCCAATGCCACGGCGTCGAGCAGCGCGAGCCCCTCGTCGGGCCGGCCCTGGAGACCGAGCGAGCGGGCGACCTGCGTCTCGAGCTCCGCGCGATCGGCGGACGATTCAGCCGCCGCGGCGGCTTCACGCAGCCGCGCCTCGGCGGTGGCCGGATCCCCGGACCCCCAGAGGGCGTCGAGCGCGTCCTGCGTCAGCATGCGCTCATTCTCGCGCCGCCGCCTCCGTCGCGGCCGCGAGCGTCTCGAGCGCCTGGTCCCACAGCGGCTCTGCGCCGGCGCGGAAGTAGCCCATGTGCCCGATCGACTCCAGGCCGACGTCGGCCGGCTCGACGTCGATCGCGGTGCGCGGGGCGGTCGTGTAGTTGCGGAGCATGGCGTCGCGCGACGCGGGCGGCGCCCACGCATCGTCGGTCGCGGCCGCGTAGTGGAGCGGAATGCGCACGCTCGCGTAGCTTGCGGCGGCGTCGGGCCGCTTCGGGTCGCCGACGGCGAACTGCGGGTAGCGGCACCAGCGGCGCCAGCCCCAGAAGGCGTCGGAGGGCAGGTCCTCCCCGCCCATCGTGCGGCTCCACGGCATATAGCCATGGGTCGCGATGAGGGCGGGGCCCGCGACGTTCCAGAGGAACCAGGTGCGCATCCGCTCCGCCGGCGACATCCAGCCGCCCCAGCCCGTGCCCGAGCCGAAGGCGTAGACGGCCGCGAGCCGGTCGGTGTCGGGCAGGAAGCCGAGCGCCGTCCCGCCGTAGGAATGGCCGACGAGGCACCGGGGCCGCGCATCGTCGAGCGCGTCGATCGCGGCGTCGAGGTCATAGCGGGCCCAGTCGTCGAAGCGCATGCGGTAGCCGCGGAGCGACGCGGGCCGGGAATCGCCGGTCCCCCGGTAGTCGAGGGTGAGCACGTCGAAGCCCGCGGCCGCGGCATGGACCGCGAAGCGCCGGTAGAAGCCGCGCGGCACCGCCGTCGCGCCGCCGACCACGATGCCGCCGGTCGCCGGCGTGGAGGGCCGGAACCGCGTCGCCGCGATCCGCACGCCGTCGTCGGTCTCGAGATCCAGTCGTTCCCCGTCCATCACGCTTCGATCCTGCCGCCCGTCCCGCCGGTGCGCGCGAAGTGTGCGAGATTCCCCGAAACGGACGGCGTTTCGCCGGGCAGCCTGCACCCTTCTCGACGCATGGGCGCTGTCGGTCGCCGCCCGTAGTCTGTCTCCCGTGGTCGACCTCGACGCTCCCGTCCCCTCGGAGTTCGACGCCGCCCGCGCGGAGTCGACGGAGCTCACGGCGCTGATCCTCGAGTACCGGGACGCCTACTACGAGCGGGACACCACGCTCGTCGACGACGCCGAGTACGACGCCACGATGCGGCGGCTCGAGGCGATCGAGCAGGCGTTCCCGGAGCTCGCGGGGCAGGACTCGCCGACGCAGAACGTGGGCGGAGGCGTCGACTCGACGCTCTTCGCCCCGGTGCGGCACGCGGAGCGGATGTACTCGCTCGACAACGTGTTCTCGGTCGACGAGTTCCGTGAGTGGGCGACGAAGACGCAGGAGGCGGCCGGAGCGCCCATCGGGTGGCTCTGCGAGCTGAAGATCGACGGCCTCGCGATCAACCTGCGATATGCGAATGGCCGGCTCGTCTCCGCGGCGACGCGCGGCGACGGTGTCACGGGCGAGGATGTGACGGAGAACGCGCTGCGGATCCATGGGATCCCCCGGCGGCTGGCCGGCGGCGACCATCCGGCGCTCGTGGAGGTGCGCGGCGAGGTCTACTTCCCGGTCGCCGCGTTCCGGGACCTGAATGCGGAGCAGGAGGCCGCCGGGGAGCGCGTGTTCGCGAATCCGCGGAATGCCGCCTCGGGCTCCCTGCGGCAGAAGACCGAGGGGAAGAACGAGAAGGAGCTCGATCTCATGCGGCGCCGGCTCGCCGGGCTCCGGATGATCGTGCACGGCATCGGGGCCTGGGCGGATCCGCCGGTCGCCTCGCAGTCGGAGACCTATGCCCTGCTCAAGTCCTGGGGACTGCCGACCAGCCCCCGCGCCGAGGTGCGGGAATCGATCGACGCGGCCGCCGCATTCATCGAGCACTACGGCGAGCACCGGCACGACATCGAGCATGAGATCGACGGGATCGTCGTCAAGGTCGACGACTTCGCGGCCCAGGCGCGGCTCGGCGCGACCTCCCGCGCGCCGCGCTGGGCGATCGCCTACAAGTACCCTCCCGAGCAGGTGCAGACGAAGCTCCTCGACATCCGGGTGAGCGTCGGCCGCACCGGTCGCGCGACGCCCTACGCGATCATGCAGCCCGTCCACGTCGCCGGCTCGGTCGTCACCTATGCGACGCTCCACAACCAGGACGTCGTGAAGGCGAAGGGCGTCCTCATCGGCGACACGATCGTCGTCCGCAAGGCCGGCGACGTCATCCCGGAGGTGCTCGGTCCGGTCCTCGAGCTGCGGCCGCCGGATGCGCGTGAGTTCGTGATGCCGGCGAACTGCCCGGAATGCGGCTCGCCGCTGCGGCCGGCGAAGGAGGGCGACATCGACCTCCGCTGCCCGAACGCCCGCTCGTGCCCCGCGCAGGTCCGCGGCCGCATCGAGCACATCGGCTCCCGCGGCGCGCTCGACATCGAGGGCCTCGGCGAGGAGGCGGCGATCGCGCTCGCGAGCCCCTACGGCCCGCTCGACACCGAGGCCGGGCTCTTCGACCTGACGATCGAGCGGCTCATGCCGATCGAGGTCCCGGTGCTGTCGCTCGACGCGGAGGGCGTCGCCCATACGGAGGGCGAGCAGTCCGGCGAGACGGATCGGCCGGTCGAGCACCGCACACCGTTCCGGAAGATCGTCCGCGAGTACCCGCTGGAGGCCGAGGGGCTCGATGCGGCGGAGCGGCGGCGTCAGGGCTTCCGGATGATCGCCGTCGAGCGACCATCCGCCGCCGCCGAGGAGCTCGTCGCCGAGCTCGAGAAGGCGAAGACCAAGGATCTCTGGCGATTCCTCGTCGCCCTGAACATCCGGCATGTCGGTCCGGTCGCCGCTCGCGCGCTCGCCGCGTACTTCGGCTCGCTCCGCACGATCCGTGAGGCCGACGCCGCGCAGCTCGCCGCCGTCGAGGGCGTCGGGCCGATCATCGCCGAGGCGGTGCTCGAGTGGTTCCAGACGGACTGGCACGTCGAGATCGTGGAACGGTGGGCGGCCGCCGGCGTCCCCTGGGCGATCCCGGATCACCCCGGTCCGGGCGCGGCGGCCGAGGCAGACGGTCCGCTCGCCGGACTCACCGTGGTGGTCACCGGGACCGTCGACGGCTTCACTCGTGAGGGCGCGGAGGAGGCCGTCATCGCGGCCGGCGGGAAGCCCGCGGGCTCCGTGTCGAAGAAGACGAGCGTCGTCGTCGTCGGTCCGGGCTCCGGATCGAAGGCGGCGAAAGCGGAGCAGCTCGGCGTTCCGGTGCTGCCGCAGGAGCGGTTCCAGGAACTGCTCGACCAGGGGCTCGCGGCACTCGAGTGAATGCCGCCTTGGCGTGGCCGGTCGCTCTTGCGGCCGCTGTCGCTACCGCAAGCCCGCATCTGCTGCGGCGATCGCCGCATGGACCCGGTCCCGCAACCCCAGTTTCATGAGCACCCGGGAGACGTGCGTCTTCACGGTCGTCTCGCTGATGAAGAGCTGTCGGCCGATCTCCCCATTGGTGAGTCCACGGCCGATGAGACGCAGCACATCGAGCTCCCGATCCGTGAGCTGAGCGAACTCGGTCGGCGCGCTCGGCGGCGGCGCTGAGGTGAACTGGTCCAGGAGGCGGCGGGTCAGCACGGGCGCCAGCACCGCATCGACTCCGAGGGCGCTCTGGCGAACGGCATGCACGATCTCTTCGGCGGACATGTCCTTGAGCAGGAAGCCGGCTGCCCCGGATCGCATGGCTCGGTAGACGTACTCGTCGAGGTCGAAGGTCGTCAGCATGAGCACACGTGTCGGCGTCGCCTCGACGATGGCCTCGACGACCGCGAGTCCGTCGCTTTCCGGCATCCGGACGTCGAGCAGGACGACATCGGGATGGAGCTCCAGTGTCGCGCGAAACGCCTCGCTGCCGTTCGACGCCTCGCCGACGACCTCGATATCGGGTTCGGACTCGAGGATGGTGCGGATGCCGCTGCGGACGAGGGGCTGATCGTCGGCGATCAGGACGCTCGTCATCCGGCGACTCCCGCTCGGATGGGCAGCGGAAGCCGGACGCGGACCTCGAAGCCGCCGTCAGCGACGGGACCCCAGTGCGCAGTGCCGCCGATCGCGGCCACCCGGCGGGCAATGCCGGGCAGTCCGCGCCCCGAGCCCGCGGAGTCTCGAGAGCCCGCGGATGCGGAGTTCGAGATGGCGATCAGCACCTCGTCGCCCTCCTGCCGACTCGCGACGGTGACGCGGGACCGGCCGGCGTGCCGTGCGACATTCGCGAGCGCCTCTCGTACCACCCAGGCGACCACCGCGATCTGCTCGGCGTCGAGTCGGGCAGCGGCGGTGAGATCCGAGGTCACCTCGAGCCCGGCCGCCCGGGTGCGTTCGATCACCGTCATGACCTCGCTGCCGTCTCGGTCGTCCGTCATCATGGTCTTGATGCCGTCGCGAGCGACGTCGGCGATCGTGTCGAGGACGGCAGGGACTCGAATCGGGTCCATGACCGCGAGGCGACGCGCGGCGCCGGCCTGCAGGGCGACGATCGCGAGCGCGTGCCCGACGGCATCGTGGAGGTCCTGCGCGATCCGTAGTCGCAGCGCGACGACGAAACGCTGCCGTTCGACGGCGGCTTCGGCCGCCAGGACGGCGCTGTTCGCTCGCGTCTGCTCCACGAGCCGGCTCGCCTCGCCCACCGCCAGCCCGCCGAGCCACGATGCGAGCATCACCTCCGCCTCACCGAGGGGATCGTCGGTGCCGATGCCCATGATCTGACCCAGCCCGCACACGAGGAGGCCGAGCGCCGCAATCCGCTTGCTCGAGAGGGCGGCGATCGCGAACGGGGTCACCACGGCGATCGCCGTGCCGCTCAGGCTGTGATCGAGCGGCACGACGAGGCGAGAGCAGAGTGTCACGGCCGACCAGGAGATGACGATGGCGGCGAGCGGGTACCGCCAGGTGAGGGCGAGCGGCGCTCCGATCGCCAGCCCCGTCAGGAGCGCGGTCCAGATCGGAATCCCGGGCGCGAGGACCTCGACGGTCTCGAGGGCGACGCCGGCTGCGATGACGCCAGCGCCGATCACCGTCCAGGGCTGGGCGAGCGCCCGGCGGGCGTGGAGCGTTTCGGCGGGTCGCCGCGGAATGTCTGGCGGCGATTCGATGGGTGTGCTGAAGGCGACGACCTCGGCGCGGGTTCGCGTGAGGAGGTCACGAGCATTCGCCTCGATCGTGGCCGGGTCGGCGCCGGATTCCGCTTTCTCCGCCAACGATGTCAGGCCGTCGAGCACCGAGGTCCGGAGCCGCTCGGCGATGCGCAGACGCTCGGCGAGCACCGCCGACTCGTGCTCCTCACGACGTTGCGCATCGATGCGCTCCTCCTGCTCATGCAAGAGATGCAGCCGCGCCCGTCGTGCCCGCACCAGCATTCCTGCCCCGAGGGGGAGCAGCCCGGCGATGAGCGTGAGGAAGGCGACGCCGCTGACGAGCGGCCAGCCTCGCAGCAGGGGAAGGTCGACCGCGAGCGCGAACGCCAGGGCGACCGGTGCGCCCCACGCCGCGCGCGGGAGGCGGGCGTGGGTGCCGAGCGAGTAGGCGGCGAGCATCAGACCGACGACGGGAGCGCCTGCTCCGACCGCCGCGTCCGATCGGAGCAGGGCGGGGAGCGTGCCGGCTATCCATGCGGCGGCCGCGACCGAGACGAGCACGAGCAGCGGGCGACGTCGGCGCAGTGCGAGGATCGCGAGCGATCCCGCGCCGATGAGTCGGAGCGCGAGCGCGGGAGCGTCGTCGGCGGACACCGCGATCGCCTCGACGGCAGCGGCTGCGGCGATCGCGGCCGCGACGATTGGATCGACCCAGGACGGCATCCGCATATCGGCAGAGCATAGGCGTGTGGCCATCACCGGTGATCCTCCCTTCGGAGGAGGTCGATGGAAGGACGGAGACGCTCCGATCGGACGACGACCAGCCTCCTGCGAGTCCGTAGCGTCGCGGCCGTCGACCTCTTCCGATCGAAAGGATCCCTCATGACCACCGACTCCGTGCTCGTCTCCACTCGGGTAGATGCCTGGCGTCCGCCGACGATCGTCGCGCTGACCGTCGGCGCCATCGCCGTGCTCACGTATACGCTCATCGACCTGCTTCTGCCGCTGTCGCAAGGAGGACCGTTCCAGTCCGCGGCCGATGCCTGGTACACCGGAGCCGGCAGCGCCATCGGATTGTCCGGCTTCGTGGTCGCGATCGGGATCCACCGGCTGCAGCACGGCGCCGACGGCCGGCTCGGGGGCATCGGCGCGTGGGTCAGCGGGATCTGCTGCCTCGCCCTGGCGGTTCAGACCGGAGCGTCGGTCGCCGTCGGCGCCGAGCTCCAGTGGGGCCCGATCTACCCCATCGCGACCCTCGGATCGGTCGGAGGCCTGGTACTCCTCGTCGTCGGCTCATGGCGCTCGCGAATCCTGCCTCGCTGGATGCTCGCCGTCTGGCCGCCGATCTGGCTCGTCGGATCCTTCTTCGCGCTCGGACCGATCGCGCTGCTGCTGGCCGCACTCTTCGTCGCCATGGCGATCGCGCTACTGCGACGTCGCCGCTAGCAGCACTCCACCTGGGTCAGCCGGCTCGCGGGTACTCCTGAGAGGGCTGCGACCTCGCCCCGAGATGGAGACGGCTTGCGACTGACGGGTTCGCGGTGCGCGCCGCTGCGACAGACCGGGCTCACCTGGGAGAATCGCCCCATGCCCTTCGCCCTGAGTCGTCTCCCGCTCGAGCCGCGCCGGCGGCGGATCGCGGTCCGGACCGTGGAGGACCCGGGCGTGGCACCGAACTACCGCCGCGTCGTCTTCGAAGGGACCGAGCTGGCGGGCTTCGACTCGCCCGGAGCGGATGACCACATCCGGATCTTCCTTCCCCGCGCCGGCGAGACGCTCCCCGCCGACGTCGATGCGGCGGCGCTCGCCTCCCGCGAGTTCACGCCGGCGGCGTACGGCCCCGACACGCTCACGATCGACTTCGTCCTCCACGGGACCGGTCCCGCGTCGGAGTGGGCCGGCGCGGCGAGGCCGGGCGACGAGATCCTCGTGGGCGGCCCGCGGGGCTCGATGGTCATCGACGGCGACCCCGATTGGTGGCTGCTCGCGGGCGACCTCACCGCACTGCCCGCGATGCGGCGACTCCTCGCGCTCGCACCCGAGAGCGTGCCGGTCGAGGCGATCGTGCTCGCGGAGGACGCGAACGCCGATCCCGGCTTCGGGGAGCGAGCCGACCTGCGGTCGCACGTCGTTCACTCGCTCGACGAGCTCCTCGCCCGGCTCCGGGCGGCGCAGCTCCCGGAGGGCGAGGGCTTCGCATTCGTCGCGGCGGAGCAGGCGGTCGTCGGTCCGGCGCGCGAGATCCTGACGCACAAGGGCGTCGACCTCGCGAAGGCGAGCGTCAAGGGCTACTGGCGCCGCGGACTCTCGGCCGACGCGCCGAAGTGACGGCGCCCGCGCCCCCGCCGGGGCTCGGGCCGTCCCACGTAGGATCGACGGGTGTCCGAGATCACCCCTGATACCGTCCGGCATCTCGCCGAGCTCGCGCGGATCGGCTTGAGCGACGAGGAGATCGAGCGCCTCACCGGGGAGCTCGGGGCGATCGTCGACAGCGTCGCGAAGGTCGCCGAGGTGGCGACTCCGGAGGTCCCGGCGACCTCGCATCCGATCCCGCTCGCGAACGTGTTCCGTCCCGACGTCCCCGGCGAGACGCTCACGACGGACGAGGCGCTCGCGGGGGCCCCCGAGGCCGCGGAGGGCCGCTTCGTCGTCTCGGCGATCCTGGGGGAGGAGCAGTGAGCGGAGTGAATGGGGGAGCGGCGTCCGCGGACCTCACCCGGAAGACGGCGGCGGAGCTCGCCTCGCTCCTCGCCGCCCGCGAGGTGTCCGCCGTCGAGGTCGCGAAGGCGCACCTCGACCGGATCGCGGCGGTCGACGGCGACGTCCACGCATTCCTCCACGTCTCCGATGCGGCACTCATCACCGCCGCCGCGATCGACTCCGCCCGTGGCGACGGCGAAGAGCTCGGCCCGCTCGCGGGCGTCCCGGTGGCGATCAAAGACGTCCTGACGACGAAGGATGCGCCGACGACCGCCGGCTCGCGGATCCTCGAGGGCTGGGTCCCGCCCTACGATGCGACGACGGTCGCCCGGCTCCGCGCCGCCCACCTGGTGCCGCTCGGCAAGACGAACATGGACGAGTTCGCGATGGGCTCGTCGACGGAGCATTCCGCCTACGGCCCGACGCGGAATCCCTGGGATCTCGATCGCATCCCCGGCGGATCCGGTGGCGGTTCGGCCGCAGCGGTCGCCGCCTTCGAAGCGCCGATCGCGCTCGGCTCCGACACGGGCGGCTCGATCCGCCAGCCGGGCGCCGTGACCGGCACCGTAGGCGTGAAGCCGACGTACGGCGGCGTCTCCCGCTACGGCGCCATTGCACTCGCGTCCTCCCTCGACCAGGTCGGTCCCGTGAGCCGCACGGTCCTCGACGCCGCCCTGCTCCACGACGTCGTCGGCGGCCACGACCCGAAGGACTCGACGTCGCTCACCGACGTGTGGCCCTCGTTCGCGGAGGCCGCGCGGGAGGGCGCGCTCGCCGAGTCGCTCAAGGGCGTGCGCGTCGGCGTGGTGCGCGAGCTCGACTCGGACGGCTTCCAGGCGGGCGTCAAGCAGCGCTTCCACGAGACGCTGGCACTCCTCACCGAGGCCGGCGCCGAGATCGTCGAGGTGAGCGCCCCGCACTTCGAGTACGCCGTGGCCGCCTACTATGTGATCCTTCCGGCGGAGGCGAGCTCGAACCTCGCGAAGTTCGACTCGGTCCGCTTCGGCCTCCGGGTCACGCCGCCGGGCGGCGGCACCGTCGAGCAGGTGATGGCCGCGAGCCGCGAGGCGGGCTTCGGCGCGGAGGTGAAGCGCCGCGTCATCCTCGGGACCTACGCGCTGTCGGCCGGCTACTACGACGCCTACTACGGTTCGGCCCAGAAGGTCCGGACGCTCATCCAGCGCGACTTCGCGGACGCGTTCGCGCAGGCCGACGTCCTCGTCTCCCCGAGCGCGCCGACGACCGCGTTCCGGATCGGCGAGAAGGTGAACGATCCCCTCGCGATGTACCTCAACGACGTCACGACGATCCCCGCGAACCTCGCCGGCGTCCCCGGCATGACGCTTCCCATGGGGCTCGCCCCCGAGGACGGACTGCCGACTGGCTTCCAGCTGATGGCACCGGCCCGGGAGGACGCGCGGCTCTACCGGATCGGAGCGACGCTCGAGCGTCTCATCGGGGAGCGCCAGGGGACCATCCTCGACGCCGCACCCGCACTCGGCTGAGCGCGGTCCGCCGTGTCGGTCCCTTCGGAGATCCGGGCGGCCCTGCGCGCCGCGGCGGACCCCTCCAAGGCGACGGCCCAGCAGGCCTACATGAAATCGGCGATGCCCTTCCTCGGCGTCACCGTACCGGTGGTACGACGCATCGTGCTCGCCGCGGCGTGCGACCTCGCGGCGGATGAGGCGCTCGCCGCATCCGCGGCGCTATGGGACGCCGCGGGATACCGCGAGGAGCGCTACGCCGCGCTCGAGCTGCTCGGCGTGCGCTCGCTCGTCGGCGACCTCGCGGCGGTGCCGCTCGTCGAGCGGTTCGATGCGGAAGGACGCTGGTGGGATGTCAGCGACTCCCTCGCGCATCGGGTCGCGGCGCTCCATGACGCCGACGCCGAGCGCGCGCGTGCGCTCGTGCTCGCCTGGGCGGTCGATCGGCGCACCGAGCCCGGCCCCGACTCCGGCATGTGGTTGCGCCGCCTCGCGATCCTCTCGCAGCTCGGCCGGCGCGAGCGGATCGATCTCGAGCTCCTCTCCGCCGTGGTCGAGCCGAACATCGCGGACTCCGAGTTCTTCATCCGGAAGGCGATCGGCTGGGCGCTCCGCGAGGCCGCGCGTGTCGCGCCCGACTGGGTCCGCGCATTCGTCGATGCACGTCCGCTCAGCCCGCTCAGCCGCCGGGAGGCGCTGAAGCATATCGGCTGAGGCGGCCTGGGGCCGGCTGCGCGGTGTGAGCTCCAGTCGGTGGTGAGGCCGTGGCGAGGCGAGCAGCGCCGATGTCAGGCCGTCGCCACCGCGAGGATCGCCTGCACGCGGAATCGCAGCAGTCCGCCGGCCGCGAGCTCGGAGGTCCGCCGCTCGTACTCCGCCTGGATCCGGTCGCGGCCGGGCTCGTCCGTCGACGTGTACGCCTGCCCGATCGTCGCGATCCCGGCGGCGATGCCCGCCCACAGGTCCTGGGGTCCGATCGCGAACGTCCAGTCGAGCCGCTCCGCCCTCGCATCGTGGAAGCCGCCGAGCTCGAGCAGCGCGCAGAGTCCTGCCTCCGATCGCTCGAACGGCTCGCCCGCCGGGATCTCGATCCGCTCGGGCCGGGTCCCCGTCGCGTCCATGATCGCGCCCCACAGGACGTTCATCTCCGTCGGCTGCCATGGCCACACGGTGGCCGCGATCGGAGCGCCCGGAGCGGCGACCCGGTGCAGCTCCTTGGCGACGCGGTCGGCGTGATCGGCGTGGTTGATCGAGAAGTTCGCGCCGATCGCCTCGAAGGTCCCGTCGCCGATCGGCAGCTCGGCGATCGAGGCGGTCAGCAGGTCGGCGTCCGGCACCCGATCGGCGACGAACGCGGTCATGTCCTCCTCCGCATCGACGGCCGTCACCGACCATCCGCGGGCGAATGCGGCGCGGGCGACGATGCCCGTGCCGCTGCCGGCATCGAGCAGCCTGGCGGCGCCCTCCGGCGCGCCCAGCGCGTCGAGCAGCGGCTCGACGGCTCCAGCGCAGAGCCGTGCGAAGGAGCGGTCGTACGCCGCCGCGATCCCTGTCCAGCCGTATGCCATGCAGGCCAGCCTCCCATGCGGCATTCCATCAGAACACCACGCTCCACAAGTACTCGTCGCCGTCCTCCCGGAGCCAGCGGACGACGAGCCGGGAGTCCCGCGACAGGTCCTCGCCCCGGAGATCGAACTCGAGCACCTCGCCGGGACCGAGCCGCGCCGGAGTCGGGGCTCGAAGGAGTCCCGGACCGGCGAGTTCGAGCCGTATCCAGTGCACCGGCTCGAGGCTCGCGTTCCGCAGGGCGTAGCGCGGTGCGCGGCGGCGATCGATCGCGAACGGGACGGGATAGGACTCCATGTCCGCGACGGTATGAAGCGAGTCGGACATCAGGTCGCGTCGGGCATCCACCGGTCCGATTCGGAGGGCCGGGCCTGTGGATGGGCGACGAGCGGGCGGGACTGTTGAGATCTCGATGCCACGGGACTTCCGCCCCTGGCTCGGGCCGTCCTCCGACCGCAGACTGGGATCACCAGCGCGGGTCGCCCGCGTCGGGCGCCCCACGAGATCGACCTGAGGGAGGCGCCATGGGATTCGTCGTTCACGAGCTCGGCGTGGCGTGGCTCCTCGAGACGGCGCCGGTCGAGTCGGAGCTCCCGACGGTCCTCGTCGAGCTGCCGATGGACAGCGAGTGGGACGCGTTCCTGAGCGAGCTCGTCGCGGCCTGACCGCTCGGCCGGCGTCATCGGATCCTCGCGCAATGGCGCGCGAGGATCCTCATTCCCCAGGCGGTCCCGAGCAGTCGCCGAGCGTCATCGCCACGGGCGCACGGACGTTCACCGACCCGCCCCGAATAGACTCGAGCGCATGGCACGCGCGGACCTCATGGACTTCGACGAGGCGATCGAGCAGTACGACGTCGCCCTCGGATTCGAGGTCCACGTGGAGCTCGGGACGCGGACGAAGATGTTCTCCGCGGCGCCGAACCCGGCCCACCCGGACCATTGGGGCGCGGAGCCGAACACGCTCGTCACGCCCGTGTGCCTCGGCCTCCCGGGCAGCCTCCCCGTCGTGAACGAGACGGCCGTGGAGTATGCGATCAGCCTCGGCCTCGCGCTCGGCTGCGAGATCGCGCCGTCGAGCCGGTTCGCGCGGAAGAACTACTTCTACCCGGACCTCGCGAAGAACTACCAGATCTCGCAGTATGACGAGCCGATCGCCCACGACGGCAGCGTCGAGATCGAGCTCGCCGACGGCCGCCAGCTCACCGTCGAGATCGAGCGCGCGCACATGGAGGAGGACGCGGGCAAGCTGACCCACGTCGGCGGCGCCACCGGCCGCATCCACGGGGCCGACTACTCGACCGTCGACTACAACCGGGCCGGCATCCCGCTGGTCGAGATCGTGACCAAGCCGATCACGGGGACCGACCGGCTCGCTCCCGAGGTCGCCCGGGCGTACGCGACGGAGCTGCGCGACCTGATGCGCGCC
>Ga0164242_10000430_pt1 | contig 51183 bp, 64 predicted proteins | sample OricomgcompostMG_FD_108783 | JGI IMG/M metagenome (GOLD analysis project Ga0164242, IMG submission 108783) | Miracle-Growth compost microbial communities from Emeryville, California, USA - Original compost - Miracle growth compost (MG) ...
GGGCGGGGGCTTCTCGTCCCCTTCTGTTATATTATCCTACGCGTATACACGTTGTGTAACGGTTTGACGCTAACTCGTCGCAGCGACCATGCGATAAGTAATAATCAATAGCAACACCGACGCGCGCCGCGCGCTGCTTGGACTTGCGTGCTATTGGCTATTATTACGTGAGCGTGAAGAGGGACTAAAAAGCCGACCAAATCCTCCGGCTCTTTCCGTTAGAAAAAAGCTAACGTTAGAGGCTCCTCGGCGTCCAGGTCTACCACACCCTGCTGCGAGCCGTCCCCGGAACCCCTGCCAGACCGCCGGAACGATCGCGCAGGAACCCCGCAGCCAGGGATTTACTCCGGACCCCGGCCGAGCTATAACCGTGGTATGGCCGAGTATCCCTCTCGCTGGACCGACGAAGACTACAGGTCCCGACCGCGCGACTTCGATCCTCTCCTCGCCGACCAGATTCTGGAGCGGCTGGAGAACGGCGAGATGCTCCCCGAGATCTGCCGCATGTCCCTCTCCCTGCCGCTCCCGGCCACCTTTCTGCGGTGGCTGGAGGAGGATCAGGCGCTGGCGGATCGCTACGCCCGCTCTCGTCGGCTGGGCAACGAGGTCAACTTCGACGAGATCGTGGCCGAGGCCCGGTCGGGCCGACCCGACGCACCCACCCGCGTTGCCGCACTGAAGCACCATACCGAGCGGTCCGAGCCCGAGAAGTACGGGCCGCGAGTCACCAACAGGAATGTCGATGTACCAGACGACCGACCAGCCGGCATCGATCACGCAGCCGAGTTCCGCCGACGCATCGAGGCAATGGCGGCGCGCAAGGCCGCAGCCCGAGAGGCTGCCCGGAGCGACGAGGCCGCGCAGCGCTGACCGCGAGAGAGACGACCTGAGAGCAGCCGAGCGGGCGCTCAGGGTCGTGTTCCAGGTGGTGATGCCAGCCATGGCTCGGTCGGCCGACGCGCTGCCCTCGGTCCTCGGCTACTCTCGCCCGCACAGCGCTACCTCGTGCGCTCGCAATCACGAGTTCTACCTCGACCTGGCTGCCGAGCTGGGCGAGGACTGGGTCAAGCTGGTGCGCGAGCTGGAGGACCACTCTGTCAGCGACGGCTGGAGGCGCGTGGAGCGCCAGCACATGGAGGAGGCGGCGACCGACATCCTCTCCTCCCTCAGGCGGCTCCCCCGGCCAGTGCGCGACGTGGTCTACCGACGAGCAGCCGGTGTCTCGTGGCGCCGGATCAGCGCCGACCTGCCGGGTCGGGCATACTTCTCGCTCACGGACGACTGGACCAGCGCCCTGCGCTGGCTGTGCCGCGAGCACGGCGAGCTTGTGAGGAGACTGACCTGATGCCACCGCGCGGCCATCGCGACGCAGCCGAGCCCAGAGGACCCAGGGAGCGGGTCTACCACCGGGGCGGAGCCTACCTGCCCGCCGACGCCCGAGGACGCGGGCAGACGACGGAGCAGCTGGAGGGCCTGGAGCCGGGGATGACGTACATCGTCCACACCCGGTCGATGGCGGTCTACGTGCGGCATCTTGTGGCTGATCGCATCCCTCAGGTCAGGCCACTGTCGGTGGTCGTCTGCGCCACGGCCGAGGATGCTGCTCACCTGCTGCGGGGCACCCGCATACGTGCGGTCGCCGACCACGCCTGTCCCGACGAGGTCCGCTGGGCCGTGGACCAGCACACCCGGAACGTGCCTCGGTCGGATGGGCTCTAGGGCCAGCTCACCGCCCGCACAACCGCCTCTCGCGTCCTTCGTCTGTGTTCCTCGGCTAGGTCCCCGGGAGAGTGGCCTCGCCGGCAGCCGCTACTGCCTGCCCGCTAGGGGCTGGATGGTCAGGCAGCGCGGCAATCTCATCAAGGCAACCCTGCACGATGTCTGCGATGGGCTGATCCGAGAGACCGTCCGAGGTTGCCTTAACCTCGGCCATCGCTTCCGCGAGAATATCGAAATGACGAGGGTCCACCGCCCGCCCGCCTGCGCCCATGGCGGCTCGGCAATCTTGGGCAAAGCGAAGGTATTCTTCGCGGGGCTGGTAGACCACGCTCAGGGTTGCGGATCGCTCGGCCATCTCGGCAGCTGCGAGTAGTAGGTCGCCGACTCCCCGCGCCGGGCTGGTGGTGTCTGTCGTCTGGGTCATGCTGGCTCCTGTCCTCTGGGCGGCATCTCTCGCCTATCGTAGTCTCTCTGGTCCCTCGCCGCAAGTCCGCCCCATGGGTCCAGGCCCCGCAGCAGCATGCGGCCGTCCTGGCGCAGGTAGTGCTCGCGAATCAGGGCCATCAGGCTCTCGGCCTCGGCTGTTCGCCAGTGGAGCTTCGGGCCGATCAGTGGCCTGCGGTCCAGCTCGCTCAGCGGTATGCCCGCGAGCCAGCATGCTCTGGCTGTTCTCAGTATCCGTGCGCTCTGCTCCGGGGTCATGTGTGCCTCCTGTGGTCTGCGGCCCTCCAGTGTAGCCGACCATCGGCGCTGTGGCTACCCCGGCGAGATAAAATAAATTAGGGTGCGAGATTTACTTTACCGCGCAGCAGGGCTATTTTTCTGGCTAGGGTGAGAAGCTCGCCCTGAAGCGCACCCCTCTCCCTGTTCTCTGTCTGTCCCCTGTCTCCGCCGGGCGAGGGGTGCGCCGACGTACATCCCAGGAGCACATCCCGTGAACATCCAGTCGCTCGCATCTGCGCTGGCGGAGCTGCCTCCGCAAGAGCGCCAGATGGAGTACTTTCGCGTCACGAGCGAGATGGCTCTTGGCCTGAAGCACGACTGGTCGTTCTGGGGTCGCCCAGAGCAGCAGGAGCCGCCCGGCGACTGGTCGGTGTGGCTGCTGATGGCGGGTCGCGGCTTCGGCAAGACTCGCTCGGGTGCGGAGTTCGTCCGCTCTCAGCACTGCGGCCCCACTCCGCTGGCTCCCGGCAGGGTCCGCCACACTGCGCTGGTGGCCGAGACCGCCGCCGACGCACGCGACGTCATGGTCAGGGGCGTGTCGGGCATCATCGCCGTGCATCCGCCCGAGTTCCGGCCGACCTACTATCCCTCGCTGCGGCTGCTGGAGTGGCCCAACGGGTCCATTGCCCACACCTACTCGGCCGAGGACCCCGAGCAGCTTCGTGGTCCGGAGCACGACCTTGCCTGGTCCGACGAGCTGGCCAAGTGGCGCTACGCAGAGGAGACCTGGGACATGCTCCAGTTCGGCCTCCGCGCGGGCGACTCGCCCCGTCAGCTCGTGACCACGACCCCGAGGCCCATCCCGCTGGTGCGGGAGCTGCTGAAGGGCGAGGGCAGACCGGGCGGCACCTACGTGACCCGAGGGTCGACGTACGACAACAGCGACAACCTCGCGCCCAACTTCATCGCCAAGATGAGGGAGCGCTACGAGGGCACCAGACTGGGCCGGCAGGAGCTGCGGGCCGAGGTCCTGGACGACATTCCGGGCGCGCTGTGGACGCGCCTCATGCTGGACCGTAGGTCTGGCTCCAACCCGAAGGGTGCCGGCATGGCGCCCGACGAGGAGCTCCCGGTCATGCGCCGCGTCTCGGTGGGGGTCGACCCCTCCGGCACCTACGGCGAGGACCGCAGCGCCACGTCGCGCGAGAACAAGGGCGACGAGGCCGGGGACGACGTAGGTATCGTGGCTGCTGGGCTGGGCGAGGACGGGCAGATCTACATACTGGAAGACGCCACGGTCAATCTTGGCCCGGCTGGGTGGGCGCGCAGGGTGCGCGACACCTACCACCACCACGAGGCCGACATGGTGGTGGGCGAGGCCAACTTCGGCGGCGCGATGGTCGAGTACACGATCCGCTCCGTCGACCGCAACATTCCGTACCGGGCGGTTCACGCCTCTCGCGGCAAGCACATTCGTGCGCAGCCGATCGCTGCGCTGTACGAGCAGGGCCGGGTCCGCCACGTGGGGACGTTCGCCAAGCTGGAGGACCAGATGGTCAGCATGACCGACAGCGGATACGAGGGGGCTGGCTCGCCCGACCGCCTGGACGCCATGGTCTGGGCCGTCACCGACCTCGTCTTCGGGCGCTCTGCTCGCGGCGGCAGCACCACGGTCGGAGGACACCACTGATGGCTGCTCGCGTCGTAGCTCGGGTGCCGACCGGCACCGCACCCGACCCGAAGGCCGCACCGGCCGACGCACGCGAGCGCGACGACGACCTGAGGGGCGACCCCAGTCAGCGCCATCCGGACCTGGTCCGCATGAGCGACGACTATCAGGAGATGCGCGACTGCCGCGCCGGAGCGACCACGATCAAGGCCGAGGGGCAGAAGTACCTGCCCATGCCCGACGGATTCCGCGCCCAGAACGACGGCGGCGCAGGAATGTACGAGTCGTACAAGAAGCGGGCTCAGTTCCCCGACATCGTGTCGCCCACGGTGCTCGGCATGGTGGGCATCGTCCACTCGCGCGAGGCGCAGATCGAGGGCCTGGAGGAGGGATCGGCCCTGGAGTACCTGTGGGAGAAGGCCACGCCAGATGGCCTGCCGCTGGAGGTGCTCCACCGCATGATCACCGAGGAGATCCTGACCCTCGGTCGGGTGGCGCTGTTCGCAGATCCGCCCGCCGAGGGCGGCGAGCCGCTGATCGCGCTGTACAAGGCCGAGAGCCTGATCAACTGGTCGGACAGCCGCGACTTCTTCGTTCTGGAGGAGTCGTACCGCATCCGCACCGGCTTCAGCTGGGACGACCGCACCCGCTACCGCGTCCTGCGGCTGGTGGACGATCGCTACGTGGTCGTCGTTCTGGACAAGGACGGCACACCCCAGACCGTGGGGTCGGCCGAGGACACCGAGGACCAGGAGGACCGCAGCACGGAGGCATCCCCGGTCGCCCGAGGCGGGCAGGCCCTGGAAGAGATTCCGCTGGTGGTGGCCGGGTCGCGCGACCTGTCCCTGGAGCCCGACGAGATGCCCCTGATAGGCGTGGCTCGCGCCGCGACGGCGATCTACCGGCTGGACGCCGACTACCGGCACCAGCTGTTCATGGCCGGACAGGAGACGCTGTTCGTGTCGGGCCTGGACGTCAAGGACGCACCCGACTTTGTCGGTGCTGGCGTGATCGTCTGCCTGCCCGAGAACGCCAGCGCCCAGTATGTCGGGCCGAGCGGCGAGGGCATCGACTCCCACAAGACCGCGATCGACGACGAGCGCGAGGTGGCTGCGGCCGCAGGGTCGCGGGTGTTCGAGACGGGCCAGAAGGGTCAAGCCGAGTCCGGGGATGCCCTGAGGATACGGGCGCGCGCTGGCACGGCGACGCTGGTCTCGGTGGCTCTGTCCTCGGCTGCGGCCCTGGAGCGCATTCTGCGGCACTGCGCCACGATGGTGGGTGCCGACCCGGAGAGCATAGTCGTCACGCCGAACCTGGACTTCGTCGACGCCAAGATGACGCCCGACGAGGCCGCCAAGCTGATGGAGCTGTGGCTGCAGGGCGTGATCAGCTACGACACCCTGTACGAGAACCTGCAGCGCGGCGAGATCGCCTCCCAGGAGCGCACCGCCGAAGAGGAGCAGGATCTGGTGGCCCAGGAGCAGACCCAGACCACCGACGACGAGGGTGGCGCGGGCGTGGACGACGAGACCGACGAGGACGCGGAGGGCGAGGAGGACCCCGAGACCGCAGCCTACTTCTCGACGGACTACCTGGATGCGTAGGGTCAAGAAGAAGGAGGAGGCGACCCACCTCTCGGGTCGGTCTCTCGGGGCGCGCGCCGCCTACCAGGAGAGCAAGCACCGCCGCGATGCGGAGGGACGCTACGCCGACAAGCCGGGGGCCGGAGACGATGCACCCAGGAAGGGTTGGCGTCCGGCTGCCGAGGACGACATCGTTGGTCGCCGGTCGGGCGGAGCGGGCGAGGAGACCGCCGCCGAGAGCCGAGTGCGCCCGGTGGAGAAGATGAGCGACGAGGAGGCGCAGGGGTCGCTGGAGTGGAAGAACGACCCCGAGCGCTGGGCCGCAGCCGAGGCGGGGGCAGAGGCCAGCACGCACGCTGCCCCCACTCTCGGCACGGTGAGCGAGGCCGAGTTCACGCCCGAGCAGAAGCTGGCCGTGGATCGGATGGCCGACCAGCTAGACCAGATGGGCATAACCCACCTGACCTCGGCCGACAGCTCGGCCGTCAAGCTGTACACCGGCACCTCGTCGGCGTACAAGAACATAAACAAGGCGCTTCGTCGCGCCGACACCTCGAAGCTGAAGCCAGCCGAGCTGGAGGCGGCGAGGGAGCTGCAGGAGCACATGAAGGCGTCCGTCATGAAGCGGGACGCGGTGTTCTACCGGGGCGTGGAGAAGGTCGGCAAGTTCGACAAGATGCCGCCGCCCTCGGACTTCGCCGACAACGGATTCCAGTCCACCAGCATGAACTCTCGGTTCTCCGAGAAGTTCAGCGGCGCGACATTCGACAGTGCCGCGTTCGGCGAGGGCACCACGGGAACCATGTTCAAGATCCGGGTTCCCAAGGGCTCTCACGCCCTCAGCGTGTCGCGCGCCGACAACGTTCGCTCTGGGCTGGCCGAGTCGGCCGAGGTGCTGCTTCCGCCGGGCACGCGCTATCGCTACGTGTCTCACGAGGTGCAGACTCGGACGGTGCCGGGCTACGGCAGCGCGCCGGAGCGGAAGTTCCGGGTCAAGGTGATCGAGGTCGAGGTGGTGAGGGCAGATGGCTCGGGCTACTGACAAGGAGCGAGGCGCCAGCGGGCGCTTTCTCGCCGATCCGGACGACGTGGTGTTCCTGGAGCGCGACGAGCGCCAGCGCCGCGTGGCGGCGACCCCGGCCACCGACGACGAGGGCGGGGACGACGAGTATGGCGAGGTGAGCGACGAGGAGCTGGCGGAGATGTTCGCCCCCGAGACCCTGGAGTAGGCTGTGCAGCACCGCAAGAAGCACCTCGCGGACAAGGCTGTCGCGGCTCGCGCCAAGTGGGAGTCGTCCAAGCATCCGCGTGGTCCTGGCGGCAAGTTCGTGTCCAAGCCGGGGTCCGAGAAGGCACCGTCGGGTCGCCACTCGGAGGCGATGAAGGAGAAGGGCAAGACTTCCGGCATCAAGGACGAGGACATCGTCAAGCTGCACGTCGCCCAGAACCCGAAGAAGGCCGGCAGCAAGTCCGCCGAGGACTTCGCCAAGTACAAGAACGACATGACCGTGGCCGAGTTCAAGGCGGCGGTCGGCAAGGACGCCGCAGGGCACCTTGCGTGGGACATCAAGAAGGGCTACATCTCGGTCCATGCGCCGGGGTCGCTGCCCGCAGCCAAGAAGGAGCTGACGAAGGAGAGCTACATCGGCTTCGGGAAGCAGTCCGACGTGAAGGGCTCGGACGTGATCAAGCTGCACCCGACCGACGAGGTCGGGAAGATGGTCAACCCCAAGAAGGCCGGTAGCAAGTCCGAGGGCGAGTTCGCCAAGTACCGCGACGAGATGACCGTGGACGAGTACGTCGCGGCGGTCGGCGACAAGAAGAAGGCGCTGGCCAACATCAAGTGGGACACGGACAAGGGCTTCGTGTCGGTCCACTCGCCCGAGTCGCTGGAGAGCCTGAGAGCCGGCAAGACGACTGCGCCGAAGTCTCATCTGCCCGAGGGCATCGACGACAGCACTCAGCTTCTCAACGTCTCCACTGGCGAGGTGAAGACTGTAGCCGAGATGAAGAAGCCTCTTGTTGGCAGTGGCTTCAAGAACGAGACGGTAGAGAAGAGCATCGCCGCCTCCGTGAAGGAGGGCTCGCTGAAGAAGTACACTGCTCCTAAGGTCGCCGACCTGAAGAGTAGCGACCACCTTGTGCTCCAGACCACTGGGCCGAATCCCTACAAGGAGGGGTCGCCGGAGTGGATCAAGTACAAGGCATTCGAGCTGCAGCACGGCAAGCCGCACACGCTCGACTCGTATATGGCGACCAAGTCGCTGGACACGACCCAGAAGAAGGCGGTGCTGCAGACGCTGATCGACGACGGGCACATCAAGCTGGTGACCAAGGAGCAGCTGGCGGCGGTGGCCGCAGCCAAGGCGGCGTCCCCGTACCCTGTAGTCAAGCAGTCGGCGAAGCCGAAGCTGCCGGACGTGAGCGACGAGCGCTGGGGCAAGGTCCTGAGGTCCGACACTCTGGAGGACCTGCGCCACAAGGACTCCGGCTACGACCTGATGATGCAGTCGGCCAAGAACATGGGCGCTGTTCGACGCACGACCAGCTCCAGCTCGGCGCTGGCGAGCTATAAGGGTAGTGGCTACAGCTACATCAACAGCAGCCTGCGCGAGGGCAAGCCGCCGACGAGCCAGGCTCTGGCGCTGGACGCGCTGATGAAGCCGACCACGGCAGACGCGATAGTCTACCGGGGTCACAACGTGAAGTACATGAACAACATGCCGCCTCCGCCGGAGTTCGAGGAGCTGGGCTTCAGCTCGGTCTCGCACAATCCGGCGGTGTCTCAGTCCTTCTCCAAGGGTTCGAACACCATCTTCAGGATAAGGGTGCCGAAGGGCACTCCTGCCCTGCAGATCACGCAGGGCGGCACGAGCGACGAGGCGCTGAGGAACGAGCTTGGCTACGAGGCCGAGGTGGTCCTGGCGCGCGGCACTCGCTACAAGTACGTCAGCCACGAGACGGTCGGCGGCTGGAAGATCATAGACGTGATTGCCGTCGGACCGCACGGCGGCGCGGCGAAGAGCGGAGTCTGACATGGCGCCAAGAGACAGCAACGAGCGCATGGGCTGGTCCGACGGCGACGTGATCCCGCTGGACGCCGACGAGATGGTTCAGCTGCCCGAGGGATACGACGTCGGTCCCTGGGCTGAGGCCGAGGACCTGACCCCGGCAGACGACGAAGGAGACGACGAATGAGCAGTGGTGGCGTTCAGGCGGTTCGCGATGTCGACCGCGAGGCACTCATCGAGGCACTGTCGGGCGGCGGTGGCGGAGGCTCGGGCCTCACAGACACCCAGCTGCGGGCCTCCCCGGTCCCCGTCAGCGGACCGCTGACCAGCGCGAACCTGACGGCGGTGACGGGCACGGCAGCCCAGACTGCCGTGACGACCGATCCGGCCGCTGCGGGACAGACGATGCTGTCCGTCATGCGCGGCATTCTGGCGGAGCTGCAGACGCAGACAGCTCTACTGAACGACATCAAGACCAACACCGCTGGTGCTGGCGTATAGTCTCCCATGGTGGGAGCTCGGCTGGCAGTGCCGCCGACAACCGCTCGTGCCAGTGGCCGGGCAAGCAAGAGGAGAGGTGTCAGTGACCCTCAGAGCAGTAGTAGACTCCCTCGACGACATTCCCGAGGGGCTTCGCGACGAGTACGTCGAGCACAACGGAAAGTTCTACCTGGACCTGGACGACACTCTGTCGGTCCACACCAGCATCGTTCCGCTGTCGACGGCTCTGGCCAACGCCAAGAAGGAGAAGCAGCGGGCGCAGAACGACTACAATGCGCTCAGGACCCGCATCGCGGGGCTGCCGGACGACTTCGATGCCGACAAGTACCAGCAGGTGCTAGACGAGCTGGAGACGCTGCGTGCGGACCCGAACGGGGACCACGATGCGGAGGCCAAGCTGACCACCCTGCGCGACAAGTACGAGCAGCGTCTGCGCGACGCGGAGGCCAAGCGCGTGGCTGACCTCGCCGAGAAGGACGGAGTCATCGACTCCCTCGGTGGCGAGCTGGACGGCGCAGCGGCCAAGCGCGGCCTGTCCGACGCACTCGCCAAGGCAGGCATCGACCCGAAGTTCATGGCTGCTGCTCAGGCGCTCCTGCGCCCGACCGTCAAGGTCCGCAAGAACGAGACGACCGGCGACCGCGAGGCCGTCGTGGACACCGACCTCGGCGAGGTGACGGTGGAGAAGTACGTCGAGAACTGGGCCAAGTCCGACGAGGGCAAGCCGTTTGTGCTTCCCTCCAAGGGCAGCGGTGCCCCCGGATCGGGCCACACTGGCCGGACCGAGGTCAATCCGTGGGCCAAGGACACGCTCAACCTCACCGAGCAGGGCCGGGTCATCCAGTCCGATCGGGCGAAGGCCGAGCGCCTCATGAAGGCTGCGGGCAAGACCGCAGACGAGATCTCTCGGGTCCTGGGCCGCGCAGCGGCCTGATCCGGGAGGAAAAGGACGACCAGCTCGTCCCGAGCAGGGAGCCCTGCTCCTCGTGCCAGTGGCCGGGGAGCGGGGAGACCAACCGGCCGATGTCAGTGACTCGGCAGGCTTCACCAGGAAGTGAAACCAGCCATCTGCAAGGAGAAACGACATGGCTGCTACCAAGATCGCGGACGTCATCGTCCCCGAAGTCTTCAACCCCTACTCGGTTCAGCGCACCACGGAGCTGTCCCGGTTCTATCAGTCCGGCATCATCCAGACGGTGCCCGAGCTGAACGTCCTCGGCCAGAAGGGCGGCACGAGCATCGTGATGCCGTTCTGGAAGGACCTGACCGGCGTCGAGGAGATCCTGTCCGACACCACTCCGCTGGGCGTCGACAAGATCACCTCGGCCACGGACGTCGCGGTGCTTCACGCACGCGGCAAGGCCTGGGGCGTCAACGACCTCGCCGAGGCGCTGTCGGGCGACGACCCGATGGCCGAGATCGGCTCCATGACGGGCGACTACTGGGCCCGTCGCTGGCAGGCGATGATCCTGTCCATCCTCAAGGGCATCTTCGCCTCGGGCGACCTCGCCTCCAACCAGCTGAACATCTCGGCTACCGGAGACGGCGTCATCAACGGCGACGCAGTGGTCGACGCCCTGTACAAGCTGGGCGACGCCTCGTCCCGCCTGACGGGCTTCGCCATGCACTCGGCCACGGTTGCCACTCTCGTCAAGCAGGGTCTCATCGACTTCCGCAACGACGCCGACGGCAACCCGACCCTGCCCTACTACATGGGCAAGGCCGTCATCGAGGACGACTCGATGCCGACGGCTGGTGGCGTCTACACCTCCTACCTGTTCGGCGCTGGCGCCTTCGGGTATGGGGAGGGCAACGCCCCGGTCCCGACCGAGACCGACCGCGACTCGCTCCAGGGCGACGACATCCTCATCAACCGGCGTCACTTCGTCATGCACCCGCGTGGCGTGGCCTGGATCGGAACGCCCACCGGCGTCTCCCCGACCAACGCCGAGCTGGAGGATGGCGACAACTGGGAGCGTCGCTACGATCCGAAGAACATCCGGATCGTGCAGCTCGTCCACCGCAACGTTCCGGCGTGAGCTCTCGCCTGGGAGGCGATCGTGCTGGTCGCCTCCCTCCCCCTAACAGGAGAACACTGACATGGCTCTCTTCAAGCGGGGCAAGATCGGCTCGCGCAGTCTGGACAAGGCTCTCGCGGGCGGTGTGCCCCTCCCGACGTACACGGTTGCGCAGCTGACCACCCTGACCCCTGCCAAGGGCAAGGGGATGCTGGTCTTCTGCTCGAACGGTGCGGGCGGCTCGCCGTGCCTCGCCTACAGCGACGGCGCATCCTGGAAGCAGGTGGCTCTCGGCAACGCCGTGGCTGCAGCGTAAGGAGGACTCTCATGGGTCTCGCATCCTTCAATCGCGCTCGGCGCTCCCGCAAGGAAGTCGAGAAGCTCGAGGCCGAGCGCTTCGAGCAGAACAACAAGGCTCGCTGGGCAGCCCACCACGCCCGCGAGAAGCGCCCGGAGGCCGACGACAAGGTCGTCGACAAGGTCCGGAAGGCAGAGCAGGAGGCGTCCGAGGAGATCGGCCGCAAGACTGTTCAGGGCATCGAGGACGGCGAGAAGGGCGGCATCATCGACGGCCCGCTGCGCCGCGACCACGCTGCCGAGATCGCCGGTCGGGCCGTCGAGGACGCTCAGGGTGTGCCGAAGAAGCCCACCGAGCTGATCGACGAGCGCATCCCCGACAGCACCGTCAACGAGAAGCTCGCCGACCACACGCAGGTCGACCGCGAGGGTCCGTCGGCTGCGCTGGTTCGCGATGCTCAGGTCGAGGCTGCTCCGGAGGCCGACAAGGAGTCGGTCAAGAAGCAGCTGGAGGCCGACGCCTCCCGCACGGAGGACATCCGTAAGGAGGCCGTGGAGAAGCGCGACGCCCGCATCGCCGAGCAGGCGAAGCAGGAGAGCGAGCTCCCGGCTGCGGGCAAGTCCGCCGGTGCCGGCAAGACCGAGAGCTCCTCGTCTGCGAAGCAGGCGGAGAGCAAGCCCGAGACCAAGACTCCGGCCAAGAAGTAACTGCGATGGCTGGCACCGAGGATCTCGACGTGCCAGCCATCAACCTCGGTCGTCGTCTCGCAATCCGCGAGGACGACGCTGTCGGTGACATCCGCATGCTCCTCGACATCGATGGGGACGAGACGGACGAGACCGACGAGGCAGTGGTGGCGGTGGTGGAGTGGCAGGATGATCACACCTGGAGCGTTGTTGTGATCGGCGACTACGAGTTCGGGAGTCCGAAGACATGCCACTGATCGTAGAGGACGGCACCGGAAAGGCCGGTGCCAACGCATACCAGTCGGCAGCCGAGGTGGCCGCATACGCTGCCGATCACGCGCTGCCGTGGGCTCCGACCAGCGACGCCGCTGGCGAGGCCGCGCTACGCAACGCAGCCACGTGGATGGACGCCACGTTCCGCACTCGCCTTCCGGGTGCGCGTCTCAAGGGCCGAGCCCAGGGTCTGGAGTGGCCCCGGCGCGACGCCACGGACGCCTCCGGCGAGGAGCTGCCGTCCGACGAGGTTCCGGCCGAGTGGCTGTCCGCATGCGCCGAGGTCGCCACGCGTCTCCTGCTGCGGCCCGGCTCCTTGTCCCCCGACGTGGTCGTGGGCAAGGTGAAGCGGTCCGTGTCGGTGTCCGGAGCTGTCTCCGTGACCTACGCCGACGACGGCGACATTGTGGGCTCCCAGCGCCCGGTCCTGACCATGGTGGAGGACCTGCTGAGCGGCCTGCTGGGCGACAATCTGCAGACCGGAAGGTCTGTTGTCAAGTTCCTGCGCAGGGCCTGACATGAGCGACGCATTCTACTCCGAGATGGCCGACATCGCCGACGAGCTCCTGACGGAGTTCTCGACCGGCACAGTCGTCCTCGTGCGCCGGACACGCGCCGCCGGAGCAGAGATCTGGACGCCCGGCGCGAGAACCGAGACCCGATACGACTGTGTCGGCGCGGTCGCGATCCCTGCCGGCAAGACGTTCGTCGGCAGCACCACTGTCGTGGCCAGCGACACCATGGTCGTTCTCTCCCCGCGCTTCGTGCCCGAGGGCGGGGACTCCCCGGTCGCCCTGGAGCCGACGATGGACGACAGGTTCGTGGTGCGTGGGCGCGAGCGCACCCCGAAGCAGATGCTTCGTGTGCCGGACGACGGCCCGGTCGTCGTATGGAAGATCGCACTGGAGAGCTGAAGATGGCCGACAGGACGTATCTCGAGCAGCTGCTGGACGACATGGAGCCGGCGATGCGGGAGGCATTCCTGCAGGCGCTGCGCGACATCTCCAGTCAGGTTGTTCTCAGGGCACTGGTGGATCGCCTCGCCGCAGGAGATCTGGACGGAGCTGCCTCGGTGTTCGGTCTGGAGCCCGAGGTGTTCTCTGGCGTCGCCGACGCGCAGGAGACGACCTATCGGGATGCTGGCGTGCTGGTGGCCGACGCCCAGCGCGTGGTCCGCACTCCCGAGGGTGCTCGGCTGGTGCTCCGGTTCAACGTGCGCAACCCGAGAGCCGAGGAGTGGCTGCGGACGGAGTCGTCCCGCCTCGTTCTTGGCCTGAGCCGCACGGCGAAGAAGACTGTTCGCGCTGCTCTCTCCGCCGGCATGGAGCGTGGCCTCAACCCGAAGACCACCGCGCTCGACGTGGTGGGTCGCGTGTCGGCCCAGACGGGGCGTCGGGAGGGAGGAGTGCTGGGACTCACGCCCACGCAGCTCGGCTACGTGGAGCGCGCCCGCGCAGAGCTCCTCAGCGGCGACCCTGCGGCCCTGCGGCGGTATCTGGGGCGTCAGCGGCGCGACGCCCGGTTCGACGCCCGCGTGCGCCGGGCCATCGAGAGCGGGAAGCCGCTCCTGGCCGACGACGTGAGAAGGATGATCGGTCGGTACTCCGACCGCCTGCTCCAGCTGCGCGGCGAGACCATCGCCCGCACGGAGACCATTCTGGCTCTGCACGCAGGCCAGGAGGAGGCCATGCGGCAGGGCATCGAGTCCGGCAAGATTGCGGAGGACGACATCGAGAAGATCTGGCACCATGTTGCCGACTCTCGTGTTCGCCACTCTCACGTGCTGCTCGGCGGCAAGCATGTTCCGTACAGCGAGGCCTTCGTCTCGCCCATCAGCGGCGCCAGGATGATGTATCCGGGCGACACGAAGACCGACCCGACCCGCATCACTGGCGCGGACACCATCAACTGCCGCTGTCACGCGGAGTACAGGGTGGACTACGTCGGTGCGGCCGCGCGCCGGTTCAGGGCGAGGCAGAAGACATGACGACTGGTCCGTTCACTGCCTCGATCGAGGGCTGGGTGGCCGAGGAGCGGGAGCTCCTGCTGGCCGTCGTGCAGAGCTCGGCGCAGGACATCGTGCGCGAGATCAAGCGCCCCATCCGGGACGGCGGCAACATGCCGGTCGACACCTCGTTCCTGCAGCAGTCGCTACAGGCGTCGACCGAGAGCGCACCGGAGATCGACCCGACCCACGACGGGTCTCAGGGGCCGTCCTCGGCCAACGCAGCCGCCATAGAGGCGGTGATCGCGGGCCTCGAGATCGGCCAGACCATCTACTTCGGCTTCACGGCGGTGTATGCCCTGAGGCAGAACTATGGCTTCTACGGAGTGGACACCCTCGGGCGCGCATACTCGCAGCCGGGGCGCTACTTCGTGGAGCACGCCATGGCCAAGTGGCCGCAGATCGTCGAGAACAATCAGCGTCGCCTCGCGGCGAACATAGTGTTCTGAGGGCAGCATGACCGGCACCACACCAGAGGGACGCATCCTGGCTGCGCTGCTCCGCCGCACCGAGTCCGCGCCCGGCGCGCTGCCCATGGTGGCCGACAACATCGAGTTCCCTCCGCCCGGCGAGGACGCACCGCAGACCTACCTGCTCGTGTCGGTCTCCCCCGGTGCCCCAGAGCGCAGACACATCGACCCGAAGAGCGAGAATCTTCTTCGGGGAGTTCTCGGCATCGCCGTCATGTCTCCTCTGGACGAGGGGCCGCAGGGCGCGACGGACCTTGCTGGTGCGCTGGCCGCGTGGCTGGACGGCGAGGACCTGACGGAGGACGGCACGAGAGTGCGTATAGTCTCCCGACCCCGAGTGGTCGGGGGCTACAAGGATCGCGATCGCTGGAGGACACCAGTTGTCGCGGAGTACGAGGCAACTGGTGTTTAACAAGAGCTGACAAGGAGATCGAGATGCTCTACCCTGTATCCGGATGCAAGTTCTACATTGGCGGCGCAGTCGAGGAGAAGGACACGGCCTGGGTGGCTGCGGACTTCACCGCGCAGGCCTGGAAGGAGGTGAAGAAGTGGACGCAGATGGGGCCGATCGGTCCGGCTGCGCAGCTGATCACGTCCGACATCATCGGCGAGGAGTACACGAAGAAGGCTAAGGGCACCCGCAACAACGGGTCCATGCAGAACGTCTTCGACGTGGACAACCTCGACGAGGGCCAGATTGCTCTGCTGGCTGCCGAGCAGACCCGCAACAACTACGCATTCCGCGTGGTTCTCAACGATGCGCCCGTCGCCGGCACTGCGCCTGCGCCGTCCGAGCGGCTGTTCATCGGCCTCGTCATGTCTGCTCAGGAGCAGGGTGGCGGCGCCAACACGGTCCAGGCCCTCAACGCCACGGTCGAGATCAACTCGAACATCGTTCGGGTGGCCGCGACGGCTGGTGCCTGAGTAGACCGAGCCCGAGAACCCAGCCAACGGAGATCATCATGGCTAAGAACGAAGATCAGGCGGCTCCTGCCGAGAGCAAGGCTGCCGACAAGAAGGGCGGCGATCTCGCCAAGTACGACGAGATGCAGAAGAACCAGGAGGCGGGTCGCGATGTTCCCATCGTCGATCCGCACGGACGCCGGATCATGACCATCAAGATCGCGGGTCCGGACTCCAAGCGCCAGAAGGACGCGATCGAGCGGCTCGTCAAGGAGCGTATCGACGCCAACGAGACCGAGCCGCTGGACACCTACCAGCGCGAGCTGCGTCAGGTACGTGGCCTTGCCATGGCCACCATCTCCTGGGACCCCATCGTTCTCGATGGGCGAGAGGTGACCTACTCCGAGGAGAACGCGACGCGCCTCTACCAGCGCTTTCCGTTCATCCGCGAGCAGGTGGAGGCTGCTGCTGGGTCGCGTGCCGGTTTTTTGAAGCTCTCCGAGCAGGACTCCTCCGCTCTGTCCGCAGAGTAGCGAGAGGCCTGCCGCCCCGGCCTCCCTCGGCTGGGGAGCACATCCTGGAGTACTTTCTCCAGCTCGTGCCGGTGCGACGCCCCATTCCTCAGGTGGGGTACGCACCGCTCGACTATGTCCAGATAGACGCCTGGAGGCGTCTTCTGGACATACAGCTCCGGCCCTGGGAGGCGACCATGCTGATAGCCATGGACGCCGAGCTCAGGCGCGTCAAGGAGGACTCTGGTCCTCCCAGCTCCCCCACTGGCGAGACGGTCAGCTCCCGACCGCTCTCTGCTCCTCTGTTCGACGCCCTGTTCGGGTAGCGAGGTGAACCACCCATGGCTCGTCTAGGCTTCGACATCGACACCGGCAGCCTCGTCCAGGCTCTCGAGGCCATGGACAAGGTGCCCCTGTCTGCTGGCAAGATGGAGCAGGCTGTCACCTCGGCAGCCACAGCCACCTCCGGAGCACTCTCCCGTACTGCCACCACTGTTCAGTCCGTCGTGGACGCAGTTGTCGCGTCCAATGCGCGACTCGGCACGTCTCTTCGTCAGATCGAGACGTTCTCTCAGCGTCTGGACAGTGTCTTCGGCACCGGGCGCACTCCGTTTGCGCAGGCGGCGGAGTCGGCCTCGGTGTTCGGGGCAGAGCTGGATCGTCTGCGAGCCAAGTTCAACCCCGTCTTTGCTGCTGGTCAGCAGTACAAGATGGTCGTGGCAGAGATACGGCAGGCTCAGCTCATGGGTGCTCTGTCGTCTGCCGAGGCGACCGCCGCCATAGAGCGCGAGCGCACCGCCACCCAGAGACTCGTGGAGGCTCGACGCACCGCTGCTGCGGTGAGTGGTGCAGGCGGCGGAGGTGGTGCGGGGATGGGCGGCGCTGGCAATGCGAACGCACGCTTCCTCGGCACCAACATCATGTACCAGCTGCAGGACGTCGCCGTCACCTCGGCCATGGGCATGAATGCCGGAATGATCGGCCTCATGCAGGGCTCCCAGATCGGTGCGGCGGGCGTGGCGGCGGGTGGCGGCATGGCTCTGCTGTCTGGCCTCAAGTCCGGTCTCCTGGCTCTGGTGAGCCCGACCAACGTTGTCGCCATCGGCCTCACGACTCTCGCTGCGCTCACCATCCAGTGGGCTACGAGGGGACGAGACGGAGTCAAGACCCTCGACGAGGCAATGAAGGACCACGGCAAGACCCTGGCCCTCCTGCGCGACTACTACGGAGAGGTGGCTAAGGCTCAGGGCCTCGTCACCTCCGGCGGCGTGGCCTTTGTCAGGTCCTCGGTGCGCTCCGACCAGAGTGTTCTGGCGGCACAGATGAGGACCATGGGAGCCTCGGCCATCGGCAGTCTGCACGGAGAGGGCTGGCTTGCCACCATGTCCCGCATGGGGCGCGGCGCACCGGACTTCTCCCAGCTCGGCGTGACGCAGGGCGGCGGACTCAGCCTCGGCCGCGACCAGCTCCCCTTCCAGTCCGCGATAGAGAGCTTCCTGGCGTCCGTCAGGCAGGGCTCCCCGGACATGGAGAAGTTCAGTGCGGACATCGACAGCGTGGTGTCGCGTCTTGCTCCCTCCTCCGGCGACCCCATGGGACTGAAGCGTGCGGGGGACTCCCTCCTGACGATCGGCGGGCAGCTGATCACCACCGGAGGAAAGTTCTCTGCCTTCTCCGAGCCGATCGCGAAGTTCTTCCTGCAGCTGCAGGAGGGCGATCCCGACATCAGGGCTCTCACCTCGAGCATAGAGAAGATCGGCGAGAAGGGCGGACCGGCGCTGCGCAAGACCGCAGACGAGGCCATCCTCCTCATGAAGGATCTCGTCGGCGTTGCGGACGCCGCGCGGGAGGCTCAGAGGAGCTTCGATCAGGCACGCGACACCCGCGCCCGAGACATGAGGGAGGCCAGTGCGGGTCGCGCCGACGCCAATCGCTACGTGGGAGCGCGCTCTCTGGAGGAGCGCCGGGCGCGAGCCTCGCTGGACGCCGAGATACAGAGCCAGAACGCACGGACTGACGCTGAGCGGCTGGCGGCTGCTCGCGCCTCGGCTGGTGCTCAGTATGCTGGGTCGGATCGGCGCAGGCTCCAGGAGGAGCTCGCTGTTCGCCGAGAGCAGGCCCGCATAGAGAAGGAGATCGCCGACCGCCGTCGCGATCAGCAGTTCACCAGCTCGGAGGCCATTCGCGGAGCCGAGGAGCAGCTGACGATGGTCGGCAAGACCTCGGGCGAGGTCGCTCGGCTTCAGGCCATGTATCAAGGTCTTGCCGAGGCGAGGCAGTACGAGCACCAGACCGGACGCAAGATGTCCGACGAGCAGCTGGCCGACATCAAGAAGCAGGCCGATGCTCTGGGCGATCTCGCCGACAAGCTGGCCAAGGTTCGTCTTGCCGACAGCCTCGCCTTCGAGCGCCGGCAGCTGGGTCGCACCGACATGGACGCGCAGGTGGCCTCTCAGCTGCGCAGCGCTGGTCTCGACGACAACGACCTGGACTCCCAGGCCGCCAAGGAGATACGGATCAACGAGATCCTGAAGCAGCGTGTCGCTGTGTGGAAGGATCTTCGCCAGACGGGCCAGGATGCCATCGACAAGCTCTTCGAGGGCTCTCTGGACGGCATAGACGGCATCACGAGCGCTCTGGAGGAGGTAGCCACCGACATCGTCAAGCAGATGACGCAGCTGGCCGCCGCCAATCCGCTGAAGAACGCTCTCTTCGGCACCAGCCTGCCGACCATGGACAGCGTTGGCGGCATCGGCGGCTTCTTCCGGACGATGTTCGGCCAGACGGCCAATCCTGCCGCAGGAGCAGCGAGCGTCGGCGCCATGACCGTGACCGCTGGCTCGGTGATCGTGACTGGGGGTGCTGGCGTGGGTGCCGGTGGCGCTCTGGACGCCATCAATCGGGTCATGGGTCTCGGCGGATCGGGCAACTCGGGAGTGACCGGCAGCATGACCGCCTACGCCGCCGCCATCCGTCAGGTGGAGAGTGCGGGCTCTGGCGGCTACTCGGCTCTCGGCCCGGTGCTGCCGAACGGGAATCAGGCGCTCGGTGCCTACCAGATCATGCGCTCCAACCTGCCCTCGTGGTCGCAGGCAGCACTCGGTCGGTCGGTCTCCCAGAGCGAGTTCATGTCGTCGCCCAGCATTCAGGACGCCATCTTCCAGCACAGGTTCGGCGGGTATCTGGACAAGTACGGCAACCCGCAGGACGCCGCCTCCGTCTGGTTCACCGGACGTCCGCAGTCCTCGGGCGCAGGCGCCACCGACATTCTCGGCACCACAGGCAGCGGCTACGTCTCCAAGTTCAACGCAGCCCTGACCCAGGCAACTGGGCGTGTGGGCTCTCTGGCCGGTGCCTCGGGCGATGCTGCTGGTGGCCTCGGTCAGCTCGGCTCGGGCCTCACCAAGTTCGGCCAGAACCTGTCGCAGTTCCCCTCGGCTCCCTCGGGAGGTGGTGGCGGCATCGGTGGCTGGCTGTCCTCGCTGTTCGGCGGCGGAGGTCTCAGCTCGGCGTTCTCCGGCTCGTCGGCCTACAGCTGGCTCTCGGCCAATCCGGGCGGCTACATAGGACTGTACGCAGACGGCGGCTACACCGGCCCCGGAGGCAAGTATCAGGTCGCTGGTCTGGCCCACAAGGGCGAGTTCTGGTTCTCCCAGGAGGCAACACAGAACCTCGGCGTCGACTATCTCCAGGCGCTTCACTCTGCGGCCAAGAGCGGTCGCGGCATGGCCTCTGGCGGACACGCAGGCGGTACGTCTCTTCCGCGTAGCGGCGGAGCCAACGCACCGCTCGTCGCTGTGTACGACATGCGCGAGGCGGGGAGTCCCCCGGTCGAGCAGCGCGAGAAGATCGGCCCCGATGGCCAGCGCCAGCTGGAGATCTACATTCGCCGGACGACGCAGGACGAGGTGTCTCGTCCGTCGGCCCAGACAAACCGCAACCTGCGCGGGACCTATGGTCTCTCCAATCAGGTGACAAGACGATGAACAGCTGGCCCACATCTCTGCCACAGAAGGTACTTGCGGATGGATTCCAGGGCGCAGCGGCCGACGGTCGTCTCCGCACCGACACCGACTCTACCATAGCTAAGACGCGTCGGCGATTCTCCTTCGTCCCGCGCCCGCTTCAACTCCAGATGCGCATGACCGATGAGCAGCTCGCCATCTTCAGGAAATTTGTCGACAATGATCTTCAGGGCGGCGTCTTGCCCTTCATCTTCGCGTCGGTGAGCCGGACCAATCTGTTTTCTTGGAGCGAGGAGTTCGACAACGCCTACTGGAACAAAATAAACTCCTCAATCGTCGCCGATGCTGCTGTCGCTCCGGACGGCACGATGACGATGGACAAGCTGGTGTGTAATAGCGCTAACACGAATCATGGTCTCATTCGCGTGACGGCCTACGAGACCGGCGACACGCTCACCATCAGCTTCTTCGCCAAGGCGGCAGAGTTTCACAAGATACAGATCAACCTTCCCATGCAGGTCGGGTTGGGCTTTGCCCGCTTTGATCTTATCGCCGGGACCGCGTCCGCAGTCACTGGGGTCGGAGGCCACGCCTCCATAGAGGATGCTGGTAACGGTATCTATCGATGCTCGTTCACGATCACGGCGACAGAAACTCTCAGCCGCCAGTTCGGCGTCTACATGCTGAATAATGCTGATTTGGTCATTTATCAGGGAGACGGCACGTCGGGCGTCTACCTATGGGGCGCGCAGCTGGAAGCCGGCGACCGCGCCACCGACTACATCAAGACAGAAGAGGCGTCGGTGACAGTTCGTACCGGCCCCGATGGTGACGGCACCTGGATCGCCCAGTTTGGTCAGAACATGCCGCGCTGGGTCCCGACTGGTCTGGACTGGACTGTCACGCTCGATCTGGTGGTGCTGCCGTGAGAACCTTCTCTGCTACATTCCGCAAGGCCATGTTTGGCCAGGAGACGGGAGAGATTCCTGTTCTCCTGATCACGATCTCGCATCCTGACCTCGAGACGGTCTGGCGCATATCGACGGACAATGCCGACCTGCTGGACGAGGAGCAGCAGCTGCGCGGAACCGTCAGCCGGGGGCACGACTTCGCCTTCTTTCCGCTGAAGGTCTCGCTGCCGGAGGAGGGCGACGATGCGTCCAACGTCATTCAGCTCACGCTGGACAACGTGACGAGAGAGATCACGCCGCTTCTCCAGTCCACGCTCACTCCGGCACAGGTGACGCTCGAGATGGTTCTCGCCTCGGCTCCCGACGACGTGGAGATGGAGTTTCCGGACTTCGAGCTGGTCTCGGCCGACGTGGATGCCGGCACGGCGGTGCTGTCGCTGACGGTGGACACGATGGCCTCGGAGCCGTATCCGTGCGACAACTTCACGCCGGGCGCGTTCGGCGGGCTGTGGGCTACCACATGAGTGTCGCGCTCGACACAACCGCATACGTCGGCATTCCGTGGCTGGACCGTGGCCGCACCCGAGAGGGATGCGACTGCTGGGGTCTGCTGCGCCTCGTCTACACCGAGGTGCTCGGCCTGGAGGTGCCCGACTACTCCGAGGGGTACGCCTCGGCCGGGGAGCGAGCCACCGTGTCGTCCCTCGTCGCCGCTGGCACTCGCGCGTGGACGCGGCTCGCGCCGGGCTCGGAGCGCGCGGGCGACGCTGTACTGCTCCGCCAGGCTCCCTGGCACGTCGGTGTCGTCGTGCGGCCCGGCCTCATGCTTCACATGCCCGAGGACAGCCTCAGCTGCTGCGAGCCGTACGACTCGGGTCGCTGGGGTCGTCGCGTCGAGGGCATCTACCGACTGACGGAGGACGCGTCTTGAACCAGATGATCCGAGCTCCTCTGCAGGGCGAGCTTCTGCTGCCGGGCGACACGATCACAGTGTCCGCCGGCATGCATCCTCTGCGCGCCTCGGCGGAGGTGCTCGACCTCCCCTCTGGCCTCTCGCTGACAGAGATCGTCGAGATCGTCGAGAAGAGGTGCCATGTCTCGCGTCTGGCGGAGGGAGCCGACGTCACCATCTCCGGCCACGTCGTGGACCCTGCCCTCTGGAGCCGGGTGCGTGTCAAGGCCGGAGCTCACGTGGGCATACGGGCGCGGGCCGGCAAGGGCCTCGGCGGCATCCTGCGCTCCCTCCTCCAGATAGCTCTGGCTGTCGTGGCCTCGTTCATCGTGGGTCCGGCCGGACTGGGCATCGCCGGAGCTATCGGCGGCATCGCAGGTCAGGTTGTTGCTGGCGCAGTCTACGGCGCTATCATGATCGGCGGCGGGCTGCTGCTCAACGCCCTGTTCCCGCCCACGTCCACGAAGTCGGACGACCAGAATCAGTCGTACTCCATCTCGGCCGGTAGGAACGCCGCGTCCAAGTGGGGTGCCATCCCGGTGGTGCTCGGCAAGATCCGCGCATCCCCCAAGTACGCCTCCTCTGCCTACACGGAGTTCGACGGAGACGACCAGTACCTGCGGATGCTCTTCGTCTGGGGCTACGGCCCCATGAAGATCGAGGACATCAAGATCGGCGACACGTCCATCGACGAGTACGACGATGTAGAGATCCAGACGTTCGAGGGCTACGCCTCCGACGGCCAGCAGACTCTGTATCCCTCGGAGGTCGTCCAGGAGGACATGTCCGTCCAGCCGGAGTATGACGACCCGGTCAAGCGCACCTCCGCCGAGGACGCGGTTGAGATCGTGCTGGACTTTGTTGCTCCGTCGGGTCTTGGCAAGCTGAACAGCAAGGGCAAGTTCGACTCTCGGTCGGTAGTGTTCAAGGTGGAGATGTCTCCGGCAGGAGCCGACACGTGGACCGACAAGGGCACGATCACGCTCCGGGGCAAGTCCAACAAGGCTATCCGTCAGTCGTTCCGCTACCCTGTCGCTCTGGGCGAGTACGACATCCGCGTGACGCGGCAGACGGCCGACTCGGACAGCTCCAAGGTCTTCGACGACGTTGTGTGGTCCGCGATCAAGTCCTTCCGCACCGCGCCACCGATCGACTTCGCCAAGCCGCTCGCCATCACCGCACTGCGCATCCGCGCCACCAAGCAGCTGAACGGCGTCGTCGACAACCTCTCGGCCATCGTCACCTCGCGCGGCCACTCCTGGGACGGCACCCAGTGGGAGCTGGACACGGAGACCAACAACCCCGCCGACCTGTTCCGTCTGGTTCTTCAGGGTCCGGCCAACGCCCGAGCCCAGCCCGACGCACGCCTCGACCTGAGCACCATTCAGGCGTGGGCGGACAGGTGTCGCGCGGCGGGCTTCGTCTTCAACATGTACCGAGACTTCACGGCCTCCGTGCGCGACACTCTGCGCGACGTGGCCGCAGCCGGGCGCGCAATCCCGGTCTTCAGGGACGGTCGCTGGTCGGTGACGTGGGAGGAGGACACGGCTCCTGTCGTGCAGCACTTCACGCCCAGGAACAGTCGCGACTTCCGCTGGACCCAGACGTACCGCATTCTCCCTCACGCCCTTCGGTGCAAGTTCGTCAACGAGGACAAGGACTACATCGAGGACGAGATGCTCGTCTATCGGGACGGGTACACCAAGGAGAACGCCACCCTCACCGAGCAGGCGGAGTTCCCCGGTGTCACGAAGTCCGATCTGATCTACAAGCACGGAAGATACCGCATCGCCGACGCAGAAGAGCGCCCCGCCGTCTACACCGTGACGGTGGACTTCGAGCATCTGGTCTCTCAGCGCGCCGACCGCGTTGCCGTGGGTCACGACATCATTCGTCAGGGCCTCTGCTCCGGTCGCATTCGGGCAATCGCCGGTCAGGTCCTCACTCTGGACGAGCCCGCGCCCATGGAGGCGGGAAAGCTGTACGGCATCCGCATACGCAGAGAGGACGGCTCGTCGGTTGTTCGTCAGGTGACGACGCAGGCTGGTGTCCACGACCAGATCACCATCGTGGGTGCAGTGCCCGAGGTTGGCGATCTCTACACCTTCGGCCCGCGCGACCACGAGACCGGCATCTACCGCATCCTAGCCATTCGTCCGGGAGAGGACCTGTCGGCCGAGGTGGACCTCGTGGACGACGGCGAGAACGTTCAGGCGGGGGACTCCGACACTGACATCCCCGGCACCAGCAACGAGCCGCCCTCCCCGCTCGCGGTCTATCGCCCTACCAATCTGCGGGCTGAGGGCTTCGTGGAGACGATCACCACTGGCAACAGGTACAATGTTCGTCTGTACTGGGAGGCTGTAGTTGGGCCGGAGTATCAGTCGTTCGAGGCGGTGGCCATCTCTTCCGAGACGACGTGGAGGGTTGTCGTCGACGGGCAGACGCGCGCCTGCGACTTCCGCAACATGCAGACCGACACCTGGGAGTTCCAGGTACGAGCCATTCTTGCGGACGGGCGACCCACTCCTCCCTCCGACACTCTCGTGCTGGCTGTGGATGTTCCCTGGGACGATCTCGGCGTGGACGGCTCCAACGTCATAGACGGCACTCTCTCCATCACCAAGTTCGCCGACGACATCACGCCGGTCGAGCTCGGCGAGGGGGACCCGTCGGACGCGGACCCGAACAACTTCGAGGGCCGAACCTACGTCAATACACTGACGGGAGTTCTGTGGACCTATCACGACGGTCACTGGGGTCACATAGAGGCCGACGTCCTGGACGACTCCATCACGACCGCCAAGCTGGCGGACTCTGCCGTCACAGCCGACAAGCTGATGAACGCGGCGGTGACGGCGCTGAAGATCGCCGACTCGGCGGTACAGGCCAACAAGATCGCGACCGGGGCCGTTCTCGAGAGCAAGCTGGCCGACAATGCGGTGACGGTCAACAAGATTGCTGCTGCGGCGGTCAATGCAACCAAGCTCGCAGACGGCTCCGTACTAGAGGCAAAGATCGCCAACAACGCAGTCACTGTGAACAAGGTCGCCGACCTTGCGATCAGTGCGGCTAAGATCGCCAACGGCGCTGTCACCACCCTGAAGCTCGCCGACCTTGCGGTCGACGCGAGCAAGCTGGCGGCTGGCGCGGTCACGACGGCCAAGTTTGCGGCAGGGCTCACGCCTGTCGAGGTCGTGTCGACGCTGCCGACGACCGGCAACTTCGAGGGTCGGCAGGCGTATCTCACCACGGACGACAAGGTGTATCGCTACACCGGGACGGCATGGACGGCGGCGGTGGCAGCCGCGAACGTGACGGGGCAGCTGACGGACGCGCAGATAGCGGCGGTGGCTGCGGCCAAGCTGACTGGGCAGATCGCGGGAACGCAGATCAGCGACGGGGCCATATCGACCCCGAAGCTGGCGGCGGGGTCTGTCACCACGGCTGCGCTGGCGGCGGGAGCCGTGACCGCCGACGACATAGCAGCGAACGCCGTGACGACTGCCAAGCTGGCGGCTGGAGCCGTGACAGCCAACGAGCTGGCCGCGAACGCGGTGACTGCGGACAAGATACTGGCGAATGCCATCACGACGGGCAAGATTGCGACTGGTGCCGTGACCGCGGACCAGATTGCCGCGAATGCCGTCACCACGGAGAAGATTGCCGCCAACGCCGTCGTTGCGGATAAAATTGCCGCTAACGCCGTCACCGCTCGCAATCTGGTCGTGACGGACGGGAACAACCTCGTCCCGGACAATCAGATGCTAGATGTTGCATCTTGGGTGCTTGTCGATGCTGCGTGGAGCTATGTAGGCACCGTCGCTAGTGGTTTCGCTAATGGACGAGGATTTCAGTATACCAAGGCTGGCGGCACAACCGGATACAGCGGCTTTCTTGGAAGCCTTCCATTTCCGGTTGTTCCTAACGAAAAATATCTTGCATCTATCCAGACTTACAGCACAGGAACCTATGGTGTCTTAGCTAGAATACAGTGGTTCAAAGTCGATGGCACCCCGGCATCGGCGGGTCAAACGGTGTTCTGTGATGCAGTCTACACGGCAGGAGGTGTTCGCACCACAGCAGCCGAAGTTCAGGTTCCTGCCGATGCGCGAACAGCAAGATGGCATGTCTATGCGAACAACGACCAGACTACTGCGGCAAACTTCCTAGTTGGTGCCCCTGTAGTAAAGCGCAAGGACGCCGCGAGCCTGATAGTGAGCGGGGGGATCCTCGCGGACTCGCTGGCGGCGAACTCGGTCACCACGGCGAAGATTGCTACCGGGGCGGTGACTGCCAACGAGATTGCGGCGGGTGCAATTGTTGCGGGTAAGATCGGGGCGGGTGCTGTCGTTGCTGCGAGTATTGCGGCAAACGCGGTCACCACCGCCGCGCTGGCCGCTGGCGCGGTGACGGCCAACGAGATCGCGGCAGGCGCCATCACGACTGCGAAGCTGGGTGCGGGCGTCGTGACTGCCAACGAGCTGGCGGCCGGAGCCGTGACAGCCGCGAAGATTGCGGCTGGCAGCGTCACCAGCGACAAGATGGTCGCGAACTCCATCACGGCGCGGGAGCTGGTTCTCACGGACTTCTCCAACGTAGTCCCGGATGCCGACAAGATGACGGACGGCTGGACGCGGGGCGCTACTGGTGTGACTGTGGGTGGTCTGGCAGGTTCGCCGTGGCGCTCCGCTAGGGGCTTGTACTATACCAAACCCGCTGGTGCGACTGGCTACTACAATATAGGGTCCAGCCCGATCTTCTCCGTCATGGCCGGTCAGGTCTATCAGGCGTATGCGCAGATATGGGTCAATACCGGCAGTCACCAGTACTGGATACGCATACAGTGGTTCGATGCTACAGGTGCTGCCCTGACTGGCGGAGAAGGCACGGAATACACGACCTCTGTTCCGAATGTATCCCGGACTGGGTTCGTAGATATCAACACGGAGGTCACGGTCCCCGCTACCGCTCGCTTCGGTCGCGTGGACATATACGTCCTCCAGCAGACGTTCAACGATGGCGCGATTGGCATCGTTGCGGGTCTCATGCTTCGCAAGAAGGGCGACGCGAATCTCATAGTGGACGGAGCCATCACTGCCGGGAAGATCGCTGCAAATGCTGTTACTGCTGGAAAGATCGCTGCGAATGCCGTCACAGCGGGAACGATTGCGGCAGGTGCAGTATCTGCCACTGAGATTGCTGCAGGTGCTGTCACGGCTGTCAAGATAGCAGCTAATGCAATCGTCGTCGGCAAGATAGCTGCCGACAGCATCGTGACTAACAACCTCGTGCTGGATACTGCAACAAAGGTCATATACAATGTTAAGAGCGACAGCGAGACCTTCGCCAGCTCCGGAGCTGGCTTTGTGCGCGGATGCCAGAATACTGTGGACTACACCGCAGGAGCCATATCGGGGAGCGCCACCATAAAGTTCTCGTCCAGCATCAGCAATGGAAAGATCGGCTTCTTTGTCATGGCGTCCACGGACGGAGGTACGTCCTGGACTCAGCTGGCAGGTATCGCGCTCAACAGCGACAATGTAAATAGTCCCTACAACTTTACACTGACATACAGCATGAAGCCCGACTCAGCTGAAGAGGTTATAATAGCCCTGCAGCTAGAGAGTCAGACATCCAGTGGCACATACACATGGATCTCGGCATCCAACCTGACAACATACTTTCAGAGGTGATAGATGCGCCAGCTGTATGCAGTCTACCTGGAGTCCACCGGACGAGTGGTCGGAGCAAAGGTGTGCGCAGAGGAGGATGCCGCGCGTCAGGAGACCGGCGAGGTGCGTCTTCTGGCGCTGTGCCCGGAGGACGAGATGACAGACCGAGGACTCGCGATGGAGAGTGTGTCCGGACACCGCGTGGTAGGAAGGGGCAGCGACGCGACACTCGAGCCGCTGATCGTGCTTCCGGAGCCTAGCTCGGTTCATGTATCCGCGAGTGAGCCGGTCGTCTGGACGAGTCTGCCAGAGAACACGCAGATACTTGTAGATGGCGAGCTGATTGGTCTTGTGGAGAGTGACGGCAGGGTGGAGCTGGAGCTCCCGGTCCCCTCGGTCTACAGGGTAGAGCTGAGACCTGCGCACACATATGCTGCTGCCAGCTGGGAGGTGACTGTCGATGGTTAGGCTGACCTACGCTCCCGATCTCGTGGCTCTTCGGGCCGAGGCCGCAGCCAGAGTAGATGCCGAGGCCGAGAAGGTGCGGGGGCTATTCGTGACTCTTGGCTCAGGACAGGCCATGGTGTATCAGGAGAAGCGCGTCGAGGCAGAGCTTGTTCTGGGAGCAGAGGCCGAGCCAGCCGCGCAGCTTATTCCCCACATAGCTGCGGAGGCAGCCGCGAGCGGGGTCTCCGTGCGGGAGAAGGCCGAGGAGATCATGGCTGTGTCGCGACAGTGGACGCAGGTGTCGTCAGTCATAGAGGAGATAAGACTCGCAGCCAAGGCTGCCATAGCAGCAGCGAAATCCCCGGATGCCATCGCAGCAGCAGCCGAGGCCGACTGGTCGCGAGCGGAGAGTATGCGGTGAGGTGGGTTCTCCTGATTCTTGTCTCCGCGCTCTGCGCCTGCTCGAGAACTGATGCCGGTCTTCTAAGCGACAGCAGATACATGGGTCCGAGCTGTGTTGTCGGTCGTCCCTGCGTGATTCGCAAGGATCTAGGCGGATATGTTGTTGTGTACAAAGATCTCGCGCGCAAGATAGTTGAGAATCGCATAGAGCTACGGATCGACGGGGTCTGCGCCTCGGCATGCACGATACTCGCTGATCAGGCGCGGCCCTGGGTCTGCGTAACTCCCAGAGCAGTGCTGAAGTTTCACAAGTCGAAGGATCTTGCCGGTCCGACGAAGGGACGAAGGAGCCAGGTCGGGTTCTCTCCGGCGGTCGAGCGCTGGATTGCGATCAGAGGTGGCCTTCCCTCCGACGGACTGCTCGTGATGAGCTATGCGCAGGCGCGCCAGCTCTGGCCAGAGTGCTCCGTAGACCTCGACATTACGCATGCCACCCCACACCAGACGACTCATTCCTAGGAGATAACTGTGAGAAACATAGACAATCTGACACCAGAGATGCAGCAGCTGATGCAGGAGGAACAGAGCGACTCTGCGCAGGCAAGCTACATCGAGGCACTGAAGATCCAGAGAGATCGCTGGGAGCAGGAGTGCGTCGAGGCACAGGCCGAGGTTCGTCGGCTCCGGCGCAACAACAGGATTCTTCAGCTGCGGATCGAGCAGCTGGAGGCCGAAACCGAGAGCGCGGAGCAGCCGCCTCCGCCCTCCCCGGACGTAGCCCTGGCGGCGGACAAGAAGAGGAAGCACTGACATGGCGTACAAGGTGATGATGAAGACTGGGCAGACGGTGACGATCGCAGATGCTGTGCGAGCGGAGACGGACGGGTCCGGAACGCGACTCTACTCCGAGGACGGCAGCATGGTGTCGTCGTTCTCCGACGGAAGCGTGTCGGCCGTCTTTCCGGCCGACAGCGAGGTGGAGCAGCCGGCAGCTCCGGCGGATGTCCCGGAGCCCGACTCGGAGCCCAAGAGCGAGAGCAAGAAGAGCTCCAAGTAGACAGCTATTCACGGCGGCTCCGAGGCGCTATAAGTAGCCGGGTCGCCTCGGAGGTCGCAGACGTGACAATACTCGACACAGGATTCGTGGGGGAGGCGAGGAGAATCGACGACGTCGACCTCCCCCGCATCGCCTCCGCCATCGGAGCGGGGGAGGACGAGCTTCACGCGTTCATAGACGTGGAGACCGGGGGCGGCGACGGGTTCGACTCGCGAGACAGGCCGACTGCTCTGTACGAGCCGCACGTGGCCTACCGCTGCTCGTCGGGCGCGACGCGCTCGGCTCTCGTGGCGGCGGGCCTCGCCTACCAGAATTGGGGAGAGCAGCCCTACCCGAAGGACAGCTATCCGCGCATCCTGGCCGCCGCGAGAATCGATCTGCGCGTTGCCTGCCTGGCCACGTCCTGGGGCATGACGCAGATCCTGGGCGAGAACTATGCCATGTGCGGGTACGACTCGCCAGAGGCGATGGTCGGGGCGTTCATGGACGACGCCGAGCATCATCTGGAGGCCTGCGTCCAGTTCCTGATCGCCTCGGGAATAGCCGACGACCTCGTGGCGCACCGCTGGGCAGTCGTGGCGCGAGTCTACAACGGACCCGGCTACGCCAAGAACAGCTACGACACGAAGATGGCGGCGCGGTTCGCGTGGTGGGCTAAGATTCCCGACACACCCTACCTTCCGTCGGAGGGTCCTGTGGCTGGCTACGAGCGCCCTGTGCTCCGCCGCAACGCCCGAGGTGCGGACGTGGTGGCGCTTCAGCAGCTGCTGATCGCCTCCGGTCTGCAGATCGCGGCCGACGGAGACTTTGGTCCGCGCACCGAGGGGGCGGTCAAGACGTTCCAGGGCCGCGCGGGTCTGACGATGGACGGCATCGTCGGCAGGAGAACCTGGACGGCACTCGACTCTGCAGTGTCCGTCTAGTCACCGAGTCGGCCGGCTGCCGATACTACGAAGGAGAAGTAGAATGAAGAGACTCGCATCACTCGCGCTGGCGCTCTGTGCCGTCGCGGCAGTCATGCTCGTGTCCGGCTGCACCACCGTCCAGAATGCGGACGACGCTGCCCAGAAGGTCCTGAGCTACGCCTGCCCGGCTCTGGAGACGGCCTACGTCAGCCTCACTGCCTACCAGTCCGCTGGTGGCTCCGTGTCCGACAGGGACATGGCGACGGCTCAGGCTGCGTACGACCTCGGGCAGCAGACCTGCGCCAAGGTGAAGGCCGGAACCGCTACCGCCCAGGACGCACTCGTTCTCGTAGTCAGCGAGACGGCGGTGCTGTCCCGGATCATCAGGAAGCACTAGGTCGCTCTCGGCGGCCTCCAGAAGAAGGAGCCAGCTCATGCTGGACAAGATCCTCAATCCCATCACCACAGCGTCCTCCGTCGGGGTGGCGCTGAGGTACATCTCGACGATCGTTGGCTCCGTGCTGACGATTCTCGGTGTACTCGGACTGCTCTCGCAGGAGCAGGTCGACACCATCACGGCGCAGATGCCCCAGATCGTCTCGGCGATCGGTGCTCTCGTGGCCGTGTGCGTACCGATCTACGCCATCTTCACCAAGTCCAGCTCCGACAAGGCTGCGGAGGTGGCCAAGGTCGTGGACCAGACTATCCCCGAGAAGGAGCCAGTGCTAGTCAAGTCGGCCAGCGTGGCGGCCTCCCCGGAGGTCGTCGTCCCGGCCAAGAAGTAGGGGTGCTGTCGTGGGTGGGCTGGACGATCTCGCAGTCGACACTGTCGGCAAGTTCAACGACGGCAGTGTTCTCGGGGCTCTGTGCGTTCTCCTAATGCTGCTGATCATCTACCGAGAGGGCTGGTTCTGGCCCCGTCAGGTGGCGAAGCTGGAGGAGGAGAACGACAGGTCCCACGAGGCCCACGACAAGACTCGCGACGCACTCCTGGACGAGGTGCGCAAGGGCGGGGAGATGCTGGTGCTGGTGAAGGAGCAGCTTCGTGCTCAGCAGCAGGCAGTAGACTCGTTCATGAAGCTCGCCACCGAGTGGAGGAGCAGAAGAGGAGACAGCACATGAGCTGGATTACCAGGATCTTCTGCGCTCCCCGACGGGAGACCCGACGGTCCGAGAACAAGACGGCCGAGCGCGCGCTGGCAGAGAGCCTCATCGAGGAGCATCGGCGGGCAAACGACACGGCACTCACCGCTCTCAAGAGGGAGGTGCCGGTGTCCAACCGAAGATACGCCGTAGCGATGGACCGAGCTGTGTCCATCATCAGAGGAGAGTAGACAATGCCTGTTCATCTCAGCTCTCATCGCCTGCTGTCGTGGGTGCTGGGGCTCACGGCGGCTTACTGGATGATCGGCCTGCTGTCCGACCACCTCTGGTACTCCGTGGTGATCTCCGCATGCCTCTTCGTAGGCGGGGTGTTCGTGGCTGCTCGGGCTGTACCCGACGCAGTCTCCATCGTCAAGAACGACGAGATAGGCCCCGGAGAGCTCGCGGTGATAGCCCTTGCCCTCATGTCGGCGGGAGCCGTCTGGGCCGGAGCCTTCAACGTGGTGTATGCCTACTACGGTCGTCCGCTGTCGTGGATCGGCCCGCTGTCGTCCTTCGGCAGAGCGATGACTGCGGCGGGCTTCTTCACGGTGTTCCTGTCTCCGGAGGCCACCCGACAGGGAGTCGTGTGGCCTCGGTGGTACATACTGCTCGCCGCAGCCGCTGTCATCGCCGTGGTGTCCTTCCTCATAGGCTATACCGTGAGCGGCGGAGACGAGAAGAGCGCTCTGTTCGACATGACTCGCAGAGCGCCTATCGCATACGCGGCGCGGACCACGACCTAGCTCGTCCGTGCGACCGCCTGCCAGGACCGCTGGTAGCTCGCAAGAAGGCTGCGGACGCGCCGGGCTCGGACCGCTACTCCACAGTCCTATATCCAGGCCTCCAGGCCGTCTCCCATGACGGCCTGAGCCACCTGCTTGTGGGACCTCAGAGTGGAGATGATCTTCTCGTCCGGGGTTCCGGGGGCAACGATGTCCCAGTAGACGACCGTGCCAACAGTGCCGATGCGGTGTGTGCGGTCCTCGCTCTGCTCGCGCAGCTCCAGCGACGTGCTGTTGGAGTAGTAGATCACGCAGGTCCCTGTCGTCCAGGTGCGGCCTCGTGCCCCGGCGCTCTGCGTCGCCACCATGAAGCGACGCCTCCCCTCCTGAAACTCCGTCTCCATGGCCTCTCGCGCACCCATGCTGTGCGCTCCGGTCCACTCCGACACAGAGTCCTCCCCGTAAAGCCGCCTCAGCTCCTGAGCAACATAGTCCGCGTCGGGTCGGTATCCGCACCAGATCACGACCGACTCGCTGGTGGCGTCCACTATCTCCAGCAGCGCCCTCAGTCGGTTGCTCTGCAGACGCATGACCCTCCTGTCGTCGGTGGTCACGTGGCCGCACACGACCTGATGCATGCGCATGAGCTGCGTCATGACAATCTCCGTCGTCACCTCCGAGCCGTCGCGCAGCACGGCCATTGCGCTCGTCCGCAGGTCCCTGTACACCTTCTTCTGCTCGTCGGTCAGCTCCACCTCTCTGCGTCGGTACTGCTTCGGCTCCAGATCGAGGCAGTCCTTCTTGCGGCGGCGGAACGAGTGCCGAGCCACGATCTCGGCCAGCTCGCTGGTGTTTCGCGGACCCTTCTCCACCTTTACGGAGCGACCGCCGACGAAGATCTCTCTCAGGTCGCAGAACCTTGCCCGGAACACAGAGAACTTGTGGTATCCCAGAAGATTCTGGCCGGGGCGGCTCAGGAACTCGAACTGAGCCCACGCGTCAGACTGAGACGAGGTCACGAGAGAGCCGGTGAGTATCCGTCGCATCGTGGCGAGCCGTCGCAGACGCAGGCAGATCTTGGTGCGGTGCGACTGAGGGTTCTTCACGAGGGTACTCTCGTCAATGGCGATCATGGTTCGGTGCGCCTTCAGGAAGTCCAGGCACAGGTCGGTGGCATCTCCGGTAGAGGCCAGAGCCTCGACGTTGACCACGAGTATGCGCGGGCCGGGCTCCATCGTGTCCAGCAGCCTGCGCCTCTCCTCGCGGTCCTGCCGCACGCGCCCACTGCGATACGTGTATACACGTGCGTTCTTACTGTGCTGGGACCACAGCCACCTCTGCAGCTCCCCGGGATTCTCGCGGTCCTGCCGAGTCCAGTTGGAGTAGACCGACTTGGGCGCGATCACCAGAAGTCCGTCGACGCGGGACTCCGCATAGTTGATGCAGAAGTCGTCGATGGTGACTCTCGTCTTGCCGAGGCCCATCTCCAGGAGATAGGCAAAGCCCTCCTGCTGCCAGCCCTTCTCCAGGGCCTCCCTCTGGTGGGCGAGCGGGGGTGTGTCGGGGGTGTAGGTTTGTGGTAGCATGACGTCTCCTTTCGTCCCAAAGTATAGTCTGCGGGGGCTGCCGGGGCTATCAGCTAAAGTCGGAGCCCGAGGAGTCGCTGGGAGCCGGTACGGAGGCCGTGGTTACTAGCGAGCGCATGTAATAGCACGCAATAGCAGTACAACCGACCTCCCGCGCGGCGCGCGCGATGGTTGCTATTGATTATTACCTATCGCAGCCTGGCAGCGACGTGTGACGGTCAGACCGTTACACGCATAGCGTACACGTTGACTAATAATTTACTGGTAGTCTTCCCGCCCGCCGCAGGGTAGGTTTAAGCCTCCGACACGACACAGGAGACGTAGATGACAGACGTGATGAGCGACATCGCGGCAGAGGCCGCTGCAGCCGACCAGGAGGCGTCCCCCGCTCCCCCGGCCACGCTCGAGGCGGCACAGGCGCTGGCGGCCGAGGTCAACACCCTCAGCTCGCGCATCGAGAAGGGCGAGGAGCTGCTGAAGGAGCTTCGTGGCCGTAAGAACGCCATCCTGGGGCGCGAGCTGGTCGAGCTCATGGACACTCTCAAGATCGAGAACTTCACGGTGGACGGCACCAAGTTCGAGGTCGGCCCCTACTACCACGCGAGCATTCCCGAGGAGCATCGCGACACGGCGCACGACTGGCTGGAGGAGAACGAGGCCGGAGACCTGATCAACAATCAGGTTGTGGCGTCCTTCTCCAAGGACGACGCCGAGGAGGCTCGTGCGCTGGAGACGTACATTCGCGAGCGCTACCAGATGGCCACGGTCGAGCGCAAGCGGGGTGTTCCGTGGGCACGCCTGACCTCGTGGCTGAAGGAGCTGTTCGAGACCCAGGACGAGCACACTGTGCTGCCGCCGCTGGACATCATGGGCGCGACCGTGGGTCGCGTCGTCAAGATCAAGCCGCCGAAGAAGTCGCGCGGCTGACGAGACCCGGAGAGGCCGGGAGATCAAACGCCAGAAAGGAGATACCATGGCGAGCGAAGACAAGAAGAGCAGTGCGGTGGCGGTCAAGAAGGATCAGCTGCCGGCGGAGCTGATGGAGGAGCTTGCGGCCGACGCCGGGGCGGGCACCTCGCAGTCGGCAGACGACAACATCGTGCCGTTCATCGTCCTGCTTCAGGACATGTCGCCCGAGGTGAAGAAGCGCGATCCCGAGTACGTCGACGGCGCCGAAGTCGGCATGCTGCTGAACAAGGCCACCAAGCAGCTCTATGCTGCGGACGAGAAGCAGGCCGAGGAGGCGGGCCTCCCGATTCTCGAGTTTCAGCCCTGCTACTTCGACCGCTGCGTGGTCGAGTGGGTGCCGCGTGCTGACGGTGGCGGCTTCGTCGCTCGTCACGAGCTCCAGGGCTCGCCCGAGCAGACGATGGAGAAGCTGGGTGCCCGGCAGGTTCCCGATCCGCAGGACCCGAACAAGAAGATCTGGCGCACCAGCGACGGCAAGAACGACCTCATCGACACGCGCTATCACTTCGGGCACGTGATCTCCGAGGACGGTATCTCGCCCGCTGTGCTGGCGTTCAGCTCGACCGGACACACCGCATCCCGCGAGTGGATGACGATGATGAACAACTTCAAGGTTCCGGTGAAGCAGGCGGACGGCACCACGGTGCTCAAGTCGGCACCGTCGTGGTCCAAGAAGTATCGGGTCGGCTCCAAGCCCAAGTCCAACAAGAAGGGCGACTTCTTCGTCGTCAACATCGCCGACGCGGGTGTGATCGTGGACACAGCGGTGCGTGCGGCCGGCAAGGCGCTCAACGCCTCGGTTGGCTCGGGTGCTGTTCGTGCTGCGCAGGACGAGGCTCCGGCCGGAGGCGAGGACTCGCCCATCTGATCGCTAGGACACGGAGAGCGGACCCGCCCACTGTGGGCGGGTCCTGATCAGCTGCGGCAGGAGTAGAGATGGCAGAGACAGCAGAGAAGCTGAGCCCGGCAGCCCGAATGATGCGGCTGTTCGCCGGGTACTCGGATGCGTACGGGACATATCGGGTGAGCGACACGGTCTCGCCCAGCGGCACCAAGGTGGAGATCAAGTCGTCCGCCTCGACCATGAGAGGGGCGGTGACAGAGGAGCTCTGGCGCGCACATCTTGAGGGGCGTCAGCCGCTCGGGATCATACCCATACGGCAGGACAACACAGCGATGTGGGGCTGCGTGGACGTGGACACGTACGACCTGGATCATCTCGCTCTGGTGGAGGCATGCGACAAGGAGGGGCTCCCGCTCCTCGTCTGCCGGTCGAAGTCTGGTGGCGCGCACCTGTTCCTGTTCATGAAGGAGGGAGAGGCCGTGAGCGCCGAGATCATGCAGATGCGCCTGAGAGAGATGGCTGCTCTGCTGGGTCACGGCTCGGCCGAGGTCTTCCCCAAGCAGAAGACGGTGGCGCTGGACCGGGGCGACCTTGGCAACTGGCTCAACATGCCGTACTTTGGCGGCGACAAGACCGATCGCTACGGTGTGAACAAGAAGGGGATGGAGATGTCCCTGTCTCAGTTCCTGGCGCGAGCCGAGACGCTGAGGCAGCCAGCTCTGGCGCTGGACCGCGAGTTCCGCAAGAAGTCCGATGGGGCGAAGGACCCCGACTGGGGCGACGGACCGCCCTGCATGCAGCATCTTGCTGCTGCCGGCTATCCTGAGGGCATGCGCAACAAGGGTCTCTTCAATCTGGCGACATTCGCCAAGAAGAAGTATGGCTCGCGCTGGGTGGAGGTTCTGGAGCGCTGGAACCGAGACCACTTCGATCCGCCGCTGCCCACCTCCGAGGTGATGGACATCATCAAGAGCCAGGAGAGGAAGGACTACAACTATCAGTGCAAGGAGCATCCTCTCGTCTCGCACTGCAACTCCGTCATGTGCCGGATGCGCAAGTACGGGGTCGGCGGCGACGAGGACCTGCCGGTGCTCTCGGGCATGTCGGTGCTGGACACTGTCCCTCCGCTGTGGTTTCTGGACGTCAGCGGCACGCGGATAGAGCTCACGACCGAGGAGCTGCAGAACTACAAGGCATTCCACCGAATCTGCATGGAGCGCCTGCATCTGTGCTTCCGCATGATGAAGCAGGACACGTGGCTTCAGGTGGTCGGGGCAGCCATGAAGGACGCCATCCGTGTGGAGGTGTCGGCCGAGGTGTCGGACACAGGCACGTTCGCCGAGCTGCTGGAGGACTTCTGCGTCAACCGCCACCGGGGCGAGCAGCGAGAGGACATCCTTGTTGGTCGTCCGTGGGAGGACGAGGACGAGCGCCGCCACTACTTCCGTCTGCGCGATCTGCAGAGGTTCCTGGACAGCGCCAACTTCAAGTCGTTCACTCGCGCCAAGATCGTCAGCACTCTGCGCGACATGGGCGGCGGCAGGGCCTTCTTCAACATCAAGGGCAAGGGACTCAACGTGTGGTGGGTGCCGAGCGACTTCGTCCCCACCCCGACACTCAGTGTCCCGAAGATCGAGCGGGAGCCGATATGACCCCGCGCCCGCTGCCGCAGCCCTCCGAGGCCGACATTGCGAGGTTCATGTCGCGCGTGGACCGGCTGCCCTGTGGTTGCTGGTTCTGGACCGGGGCTAGGTCGCGAGGGAAGGGGAACCTCAAGTGGTACGGAACATTTTCGTATCAGGGTGTCTCCATCCGGGCGCATCGCTTCTCCTGCGAGTTCCTTGCGGACCCGCCGAAGCCCTGTCCGCCGGGACACCACAGAGACCACACGTGCGAGTTCTCGCTCTGCGTTGCGCCGGAGTGCTTCGAGATCGTGACGCACGAGGAGAACGAGAGGCGCAAGCAGGAGCGAAGGAGGCGACATTGCCCACAGTGAAGAGCTGGACGAGACACCAGACAGAGACGAGTGTTCACCTGACATGGGAGGACCTGCGCAGCGCCATCCAGACGGCGGCGCTGGCTGCCATGAGCGAGGCAGGGGAGCGATGCGTGTTTCCGGGTGGCATCAAGATCGACATAATGATCCGGCAGGAGACGGAGGGCTCTCCTCCGTACAACGTGCCCCGCTGGTTTGCGCACGTGGCTGTGGTCGGCGAGCATCTTCCCGACGGACCAGAGGAGAGCGAGACATGAGCGGACGCGATGTTCTTGTGGAGCTGCACTGGCACCATACCCGAGACACCGAGGCCTCGTACTGCGTCTCGGAGACCGGCGACTCCGACGACGCCATCTATCTGCCCAAGTCCGAGTGCGCTCGGCTGGTAGCGCGACGACCGAGCGGAGGCTATGCTGCTCCGGTCTGCGTCTACCGTGTTCCGGAGTGGCTGGCGCGGCGGCACGAGCTGGACTACGAGGAGGACGACGAGTGAGGTACATTCTGGACGTGGACGGGACGCTGGTCGAGCCTCACGGCGAGATCGACGACGACATGCTGGCGGAGCTGGACTCCATGTGCGAGGACGTCGGCACCGAGAGCATCTATCTGCTGAGCGGCGCAACCTTCGACAAGATGCGCCGTCAGCTCTGCGGAGCCGAGACCTACGCCTCCGTGCTCTTCACCGAGCTGGGCAACGTCTGCACAACCTGGGACCACGAGCGCGGCGGCTGGACCGAGCGGTGGCGCCGCGAGGGAGTCCCCGGTCGCGAGGTCGTGGAGAGCTTCCTGCTTCTCCGGGAGGCCTCGCCGTGGGAGGGCGAGCGGGCGGGGCGGTACGTCGAGACTCGGTCGGGGATGATCAACCTCTCGGTGGTGGGTCGTGACTGCTCCGAGGAGAGCCGGCAGGCATACTCCGCCTGGGATCGCGAGCACCGGGAGCGTCTGGGGATCGTGGACGCTCTTCGCCGTCTGCATCCTGAGTGCGTGTTCACCCTTGGTGGTGCCATCTCGGTGGATGCGACGCTCTTCGAGAGGACCAAGGCGCAGATACTCGCCGACATTCGCCAGAGCTACACAGGGCCTCTGACTCTCGTCGCAGACGGCATGATAGTCGGCAACGACGCGCCGCTGGCCTGGGCTCTGTGGACGGAGAGCGAGGACAACCGTCTGGAGCCGGTGCGCTCTCGGCGCGACACTCTGGCGTGGATGCGCCGAAGGAGACGAGCATGACCTACACCTCCGATCAGTTCCTCACCACCGATCGGGTGCGCCGGACGTACGAGCGCTGCTGGCGCGACGAGAGCAAGGCTGGCAGGGCGACATCCGTGACCGTGACGGCGTGGATGCTGCGACACACGTTCGGCGTGCGTCGCATCCAGACGGAGCGTGAGAGCATCATAAGGATGCTGCTCAGCCTGCCCGAGGGTTTTCGCGCCGACGTGGGCGGAGGTGGCTCGGTTGCGACGGCCACGTCCCGAGGCGACGGAACCTTCTGGACTGGCGACATGACCGACGTGGAGAAGCTGGTTGCGCTGGGCGTGGCCTCGGGACTCGTGTCCTTCTGCGCCGCCCGCGAGAGCTGGGCGCGGCTTCCGGGTGGTCTGCCGTACATTCGGATCGAGATAACGCGCTTTGGGGTCAGTGTGAACTGATGGGATACAGCAACAGTATATCGCGACGACCGTACAGTGAACTCGGCGAGGACGACGAAGTTGAGGTTCTTCTGGAGCGGGTGTGGTGTTGCTCGTGGAAGGGGAGATTCGACTTCGTCTATGCTCTTCGCGCTGGCGACGCTGTAAAGATTGGTAGGTCGAGAGACCCGCGTAAGCGTATTCGGCAGCTGAAGAACATGACTGTCGAAGAGACGACACTTGTGGCTCTTGTTCCTGCCGACGACGACAAGGAGGAGGATCTTCACCGACAGTTTCGTCATCTTCACATAAAGGGCGAGTGGTTCCGAGCGACAGACGAGCTCGTGGACGCTCTTTGCAGGGAGCAGGAGCTTGGCGACCGTACTGCTGCGAATATGCGAGCTGTCATTCAGAGGCACGAGGAGTGGCTGATAAGAAGAAAGATGAAGTCTCTTGTTCCACGAGAATTAATGGAGGATATTTTATCATGTCCCACCCCAGCCTGACACCGGCCCAGGCCGAGAGACTCGAGATGCTGGCCGAGGAGGCCGCAGAGGTCGTCCAGATGTGCACGAAGATCCTTCGGCACGGATACAGCAGCTATCATCCGGACGATCCTAAGAGGACGCGGAACGGCGTCCTTCTGGAGAAGGAGCTGGACGAGCTGGACGCGATCCGCAGAGCGATGCACGAGGAGAGAGATCTCCCTGCCGTGTCGGCCGAGTTCTGGCGCGACGTCTGGCGACGCAAGCTCCGCTGGACGCACCACCAGACGGAGGAGCATCAGTGACTCCGGAGATCGTCCTCGGGCCACCGGGAACTGGAAAGACAACCACACTTCTCGGCATGGTCGAGGAGGAGCTGGCGCGCGGCGTCGCTCCGGACCGCATAGGGTACATCAGCTTCACGCGCAAGGCGACCGAGGAGGCTCGCTCCCGCGCCACGCAGCGCTTCTCCCTGCGCGCCAGCCAGCTGCCGTGGGTCCGCACCATCCACTCGCTGTGCTTCGCTGCTCTCGGTCTGTCGTCGTCGGAGGTGCTGGAGGGACCGAAGCTGCGCGAGTTCGGCGACTGGATCGGAGTCCCGGTCACCGGAATGGTCTCCGGCGCGGAAGAGGGGTCGACGTTCGGCTTCGAGACCGGGGACCGCTGCCTGTTCATGGAGAACCTTGCCCGCGTCCGCATGATTCCTCTGCGTCAGCAGTACGACACCAACTCGGACGATCTCCCGTGGGCGCTGGTCGACCGGGTGTCTCGGGGTCTTGCCGAGTACAAGAAGGCGCGGGGTCTCGTGGACTTCACCGACATGCTCCAGATGTTCGCCGACTCGGAGTGGAGCGCCCGGCTGGAGGTGCTCTTCGTGGACGAGGCTCAGGACCTGTCGCTGCTTCAGTGGCGAGTCGTGGAGCGCCTTGCTCGGGGCGCACGCCGCGTCGTGCTGGCCGGAGACGACGACCAGGCAATCTACTCCTGGGCGGGCGCAGCGACGGAGCACTTCGTCTCCATGCCGGGCCAGGCAAGGACGCTGGAGCGCTCCTGGCGCGTGCCCTCGGCCGTTCAGCCCACGGCGCTACGCATCCTCGCTGGTGTTCGTCAGCGGCGCGACAAGGTCTGGAGGCCGCGAGAGGGCAGCGCGGGCGTGGTCTCTCGGGTCCAGTCGCTGGACGAGGTGGACTTTGCCTCCGGAGAGGAGACGCTGGTGCTCTCCCGCAACGCCTGCTTCCTGCGGGACGATGCCATGCCTCTTCTGCGCTCCGAGGGTGTGCTGTACGACTTTCGCGGCGCGACGTCCGTGCGTCAGTCGCTGGTCGAGGCCATCCTCGACTGGGAGACTCTGCGCCGAGGCGAGCGCATCTCGATCAAGCAGGCCGAGCGAGTGTACCAGCAGCTGCGTGTCGGAGAGGGTGTAGCCCGAGGACACAAGAAGCTACCCGCCTGGACCGATCGAGACGAGGAGGTGGACATTCGCGACTTGAGGGGACGCGGTGGTCTCCTGACTGACGCCATCTGGCACGAGGCGATGGACCGCATCGACCCGAGCGACCGAGCCTACATGGTCAAGGCCCTACGCCGAGGCGACCGGCTGACGCGTCGGCCGCTCGTGCGTCTGTCCACCATCCACGGCTCCAAGGGCGGCGAGGCTCCTCATGTGGTGCTGATTCGGGACGTGGCGTGGCGCACCTACCGAGAGAGCCTGGACGCTCCCGAAGACGAGTCGCGCGTCTGGTACGTGGCTGCGACCAGAGCCCAGGAGCGACTGACCATCGTTGCTCCGCAGACGCGCTCCGAGAGAGCCTTCGACATCTGACCACTGTCTCCGAAGATTGGACTTTACGCTCCTCCCGGGAGAGGCTACAACTGATAATGTACCGCAAACGGAGTCTGCCTTGGCATGCGTGGTCGTAACCAGAAACGGAGAGGGATCGGTGTGGAAGTTCTCCACGCTGAGGGAGGCACGCCTCCATCCCATTCCGCAGATGGACGACGTGTATGCCGAGTCCGCCGATCAGCTTGTGGCGCAGTACGGAAGAGAGCACATCGACGGCCTCCTGAGGCTGTTCGAGGGGCGCGACAGGTCCCGTCTTGTCGACGCCATCGAGACGTGGAGGGCCTCCAGACCCTCCGCGACGCTCGCTCCGGAGGCGCGTGGGCTGATCTGGGATCGGCTGGTGCGTGCTGCCGCGTCGCCACCAGCCGATCCCGCGGACATCGTTCGCATCACGAGAGAGGATCGGGCTGCTCGGGAGGGAAGGGTTCTGAGGTCCTTCTCCGCGAGCACCCGACCCCTGGACCCGGCTGACATGCAGCCATCAAAAGGAAGCAACATGACCAAGCGTAGCCGCATCGCCGACACGTCGACGATCTCCATCACCACCGAGGAAGGCAAGAATCCGAAGCGCGAGGGCACGCCCTCGCACGAGCGATTCGCCCTCTACAAGGACGGCATGACCGTGAAGCAGGCCAAGGAGGCCGGTGTTCGCGCTGCCGACATCAGCTACGACTCGGAGAAGGGCTTCATCTCCCTGACCGAGGCCGAGGAGACCGCTGCCGAGTAGTCCTCCCCTCTTGGCATCGTAGAGCCCAGGCACCCACCCCTCCGGGTGCCTGGGCTTGCTCTGTTCGGCGGGCGTAGCTCAGTGGTAGAGCATCACGCTGCCAGCGTGACTGTCGTCGGTTCGATCCCGACCGCCCGCTCCAGGAGAGCAGTCTCGACGATTCGCTCCTGCTGTGGGCCTCCGGGCGACCAAAGAGCGTGCGTGACAGGCGGGGAGAGACCCGCGCACATCACGGAGACCGCGAGTGAGAGAGGCAGCCGAGCGACTTCTGGCCTTTGCCGAGGAGCGGCACCGCATCTATCTCCGCCGCGCCGAGGGCGGACCCGGTCCCTGGACCGAGGACCCTATTCTCCGCAAGTTTCGCTTCTGCAACATCTACAGAGAGCTGGACACGGTCACCGACTGGCTGCGTCGCGAGTGGCGCGAGCCGCACTCGGACGATCCCGACCTGTGGCACGCGCTCGTCGTCGCCCGTCACATGAACAACATTCCTCTCCTGAGCGCCCTCGGCGGGCCGGTGCTGCCGTGGGACCCCGAGCGCTACGAGTCCGTCTGCGCCACCCAGCAGGCGCGCGGTGGGCAGGTGTTCGGCGCAGCCTACATGATAGGCACCCGGCATACAGGCTCCAAGGCCGACTACCTGTCGCGCATGGTCTTCACGCCCCTGTGGGAGGCGCGAGAGAGGCTTCGGCCTCTGCCGGGGGACACCCTGACGGGCTTCCACATGAGTCTCGGGCTGTTCTACGGGCTGGCCTCGTTCATGTCGGCTCAGGTCGTTGCGGACCTGAAGTACGCCGAGGGCTCGCCGCTGCGCACCGCCGCCGACTGGCACTCGTTCTGCGCCTCCGGACCGGGTAGCCGCAAGGGCCTGAACAGGCTCCTCGGGAGGCCCCCCCGGACGCCCATGCGGGAGGACGACTTCCGCCTGAGAGTGACGGAGCTCCGCGAGCTGATGCTTCCTAGATTCCGAGAGCTTGGCTGGGAGGAGCCGCATGCTCAGGATGTGCAGAACATGCTCTGCGAGGCAGACAAGTACATACGAGCCCAGACGGGCGAGGGCCGACCCAAGCAGCTGTTTCGCGGCGCGGCCGGAGAGGCTAGTATCTAGCTCAGGTAGGACACTTCGCCAGGGTCGGAGGCTAGTCGACCTCCAGTCGGGGCATACGAGCGTAGTGGCTCGCGCACCGGGGTGATCGCGCCCAGAGTGCGCCGACGAGTGGCAAGGGGAGTGACTTCCCTAAAATAGCGTTCTGGCTCCGGAACTGAAACGGGCATTTATCATCTCCCTTGGAGAGGCTACACTCTAGCCGTCGTCGCAGCCTCGGCTCTGCCGTGTGGTGCCTTCAAGCCCAGCCGCAGGGATGTGGACCTGGCTGCGGCGACACCGAGACACAGGAGAGACACGTGACAATATCGGTTAACAGAGCCATCGTCTGCGGGCACGTTGGGGCAGACCCCGAGACCAAGGGGCGCGACGCCATGTTCGTCACCTTCAACGTGGCAACGAGCGAGCGCTGGAAGGATCGCGCTGGCGATCAGCACGAGCGGACACAGTGGCACAGGATCGTCGTCTACGACGAGCGAGCCGCAAAGTTCGCCAGCCAGTACATCAAGAGGGGCGACAAGGTCTACATCGAGGGTCAGATCGAGACTCGCAAGTGGGAGAAGAATCCCGGCGAGGAGGTCTACATCACCGAGATCGTGGTCCGGCCCTTCCGGGGTCTGGTGCAGGCCGATACCCGGCAGTCGCGAGACGACGACAGCGACAGCCGCGACGACCGTCGCTCGTCCGAGCAGTCGCGCTCGCGAGACTCGGGCGGCGGCTACGGTGGGCGCGACCTGGACGACGAGATTCCCTTTGCGCCGGAGTGGCGCTGATGGGCGACAAGACCTGGGCAGAGAGGATTGCCGAGCGACGGGCAGCGGGAGCGGACTGCTCCCCGGACGTACTGCTCGAGATGGCGAGAACTCACCGAATGAGCTTTCAGGAGATTGTCGAGCAGCGTCGCTCCTGGGTGATTGGGGAGCTCATGCTCGAGCATCCCGAACTGACTCGGGAGGAGGCTCTGCGGCGAGTGAAGGCTGCAGAGCTGGGTCTCATGTACGGAGGTAACACGAGATGAGACTTCTGTTCGAGACCGTGGGCATAGTCGTGCTGTGCGCGCTTGTTGCGTACGCAGCAGCCGACCTGAACCGGCGCGGGATTGGCCCGCGTCCGAGAGACGAAGAGGAAGAGGAGAAGGACGATGAGTAAGGTGTTTGGGGGCGTCTTCGGAGCCCTTCTGTTCGTTGCGCTGCTGACAGTGGCGTTCGGGTCCTGGTACACGATCGATCAGGGCGAGCGGGGAGTGATCCTCCGAAACGGAGCACTCGCTGGGGTAGCGGAGCCGGGTCTCGGCTTCAAGACTCCGTGGATCGAGAGTGTGGTCGACATACCCGTCACCCAGCAGATCGTGCTGTGGAACTGCGCCGTGAAGGACGATGGCACTCCGGCGGAGGCGTGTCCGTCCGATCGGAGCTACGAGATGATGGGCTACAGCGCCGACACGCAGAACGCTGCCATACGAGTCTCCGTCGCGTATCACGTACCACCCGAGAAGGTGGCTGAACTCTACTCGCAGTACACGTCTATCGACAACATGAAGGAGCGACTGATCGCTCGTGAGGTTCCTCGAATCGTGAAGACCGTCTTTGGTCACTACAATGCGGCGACGTTTGCCGCTAACCGAGCGGACTTCAACGTGAACGCGGAGAAGACGGTGAAGGACGAGGTTCACGGACCGGTCGTCATCGACAGCGTCAACATCGAGAACGTAGACTTCAGTACGGAGTACGAGAAGTCCATCGAGGCAAAGATGCTTGCTGAGGTCGACGTCCAGAAGGTTCAGCAGAACGCTGCGAAGGCAAAGGTCACGGCTCAGATCACCGTCACCGAAGCTCAGGCCCAGGCGGACTCCCGGCTTGCGCAGGCTCGCGCTGCCGCCGAGGCCACCCGCATTCAGGGCGAGGCCGAGGCCGATGCCATCCGGGCACGTGCCGCCGCTCTCGGAGCCAATCCCGGACTGGTGGAGCTGACCAAAGCCGAGCGCTGGGACGGGAAGCTCCCGACCACGATGCTCCCCTCCGGTGCTGTCCCCTTCCTGGACGCCGGAGCTGCGCGATGACAGCGACGATTGACAGAGCCACCGTCGGCCAGCTGCACGAGCTCTACGAGCGCCGTGCGGCGCTGGAGAAGGCCAAGACCTACGCGAGCGGGAACCACTACATCGAGAGGTTCTGCGAGAGCTTCTCGTCCGGATCGGGCTCCAACTCCTCGCTCGTGTCGGCTCTCGGCGGGCAGAAGAATCTCCAGGCCCTGATGGAGCGCTGGATGCGAGAGGAGCTGAGCCGCCTCCAGCTGAACCTGGACGCGCAGATAGAGAAGCTCGGAGGGAAGCCGTAGGGCTTTCTCTTCTCCGAGCGAGAGGGTAGAGTCGTGATCAGTGCCATGGCGGCACAAGGAGACAGAAGATGAGGACTATCATTGCCGCAGCTGCGGCCCTTGCGATGACTGCCACCTCGGCGATGGCCGGAAGCGTCACCAGTACCACCAACTCGGACTCCCAGTCCGGTGCCTGGTCGGGATCCAACGTGGTCATGAACTCGGGCAAGACGACGGGCCTCGCGTCCGCTCCCGGTCTTATTGCCTCGGGTCTGTCCTGCTCGGGATCGGCCTCGCTCGGCGGCGCGGGTGCCGGCTGGGGCATCTCCCTCGGCATCACGAAGGAGGACCGGGCCTGCAACGCTCGGGAGGACGCCAAGTACATCCACGGTGTGACGGGGGACTCGCTGGCGGCAAAGGAGCGCCTCTGCGCTCAGCCCGAGATCCGCTCCGCGTTCCTTCGTGCCGGCCATCCCTGCGCCGCCGACGCCCAGCGCGTGGTCCGGACGACCACCGTCCAGAGCTTCAAGAGCATGGCTGCGTGCCGCCGCTACGCAGCCAAGCACCCGGGAGTCGCGTGCCGATCGCGATGACCTGCGGAGGCGACCTCCCGGATACCCCTCTCCGGGAGGTCGCTGCTGACGAGGCTCGTCCGGCGAGGGCCGGTGTGCACTGATCGTGCGCGACCCTCTCCAGACGCGCGTCGCGTCGAGCGCTGCCGGGCGCTGTCTCCCGGCGACAAGGAGAGTGCAGAATGAAGATCGTTAACTTCCTCCTGGCGGCCTCGGCTGCCGTTCTTCTGGCCGCTGCGCCCGCGTCCGCGACGGAGTGGGGCTTTGGTGCGGGTGGCTTTGCCGGTGGTCTGTCCGGTGCCGGCCAGTCGTCGTCCGGTGCGGGCAACATGTCCGGCAGCTTCCGCTTCGGCAACTCGCAGTCGTCCGCCGAGTCTCAGTCGTTCGGCCGCGCCGAGTCCGGCTTCGGCGTCGGCGTCGGTCAGCTTCCCGATGGCGCCGACGGCACGCCGGGTGGCTCGGCGGCGGGTGCCTACGGCAACTTTGCGGGAGCGAATGTCGGCTCGGGATCGATGTCCAATGCGGCGTCGGCCTCGACCGGCAACGGCTTTTCCGGCGCAGGTACGATCGGCTCCGGATTCGGCTCCACCACTCTTGGCGGTGCTGGCTTCGGCGTTGGCGGTGGGCTGGTGACCTCCGGTCACTGACCTCGGACAGCACTCGTCTACTCAGTCGCCCGGCAGACGTCCTGCCGGGCGACGACTTTTTTCTCTTTACATCTCGACAGAGGACAGCTACACTCCGGACATCGAAACAGCAGACAGCCGAGAAAGGCCCGAGCAATGACCACGAAGAAGTTCTTTCCCTCCCCCGAGCAGCAGGCGTTTCTGGACTGGATACGCGACGGCTCTGGCTCCTGCGTCCTGGAGGCAGTTGCCGGCGCAGGCAAGACGACAACTCTTGTGGAGGGCGTCAAGCTGATGAGCGGCTCGGTCTTCCTCGGTGCCTACAACAAGAAGATGGGCGACGAGCTGAAGAGCCGCATCGCCGGCATGCAGGGCAAGATTGCGGGCACCTTTCACTCCGCAGGCTTCCGGGCGCTGGCTCGCTCCGTGTCCGAGCTGAAGGGCTCCGACGGCAAGGTCCGCTCCGACGCCATCGACGACAAGAAGGTCCGCACCATAGCGGAGGACATGCTGGTCGGGACGGCCGACGAGCACACCGAGGGCCTGATACCCGCGATCTGCCAGCTGGTGAGTCTCGCCAAGCAGACCGGCTTCCTGGTGCGCGGCCTCGTGGACGAGGACCGACCGAGCTACTGGGCCGAGCTCGTCTCTCGCCACGACGTGGACGAGCGTCTCCCCGAGGACTATCCCGTCTCCCAGCTGTGCGCTCTGGCGGCTCGCGCCCTCCGCGCATCCAACCGCAAGCGCGACACCATCGACTTCGACGACATGGTCTATCTGCCGCTGCTGCTGAACCTTCGGATGTTCCGCAACGACTGGGTACTGATCGACGAGGCGCAGGACACCAACGCGGTGCGCCGCGAGCTTGCTGCTCGCATGCTCCGGCCGGGCGGGCGTCTGGTCGCAGTCGGCGACCCCCATCAGGCCATCTACGGCTTCACCGGGGCCGACAACCGCTCTCTGGACATGATCCGCGAGCGGTTCCGCGCCACCACCCTGCGCCTCTCCGTCAGCTGGCGGTGCCCGCGCTCCGTAGTCGCCGTGGCCCGCGAGTACGTGGGGCACATTCGCCCAGCTTCGACTGCTGCGGTCGGGGAGACCGCGCACATGACCTACACCGGGATGCTGGCTCGCGTCTCCCCCGGAGACGCTGTCCTCTGCCGGTTCAATGCTCCGCTCGTGGAGCTGTGCTTCCGCCTCATCCGCGAAGGCAAGCCTGCCAAGATCGAGGGACGCGCCATCGGCGAGGGCCTGATTGCTCTGGTCGGTCGCTGGAAGGTGAAGACTCTGGACGCTCTCGAGGGTCGCCTGCAGAAGTGGAATGACCGCGAGCGGGCCAAGATCGAGGGAGCCGCCAAGAAGGACGACGCCAAGATGGCGCGTCACGAGGACAAGTACGCAACCATCCTGGTGCTGCTGGAGCGCGCCCGCGAGCAGAAGATGACGACCGTCTCCGAGATGGAGACCATGATCCGCTCCATGTTTGCGGACGACGCCTCGTCGCCGAATCTTGTGGTCCTGGCGTCGGTGCACAAGAGCAAGGGGCTGGAGTGGCCGTCTGTCTATCTTCTGGGCCGGGGCGACATCATGCCCTCGCCGCGCGCAACGCAGGAGTGGCAGAAGGAGCAGGAGATCAACCTGTGCTACGTTGCGGTGACCCGCGCGCAGGAGCGTCTCGTGGATGTGGACATGCCTCGTTCCGGAGAGACTGGGCAGGCGAAGAAGAGCGAAGAGAGCAAGGAGACAGCAGAATGAGCATGGTAGTCTGGAAGTTTGTACCGGAGCCGTCGGCGGACAACACGAGCGCCACTGTGGAGATGCCGCGCGGCTCGAGGTTCCTGTCGGCGGGGCCGGATCCGCTGGGGGTCTACTGCCTGTGGGCGCTCGTGGACCCCGAGATGCCGCTGACGAAGAGGCGCGTGACTCTTCTGGCGACCGGAGAGGTCGTGGACGAGGCTCCTGGTCGTCACATGGCGACGGTTGTCAGCCAGGACACCGGAACGGTCAGTCATCTGTTTCTCGAGGACGAGAAGCGGGGCTAGGCGCAGAAGAGAGGAGAGGCTACTCTCCCTGTCAGGAGACAGACGATGACAGAGCACACAGCCAGACCGCCCTTTGGGGTGGGAGACGTAGTCCGACTGAGATCAGGCACCGCTCGTCAGGTGGTCGAGGAGATTACTCTCAAGGTGGCCAAGTTCACTGGCGAGGTGGTGTGGGCTGTGCGAGCCCGCTACCTCTCCGACAGAGGATACACAGACCACAAGGGTCTGCGTCTCAGGTGGCGCGCAGCGTCGGACTTCGTGAAGATAGAAGACAGAGAAGAAGGAGAAGAGAGCATGAGCAAGCTGTACCAGACCAGGGACGGAGCGCGCTTCGGCACGTTCCTCGCACGAAACAGCCGGGGCGAGTTCGTCCTGGAGATGAAGGACACCGGGAAGGTGGAGGCGCTCGCCGCCGACCTTGTCGAGGAGGTTCGGCCGTACACCGTCCGCGTCCGCTTCATGGGCGACAGCGGCGGCGGAACCTACGACTACATCAGCCAGGCCGGAGCACTGGAGAAGGGCGACATGGTCGCTCTCACCTCCAGCGGCCGGAAGATCGTGATCGTCACCGCCATCGACACGAAGAGCGCGAAGGCGACCGTCGTCCTTCGCGGCCGGAAGCTCCTCACCGAGGAGCTGGCTGCTCCCGAGGGATACGACACCCGCTCGTCCGAGGACGAGGAGGACTGACGTGACCTGTCTGGACAAGGACTCGGACCTCCGGCGCGGGCAGGGCTAGTCCGGGCGGCGCGGGCAGGCTATGGTTTGGACATGAACACATTCCTGCCCTACGAGTCCTTTGCCCACTCCGTCGCCTGCCTGGACCGTGCTCGTCTCGGCAAGCAGAGGCTGGAGTGCGCCCAGATACTGGCCGCGCTTCTTCCTCACGCAGGCATGCCCTCTGGCTGGCGCAGCCATCCGGCCACTCTCATGTGGGCCGGGTACGAGTCCGCGCTGAGTCTGTACCAGACCATGTGCTGCCGGGAGTGGGCGGCGCGCGGCTACCAGCAGACCACCGTGCCGCCCTACGGGGACGCGTGGCAGCTGCTGGCGTGGGCGGAGGGACGCGGGCTCGCGGCGGACGCCAGAGACGCCCCTACTCCTCCCTGGCTCGGAGACGAGCGACTGCATCTCAGCCACCAGCGAGCGCTGATGGCCAAGGACCCCGAGCACTACCGCGCATTTGGCTGGCGCGTGGTGCCTGGCATCGACTACTGGTGGCCAACAAAGGAGACAGAGACAGCATGAGCAGCATGGGCATCTACGTTCCCTCGTCGGGACGCACGCAGAACATAGGCATGGGGGTGTGGCGCTTCGCCTCTCCGGACCTGAAGAATCGGATGGTCTACGTTGTGCCGCAGGATCAGGTGCGCGACTATGCGCTTGCTCTACGCGACTGCGAGGTAGGCTTCTCGCCGGAGGTCGTCGGCTGCCCAGAGAAGGGCATTGCGGCCACCCGGCGCTGGATAGGCGAGGAGGCCGACAGGCGCGGGCAGGCCAGCTTCCTCATGCTGGACGACGACGTCTGGTTCTACACGAGGACGACCGACAACCCGAGCGACTTCCATCTGGAGTACTCTCGTCCCGAGCAGGTGGACGAGATGCTCGCGATGGTCGAGCGCTGCCTGGACATGTACGCTCACGTCGGCATCTCGGCTCGCGAGGGCAACAACCGGCTGGACCAGCAGGTGGCTCTGGACATCGGCGGAGCACGCACCATGGTCACGGCGCAGCAGTGCACTCGCACTCTGCGGGCGCTGGCCTACCAGACCGACGAGTTCCTGGCCTGCGAGCACGGACGGGTGGATGTTCAGGAGGACTTCGACGTCAACCTCCAGCTTCTGGAGCGCGGCCTGCCGAACATCAACCTCGCCCACTGGGCGCAGGGCCAGCGCCAGACGAATGCGCCGGGCGGGTGCTCGGCCTATCGCTCTCACGAGGTGCAGGA
>Ga0164242_10000431_pt1 | contig 51174 bp, 35 predicted proteins | sample OricomgcompostMG_FD_108783 | JGI IMG/M metagenome (GOLD analysis project Ga0164242, IMG submission 108783) | Miracle-Growth compost microbial communities from Emeryville, California, USA - Original compost - Miracle growth compost (MG) ...
CCGAAGGAGCGGTCGATGATTGGGACTAAGTCGTAACAAGGTAGCCGTATCGGAAGGTGCGGCTGGATCACCTCCTTTTTGGAGAATTTCTAGTAAGCCCTCGGGCCGAACGACACTCCTTATTAGTCGTAAACTGTCGTAACCAGATTCACACTCTTCGCACTTTTTTACGCTATTCAGTTTTCAGTGAGCATCCGCTCAGATGAAACAGTCCAGAGAGATTTTCTCTCTGGACTGTTTGGCGTTTGTGTGGTGAAAGTACTTTTAATAGGAATCGACATTTCACCGGCGATTTGATTATTTTATTGTCAGCTTATCTTGGGCACAGCATATCCACGTTATCTTTCACCCAAAACTAACGGTCTATTTAAATTTGTTTCCCCCGGTAGATGCGACAACTAAGTTTCTAAATTAAATCTACGTGTCAAAACGTTTTGTATCGTAAATTAGCCTTCCTCAAATCAACGCTTCTTAGATCATGCCATCTGATTTACGGTGAAATTGCCTTTCACCTCAATGTGCAAAAGTACTTTTATGTCATACTGAAAATATATTGTTCCGCTTTCGTTAAAGCTTCGCTCATGCCATTTGCCCCAAAAATCCGTAAAGACATCCTGAATGCATTGGAAGAAAAGATCATTCCAGCCTTGCAATCAGCGCCTGTGACGCAGATATTAGCGGAACCACCGTTTCATTTCAGCCAGGTCGAACATCGTATTCTGCAAAAGAAGTTTTTGGAAGATAGGGAATCCGCGCCTTTTCAAACAATCATGGACTGGAAAAAGCAGCGTGTTATGGCAACCAGGTTTTCCCGGTTTATGGTGATTTATGAAGGTCTTTGCATAGAGCGTGTTGGCGTTACGCAAAAGATGGCGCAGCAATTGAGTGTGGCGGAGCGCAAAACGCGGGGAGGACTTTTTGAATTAACTCTTCATGCGCCTGCTATTCTTTGTCATCCTGCCTTTACACTGCATTCATCAGGAGCGCCCCAACCGAAGCCGTTCGTTCATCGGGGCTGCGCGATTTATTGCAAAATTGTTCAAGGTGGCATTCGCGTTTCGTTGAATGTGCGAAGCCCGCAAGAAGAATATGCAACCCACAATTTAGAAATCAACGATCCCGAATTGGCGCAGATAGCTCATCTTTATATAGCGGAACTACGAGCCGGCGGACACGAAAGCGCACAATCGCTTTTGCTTGCATTTATGCTGAGGTTAAAGCGATATATGTCCCACCATCGTGCATTTATCAGCAATAGCTGTTGGGTAACGCCGCCGGATATTATGCCGGAAGCGATAAAAGTACTTTCCCCCGCTAATTTGCAACTGTGTCAACAGCTGACTGGGCATATTATCGATCACATCCATTCTCCTTTAACGTTATCTGATTTGGCGGCGCATTTTGGTGTTTCCAGCGTGCATCTCAACAGTATTTTTAAGCGGGCACGGGGAATCACGGTGATGAATTTTGTCACCCAAATGCGTATTGAAGCTGCTAAAACAATCATCATCGAAAGTCATGAGCGCTTTGCCGATATCACTCAATTAGTGGGATTTGCCAGCAACGCCAGCTTTTGCAATTCTTTCCGGCGGCAAACTGGTTTTAGTCCTCGTGAATATAGACAACAATTTTCAGTAATCGATAAAAACAAACTAATTTAGTTTTAAGTGAAATTTTTCTATCGCGAAATATGTTTATATTTCGCCTGCTCGGGGTATACTTTTAACATAATTAAAACACAGGAGGTTGTTCTAATGAGAACACAATTAGTAACACAGACGAGATCGAAAAATCAGGGATTTACCTTGATAGAACTTTTGGTTGTCATTGCCATTATATCAATTCTTGCCGCAATCTTATTCCCCGTTTTTGCGCGGGCGAGAGAAAACGCTAGGCGTGCCAGTTGTATGAGTAATTTAAAACAAATTGGCCTGGGCGCCATGATGTATGTGCAGGATTATGATGAGCGATATCCGTGGACGCAGATTTATTATAGCTCTTCCACCAACAGCCAGTGGCACAAAATTATCCAGCCATATGTGAAAAGCACGCAAGTGTTTCGGTGCCCCTCATCCGGTGCAACTGCAAGCAGCGTTGGCAGCAATGGCGATTATGGCGCCAATACGAATTTGATGGCTCTTCAAACGAGCTATGGCTCTATCCCTTTCACGGGTAACACCACGCTATCGACTGTCCAGTCTCCTGCCACAACGTATATGATTATGGATTTTGGAATCTATTACGCACAAAATCCACGAGCGGTGACCGCGGTTTCCGCATGGGAATATCTGCCGGGCATGGGCGATGGTGGTGGAAATTGTAGCGCTATTCCCGCCACTTACTGGTCCGGTGCCCCGGCGGATTGCAAGTCGGGCCGCCATCTCGGCGGCGTGAATATGGCTTTTGCCGATGGACATGTAAAATGGCTGAAGAGTTCCGAAGTGGTAAGTCAAGCCAGGAAATGTACCACAGGTGCTTGCGAAAATGACCAAAGCGCCTGGAATCCGCGCGTGGATAATTCGTAAAAGTACTTTTGTGAGTGAGAATGAAAGTCCCTTTTTTAAAGGGGGATTTAGGGGAATTTTCTAACGTAATGTGTTCAACAAAAGTACTTTTCTATGCATTACACATATTAAAATCCCCCTGTTTCCCCCTTTAAAAAGGGGGACTTCTGCTGGCACAATGCGACAATAACACTATGGCGCCAATTACCTGAATAACCAAACAATATCCTCCAAAAATGCAACTCTTAACAAAATTATTGACCGCAACCCTATTATGTGCCGCGCCGCTGCTATTGCCACATTCCGGCAAAGCGCAAACGCGGCAAATAGATGAACTGGTTCCGGATGTGCCTTATCAGCAAAAAGCCGATCACACTGCTGTTTTTCCCATTACGCAATTCATCTATCCGCTGGGGGCTAATCGTTACTTGCATCGTTGGAGTGATCGGCCTTTGTTTGTGGATTCGGCGCTCAGCAAAGGCAAGCCGGAGAAAGACTTGATGACGCCGGCGGGATATCAAAGAATGCAGCAAATCCTCCAGCAATATGGCATGAGTGGTTTTGGCATTTTTCCCGAGTCGATCCACGGCACGATGCCGTTTTATGATTTTACGCAGCAAAGCCCGATTAAAGATTTTGCACTTCTTCCCGAATTCATGAATCCCGGTTATGCGGGGCGAATTAGCAAATCCGATTTCCTTAAAACCGCGATCAAAAATCCTGCGTCGTTTCGCATCAATGGAAAAGTCATCATTCTTTCCTATCGCACTTATGAAAGTACTTTTGAAAAGTGGAAAGCAACTTTAGCGGAATTACATCAGGAATTTGGCGATCAATTTGTGTTTTTGGCAGCGCCGGATTTTTTTGATAATCCCCAGGCTACAGGCGATATTCTGCGCCGTTACCATGATGGTCAACTGACGCAGGATGATATCGCATACAGCAAAGCCACCTTGCGCAAATGGCTCAGCATTGCCGACGGCATCGTTTACAACAACCCGTTGCGTTTGCGCCAAAATATCCTCGATCATCGTCAGTTTGATGCGGATTTTTATCAACACTTTGTAATTCGCATTATTAAAAGCGTTCTCGCTGAACCGGAATTTGTCCATAAATATCTGGGATTATCGGCGGTGGTGGGATTTGGCAATAGCACGCGCGAAGGCATCACGGTGAGCGATGAAGGCACCCGAACTTTGCGCCAATCCATGGAAGCCGCCATTTCGGCTCATCCCGACTTGATTGAATTGCCCGAATGGGATGAGCAAAATGAAAACGACATGGTGCGCCCGACCGTCGATAAAGGCATGTCCACCCTGCGCATCATGCGCTATTATATGACAAGACTGAAAGGGCAAAAGCTCTCTCCGTTGCCCGGCGATAATACCAAAATTCCCAATCTCGTAATCAGCTTTCGCAAGGCGCTGGTGCTGGGTGAAACGCTTAAAGTGGAATTGCTTAATATTCCTGATACTAATAAAAGTACTTTTTATGAGGCGCGCCTGACATTGAAAGATACCGTATCGGATAAAGCGGTTCACACTTCGCCCTGGTATCGCTTTGATAGCGGAAAGATGGAAGATCACACGCTGATTTTGCCCAGCGAACAATTCGCACAATATCGTGCATTGGTTCCACAATTAGAAATTAAATCGCCCGATGGAAATATCACGTTGCAAAATGGTCTTCCTACGATGGAATTGAGAACCACCGCCAACTGGGATTTCAACTGGTTCAAGCAACCTATTCGCGATCTATTGCATCCGCAACATATTGATTTCACCGTGAGCGGCGCGCGTCCTGACGGCAGCCGATTGGTCAGCGCCAGCATCCAAACGCCGGAACCGCTGGCGTCGGTGGAAGTGGTGGCTGATGATGGTGATGTGGTTTATAGCTATCCGCTGCCGCACGATGCGACACATGCAGGCTGGCATGAAAATGACGATCAAGTGATGCTGAGTTTTAACTGGCAATCGTTTCCCTTCATCAATTTGAATGGTGCGATTACATTAAAAAATGCCGAAGGGCGCTGGCTGGATCTAGAAAGCGGCGTGGGGCCGAGAGGCGAAATTCCGCAGCCGCTGTTGGGATCGCAATTTACCTTTGACAAGGCAACTGTTTCCGTCGGCCCGCGCCAGCTATTGCTTGCAATCAATCGGGCGGACGTGAAAAATGCCGAGTTGGAAATTAATCTGCAAGATATTTACCAAGGCACCATTCCCGTTAGTGAGTTGCTCCAAAAAGGAATTTATGGCATCGCGGGACGCAAGGGCTTTAACATGGTGTTGAGCCACTATTTGAGTCAGGCTTCCATGCCGGATAATCTGCACCTCCAGGAAGTTCATTTTGCAAATGTGCCGGTGAGGCCCGATTTCAAATATTCCGTTCTCAAATTACGTGCCATTGGCATTTCGGGACATGTCTATCGCAGCGCGCCATTTGTGCTTGATAGCGCAGATACGGCGCAGAAGAATATCACAGTGTTTTCGGATACGCAGGATCATGCTGTGACGATTTCTGTTCCCGCGAATCGCGTTCCGGATATCCGTTATCAATTTAACCCCGATCACGGCTCAGCGATTGTAGCGGATGCGGGACGGCCTTTTTGGGCAATTTTGGGTGGTTATTTTGCGCTGGTCACCGGACGCGGCGGCGGTAATTATGGCGATGATACTTCGCTTGTCTATCTCCAAAAGAATTATCCCAAATATGATATTTCCAGTTCCCTCAAAGATGCTATTGCCACCGCGCCGGAATGGATCAAAACCACCGATGGCGAATATGCACTGAAATTCAACGGCAAAAGTACTTTTATGACATTGCCCCAGGGCGCCATTCCGCAGCGCGCGGCTTCCACAGTGGAAATGGACATTAAACCAGCGAACACTACAGGCCAACAAGTGATTATCGGCAATCGCAACTATGCTTTTGGTACATATGAAATTTATTTGGACAACGGCCTTCTGAAAGTGAACGCGCAGATGAAAGGCTATCGCACATTCACGGACATCAGCATCGGTCTTGCCCTTCCAGCAAATAAATGGTCACATCTGACGATCCGTTTTGATCAGGAAAATATGCAACTTTTTGTGGATAATCAAGCAGGAATAAAAATTCCCATGAAAGGCCCGGGCGAACGCGTCACTGCGACCATTATCGGCGGCATTGATAATAAATGGTTTGAGGGAGAGATTAAGAATTTGAGGATTCAGCAGGGATGAAAGTAGTGCCATGGTTAACCATACTTTTCACCTTCCAAAAGATATTTACCGGATTCATCATAAATCATTTTTATATTCCCAGCAAACTATACTCAGCTTATGACGAATAAGTACTATTTTCACAAGAAGTACTTCTAGCCACCAACTTCCAATTTATGGTAACTTGATTTCTCATCATGCATCTCATTCTCGCTCCCGATTCGTTCAAAGGTTCGCTTACCGCGCTTGACGCAGCGCTTGCTATGCAAGCTGGCGCTTTACGAGTTTTGGGTGATAAAAGTACTTTTGATCTGGCGCCATTGGCCGATGGTGGAGAAGGTACGTTGGATGCAATTTTAGCTGGTGGCGGAGAACGCCATTCGTTGAAAGTGGGCAATCCTTTGCTGCAGGAAATTCAGGCAGATTGGGGAACCTTGCCGGACGGAACCGCCGTCATCGAAATGGCGCAGGCCTCTGGATTGACGTTGATTCCTGAAACGCAGCGCGATGCGTTACGCGCCTCGACTTTTGGAACCGGCCAGTTTATCAAAGCCGCGCTGGATCATGGCTGCCGCAAATTGTTGATTGGCATCGGCGGTTCCGCCACGACGGATGGCGGCGCGGGATGCCTGGAAGCGCTTGGTGTGCGGTTTCTGGATGCGCAGGGAAAAGTACTTTTGCCCGGCGGCGCGGCGCTCACCGATCTGCATAAAATCGATTTGCAACATCTTGATTCGCGTTTGCGCGAATGCGATATAAAAGTACTTTGCGATGTCACCAATCTGTTGTGTGGACCAAATGGCGCGGCGTTTGTGTATGCGCCGCAGAAAGGCGCTTCGCCGCAGCAGGTGCAATTATTAGATCGAGCACTTTCCCATTTTGCCGATATTGCGATGCAAACGTTGAGACGTGATTTGCAAAATATTCCCGGCGCTGGTGCTGCGGGAGGCTTGGGCTTTGGATTGTTGGCTTTCCTCAACGCGCAATTGGTTCCTGGTATCGACACTGTTTTAGAAGTGGTTCATTTTGCGGACAAATTACAAAAAGCTGATTTGGTGTTGACCGGCGAAGGTTCGTTGGATGAACAAACATTACACGGCAAAACCATCGCCGGTGTTGCAAAATATGCAGCGAAAGCAAATGTTCCTGTGCTGGCTTTTGGCGGAAGGATGCAACTGAATGAATTGCAATTAAATCAATTAGGCGTCCGCGCCGCGTTTGCCATTTCCGGTCCGTCGATGCCGCTCGAAGAATCGGTGCGCAACGCAAAAGTACTTTTAGAGAATGCCACCGAACGGGCGCTCATTCCGATTGCCAAAACGAAACGAATATAAATCCGCATCCACCATTTTGAAAAGTACTTTTATAGGAACTCCTGCCAGTTGTGACAGGTCGCTGCGCCAGCGCACACGGCGGTTTAGATCATCGCCTAATAATTCAACACATTCGTCTAATCCAAAACCTGGCAATGGCCAGCCACGTTCATCCTGCAATTCAATTTTGATACTTCCCGCAGCGGATGCCGAAAAATTAATGTATAGATCAGAACCAGAGAAAATCAACGGACTCGTCATCAGTTCGCCGCCTTTTCCCGAAGTGTGTGCCGAAACAAAACCATCCATGCGTAACGAATAACGGCGGCAGATGTTGGACATTCCTTCGCGACGGCAACCTTCGCTGACGTAAAAAGATAATTCATCAGGTGCATCTTCAATATCAGACGGCGTTGCCAGCATTCCCCAAGCTGGAAAATTATCGGGATAAAACCAATTGTTTTTCGTGCGCAAACCCGGGCGGAGAAAGGCTTCGGGCTGACGGTGAAAAGAGACGCCATCGCGGCTCGACATAAAAAGAGTATCCGTCAAGGAAGTTCCAATGCGCTGTCCACCAGCTGCGGTGGGATCAGTTTTCACTGGTTCAGCGCCACTTTTTCGGATCAATGCTTTGCGGCGTTCCGGCTCCGGCAAATCTTCAAAGGCATCACTCCAAACGCGTTGGACATAACGTGCTGGAAATCCTACAAATAAATGAGGTGCGCGGAAGTAAGGAATAATATTATTTGTATATAATTGCTCCGGTGCTGCGCCGGGATATTGTAGCCGTTCACCTTTACCCCAATTGATGAAATCAGTAGATGTGTATGTCACAATATCGCGGCAAACGTTTAATGGCCCTTCACGAAAGGAAGCGCGGCGATAAAGCCGGTATTCATTGCGTTCGTTATCCCTGAAAGCCAGATTTTGTGAATCGAAACCACTTAATTCCGAACCTGGTTTTACTACAAATCCTGAACTCAACATTGACCAATGTAAACCGTCAGGTGAACTCAGCGCAACTAAGCCATTTCCATTCAGCGCGCGTTTTCCAGCCGGTCCAACTTCGGCAATTGCTTTATAACGATGTTCGGGAGCGCAGTCGGGATTAGTATCTTTGAAAGGAGAAAATCCCCCCACGCCGAAACGATTACTTTCATTTTCCATCCAGATGATATTATTCTGCGAATTGCCTTTATATTCAAAAAACCCAAGGACGGGTTTTTCCCAATGAATGCCATCCCGGCTTTCAGCGTAACAAATACGTTCTGGGTGTTTCGTGTCTTTTGCATTAACCCGCGCCGGATCAACCAGTGCATAATACATGCGATAAATATCAACATCTTGGAACACCGTCATATAACGATAAGGACAACGGTATTCGTCTTCAATCTCATTGATCACTTCACGTGGAACGGGATGATGTAATCGAAAAGATATATCGCCAAAAGTACTTTCGACCAACGATTGATCGGTGAATAATTCGCGGCGGGAATTAATATTTGTAACTGGCATAGTATGCATTCAATTTAACGTTTTTCAAAACCTTGCGCTTTTAATAACGCAGTTTCATTGAATAATGAGTATTTGCCATTCTCCAAAATATCACGTTTCATATACAGCAACGCCGTCGCGTAAGGTTGATTATCTTTCAGCTGCACCTCAAAATTTTGCTGATCATTATTTACTATTTTCAGCCATTCCATCATAGCATTCCATTCTTCCTCAGCTTTGGGTGTTTGCAAAAATGTTGTGGAAGTTTGAGGATTGACCTTCACTTCTCCAAAGTCTATTTTCAGCGAAATCATCTTGCTCACATATTGGCACAATTGATATTCTGCGGTTACTCCTTCCAATCGCTTCTCATACAATGGCTGTCCTTTAACCAAAGTTGTAGCTTGGCCTAAATGATTGCCCAATTCATTTATTAATGCTGGAGTACACAACATGTGCATTCCGCGTCCACCACTGCTGACGCCTCCTTGCTCTCCCGCCGCGATATGTGATTCATCAAAAACGTCCATCCATTTTTCATAATAGGCTTTCATCGGCAAAGCGGCTGGACCGTAGTAATTGGAATAAAATAAATTGAGTTCTGCGTCGAGATCAAGATTAGGGTTGCGCTGCAATTGCGATTTGAAATAAATAAGCGGCATTTGCGATCCCCAATTTGCTTCAGAAGGCCAGACGAATGCTTCAAAACCTAATTTTTCATAGCTTTGCACATGATCTTGCAGCATGCGATACATCGGAATCGGCCCCAGCCAGCCATAAGCACTGTATTCGCGCATCCACAATTTATGAGTGGCCACGCGTTGCCAATCTTTTACGAGCTTTACGAAGGCTGCATTTTGTGGACTTTGCGAATCGAACATTTTCTTGGTTTGGTCACACCATGAATTAATGTTGGCAAGCGCGACAATAATATTCGGCTCTAATTTATCAATTTTGGCCGGTGCTTGTGTGTGCGCGCTGTAGGCATATAATCCCAATTTTAAATCAGGTAATTCCCTGGCTACTTTGCGCGAGATGATATTTGCAAAACCAAAAACCCGGTTTGCCATATTTTGTGGATCGGCTGGATCATCCATGGCAATACACAATGGGCAGGTGCACATACGTGTGCCCAGTTGCGTGCCGTCTTCCGGATCCATGGGAACGAGATCCCATTGAAGATTTTTCTTTGCCAATGTAATTACGTTTTGTGCAAAGACATTTTGCAAGTCCGTATTTCCTAAACATAATTGTGGCGTCCGTCCCGTTCCTGGATTTCCCCTTTTCCCATTAATTAAAGCAAAGTATTCGGGATGTGATTTTAGGTATTGCCCGGGTTGCACAATAACTCGGGACTGCGTGTGCCAGTTATCAATGAATTCCAATTCTCCGCCGTATTGATGGTCGTCAGAAGCTCTTACATTTAAACGCTGCCTTGCTGCCCACAATGTTGCGAGTTCGATATCCTCTGGTTTTTGACCAATTACTTTTGGTGTTTTTCGAGGAGCGGTTCGCCCAATAAAAGTTGGAGTTGCCACCGTTTTTTTAACGGCAAGCTGAATAACGTCCTTTTTCGGAATATACCATCCCCAAGGTTCTGGGCGATACCAACGCACGCCAAGGGATTCCAAAAAATCATATACACCATAAAGCGTACCACGGTCACGAACGTATTCCTTACCGGTGGAATCCTTTACCGCTTCTTTTCGTCCGCCGACAATTAATAGACCTTCCGGTTTTACACTAATGATATATTGCTCCACCGCCAGCGATGCAACGTCTTCATTCTTTGTAAGCTCGTTTTGCCCAACAGCGATGAATTTTCTGTCTTGCGGAATATTATTTTCGTTAACGATTTTAATTTCACGGCCTGTTATTTTTGCCAAGTGTTCGCTCAATTCTTTTGCGGCGAATTGTTCACTTTCTGTCGCGCTTATTCCGCTCACGATTACAGGAGGTTCGTTATATGGGTTGACCAATAGGCACATCTGTTTCAAGCTGTTATCCGCATCGAGTAAATCCTGCGGCAATTGATCCCCAATTGCCGGATTTGGCAATACCGTTCCAAAAGCCGTCGTCACGCCGAATGCGGCAACTGATAATACACCTTGTTTAATAAAAATACGTCTTGTTGTTTCCATCAATTGATTCCTTGTGTGTCTTAAAAATATGGTTATTTGACTTGGGTATAAAAGTACTTTTATGTTAATCAAATGTGGTTTAGGCTTACGAATTAGCCGGGTCCCAATAACCATATCGCAAAACAGTCCCGTGAGCGGTTACGCGTGATTGCGCTAAAAGTACTTCTGACGGTAACCATTTCACGTGTCCATCAGCAAAGGTAACATTAACGCCATAGAGATGACGACCATCATTAAAATCATCCAGCAAATTGGCGGTTGTGCTTCCAGGTGCGATGCCGAGCCGTCCTGTTCCCGGAAGATACCCCGTGGCGCTATTAGGAGCATACGGCTGTGATGGGTGAATGGAATATTGTCCCGCATCCATTAACATATATGTTAGTGATGCAGCCGCCAATTCGGCTTGGGCCAAAGGAGCACCAGATTCCGGCATCAACACAAATGAATTAGCTCCATAATTTCCTATATACGGTGCATCTGCCGAATAGCCTTCCGAAGGGCAAACGAAAATTTGCTTACTTTTAACATAGGGGTAGATTGTTTGCTGCCAATAAAAATAGCCACTCGTCCAACGCCCGCCTGGATAATCGGCGGCAGGAGTGGAAGTGGGAACTGCAATTCTTCTAAACGGATAATATTCATCATAATCCTGCACATACATCATGATACCCAAACCAAATTGCTTGAGATTGCTCATGCAACTGGCGCGGCGTGCATTTTCTCGAGCGCGGGCGAAGACTGGAAATAAGATTGCAGCGAGAATAGAAATAATTGTTACAACAACAAGTAATTCTATGAGCGTAAAACCCTGCCTTTTCATTTTTGTGTACCTGTTCATCAAACACCTCCGTGGAATTGTTCTGTGTTTAATTATACCACCGAAGGCCTAAATCAAAACTCTATTTTCCGCTACTAACCTTCCTTTTTCGATCAATTTTTTGCTGCCTGAATTCCGTGGGAGAGCAGCCGTGCTTTTGTTGGAATAATGTCCAAAAGCGGCCATGTCCCAAACCGACACGTCCGCAAATTGTTAGAATGGAAAGCTCTGAATTTCGCAACATTTCTTCTGCAAATTTCATTCGCAGGTTTGTTTGATATTGTTGAAACGTTTCGCCCGTTCGCTCTTTGAAATGCCGTGTGAAAGTGGCCGGTGAAACCAATACATGCTGCGCCACGTTGCCGATGGTCAGATGCTGATCGAGGTTTTCTTCTATGTATATTAAAGCTTTTGCAATGGGGCCATCTTCCTCATTTTGATTTGCATATTGCATTCTTCCCCATCCTTCCAGCACATCGCCGCTTTCAATTTCATCTCTCAGAAGAGAAATGAAATCATCCAACAGGCCAATTACGATATTGCGTTTCCGTCCCTTTTTTAGTTCTTCGCAAAACCCTTCAAAGAGTTTTGTGAGTAATCGATACGGGACTAAACAACTTCCCAATTCACGGCCGCTCCGATGCTGATTCCCATCTGAACGGCAAATCCAACAACGTACTCCACTTGGAATCGTGGAAAAGGTGTCCATCCATAATATCTCGCAAACCCGGTTTGTAGGATCACCTTCGAGATGTCCCCGGCTTCCATCATTTCGGGGAATGCCGGGCGGAAAAAGAATGATATCGCCGGTGCGACAATGTAACACGTAATCGGCAATTCTAAAATCAGCTTCACCACGAATGACATAAGCCAGGACAAACAATGCACCTTCAAGCAAAGCATCTTCAGGCCAATAGGCTATCGCCGTATGGGATTCATGATAGTGCCGCTTGCGGGATGTCACTCGTTTGCCAAGCCGTTTGTTGGCTTTGATTTGCACGTGAGCTGGCAAGCCTTGCCGTTTCAACTCCCTGACAGTAGGTGCGGCGATGATTAAATGGAAGCTATTTTCACGAGTCAGCCAGAATTGGATGTTTTTCAACGCCGCGGCGATGGGCGCCACGTAAATTGATGTTAGAGGAGCAGATTTCACATGACTTATTTTGACAGGTAAAAATGAGTTATGCTGTCATCTGTAAAAATCGAATATGATTTTTATGGAGTAAAAGTACTTTTAATGGAGGCCCTAAAAATGTTGCCCACAAAAACAGAAGGACTTTGCAGTTATTGCAGTTGGTCAAATCCTTACACCGAAATTAATTGCGAACGATGTGGCGCGCGTTTGGCGTGGGCGTTTTTGATTGATGGCAAAGATGACAAGGATTTTGAGCCGCCCATTGAAAAGTACTTTGAACATCTTTTTCATTTGGACAAAGAGCCTACTAAACCTACCGCTCGCTGCCGTTTTTGCAACGGGCTGATTAAACCGGACGAAAAAATATGCCCGCATTGCGAGAATATATTGGTTCGAGCTGTAAATTTTCGTTTGCCTGTTATTGATGCGCGCGCGCCAGAGATCCAACGACTCTACAAATTATATAAATTAAAGCAGGAAAATGATAAACGATGGAAGCGATCAGATGATTAAAAATTTGTTAATTCGCAGGGATAACTTGTGTATAACAGGGAAAACCTCCGTCGCTAAAAGTACTTTTATGAGGAGCGTGCCTGATGGCAAGTTCCTCTTTCTGTTAAATTAGTGTGTTACTTATTCCATGTCAACACGCAAAACTCCGTCTACATCAATCTCCAAAACCACCACATTAGCAGATGTGGCGCGGCGGGCTGGCGTGACTAAATCTACGGCGTCGTTTGCATTTTCCGGCAAACGCAAAATTTCGGACGCCACCAAAGAACGCATTTTTGCAATAGCCAAGGAATTGGGCTATCATCCCAATCCGCATGCACAGCGATTAGGCGCTGGGCGTGCGGCGAAATTGGTGGGATTATTCGCATTGACTCTCGATCACATGGCGTGGAAAACCATGTCGCGTTTGCATCATGATCTGGCGGAGGAAGGCTACGAAGCGCCGCTTTATACGTATGGGTACGCGTTGGAAGGACCGCCCGATCATAAAACATTGCTTTATAGCATATGTAGCCAATTGCCGGAAGGTATCATTTGCAACACTGCCAAATTGCTGGCGGAAGATACGCAAATGTTGGAGGAATATCAGCAGAAAGGTGGCACGCTGGTTTGCATGCATTCGGCATTGCCGCTGGATTGCGATCAGGTGATTTTTGATCGTGAAGAAAATACCTATCTTGCGGCTAAATATTTATTGCAAGCGGGTCATCGGAATATTGGATTTTGCATGTTCAACGCAGCTGATCTTTTGCTTCCGCGTTCGAAGGGATTTGTGCGTGCGCTTCATGAATTTGGCATAAAACCCAATCACAGTTGGCTTTTTGAAGCGGGCCATGATGAAGATGGCGGAGCTATGCTGGCGGAGAAATTTTTGAAACTGAAAAAACGTCCCAGCGCGTTGTGTATTGTCAACGATATGCAAGCCGCCACTTTTGTAAACAAAATGCTGCGCGCCGGTTTACGCGTTCCTCAAGATGTTTCGATCGTTTCGTTGGATGACATGCCAGCCGCGCGGCATTGCGTGGTGCCATTGACGGCAGCAACGCAACCGTGGACGGAAATGGCCGATACAGCTGTGCGGTTTTTGCTAGAGCGGATGCAACAAAGGGAACAATTGAACTCGCGCAACGTTGTTTTTAGCGGTGAAATTATCGAGCGGGAAAGTGTCTTGCGGTTGTAATTTTGCGGATGAAGTAGCGGTAAAATTCCCTTTACATTTAAATCACATCTATCAAATGGATACTCTTATCGTTGAGGAAGAAAACCCGGAACTCTTTTTTCCATTAACTCACACCCGCGCCACTTTTGAATTGCGTTACGGCGCCTGGTGCCCGTTGGATCGCGCTCTTCTGGAAGCGAAGAAAAAACATCTTAAAGTCAGCTTGCGTTGCCGTCCATTTCTGGCGGAATATTTGCGCGCAAAAACCGGATTGCCGGTAAATGAAGAAGCGGAAGGACAAAAAATCAAGGGTTTGCCGGCAGAAACGCCCTGGGCAATTCTCGCTCAAAGCGGCGCGCTCATTGCCGCTGATTGGGATCAATGGAATCAGGAATATCCCGTCAAAGCGTCGCGTTTGCCGGAAGGTGTGCATCTGGTCGGCGATTTTGGTGATGTGCATCTTTCGCCTTCTGCTGTGATTGAGCCAGGCTCGGTGTTAGATACTTCCGGCGGTCCCATTATTATCGCCGAGGGCGCGCAGGTTAAATTCTCCCATATCCAGGGGCCGGTTTTTGTGGGGCCTTATTGCAAAGTTGATGGCGCTGCCCTTCGCGCCGGAACCAGCCTTGGCCCTCATTGCAAAGTGGGCGGCGAGGTGGCATCGAGTATATTTCAATCCCGCGTTAATAAAGCGCACCAGGGGTTTGTGGGACACAGTTGGGCAGGGCGCTGGGTGAATTTTGGCGCAATGGCGACCACCAGTAATCTCAAAAATACCTATGGCAACATCCGCTATCAACGCAACAGCAAAGAAATTGTGGAAACCGGCGTGCAATTTCTGGGTTCGCTGATTGGCGATCACACCAAAATTGGTATTGGGCAATTGTTGTCCACTGGTTCCAATATCGGCGTTGGCTGCAATCTTTTTGGAAACACGTTGACACCCAAATATATTCCCTCGTTTTGCTGGATTGGACAGGACGAAGCGCAGGAATTCCATCTCGAAAAATGTATCCAAACCGTGCGCGCCACAATGGCCCGGCGGAATGTCCAGCTGCATCCCACTTCGCAATCGCTACTGGAAAAGTTATTCCGTGATTCGGCCAAAGAGCGGATGAGTTATATTAATCGGACGTAACCCAAAAGTACTTTTATTCCACCGTCACGCTTTTCGCCAAATTCCGTGGACGATCCACATCGCAACCGCGCAAAACCGCCACATGATACGCTAAAAGTTGCAATGGCAATGCGACTAAAAACGGCGAAAAACTTTCCGTCAGTTCGGGAATGCGAATCACTTTGTCGGCGTGATCGGCAATGATTTGATCCTCTTCGCCAGCGATGGCAATAACGCGTCCGCGCCGCGCCCGCACTTCGGCGATATTGCCCAGCATTTTTTCGTAGACATAACTTTGCGGCGCAATGGCAACGACGGGCATGTTTTCATCGACAAGCGCCAACGGCCCATGTTTCAATTCGCCCGCCGCAAAACCTTCGGCGTGGATATAGGAAATTTCTTTTAATTTCAACGCGCCTTCCAGTGCTGCCGGATAGCAATAGCCGCGTCCCATGAACATGGCGTTTTCGTGCGAAGCCATCAATTCAGCGGCGGCGCGGATTTCGGAATCATCCTGCAACATTTCTTCCATCATCGGAATCAAGCTGTGCAATTTATTCAAGCGGCGTTTCAATCGCGCGCCATCCACCAGGTGATGGACTTCCGCTAATTTCAAACTCAACAAATACAACGCGCCAAGTTGCGCGATGTAAGCTTTGGTGGAAGCCACGCCGATTTCCGGCCCGGCGTTGCTGTAAACCACGCCATCGCTTTCGCGGGCGATGGTGGAACCGGGAACGTTTACCACTGAAAGTACTTTTAAGCCACGGCTACGCGCCTCACGGATTCCGGCCAACGTATCTGCCGTTTCGCCACTTTGGGAAATGGCGATCACCAATGTATCCGGCGAAAGAATTGCGCCGGCGCCCGGGCCGCCGACGTTGCGATAGCGAAATTCGGAACTGGTATCCACGTCAACAGCGATCATCGGAAGCCGTTCCAATAACAATTTGCCCACAAGCCCGGCGTGCCAACTGGTGCCGCAGGCTTGAATGAAAATTCGCCGGATGCCGCATAATTCGGCGTCGGTTAATCCAATGTCGTCGAGTTGAAGATGCGTATTGTCATGCTGAGCGGAGTCGAAGCATTTATTTTCAAAAGTACTTTTCCCCACATATCTCGACAACAACCGCTCAATCACGCGAGGCTGCTCATGAATTTCTTTGAGCATGAAATGCGCGTAACCTTCTTTCTCCGCAACTTCGATATTTTCTTCGATTTCCACAACCGGCTTTTCCACCGCATCGCCGCTCTTTATATCCAGCACTTGCACGGCATCTTTTTCGATGATGGCCATTTCGCCGTCATCCAGGAAAAGTACTTTTGCCGTTGCGCCCAGCAAGGCCGACACATCGCTGGCGCAAAAGTTTTCGTTATTGCCGAATCCAATGACTAATGGCGATAATTGCCGTGCAGCAATAATTCGATCCGGATAATCCTGATGCAACGCCAGCATTGCATAACTGCCGTGAACGCGTGCCAAAGTCTGCCGCACGGCTTTGGTGAAATCGTGACATTCCGCAAAATAATGCGCGATCAAATGCGGCAAAACTTCCGTATCGGTTTGCGATTGAAAAACCGCGCCGCTCTCTTGCAATTCGCGGCGTAGCGCAGAAGCATTTTCGATGATGCCGTTGTGGCAAACCATGACGCTGCCGTGATTACTGGAATGTGGATGCGCATTGATTTCAGACGGTTCGCCATGCGTCGCCCAGCGTGTATGAGCAATACCGCAATGCCCGGAAGCAGGCTGTTCTAAAAGTACTTTTTTAAGCGCCTCGAGCTTCCCCGCCGCGCGGCGCAGATGGATTTGGCCATGCGTAGCCGCGCCGTCATGCACCGCCAATCCCGCGGAATCATAGCCGCGATATTCCAACTTTTCCAGTCCCGCCAGCAATATGGCGCTCGCTTCGCGATTGCCTGTATAACCCACAATTCCGCACATATTTATTCACAGGTAAATTTAAATTTCAGGAGCAAGAGTTTAACTTTTTTTGCCACCATTTTTATCCATCGTTTAGGCGATTAATCTTGCATTCAGCATAAACCAAAATAAATGTTTAATATTTACAATGATGTGGTATAATATAAATATCGAACCGGTTTTCTGGTTAAATTATTAAGGATGAGCTGGTAAAAGTACTTTTTAAGGAGAATAGGATATGAAAAAGAAGTTTACTAAGGGATTTACATTGATAGAATTACTTGTTGTTATTGCAATTATATCGATTCTCGCGGCAATCTTGTTTCCGGTGTTTGCGCGGGCGCGGGAAAATGCGCGGCGCGCCAGTTGTTTGAGCAATTTGCAGCAGATTGGGTTAGGGATGATGCAATACGTACAAGATTACGATGGAAAATATTTTGCGCGTTATTTTGGCGGCACCCACGCAGGAGATTTGCCGCCAAGTGGAGTTACGACATATAACACGTGGATTCCTTCTGCGGCGGATCCCTATTGGATTTTGGAACCTTACACCAAGAGCCGCCAGCTTTTCGTCTGCCCCAGCTTCACGGCATCCACTGTGCGCTACGGGTATGCATATAATCTGATTGCCGGTGTGCCATACCAACTGGCCTCGCCGGCCAGCACTTACGAAGTGCTTTCAGAATCCATTGTCCAGGAACCGTCCCAGATGGTAGCGTTCATTGACTCCAGCTTTGCGGCTAATGCGTATCCGGCGAACAGCAGTAATTGGCCAGTCAGTTATTGTGGCGTTTACAATACTAGCTCTACTCCTTGTCCTTCAGGAGAAGCATTGAAAGGGCGGCATTTCGGTGGCCAAAATGCTGTTTTTATGGATGGACATGCTAAATGGAATAAAGTTGATTTTTATCGGAATGGCGGCAAAAATTTTCCTGTCTGGCAAGGGTGGGAATAGTGCATAAAAAATAACTCACATGAATTTCACATTAAAAGTACTTTTACTTGTCATTGCAACCATTTCCTTTCGCACCTTTCCGGCTCCTGCTGCAAAAGTACTTTCTTCCGCTTTCGTTAATTACGGCGTTGCCGTGCCCGTATCGGAGAGCCGTGGCATATTGGCGCTGCGCGATGGAAAAGGCGCGCCGTGGATTGTGGCGCTGGCGCGCGATCGTGAAGGAGCGGGAGTGCGCGTTAGTTTTTTGGTAATTAATCCGTTAACCGGCGCAACTCAGCAATATTGGTATCCATCTGCGTCCAGTCCGGCCACAGCCAAAGCCAGCGGCGATGTGTTTCAAGTGATGCGCGCCAGCAATGGCCGTATCTATTGCACCATCGGTTCGCGCTTTGTGGAATTCAACCTCGATACGCGTAAATGGACATTTGAAGGCAATGTGGATGGCATGGCGATGTCGTTGGCTGAAGGACCAGATGGCATGATTTATTGTTCCAATTTTCCGCATTCCTTTCTCTATAGTTTTAATCCCAACACACGCCAGCTGAAAAAGCTGGGCCAACTTGACGCGGCAGAAAAATATCCGTTCAAGCTTGCAGTTAATGGCGATGGCTGGATTTATGCAGGTATTGGCACAGCGCGCGCCAATGTGGTGGCGTTCAATCTTACTACGCATCAGTGCGTGCAATTGATCGATGAAAAAGACCGCCGGCGCGGTGACGGTCTGGTTTACTTATCTTCCGATGGCAATATCTATGGCCGTGCCGTGAATGGCGCCAATAAGATGCTGCCTTTATTGAAACTGCACAACGGCAAAGCCACGGAAGTGGCCGGGGATAAAATGCCGCCGGAAGCGGTCACCGGTTCCATCCGTTTCACCCAGATGTTAGCGGAATTTCCCGACAGCGGCAAAATCACCCAGTTCAGCCTGACCGACAGAACCGCGACCGTGGAACTGGATGGCAAAACGCATCAGATTCATTTCGATTATGCCAGCAATGGCGCGGGAATTACCGGAATAATCGCTGGGCCGGGCGGCAAGATTTATGGTTCCACCAGCCATCCGGGATGCTTATTTGTGTATGATCCGGCGAGCCGGAAATTGCAATCGCTGGGATCAATTCCTTCGCTGGGCGGCGGCAATGTTCCAGCCTTCGCGGTGAACGGCACTGAGCTGCTGGCGGACACTTATGGCAATGGCGGTGCGTTTTATATTTACGACACCGCGAAACCCTGGAATCCCGACGTGGCTAATCCGCGCATGGTGGAACATATCTGGGAAGTGCAACGCCCGCGCACGGCTTTGGCGGTGAATAAGGGCAAATTTATTTTAGGTGGCTTTGGCGGATATGGCACCGTTGGAGGCGGCTTTACAGTTTATGATTCCACCACGCAAAAACTCAGCGCTGTTTCTCCGGAAGAACTGTTGCCCGGTCACGCTCCTGTGGCGTCGGCGCGTTTGGACGCAAAAACAATTGTGGTTGGGACATCCATTGATGCCGTTGGCGGCGGCCATGAAACTGCCACCGACGCGGAACTGCTTTTGCTGGATGCGGACACCTTAAAAGTACTTTTCCACACCATTCCCGTGCCAGGCGCGACAGATATTTTTAGTTTGGCAGTGGGCAATGACGGGCTGATTTATGGTCTTACGCGGCAAGCGCAATTCTTCGTCTTCAATCCCAAAACCCGCAAAGTGGTGCATCAGGCGGATTGGAGCAAATGGGGATATCCTTTTCTTCCCGGTTTTTCGCTGTGGCTCGATCATAAAGGCCACGTTCATGCTCTGACGCATAATTTCGTATTGGCGGTGCAGTCCGATTTCAGCGTTCGCGAAGAAGCTAAACTCCCTTTGGCAGCCACCAGCGGCGGCGTGCTGCTGGGAAATCGTCTCTATTTTGCTTCCGGCAGCGAGTTGTGCAGCGTGGAAATTGCGGAGTAAAAGTACTTTTCACGGTATGGAGACTATGTCCCTACATTTGTGCCATCTCGAATGAACTCGAGATGTCTTGCGGTTAACATCTAATCAGCAGGAAATTGTGCGCGATAAGCAGCCGGGCTAATGCCGAAGACTTTAACGAAAGCTCTGGTGAAAGCCTGGACGGAGGTATAACGTCCTTCGCTGGCGATTCGTTTGATGGAAAGATGCGGATTTTCCAGTAAGCGTCCAGCGGCGTGGCGCATGGCGGTTTCCAACAAATAGCGTTGTGGCGATTGATGGATGATGCGCTGAAAACAGCGTGAAAAATAATCGCGCGAGAAACTCAATTCCCGGGCCATCGAGTCCACCGACCAAAGTGATGCAGGATCCGTCTGCACTTTTTCCAGTAGCGGCCAAAGTTGCTGGCGAAATTCATGCAAGTGTTCGGGCGTTTGATGGGTGTGTGGAAATTGATCTAAATATTCCACTAAACAAGAAGAGATGACAGAGGCCGCATGACAACTTGCCAATATTTTTTGACGTAGACATCGTTGTCCCAGGGCATCGATCGCTTGTAAGAGATAATCCGGAAAACGGCATCGATGAAACTCGTTTCCAAAAAGTGACCAATAGCGTGGCGCCAGGTGAAATTTGAACGAAGCGTATAGGAAAGGATTGGGGCTTTCCACTCCATGTTGAATCAGCGCGGGAATGAACCAGGCGTCGCCGCGCTGTCCGCAAATTTTTTCACCGCCTGACATTTTTAACGTAAATTGCCCGTCAAGGATAATATCCAGTTGGTGATAATGATGCAGATGCATATTGCAATCATACCCGCTGTCAATGCGCGAATAATCGAACTGCACTACCTCTGTCACTAACGGCGCCAATGGATCAAATTCAAAAAAGTACGCTTGACGATTATACGGGGAAACTCCTAATCGCATTTCTACTCCATAAAAGTACTTTTACCAGCAATATGACGGTTTCAGTTAAATATAACCCTTATTAGGTCAAAGAAAACACGCTTCTTACACCGTTTTCGGTGATAGGATGATTGTATCAGGAAAAGTACTTTTACGTCGATGTCAGGCCGTAAGTGAGGATTCTATGAAACGCAGACATTTTATTCTTTCCGGAATGGCCGCCATCGGAAGCGCTTATTGCGGGAAAGCGTTTGGCGCATTGAATGAGAAAAATATCTCGCATGTTGCTGCTGAGGAACAGCAGCCAGTGACGCCTTATCGCGGTATCGCTTATACGAGAGATAATATCAATGAAGTCCGCCGGCTGGCTAATAACTCGCGCAATAAAAATGTCACCGCGCAGCTTTTGGAAGAGGCGGATTTGTGGCTCCAGCGGAGCGATGAGGAACTGTTGCATCTCATGCCAACGCCGCAGGATGTTTTTGCCATTGGCGCGGCGGGCGATCCGAAAACCGGGCAGAGCTGGCCCTTTTACGCCAGAAGCGATAATATGGCGAGCCTCGATAAACCGGGACAATTGCGTTCGCCCTATACCGGAGATATTTACGGCATCGCCAAACCGGGGGAAAAGTACTTTGACGGCGGTAGAGGCTGGGTGCGTCCCGGCGATGGGCGCACGTTTTATTTTCGCGGTATTTGGAATTCCTTCGTCGTTCGGGAAATGCACCGCGGCATTGATTATCTGGCGCTGGCTTATTTGTTGACGGGCGATCTGCAAGTTGCCCGCAAAGCGTTATTTATTCTGGACCGTCTTTCCACTGTGTTGGCGCAAAACCCCAGCGCGGATTTTATTGATTGGCCGGGCAGCCCCAAGTCGAATGAAAGGCGCAATTTCTTTTGCTACATCGGCAATGGGGCGAATCAACGCGCGCTGACCACAGCGCTTTCTCTGGATTTGTTGGGCAAAGCGCCTTACGCGAACGAGCCGTCTTCCTATAAAAGTACTTTTACCGTGTTTGAAAATATCGAAAAGCATTACTTCGATCTTTACGAGCGCACTTATTATCTCGATCAGCGCGGCGCGTTAACCAATCATGGCACCAGTCTTTTTGCCAATGTATTGGCGCAGGGAGTGTTGTTCGGTAATGCCGAATACCTGCGTTTGGGAATCGACGCCATGTATGCTTTTCTCGATTCCACCATCAATCGCGATGGCGATTATATGGAATTGTCGGGAGGTTACGGGCGCCTAGGGCGGGATAATGGTTCGGTGATGGTTGCTTTGCTCTCCAATTATCAGCCTCGGAATTATGCGGAAAGCGCTGCACTTCCCCAACGTGAAAATTTCCCACATCGGCTGAATGTCGCGGATGAAATGCGTTGGTATCAAACGGTGGTGCAGATGTTGTATCGCATGACGGTGGCGGGACGTTTCCCGTCTTATGGCGATTCCGGTCCGGATCGTGCCAAGCTGGGAGTGGAAAATAACAACTATCTGGAATCGCAACGCGCCAGCTATTTGCGGATGTTTTACGAGCAGACTTCCCGCGAAGATTGGAAAGAAACTATTGCTGAACTCTATCATTCCATCCCGGATGAAGCCAAAGTGCCGAATTTTGATATCCCGGAACAAACGCTATTCCGTTATTTACTCTTTGGTTTAAGCCAGTGGAAAGAGCCGGCTCCTACCGGCGCGAATACGGCGAAATCTTCCTTATTAACATCGGAGCTTTTGGGCGGTAAAAATATCGCCATTTTACGAAGCGGAAAAGGCGCGCAACGCCGCGCCCTGTTTATGCGCGGCGGCATCAATGGAGCGCACGGTCACGACGACCAGATGGCTATTGTCCCTTATGCCAACGGATTTGCGCTGGCGGGAATATATGGTTACCGCTTTGCCGGAACTCCGGATGATCTGGGTTGGGGCTCGCGCGCTGCGGCGCATCTGACCGCCGTGATTAACGAGGATTTACCGGCGTCGTTTCTCTATAAAGGTTGGAATCCCAAACCGTTAGCGCCGTCGGCAAATGTCAGCGGGTTCATCACGGAAGGTGCCGCGCAAATGGTGGAAATGAATAATCCCGGATTATGGCAACACAGCGATGGCAACGTGCGGGATTATCGCCGCAGTGTTTGGATGATCGATGTGTCGGAGGAGCAAAGTTATTTTGTGGATATTTTTCAACTTGTAGGCGGAAATTCGCACGACTATTTCTGGAATGCTCCTTACCCCGATCAACGCAACGATATTTCTTTCCGATTGACAAATATCCGCACCAGCCCGGCGCCGGGTGTCTGGACGTTGAGCGCGCTTTCGGGAAAAAATCTCTTGTCGCCGCGCAACAAGCCGGGGCAAAGCTGGGGGGAGCGTCTGGATGGAATGGCCGGCCGCATCAAGCCGCTTCCAGGCCAAAGCGAAAAAGACACGCCGCAACGTGGCAAGCCTGTTCCACCAGGAAATGGCTATGAGTTTATTTGGGATGTAAAAACCAACGAAACAGAACAAGACTGGAATGCCGTGTGGATTTTGCAGGATCAAAAAACCTATTTGAAAGCGCGCATGATCAATTTTGATGGCATGACGGCGATTACTGCAAAATCACCGTCGTTATATCCCGACCATCATTTTGATCTGATCGTGGCGCGGCGCTCCAAAGATAAAAGTACTTTTACGCCATTCCAAAGCCGTTTTGTTAACGTTTTCGAAGCGGTGGAAAATCAGCACTGGGCCGTAAAAAGCACGGAGAAATTACCGGTAAAAACTTCCGCGAATATCAATGATTGTGTTGCCCTGAAATTGAGTTTATCGAATCAACATTCCGATTATCTGCTGACCAATCGCCGTCCGCAGAAAATTCAGGCGAAGGATTTTTCGTTTGACGGGCGCAATGCGTTTATTCGTGTGGATGCAAATCAGCAAATCACCAATCTCATTTTGCAGGAAGGAACGCTTTTGGAAGCGTTTGGCTGGAAGATTGAAATTGCGAAACCGGCAATCGAGGCAAAAGTACTTTCCGTGGACGCGCAGGATGAAAATGGCCGAATCGTGATCGACCAACAGTTGCCCGAAGACGATGTCTTAACCGGCGCTTTGTTGCGTATTAAAAACGGTGAACATGATGCCATTAATTATTCGTTTGATGAAGTGTTGACCATCGAAAAAGTACTTTCCGCGCAGCCTGGCAAAAGCATTTTACAATTTCAAAATCAGTCATTGGCCCTGACGCGTCTGCAAATTGATTCCATCGATTCGCAAAATAATAAGATGGAAACGCGTTGGCCCTGCGAGCTGGCGGGAACCGCCGCAACGGAATATCTACAGGGGCGCGCCTTGATGAAAGATGCTGCGTCAGAAGTTTCGGCGCTGATTAAATCTTTTGCTCGAAAGGACTTGGAAGCTACGTCCACCGCTGATTTTCAACAAGGAGAAAAATTAAAAGTTGTCATCGCTAAACCTGGCGATAATATTACCATTCCGGTTTTCGTGAGCCTTACCCGGAAAGGCGAAAACGCCTATCAACTTTACACCACAGCGCCGGTAAAAATTACACTTCGCGCAAAAGCCGGACAAAAAATGATAGGTTCCAGCGAGAAGCAATCCGCAAAAGTACTTTCGATTGCAGATGAGAATGGAATCATGGTAATGGAAATTTCTCCCGCCGCATTCCAGTCGGCCCGTATTGAATTAGCAGTGGTTTGATGGACAAGAGCATTTTTCATCTTTTTTAAAAACCAAAGCAACTCCCATAAATGATCAGAATTCCTAACATTAAAAGCAGAATTATTGCGCTGAAAAAAAATTTGTTGTGCCTGGGAAAAGACGCTTTTTTAAAGTTCAAAAAAATATTTGACATTTTTAAAAAGTGTGGTAAGATTAATTATCGAACCGGTTTTACTAATATAGTAGTAGTAATTCCACAAAAGTACTTTTAAGGAGAATTGGATGAAAAGAAAGAACAAAGGGTTTACATTGATTGAACTGCTTGTCGTGATCGCCATTATAGCGATCCTGGCAGCGATCCTGTTCCCGGTATTTGCGAGAGCACGGGAAAACGCGCGGCGCGCCAGTTGCCAGAGTAATCTAAAACAGATTGGCTTGTCGATTTTTCAGTATACACAGGATTACGATGAGAAATTTCCCTTATATAACAATACGGGGTTAGTCGGTGGGCGTGGATGGGTGGAAAGAATCGATCCATACATGAAAAGTTTGCAAATTTTGCAATGTCCCAGCGAACCGACAGGTGGTCCTGGCGCGTTTATGTCCGTCGGCACAACGGACTATGCTTACAACTTGTGGATGGGATATGATGACCACACAGCTAACAACATAACGGCGAAATTTCTGAATATCGCGGCTTATACCAACCCTTCGCTTACCGTCATGGTTATGGATCACACGACAAACAACGGTAGCCGGTGGGTGACCGGAGTTGTGAAAAGTGATGGCACTTATGATAACTGTGCCGGCACAACGCCTTGTGCACCAGGTTTGGCACAATTCACAACCGCTACCGGTGATACCGCTCCCGCACGGCGTCACTTAGATGGCCAGAATTACGTTTTTGCCGATGGCCACGTCAAATGGTATAAAGCTGCCACAGATACCCAGAGCGCAGAAGTGTACAACGTGGGAACATTCGCCACCGGCACCGGCATCGTTTCCGGCAACAATCCAACATTTAATCCTGCGCCATAAAAGACCACTATCGAATCCAATAATGTACGGGGGCACAGCAAATTGTGCCCCGTATTCTTTTTCCAGAATCCTTATTGAAAAGTACTTTCCCCTGGATGGCGACACTATTTAAACACCACTCACTTAAGAGACATAACGGTTTTGGTTAAACATTCACCCTGTTAGATCAAAGACATTGCGTTTCAAAAACCGTATTTAGTGGCATAATAGTTATTGTTATCGGGAGGAAAAATGAAAAAGAATCGTGCAAAAAAATCTCTTCAGGCATTCACACTTATAGAATTACTTGTTGTTATTGCTATTATATCAGTGCTAGCCGCAATCCTTTTCCCCGTATTTGCCAGAGCGCGAGAGAACGCGCGGCGCGCCAGTTGTATGAGTAATTTGAAACAATTTGGGTTGGGAATGATGATGTATGTGCAAGATTATGATGAAACGTATGCGCTTGCTGTCCAACGGGTTAAGAGAGCAGGGCATGCCGTTCCGCCCGGAGGCTGGTGGGGAACGTTTAGTAGCACGGATTATGCAATTATGTGGCAACAGCAAATGTATCCCTATACCAAAAGCATCGAAGTTTATAATTGCCCTTCCAGTTCTGGAACAACAAATCCGTCTAAGTCAAATTACGGAGCAAATAATGCGGTGTTATTCTATTATGGCAATCCGCCAAGAAAGTTAGCTTCAATGGCCGCGCCTTCGTCCACATATATGTTATTTGATGCCGGCGCTTATACGATCTCAACAAGTTATATTACGGGGCCATCCGGCAATTGGTATCTACCCGGAACGGCTGCTTTTGCAACGGCAGGTAAGTCACCAGCAGTCGACGCTGTCTCGGATTGGCAAAACGGCCGGCATTTTGACGGAATTAACGTCGCCTTCGCCGATGGGCACGTAAAATGGCTCAAGTCATCAGTTGTGGCCAAACAAGCAGTGGAAAACGAAGACAGTCACCCCAGCGCTTGGAACCCCGATAATCCCAATTAATTTGGCCGTAAAAGTACTTTTAAAGAAGGGGCGGGATTTCCACCCGCCAGTAAATCACATCATGCCGGTTATAATCGAAGGCGAAATGCAGGAAGCGTTCATCTTCGTCGATTTCGCCGTCAGGATAAGCCAGCATGCCGGGAAAATCGGTGATGACGTGCTGATAACTCCAGGAATTCATGTCATCGTTTGAAATCCACAGCGCCAGCGGATTGCGGTTGACGGCACAATAGCGTTTGCTGTTGGGATGCGAGGTCAGTGCGGAAGGATTATGCAACAGTGCAATGCGGCCGTCGCGCAGGCGAAAGAGGCGGAACTTACTGCCCGGATTGGGAATATCGGTGCGTTGATAATCGCTCCAGGTGCGCCCGCGATCGGTGGATTCGCTGCGCAGTAAAACGCCGGCGTCCTGTGAACGTGATAGCATCACCAGGCGTGAGTCGCTAAGTTCCACCACATTGACTTCGGCCCAACGTATCGCGCCCTGAATCCGCTGGCTTTCCTGCCAGGGGCCGTCCGGCGAGGGGCCAATTAAAACGCCGTTCCATGGATGATCGAGGCTGCCGTCGGCCATGACGCTGCTGGTCCAATCGTCTTTCACCTCATAATATTGAAACGGCAGCAGCCATTCGCCCCAGCTGGTGCGATACAAATTGCGGATCATGGAGCGGCGCGGCAATGGCGCGAAAGGAACGGGCTTACTCCAGCTCTTGCCGCTATCGGTGCTTTGAATGGTAGAGGTTTCCCAATGATCAAATCGTCCGTGATGCAATTGCACGTAAACCGTTATTATGCCGTTATTTACAACCACTTCCGAGAGCGTGGCCGCGCCGGCCGGATTGGCGAGAACTATTTCGTGCCCGCTCCAGGTTTCGCCTTCATCGCTGCTGCGGCACAGCGCGACAAAGTTTCCTGGTTGTGGCTCGCCATTATTGCCGGTCAGAAAAAATATGCCTTGTTCGCCGTTGGGCAAGCGCCGCCAGGTGCTGTCGCAGCAGGCATGATTGGGCGGAAAACCTTTGTAGACTAATGATTTAAATTCGTTGTCTGTCATTATTTGGTGTTAATAGCAAAAGTACTTTTAGTTGCATCCGATGAATACATTTTACTATTCAATTGTTACAAAATCTTGCGCATGACATAGTTGAAAAGTACTTTGTTAGCCACAAAAATAAATGTTTGACATTTACATTAATGTGGTATAATATAAATGTCGAACCGGTTTTATATTTGAAATGATTCGATATGGTTGAAAGTACTTTTAGGAGGAGCATGATGAAAAAGTTAAGTAAAGGATTCACACTAATCGAGCTACTTGTTGTTATTGCAATTATATCAATTTTGGCAGCAATCCTGTTTCCGGTTTTTGCCCGTGCGCGAGAAAATGCGCGGCGCGCCAGTTGTTTAAGTAATTTGAAGCAATTGGGATTAGGGACGATGATGTATACACAAGATTACGATGAAAAATTGCCGCGGCGTTACAATTCTAACATGGGGCCAGGCACAGGTGGCGCATGTCCAACAGGATATACCCAATGTGTTTGGGTAATAGATGCTCCGGGTTATAGGATGTTGCTTGACCCTTATTTAAAAAATCAGCAAATTACTATTTGTCCCAGCCGGCAGTCTGGTGCCTCGAATATCCGTCCTGATTATGGTTACAATGGAGTGCTAGGTGGAGGAAGTTCACTGGCTTCCATTGAAATGCCTTCGGTGATGCTACTCTTTGCAGATGATACGTACCAATCGCGCACCCAGTATTCCCCATCCCAGGGACGGCGAACATGGGGGGCGAATTACTATGAAATCCCTACTTCCTCGCCCTCACAGGCGGATGTTGATAGTGGCGTATATCAACCTTTTGGACGTCATTTGGGTGGCGTCAATGTGGCGTTTGCAGATGGCCATGCCAAATGGCTTAATATGTCACAAATGTGGAATAACGGTGTGGATACCGGGCTGTATGACGGGAAGTCGAACTAATTGGCTCAAGAGTTGTAATTCGTATAGGAATTCGTTTTATGAAAATTTCAGCAAAAGTACTTTTATGTTCCAGCGCGGCAATGTCGATGGGTATTCTTCCGGCGCATGCGGCGCTGGAGATGTATGCAGATTTTGAAAAGCCCGCGACCATGGTTAATACCGTTGGCGGCTCGGCCGCGGCGGGGCGGCTCAATGGTGAAAAGCCGGTTTATGTGGATGGCGCGCCTGCTAATATCGCCAGCCGCAGCAAAAAATCGTTGAGGCTGGGTGGCGCGGGTTTTGTGAATTTCTTAGATGTGGATTCACCAGAATTAAGTGATGCCTGGACGATAAGTACTTTTGTAAAGTTTGATGTCAATGTGAGCGGTGCGGAAACTATCGTAATGCGACCTGGCGGATGGACGTGGCAAGTTGATTTGGCACGCCGCGTGGCAACGTTTGTGGTCAGCGGCAGCAAGAATTCCTTGAATTTCGCGTTGCCTGCAAACTTCGCTGGCAAATGGCATATGCTGACATTGGTGAAATCGGGAACATCCGTCGAGTTTTTCATCGATGGAAAATCGCAAGACAAAAAGGAATTGACCGATACCTATCCTGCGTTCGGTGCGTTGTATGTGGGCGCTGCTTCCTCCAAAGCCGGCAAAGCCGCGCACGCCGATATTGATGATCTTTCTATTTGGAGCAACGCTTTAACATCCGCACAAGTGCAACGTCTTTTTGCTGGCACGTCCGCGATGGAGATTGCTGGAGAAGGACAATTGAAACGCCAGCCCACGCCGCCGATCACGGACGCAACGCCGGTTTATCACATCAAAACCAGCATGGACGCCACGCACGCCGTCATCGCCGCGCCGGAAGATCCACAGCAAATGGCGCTGGCCGAAAAAGTGCGCGATGCGCTGAACAAAACCTGGGGTACGCAATTGCAAATTCGTCCCGTGAAAAATCATAGCGACGGCACGGAAAATGTCATCGTGCTGGGCGCGGGCATGGCGCATCCGCTATCGCGCGAATTGGCGGGAAACCAACAAATCCAGCGCAACATCAAAGGCCCGGAATTGCGCGTTTTCCCCGAAGCGCTGGATTGGAAACGTGGCGTGATTTATCTGGGCGGACGCAATGACGCAGAAGTACTTTTAGCGTTGCAAAAGCTGCTTGCGCATTTTCCGAAACCCGATCATTTGACCTTTACCATTGATGCGCAAAAGCCGCAGGAGCTGATTTCGCCGGATGTTTTAGTGCAACGCGTGCGCGATTTGTACGCCGGACGCGATGCGCAAAAAATTAATCTCACCATCAAAGATCACATGCAGGATTGCATTGATATGTATCTTGCCACCGGTGATGACAAATATGTGACGGCATTTGATACCATGCTAAAAATTGTGGCTGATAATTATCAGGAGGCGCTGAAATTTTCCTGGAATAAGCCGCCAAGCTTCGAATTTTATGTCTTTCCGCAGTTTTGTTATCTCCTGGAAAACTCACCTAAATTCACTGATGCAGATATCCGCCGCGCCGGAGAGTTAATGCGCGAAACGGCGGAAGGCATGATGGACACCTGGGAAATGTCGCTGCCGCAGCAATCATACGCTGTGGGTAAGCAAAAGTACTTTACCAATCATTATAATTTCGCCTCCCGCTCCACCGCCGAAGCGGCGCGCTATCTGTTGAGCCGCTTCAATATGACGCAGATGAATTACTTCAAAGCGGTGGCGGAAAATACGTTGAATGCCGATAAAGCGGTGCCGCTTTCGCCCGAAGATGCGGGTGGCTATCAATATTTGGTCTATCGCATTTATTGCGATTATATGTTATCAATTGGCAAACTTGACAAGTCGTTTTTTGAAAGTCCCGAATATCTACATTATATGGATTATGCCAAAATGTCGATGAACCATTTGGGTTACACGCCAGGTTATGGCGATGCGAATGCGGTGGGCATGCGCGGCGGTTTTGTGCCGATGCGCGAGAATATGGAATTTACCGGCGATCCCGAATCGGCGTCGATTCTCTCGCTGGTCGGACGCACCGTGGGCGATACCGGATTTTACGCCGACAGCATTCGCGATTGGGGCATCCCGTTGAATTTGCCGCTGCCGCAAGACCCGCGTTTTCTGGGCTTGCGTTTGTTCACCGTCGATCAAGTGCGCGCGCGTTTGCTGGGATTAACCGATTCCGATTTGCCCAAACTGGACAAAGCATTTTTCCGCAGTTCGTGGAATCCCGATAACGCGGAATTTCTGGCCATCAACGGATTGAACGGTTCGCCGCACGGCCACGATGACGCCATCGGCGTGTCTCAATATGTGAAGGGACAGCATCTGTGGATTTTTGAGGGCGATTACATCCGCCGCTTCGCCGAAGATCATAATTTCGTCAGCGTGATCCGCAACGGCGAGGCTGCCAAACGGCAGCGCAATCGCATTCCCGATAAGGAACGCTTCGCGCAAGTGGTGGGATCGGCGCAGGCGAAAGACAAGCAATCCGCCGCGGTGACGTTGTTATTGGAAAGCAATAATGGCGTTAACTATTACCGTCACATCGGCTGGCAGACGGACGGCGGTTTCTGGGTGATTGATGAAATGGACGCTACGCAACCTGGCGATTATCGTTTTGCCTCGCGCTGGCGCACCACCGGCCAAGTGACCGAAACGCCGCAGGGCGCGATGGTGACGCAGGAAAAAGCCAGCGCTAAAGATGACCTCAATCATTTCTTCATCGCCGAAGGCAGCGGCGCGGAGCGGCTGGGATATTCACAGTTTCAACGTTCACATGGCCGCGGCACGGGAAATTTGGCTGGTTACACGCTGTCGGACCAAGTGACGCGCACCGTGTTGTTTTGGAAATCTGCCCATCTGGAGCCGGGACAAAAAGTACTTTTCGCGCAATATTTCCGCGCCGTGCCGGGAGAAAATCCGCAACCGGTGCGAGTGGAACAATTGGCGCAAAACGCTTTTGCCACCGGCTCCGGCAAAGATCGCCAGGTCGCAATTATCGGCGCGTTTGACGGCATTTCGGCCCGCGCCTTTTTTGCCGGCCCGCGCGGCTCGTTAGCCGTTGATCCGCAAAAAACGGATGCGGCGGATACTGCAAAAGTACTTTTAGCCAAAGGCGAAGTGATCCATAACGCTGCTCCGGCCGCGCCGCAAGATGTGCCTGCAACAAAATTGAATCCGCTGCATCAATTCGATGCGGAAGTTTCCTACACCGCCAGCGGCAAAAATCACGTTGCCGTGGGATTGGCTAACGGCGAATTTTATCTATTGAGTTCCGACGGATCGCAAGCCGCCAAAGTGCAGCTCGCCGGCGAAATTACCGCTATCGGCGCCATCGAAACGCCGGATGGCGAACAATGGGCGGTCGGCACGCGGCCGGTGAAAAACACCGATGACGGTTCTGGTTATTTGCACCTGATCGACGCCAATGGAAAAGTACTTTGGAAGAAAGAAGTTCTCGCCAATCGCGGACGCCAGGGCGCGCCGAAAAGTATTTTTCAGGCGCATTTGGATGGACCAAATAATCCCGTTTCCATCATTATGGGGCCGGAATCGTGGCGCTACGCAGCATATGATTTGAAGGGTAATGAACGCTGGTTTATCGAACAACCGATTCACGGCGCGATGGCCGGCGCCGCGGGTGATCTTGATGGCGATGGCCGCGACGAAGTGTTCGCGGGTTGCGAATATTATTCGCATGAAATTATCTCGCCCGACGGAAAAACGCTCAAAACCAGCACCACCGCGCCGCGTGATTTGGCCGCCGTTATTGGCGATCCCGATCACAAGGGCATCAACCGCGTTTTTTCAGCGCGCTCCGATGGTTTTCTTTATTCCGAATCATTGGATAACAAAAAAGCGCCGGATTGGAGCGTCAATCTGGGCGGCCCGGCGCATGGTCTCATCATGCAAGATTCCGGTCTGACCGCAGCAACTATTAACGGCACCATCACGCAAATTGATGGAAACGGCAAACGCCTGAATTATACGCAATTACCAGCGCCGCTCACTGGCCTCGCGCAAATAGGAAAAAGTCTTTTTGCGCCTGGATTGGATGGCCGGATTTATCAAGTAAATCCCACGACATTGCAATTGGAGAAAATTTGGGAAACCGGTGGATTTGTCGAATCTGATCTCTATTTCCCACAACTGTTTTCCAGCGGAGATGCGTTATTTGTGGCGGAAGGCAAGGGGATTTACGCGGTGAAATAAAGCAGGCTGACGGCGGGTCGGCTAAAAGTACTTTTGCGATAATTTCGTTGGCATGTGTAGACACTTGCTGGTATAAAAGTACTTTTGCCCTTTAAATGGATTGTGAATAATCGGCTACTTCAAAAAATTTGCAATACTTTGTCCTTAATGGACACAACAAACCATCATTTAAAGATCTAACTGACCCGTCATGAAAATATTACTTACCGGCAGCAGCGGACTTTTGGGAACAGCCGTTTTAAATGAAGCGGCGCGATTTGGTCAGGAACACGATATTGATTTCGAGTTTGTGGGTTTGGATATACGCGAAAGTACTTTTGCGTCTTCAACATTCGAAAATCATGTGGGCAATTTCACCGACGCGGCGCTCATCGAAAAAATTCTGCCCGGTTGCGACGCTGTCATTCATACCGCGGCCTATCACAATGGGCAGATGAAAGACCATACGCCCACAGAATTTGTGGAAGTGAACGCGGGCGGTTTGACGACTTTATTGGAAACCTGTGTAAAACATGGCGTAAAGCGTTTTGTATTTTCATCCACCATGGAAATTTTGGTGGGACGCGATTGGGTGGCCTCGGGAATGCAGCGTTTGGATGAAAGTTGTCCGCCGCGGCCGCAAACTATTTATTCGCAAAGCAAATTGCAATGTGAATCGTTGGGGCAATATTACGTGGCGCAAATGGGAATTGAGTTTTTGGCGTTGCGCTATCAAAATATCGATCCGCCAAATGCCTCACCGCTGGGTTTATTGGCGCGCGGCGTGACGGCGGCGGACGCCGCAAGAGCAAATTTGCTGGCCACGACAGTGAAAAATATCTCGTATGAAATGATGCTGATCGGGCCGGCGACACCGCTGCAAAATAGCGACATGGTGAAAGCACAAAGTAATCCTGAATCCGTCCTCGAAAGATATTGGCCTGGCGCTACAAAAGTACTTTTAGAGGAAGGCTTAAATCTCAAACCAGATGATTTCTGGCCTGCCGTCAACATTGATCACGCGCGGCGCGTTTTGAGTTGGGAGCCAGAACAAACCTTTGAACGTTGGTTGCGCGAACACGGCTGGACTGAAGCCGTCACGGCATGAGTTCACTTTTGCAATTATTGCGGTCAAAAGTTATTCCCTGGACAATTTGGGATGCCCGGTCACGGCTGGTGGTGGCGCGTCCCAAAATAAGCGCGGCGGCATTGCCTTTCGGCGTCACGGTGTCGCCGCACGCGATTACCGGTAAAAGAGTAATCGTCAGGGGACTTCGTCATCATGCCAATCAGCGCCTTTTGGTGGCGGAATGGCCTCAGGCTAATTTGCACGAAATCACGTTGCCGAAATTGTCCTGTATCGTGGATGGCGAGGCTGATTATTTGTTGGGGAAATATTCCGTGCATTGCCCCGCGGGACATTTTATTCTCATCCCGCCACGCGCTCCACATCACCGCGCCGGGCCGTTCTTGCAAGAGCCGCATCTTCAAAATGGCTCTTGCACATTGCTGCAAGCATACGCATATTCAAGAGATGTTCTTCTCTGGATATGCCGAAGCCGCGGCAATCGGCACACGGATGATAAACAGGACAATTTTTTGATCCCCAATGCAGAGGCGGCACATATTTTTCGTCTATTGATTGAAGAAGCAAAAATCGGCAGTGCAGGATTTGAGGTCATTTGCCACAGCTTGATGACGGCTTTTTTCTCGTTGTTGGCGCGGGATATTCAAGAGGGGCGTTATACGCATCCCGGCCCCCAAGTCTTCCCCCATTCCCTTGCCCCCAAGACGGATGATTTTGCCGGCCAACTGCAGGAATATCTCCAGGCAAATTTCGATCGGCATATCATTATTGATGATGCGGCTTTATACATGTATATGTCGCGTTCCCAATTTTGCCGCCGCGTGCGCCACGATACAGGAACTACCTTCACGGAATTGCTGACCCGTTGCCGTATGGAAAACGCCCAGAAAATGCTGCAGGAAACAGATTGGACTGTTCTGGGAATTTCACGATTTGTGGGATTTGATTCCTGCACGCATTTTCAAAGTCTTTTCCGCCAACGCGTGGGATGCACCGCAAGTGAATACCGCCAGAAGCACCAAGGTAAAACCAAAAAAGATAAACCGCCGAAGAAATGACCCGATATCAGAGACACTTAGACGATCTTGATGTATGGAGAATGCTCCCGCCGGAGTATAATTTAATTGTAGATTACAGAACGGCGCAATCCGTAATCGAATTTAATTTAGGAGAGTCCTCAGATGAAACGCAAAGCATTTACGTTGATAGAATTATTAGTTGTCATTGCAATTATATCAATTCTTGCAGCCATTCTATTTCCCGTTTTCGCGCGGGCAAGAGAAAACGCCCGCCGTGCCAGTTGCATGAGCAATCTGAAACAGATTGGGTTGGGTATGATGCAATACACGCAGGATTACGACGAGAAGTACCCGATATTAGGTTTTGTCAATGCGAGTGATGTGGTCACTTATCCTGATGGTAGTGTGAGTTCAAATAACTGGGTCATGCGGATTTATCCGTATGTCAAAAGCACACAAGTTTTTTCCTGTCCCAGTAACTCTCGTGTTCCCTGGAAAGGTGGATCCGATGTTGCAACATCTGCCAGCCCACATCCAAGTTATTCTGTTAGCTATGGAGGGAATGCGCCGCTCCTACAAACTCCGGATAACAGTGCAGTTTCCCTCGCAAGTATACAGAAGGCATCTGAAACACTCCTTATTGCTGATAGTGACGGAGCTAACCCCTATACCGTGTTTGACTATTATTTTGCCCCACCGGTTGCCGGCGCAACTACAACTAATAGCCGTTACGTCTCTGACCGCCATTTGGACGGCGCCAATCTCTGTTTTGCAGATGGCCATGTCAAGTGGAAAAAGATGAGCCGGGATGCCAATGATCATCCCATTCCGCCCACCGCCGCGCAGGGTGTTTATTGGCATGCGGACGGCACGAGTTAGAGTATTATCGAAACCATCCTACAAGAAACCGCGTAATGCATGAAGCATCTTCCAAAGGAATAAAATGTCTCTTTCACGCCGCACATTTATGATCAACGGCCTACGGCTGATATCTGTTGGGTTAGCTTTGCCAACACGGTTATTTGATACCAATAGCGCTTTTGCTGCTGATGCTCCGGCGAATTCTCAGCTATTAAATAAAGAGGCGATCTTGAGTGGTTCTTCATTTTATGGTTCGGTGAATCATTCCAAAGTCACCATTGATACAGTGAATTATTATCCTCAGGTTGCTGATGGTGACTCCTCAACAGGGTGGACGCCGATGGAAACTAAAGGGCCGCACTGGCTGGAAATGCGTTGGCGTTATCCAGTGAAAATTAATGGTTTTAGTTGGAGTGGTGATAATCTAAACGCAGCCAATTTGCAATATGAGAAAAATGGCGGCTATATAAAAATCGTTGATTTACCTGGTGCGAACGGCAATATTTATTTTCCGGAAATAACAACCGACAAGTTACGGTTTTGCATTATTGGATTTGCCGGTAAGCCGGTTATCAATGAACTAACCGTGAATGGGCCTCAGCAACCGGAGGTTCCCGTAGTTTTTCCTAAAAGTACTTTTGCAGGTGGAAAAATAACGGTAGCGCAAGTTCAGCCATTAGAAAAACAAGTTTTTAAACCAGGTGACATAATTCATCTTTCTTTCGGATTGAGCAGCGCGTCCGTCTTAACAACGGAATGTTTTTTTATCGTGGAAATGCGGGAAAAATCTCCCAATGATTATTTCCGGGAACAATTTGGCGATTACGAAATTGCGGGAACAGTAATTACTCCGGCGGTTCCATCTTCACAATGGCAACCCGGACAGATTCAGAAAATGACGGCTGCTATCGAACTACCGGTATATGCGCCGTCTGGCGAAACGGCGATTTCGATTATGGCGATCACCAATGACGGACAGCAATTTGTTGAGGTCGAAAATCCTCAATTTGGTAACAACAAGCTAACGCCGATTACAATTCGCCGCGAAGAGAAACAGATCAAAACAGAAGAATTCCCTTTGACACAATTATCGGATAAAAACGGTCAACGTGGATTTCACCGCGGCACGTCATTTATGATGCCTTTTTTAAACCGCTATTTTTCCACCTCGGATTTTGAACGGTTGCACGATAGCCGCGCCAACGGAATCGACATACAAAGTTTTTTTATGTATGCCAGCTGTATTCGCCCCAGAAAAGAATGGCAAGATTTTATTGAGAGGCTTGGCCAGCAAATCACCAATACATTGCGGGTGCGTCCCGAGAGTTATTTTATGATTGGTATGGATTTGCGCGTTTCCAAAGATTGGTTGCGGGAAAATCCTCATGAACGAATGCTCAATCGTAATGGTAAGGTCATTATCGAAAAAATCTCTCCTGAAGGATTGGTTTCTTACGGGTCAGAAAAATATTTGCAAGAATGTTACAACTTTATTGATCAGGTGATTGATTTCCTCAATAGTAAATCATTTGGCGGCAGGATCATTGGTTATTATCCCTATGCGTGTTCTCAAAATGATGCATTTATTGGTGGTGTACAAAATAATTCGATGGTTAAAGATCGGGATAAAATTCTGATCGGTGATTTTCATCCCGGGGCGATTGTGCTCTTTCGCGAATGGTTAAAGCAAAAGTACTTTTCCGTCGATCAATTGCGTGAAGCTTGGCACGATAAAAATGTCACGTTTGAAAATGCCGTTCCAGATGCGGTGAATCTGGCCGGCGAAGATGTGCCTTCGGGAATTTTTCGGGATCCGGTTAAAAGCCGCGCCGCTATTGATTACATTACTTTCTTTCCCTCTTTGATTGGCGGCTTTTATCAAAAATTAGCGGCTCATTACAAAAAGTGTACGGATCACAAAGCGTTGGTATTTATGAACTATGGCGCGATCCTTCAAAACTTATCCGCCAATCAACCGAGCGGATCCAGAAGCCACGCCAACAATTTCGATTTTTACAATTTGCTTGAAGATGACAATATTGACATGTATGTTCAGTCCATGCCTTACAACTTACGTAACGCGGACGATCCAATTGTGGTGTATCAGCCCATCGAATCCTTGAATGTGAATAAGCGCATGTATCTGGCTGATTATGATGCGCGCACCATTTCTTGCGGCACATTACGATATGGCCGCCATCGCAGCCAGTATGAAAGCAAAGCGATTATTCAACGCGATCTCGCCTGGTTGATGATTAAAAATTCGGGCGCATGGTTGTCTGATATGAGCAAAGCCGGTTGGCGTGAATGGATTGAGTATCGCAAATCGTGGTTTTCCACACCTGAAACTACTGCACCAACGCGTGAGATATTGGAACTATTCGCAACATCCACAGCGATTTCCAAAAAATCTGTTTCTGAAATTGCGGTGATTCTCGATATAGAAACACCCTCTTATGAAGATACTTTGAACGCGGCCGTCATTTATCGCGGACTTTCCACTGGCATCATGTGTGAAGAGCTACCCAAATTCGGCGCGCCCTATGACGTATTGCTCAAGAGTGATTTGATAAAAGGTAAAATGCGCGATGATTACAAACTATACATTTTTTTAAATCCGTTTTATGTAACGCAAGCGGAACGAAACGTCATCGAAAAACTCAAGAGCAACGGTAAAACGCTGCTTTGGTTTTACGCGCCTGGTTATGCAAGTAGCAGCGGTCTTGATGTTGAGGGTGTTTCCGGATTGACTGGAATGAGAATCCGCATCAAGCCTGACCGGAAGGAATTATTGCAAATGACGGTAAATTCTTCAAAACATCCCCTCTCCGCAGGATTGGAAAACGTTACATTCAAGGCAGAAACCTGGCCTGGCGCCAAGGATATTCATCCAGAGAAAATCCAACCCGTGTTTTATACGGACGATCTCCATACGATAAATTTGGCGCAATATGCTGACGGTAAAACCGCCTGGGCGGCACGTGATTTTGGCGCTTGGAAATCAATCTATTCTGCTGTTCCCTATTTGGATGTCCAGGCGTTGCGCAATATTGCTCAATACGCTGGAGTTCATCTGTATTGCGACGAAGATATTGTGATGGCTGTAGACAACCGCTTTTTGATGTTGACCAACGGATACGAAAAGGAACGCACATTGAAGGTTCAATTGCCGGAAATCAAAACCGTGAAAGATGCGTTTACGGGCGAGGTTATTTCGCGCGGGCAAAAGTACTTTTCACTGGAAATGGAGACACCGCAAACGCGGATTCTGACGCTGGGATAATGTGATGCTAAGAATCTGGGCTGATTGGCCCGCTGACGCCGGTAGCTAATTAAGATATCGTGAAAGCGCAAACATATCCAACGGTGGTGTTCGAAAAATATTGGCCGCTTCGTTCAAAAAGTACTTTTAACGGCTGTTAGCTCACATCCCATCTGACTCGTCAATCCAGTATAGACTTACTAACATTGGCTTGAATTTACGGACAGATGAATCAACTTCTGCATTTATTACAATCAAAAATTATTCCATGGACAACGTCGAATGCCCATTCACGTTTAATTGTGGCGCGGCCAAAGATGAGCGCTGCGGCGTTGCCCGCCGGTGTAACGCTTTCTCCACATTCTATTAAAGGCAAGCGCGTTGAGATCAGAAATCGGCGAGATCATGCCAATCAACGGCTTTTTCTCGCAGAGTGGCCACAGGATAATTTACATGAAATCACCTCTCCCAAACTTTCCTGCGTCGTAGAGGGTTCTGCGGATTATTTGTTGGGGAAATATAGTGTGCATTGCGGCGAAGGGAATTTTATTCTGATTCCTCCGCGTGCGCCGCACCATCGGGCTGGTCCCTTTCTGGAAGGCGCTTCGTTGCAAAACGGCTCCTGCAAGCTGTTGCAAACTTATGCCTATTCACGCGACATTCTGCTTTGGGTGTGCAGCAGCCGGGGACATCAACATGTTGACGAAAAGAAAGATAATTTTTTAATTTCCAATGGTGAAGCAGCACAAATTTTCCACCTGTTAGTGGAAGAAGCCGGGAAAGGGCGCGATGGTTTCGAGGCTGTTTGTCATCATCTGCTGGCCGCTTATTTTTCGTTATTGATGCGGGATATCAGCGAAGGGCGTTACACGCAACTTGGGCCAAAATTTAATTTGAAACCATTGATGGCAGCTTCCGATAATTTTAGTGGCCAGCTGCAGGATTATATTGAAGCAAATCTGAACAAACATATCACCATTGATGACGCGGCGGCGCATTTATATATGTCGCGCTCCCAATTTTGTAGGCGCGTGCGCCGTGATACCGGCGGCACTTTTGTGGAACTGTTAACTCACTTTCGCATCGAGAGCGCCCAGCACATGTTGCGCGAAACGGATTGGACGGTCACGCTTATCTCTAAACTTAGCGGTATTCAGTCGCCCACTTATTTTCAAGAGCTTTTCCGGCGGCAAACAGGACTTAGCGCTGGCGAATATCGCCAAAAGTATGCAGCGATGAAAAAATGAACCGGTACAAGAGCTTATGAGACAATTCAGGTGTTTACTGTGTGGGCATAATGGGTATAATGTACCTTAATGAGGCTTCAGAAATGAATTCCAAAATCCAATTTGTAGGAGTGAAGTCATGCGCGGTAAAAGTACTTTTGTGAGATATAATGGTTTTACGTTAATTGAACTTTTGGTTGTAATTGCAATTATATCAATTCTTGCAGCCATTCTGTTTCCGGTATTTGCCAGAGCCAGAGAAAATGCGCGGCGCGCCAGTTGCATGAGCAATTTGAAACAGTTGGGATTGGCAACAATGATGTACACGCAGGATTATGATGAATATTATCCGCGAACGTTGACGCTTACGAGTGAATTGCCGCAGCCCGGCTATCTTTGGCAATCAAATGTTTGGTATTGGCAACAAGTACTTTTTCCCTATACCAAAAGTTTTCAGGTGGTTGCGTGCCCATCTGCTCCAGTGGTTCCTTTCAATACTTCTAATCTGGCTGTTCCTTTATACGGAAATTATGGAGCAAATGAGATGTTGTTGGCTTACGGAGCCGCTCCTGTGGTTTCACTGGCTGCTATACAATCTCCTTCCAGCACGTATATGTTGATGGATGCAGGAGGATATGCAGTCGCGCCTGCTATCGTTGTGGCTGCTTATCCTCAGGCTAATATAACCGTCCCTAATGGCCCTTATTGGTATTTACCGGGAACAGGTCCGGGAAGTGCCACCAATCTTACAAAGGGCGCTACGGCATGGACGACATTGGGGGTGGCGAACATGCCTGGCGATTTTGCCGGCGGCCGGCATTTTGGAGGCGTCAACGTTGCCTTTGCCGATGGACATGTAAAATGGTTACAATCCCAAACTGTCTACAACGAAGCAAAAAACTGCACGGATTGTGCGAGCACATTTGCAACTCACACTTCCCAAAGTGCCTGGAATCCGTATGCCAGCAAGTAGATAGATCCAAAAGTACTTTTACAGGTTAAAAAATTATGTCCACTTCACGTCGTGATTTCATTCGAAATAGTTTTGGTGTTGCATCTGTTGGTTTGTTGGCGCCGTCGCTCTTGCTGCAACGTTCGGAAGGATGGGCGCAGGCAGTACAAAATTCTGTTCCGCGTGCTGCCAATGTGGGATTCAAGGTAGCAGAAAATGGCGCGGCGCGTGCAATTATAGTGACGCCAAATGAGCCATCGCTGGTGGCGACATACGCCGCGCAGGAATTGCAATGGCATGTGCAGCGCGCTACTGGCGTGCAGCTGGATATTGTTGTGGAAAAAGACGCGAGCGCATCGCCGCTCAAGAACCATATTTACTTGGGATCTTGCCAGGCCACGGCAAATGCGGGCGTTAAAGTGGATGATTTAGCGGTCAACAGTTATTGTAAAAAAATCACTGCAAATGCCGCATTTCTGATCGGCGTGGATGGGCACGCGAAACCGGATGACACCGCCACCAAAAGTTATGAGTCCGCTTGGAAGCAATTTGTGCTCGGCGCGCCGCCGCTGGATGATGGAGTTTCGATGGGAACGCTTTTTGCGGCTTACGATTGGTTGGAACATCAAGTCGGCGTGAAGTGGTTGTGGCCGGGCGAATTGGGAACATTTGTTCCCAAAATCCCCATTCTTTGCGGCGGCGCTGTGGACGCGGCAACGGTGATTCCCACATTAATTCATTCCCGCCCACGGCTTAACGCTTGGAGAGGAATGGATCCCGCGCTGAAACCGCAATATATCTGGGACAACAGCGTATGGCTGCGGCGCCAGCGTTTTGTGCGCGGTGCGAGTTTTGAATATCGCGAAGCCTTCCTGGATTATTGGAGCCGCTTCGGCGCCACGCATCCGGAATATTTCGCATTGCGGCCCGATGGCATTCGCGCGCCTTTCTCATTGAAGCGAGTCGATTTGGTGCAAATGTGCGTTTCCAATGATGGCTTGCCTTCCAATACCGGGCTGCATGCGCAAATTATTGCGGATTGGCAGGCGCAAATCAAAGCGCATCCCAGTTTGCCCTGGATCAATGGATGCGAAAACGATAAAACAGCGCAAGATCCTTCCTGCACTTGCGAACATTGCCGCGCCTGGGATCCGCCCAATGCACCGCTGCTGCCCAACCAGGAAAAACGCAAAGCCGCGATTGGCGATACATCGGATGTGCCAATGGTTTCGCTATCAGATCGTTATGCGAAGTTTTGGCTGGCGCTGCAAAAAGAAGGCGAAAAGCACGATCCCAACGCAACCGTTTTTGGTTTAGCATATGCTGATTACACCCAGCCGCCAGTTGCCACAAAATTGAACGATCGCATTATCGTCGGCATCGTTGCGCCCAATGCGTTTCCTTTGAGCGCGGATGAAATGAATGATTTTAAAACTCTTTGGAATGGTTGGGCAAAAACCGGAGCGCGTTTGTTCTTGCGCCCGAATTTCTTTCTTACCGGTTATTGCATGCCCTATATTTATGCGCGGCAATTCGGTGAATTGTATAAATATGTGGCGTCACACAATATGATCGCTGATGATTATGATTCGTTGCTGGCGATGTGGGGTGTGCAAGACCCCAATTACTACATGATGGGACGCCTCAATGTCGATCCCACGCAGGATGTAAATGACGTGATGAACCAATATTATGCAGGATTTGGCCCGGCAGCCAAACAAGTAGAAAAGTACTTTTCCTACTGGGAAAGTATCACGGCAAAATGCACAACCGAAGTCAGAAAACAAATGACCGGCGGATGGGCCACCATTAGCACGGGCGGCGATATGGTTTTCACGCCGGAAACATTTGTGACCGGGCACGCCTTGATGCAAGACGCCAAAACAGCGTCGGCAGGCGACGAAGAAGCAGCGCGTCGCGTTGCCTATCTCGACATGTGGCTTCAGCATGCGGATTTGTGCATGCAAGCGTTGGCGGCTTATCATGCATTGCGGAAAAAGCCGGCGGATAAAGAATTGCTAGCGACAATGGCACAAGCGAAAAATGCCGTTGATGAATTCCGCAAAGCGCACGCAGATGAAATTGTTAATGTCGGCGTTTTGCGGCAAGTGGAAGTGTGGAGTGGCTGGCGAAAAACGGCGGAGTTACAAACTACTTAAGGACATCCTTAAAAGTACTTTTACACTTTACGCGAAAAGATATATTTTAATTTCAATTCGTGCGGCTCCTCTTTTTCTTTCCCTTTCAAATGGCGAACGCCGGTAAACAAAAAGTCGGCCAATAGATAAAAAGCCGTCACTAATAATATCCCCCGAAAGATAATAAAAATAGTATTCCCCGGCACGAAAAGCATGGCGCTTGCGACCTGAATCACGTCGTTCCAATTTTGTGGATGCGTTTGAGCGATGGCCCATAACCAGTATGAAACGCAATACATCACGACTGCTAAAATGAAAAAAAACGGTAGCATTTTTATCCCTCCTTTGGCGTAAGTTGCAAAATAGATAAACTGTATTTCTCAACAGACGTTCTACAGCAACATCTGTTGCATTCTTTTTGACATGTCCTCTATTTCTATCCTTCCACAAACGCCGGTGGAAATACTAAATCGCAGTTCGGCGGCGCGCGCTAAAAGTACTTTTGGCGCGCCGTCGTTTGCCATTTATACCTTGGGGTGCAAAGTAAATCAGGCCGATTCGCATCAGATTGCGCAAATGTTGCAGCGCAGCGGATTTCGCCAGGTAGCGTTCCGCGAAGCAGCTGATTTGTATGTGATTGACACTTGCACCGTCACCGCCGAAGCGGATCGTAAGTCTCGCAAAGCGGCAGCGCGGGCGCAACGCAATAATCCCGACGCGCTGGTAGCCGTCACCGGCTGCGCTGCCAGTTATGCCGAAGATCAATTCCGCAAAGCCGCGCCGGGAGCGCTGGTTTTGGGTAATACTCGCAAGTTTGAATTGCCGGAATTGGCCATCGCGAAACTGCGCGAAGGCGCCGATTGGAACAAACGCTACGCGCAACTCCGCGAACAAACCGGCAGCGAACCGATACCAACTTCCACGCGCGAACGCGGCGTCATCAAAGTGCAGGACGGCTGCAATCATCACTGCGCTTTTTGCATTATTCCCATAGTGCGCGGCACTTCTGTGCAAAAAACGCGCGAGACGATTCTCGCCGAAGCGCATCAAATGCTGAAACAAGGCGCACGCGAAATTATATTGACCGGCGTTTCGTTGGGCGATTGGGGACGTGAAGCAAACCACAAAAATGAGCGCGGACGCAACGCTGCGTTGTGTGATTTATTACGCGAAGTGGCCGAATTAGAAGAATTGCATCAACTGCGCGTGTCGTCATTAGATCCGTCGGACGTGGATGAAGAATTTTTGCAAACTGTCGCCAATCATCCCAAAATTTGCCCGCAAATTCATCTGGCGCTGCAAAGCGGATCGGCTTCTACTTTACGTCGCATGCGCCGCCGCTACACGCCGCAACTGTTTTTAAAATGGGCAAAACGCTGGCGCGAAATCCGGCCTGACGGCGGATTGACCACCGACGTCATCGTGGGATTTCCCGGCGAAACGGATGAAGAATTTGAAGATTCCATGGAGATGGCGCGCCAGGCGCGGTTTTCCCATATCCACGTTTTTCCCTATTCGCCGCGCGAAGGAACGGCGGCGGCGGAATTTTCCGATATGGTGAATCCAGCGATTCAGAAAAAACGCGTGGCACAGTTGATTGCACTGGGAAATCAACTGTCCAACGATTTTGCCACGCAATTCGTGGGAAAAGTACTTTCGGTGCTGGTCGAAAAATCTTCGGACGGCGGCGCGGAAGGATTGATTCCGCAATACGTTCGAACGCGTATCATTGATGGTAAAAATTTACATTCTGGTGATATCGTTAAGGTGCGCATTCGCGAGACGCGCGGCGAGGAGTTATTGGGGTTATTGGAAAATTAGCAAAAGTACTTTTTTAATACTTCATGGATATTCTTCCCACGTTAGTTTGACCCCAGGTACACCGTCACCTCGGTATTCAATAATAGAAACCCTTTTCATAAATTTCCCGGAGTCATACTTATCAGCTATCCAAATACGCTTGGAAGGTTTGAAAATTGCTTCGCCGGTTATGTACGTATATGAACCATAATACATATCGTGACTACCATCCTCGTCGTCCACAAAATGATCGATCAGTTTCTTGAAAAAGGCTGGCTTTCCTGATTCAGGCTCGTGGATTTTATAATATAAGTGGCCGTCAGGATGGGGCACGTTTTTGCTCGCCTTGATCACTGCTTCTTTATATTTGGCGTAAGACGATCTCTTATCCGCTTCATTCAAAACCGCAATTTTCTGTGGCGAGTAAGGGAGCCTATTTACCGGCGAAACGGATTTTCCTAAAATTCCGCTCATTATTTTTAGTGATGTCGCCCTTGATTGCCCTTCTGATACGGTTGCCAAAATCCGATGATTCGCATAATCAAACTTAGCTGTTCCTATCGGCGTTCCATCTGTTTGTTTAAATGTAATTACCTGGATGTCTTTAGTTAATGTGACCTTCAATTCGTTATTATGGCCTGCACTTGCGCGATTCAATGGCAACGTAAATGGTGCCTGATCACCGTCGTGTGCATTGGTAAATTCAACCGGGCCAGCTTTCCAGTTGCGATACTCAATGTGATTACCAATCCCAAACCGATCAATCACCTGACGGCTGTAGGCAAAAATACAAACAGCCAATAATAATACCGCCAAAATGCCTGCGCTCAATTTCAATATTTTCATTTTTCCTTCCCTAAATAACCAGAAGCACATTATCTGCAAAAGTACTTTTGTAGATAATGTGCATTTCAGTCGACCTATTACAACTATGCCATAAATACTTAACCAATCAAAACCAGCCTCGGGCAAATGTACTTTTAGCTCCACTTATCGCAGCATTTTGTGATATCTTAAAGGGACCGAAATCGAGTGGAACTCGACACGGAGTTACAGGAGAATTTAAAGATGACTATCAAAAGTACTTTTGGATTGTGTGGAGCATTGCTCTTCGGAATGGGATTGGCAAAGCCGGCTTTTGCGCTGTCGCAAACGGTGAAAAAAGCATTCGTTTGGAATGTTGTGGAAAGCAATGGCATCAAGCACGGCAACATCTATTTACTTTATAGTGACGGCACCAAGGAACAAGTTACCCGTAACGGCAATTGCAGCAATCCACAAGTGGCCGCCGATGGAAAAACGGTGGGATGGCGCCAGGGCGAATTTTTAAAATATGGCGAAGAAAAACCGTATTGGGAAACATCCATTGCGTTATATCGCAACGGCAAAAAATTAAAATCCGTGGGGCCGTTTGACAGCCGCTCGCTGATTGGTCAATGGCATTTTATGCAACAGGGAAAGCAGGTGGCGCTGCGGCGTTTTGGGATGCATGGCCAATCGGTTTACATGTTGTGGGATGTCTTCGGCGGTTATGCTTCATCCACCTGGGAAGAATATAATGACGGCGTGAAACAAGCTGCGCCGGCGTGGATTGCGGGACTGGAAGAAGATTAATCTTAGCGCCAGCAGGGAAAAATTGCGTCGCCATTCACATTAAGGATTCGCGTGTTTTTCCCGTTCGCTTGCATTACACAAAGCGTTCGTGAGTAACGCGCGCCCTCGTCATAGGGATCCAAAGGTGGCGATGACGCGCGGTCTTTGCGATCCGTACTGAAGATGATCCATTTGCCGTCAGCGCTGAATTGCGGCATGTCGTCATCGTTTTTGCCGTTCGTTAAATAGGCTATTGGATGTTTCGCATCTTCGCCGGAAGTGCTGACGCGAGCAATGGAATCCGTGCCGCGCAAGATGGGGCCAAATTGATTATCTTCGCGCGTGATAACGCCATCATCATTTCCGTCGGAGAAAATAATCCAGCGTCCATCCGGGCTGTATTGCGGAAAATCGCCGGCGACGCTGGTTTTTGTTAATCGCCGCCGATTTTTCCCATCGATATCCACGCGGCAAATCTGTCCAAACAGCACAAAACAAAGCTGCTTTCCATTGGGATTCCAGGAAGGCCGTGAACATCCGTCGTTGTTTGTTATCGCATGTCGGTCGCTGCCATCCGCGTTTATTATCCCCAACAAACCATAGCTGTTGCCGTAAAATCCCTGCCGCCGCACGCCGAATGCTACTCTTTTTCCGTCGGGCGACCACGCCGGATTTTCTTCGTTATCGCGCGTGTTGGTAAGCCTGCGCTCCTTCCTGCCGGCGATGTCGGCGATCCAAATATCCGATTGCAGTTTTCGCCCGTCTCCGGTGGAAATATATTCGGTGCGAGCAAAGGCGATGTATTTTGCATCCGGACTCAATGATGGTTGCGTGGCGTCCGCGATGGAAAATTGCTTTTCGCCTTGAGCATTAAGCACCACAACATTGCGCTCAGCGCGATCGGCATAAGCGAGATATTTTCCCGTTGGCAAGAGCGGCGAAGTGTGCCCAAGGTGCATCATTGCCATCAATGCAAAGGGCAGTAAAAGTACTTTCATGGTTTCCATTGCAAATTTTTTGCCTCTTCCCGTGTTACCGCTTTCACATGGCCGTCCATAAAGCATACAGGTGAAAGATTGCCATACCGAAAATCGAGTTTTTGATCATGGCCTAAATAAAAAGCGACCGTTTGCGCTGGCGAAGAAATATCCAAGAGATTCGCTCCAAGGATATTTGGATTAACAGCAAATGCAACTGGATTCGGTGAATCACCAGGAGCAACGAAATCCACTGTGTCTTTTAGGTATGGTGAAAGTTTTTCTTTGAGATTTTGCTGGTTAAAATCCATTCGTCCATCATGATCGACACCAAACATATACAACGCCAATTCCAACTGCTTTAGCCGATCCATACTTTGTCCCAAATAAATTTCCGGAAGCACTTCTTGTGGATAGGCAATCATTGTTGCTAAATAATTGGTAAAGCCACAATAACCATCGGCAAGATTACCTGCGGTCATTCTGGCAGACTGTGATAAATTCAGCGCCTTTAGATGTTCTGGGACGATCACCCACGTTTGAGAACCATCAGAAGAAGGCAATTTATTCATGGCCACTTGATCTTTTTGTGTTAAACCAAATCCAGTCGTGGGATCGAAAAATGTCAAGTTGTATGTCGCTATGCCAGAGTTAGGATTCTTCGGATCAATTTTCATCTTGAACTGCGTTGCACGAAGTTGGAGATGACCAAAATCAAATTCATCAGTTTCATCAAAGATTTTTAGCGAAGGGGCTTTTGGATTTGTCCCTTCTATCATGCTTGCCGCAGCATCTGCTTGGTCATTACTACATAAAAACAAGAACGATACAATTGTGGATTCCGGCCAAGTTTTTCCACCAGAAGGCAGATTATTAACGAACGATGGTAATTGAGTTTGCGGCATTGGCGGTTGTGCATTTGCAATCGCCAATCCACCAAAAACCATACTACTTGTCAATAACAACGGAAATATCTTTTTCATCATTTTCTCCTTTAAAAGTACTTTTACGGTTTCCATCGCAAACTTTTCGCCCTTTCTGGCGAGATTGCTTCTACATGCCCGTCCATAAAACATACGGCAGACATTCCGTCATACCGAAAATTGAGTTTTTGATCGTGGCCTAAATAAAAGGCCACGGTGTCTTTACGATCTGTAAAGGTGCTCATGCGTAATCCAGCAATGTTGGGATTAATCTCGAAGTCGGTGGTTCCTGGCGGACTATCCGGCGCGGTGAAAAAGTCCGGGCTATTAATGTAAATCTTCAGTTTTTCTTTAAAATTTTGCTGCGTTAAATCAATGAGATTGTCATAATCCCATGAAAACATCAGCAATCCTGCTCCTAATTGTTTGAGCTGAAACTCACTTCGACGCAGAAAAATTTGCGGAAATATTTGTCCTGGGTATGCCGTCAATGTAGCCAACTTTTCGATGAAGCCGCTCCTTGGGCCATTATTGCTATCAAAATATTTTTTAGGATCGCCGGGGATAATTGACCAATATTCGTTATCCACTCCTGTTTTACCTGGATGGATAAAGTGTCGCTTTAATTGTACGCTATCGCTTTGCTTCACTTGAAATCCCATTGAGGGATCATGGAAATAAAGCGTGAAGGAGGCCGTTATTAAATCAGGATTGTGAATATCGGGTGAAATCTTTATGTTTTTCGCATCTAACTCAAACTGCCCCAAACTTGCACCTAAGGCTACGTAATACTCGTATTTTGGACCATTAGGATCATCCATGGGTGGAACATTAGGATCATCCTTCATTTCAACAAGGTCAGTAAAAAATGCAAGTCCACCACCAGTATTTAGAAACCGACGAATCGTTTCTTGTGGTGATCGCACTTGCTGGCCAAGCGGCGGCACCGTATACCCTTCCGGCGGCTGCGCTTTTGCAATTGTCGAAGTGCCAAAAACTAAACTACCTGCCAATAACAACGAAAATACCTTTCTCATAATTCGCTCCTTTGAATGGAATATACACCAGCCAGTTATCTATAATCTTACCATTCGAGCGTTAGCAAAAGTACTTTTATAAGACCCAAAACTCGCCGTTTGTGTTAAGTTAAAATCACTAAAAACCCAAACGAATTGCGCAATGAAAATAATCGAAGAAAACCCCTCAGGACAAGTGCGGCAGTTTGATTTTCTTGTGGTGGGATCGGGCGTGGCGGGTCTTTCCTGCGCGCTGGAATTGGCGCCGCATGGCAGCGTGGCGGTGTTGACAAAAGAAGGCATCGACGAAGGCTCCACGCAATGGGCGCAAGGCGGCATCGCCGCGGCATTGGCGCCCGCGCCGTTGGATTCGCCGCTCATGCACGAGGAAGACACCATGAAAGCGGGCGCGGGATTGTGCGACCGCGACGCCGTGAAAATCCTGGTGGAAGAAGGCCCAAAACGTGTGCGCGAACTCATCGCCAAAGGCGCGCATTTTGACACCGAACCCACCGGCCAACTCAAACTCACCAAAGAAGCGGCGCATCGCGCGCATCGCATCATCCACGCGCAGGGCGATTCCACCGGACGCGAAGTGCAGCGCTCACTCTCCAAAGCGGCGCTGGAAAGCGCCGGAATCACTGTTTTGGAAAATACTTTTTCCGTGGATTTGTTGCTGGATAAAAGTACTTCTACGCGTTGCGTGGGCGTGCTGGCGCTGGATGCCGATCTGCAACTTTGCCGTTTTTACGCCAGCGCCACCATCCTCGCCACCGGCGGCGTGGGCGCGTTGTATAAAGTGACGACCAATCCGCCGGTGCTCACCGGCGACGGCATGGCGATGGCGTGGCGCGCCGGCGCGGCCTTGATGGATATGGAATTTGTGCAATTCCATCCCACGTCGTTTGCCAGCGGCCCCAATAATCCCAAATTCCTGATTTCCGAAGCGGTGCGCGGCGAAGGCGCTATTTTGTTGGATAAAGCCGGAAACCGTTTCATGCCCAAATATCATCCCGACGCGGAGCTGGCGCCGCGCGACGTGGTCAGCCGCGCCATCGCGCAGGAAATTTTGGAAAGCGACGCCGAATATGTGACGCTGGATTTGACCGCCAACACGGCGCAACAAATCGCAGCGCGGTTTCCCAATATCTATTCCACCTGCGTCGCTTATGGCATCGATCCCGCCAAAGAACCGATTCCCGTTTCGCCCGCCGAGCATTATATGATGGGCGGCGTGCGCACCGATCTGGGCGGTTCCACCAACGTGCCGGGATTGCTCGCCTGCGGCGAATGCGCCTGCACCGGCGTGCACGGCGCGAACCGGCTGGCCAGCAATTCGATGCTC
>Ga0164242_10000432_pt1 | contig 51026 bp, 58 predicted proteins | sample OricomgcompostMG_FD_108783 | JGI IMG/M metagenome (GOLD analysis project Ga0164242, IMG submission 108783) | Miracle-Growth compost microbial communities from Emeryville, California, USA - Original compost - Miracle growth compost (MG) ...
ATCATAATCCGTAGGTCCCCTGTTCGAATCAGGGATGCGCCACCAGAATTTCTGATTTTTCATCAGGCACTTACGCCAGCCTTTCACCAGGTTGGCGTTTTTGTTTTTGGGGCACCAGCCTCCTCCAATAAAACTCTGTACAGCAACGTTATCTGGAGTCATGCTTTTGCTGGCGGCCATTGCCGGGCGGTGTGCATCAGTGCCAATATCCACACCGTCTCCTGCTCGATTTCGTACACCAACCGATAGCTTTCGTGAGGGATAAGTTCGCGCGTACCGGCAACCTTTCCTGGCTGACCTAGCTCTGGAAAATCAGCCAACTTGGCAACGGCATCGCTAAACAGCTTATCCATTCGAACCGCCGCGTCTGTACTGTCTGCAGCAATGTAGTCCCACACATCGAAACGATCCTGCCGCGCCTCGGGCGCCCAGATGATCTTCATGCCCGGTTCGCGGCTTGGCCTCGCTTGGCGGCAAACTCGGCTTCGACTTCATCATTGGAGCGACCGAGTCCGGCGCGCATCGAAGTACGGCCTGCTTGAACTTTGCGGCGCAAGTATTCGTCATAGTCCCGAGCCTGCCGCCGACGGTCAATATAGTCCCGCATCAGTTCCCGCACGACCTGGGACGCTGGCCGATCAGCGGCCGCAGCTTCGGCCATGAATTCGGTACGCAACTCGGATTCCAGCTTCATGGTGAAGATCGCTTCTTTAGACATGGCTCTCTCCCGCAATGAAAAGGTATTTATTAAGTATATACTTTTTCATTACATAAAGCGTGTTGACCCGCCTGAAAAACCGAGCACTTCTATGCGCATCTCGTACCAGGCAGGAGTGCTTCACAAAATCCACACAAACGCAATGCAGGTATGAGACAGGCAGGCGCAACACAGATCTATGATAAGCAACACGAATATGCAAAAAGGAGCCTCATCATGGATCAAGCAATGTACCCCAACCCGACAAAGGAAATTGCCAGCAAGCGCAAGGAGCTTGCCCCCGCGCCATTGGAGGCTTTCAAGGCCTTCAGCAAGGCGGTGTTCGCGCCCGGCGCCCTGGATACCCAGACCAAACAACTGATCGCCGTGGCCGTGGCCCATGTCACCCAGTGCCCTTATTGCATCAAGGGCCATACGGAAGCGGCCGCTCGCGCCGGGGCGACAGAAGCCCAGATCATGGAAGCGATCTGGGTGGCGGCGGAAATGCGTGCCGGCGGGGCCTACGCACACTCGGCGCTTGCCCTGCAAACGCTGGACCATCTGCATCCCAAGGTCGCCTCCGACGCGTGATCGCCGAAGGGCATGGACATACCCCATTCATGCACACGACGAGTATGACAAGATGATAAACAACGAACCAGTGACGGGCAAAGAAGCGCAACTTCCCATAGCAGCTTTCTCTGACTCCAAGGAGTTTGAAGCATGGCTTGAAAAACAGGCGGAAAGTTCTGACGGCCTTTGGATAAAGTTCGCCAAGAAAGCCTCCGGCATACAAGGCATATCCAAGCAACAGGCTATCGACATCGCCCTGTGTTATGGATGGATCGACGGCCAACTGGACAAGTTTGACGCCAATTACTTCCTGACTCGTTTCACACCCCGTCGTCCGCGAAGCAAATGGTCGCAGATCAATCGGGCACGAGCGCTGAAGTTATTAGGGGAAGGACGAATGACGCCGCGCGGTCTGGCTGAAATCGAGTTGGCAAAGACCGATGGCCGCTGGGATGCCGCTTATGCTCCGGCCAGTAAAGCCGGTATCCCGGACGATCTTCGCGATGCACTCGAAAGGAATACTTCGGCGAAAGCGACGTTCGCCGAGCTGGACCGCCAGAACCGTTACGCTATCCTGTACCGCATTCAAGATACCAGGAAGTCCGAAACTCGAGCGGCGCGAATTGAAAAGTATGTCGGCATGCTTGAAAGAGGGGAAACACTCTACCCAAGAAAGAAAAGTTAATGTCAACTTTCTGATAGCGGCGCCCGCTTTGAACCCGGCATCAGCAAGCGAGTCTACGATGGGATCCGAAGGCAAAAACAAGAGGTTGGATTATCGTTTCCATTCCCAAGGGTTGATAACCTGAAGCCCGCCCGCTTGGTAAGGCGATGTGTCGCGAGAGGCCACAATAAAGCCCCGAGAGGCGGCAATGGCCGCAATATACCCGTCCGGCGTCGGGAGGCCGCGTCGGCCGTTCTTAGCCGTCATGGCCAGTTCGGTAAGTGACGCGCCGCATCGGTATCGAACCGCAACACACGATCCTCGAATAGTTCCATTAAGCCGTCCAGAGCTTTGACCAGCATGTTCTTACGCCTACCGACCGGTAGCGCTGTAATCCCAAACAACAATTCGGCCAGGGTCACGCTGGACAGATACAGCGTCTCGGCAGCTTGTTGATTCAGCCAAGCCCGCACGGTCTGATCAGATTCAGGCTTCATTGCCTCGGAAATGACATTGATATCCAGAACAATCATTCAAACCTCAACGGCTCGGCCGGTGTCTTGTCGCACACCTGGTCAAAAACCACGAAATCCTCATTGGTCAGCCCGATCTTGCGACCCAACGATGCCAATGCATCGCCCAGCCGCACACGCTTCTCGGGCTTGACTGCGGTGGCCGGAATCTCGCGCACTTCTGCTTCCGTGCTACGTCCGTGTATGGCAGCCCGCACTCTCAAAGCGCGATGCACATCGTCGGGCAGGTTGCGTAGCCTTTTCGTACGTGATCGATCAAATCGGACGACGAATGCAGCGTCAAGCTTTCGGCTACGCCGCGGCCCCCGACTGCCCGCTGCGTCGCAGCGCCTCGGCTTTGCCGGCGGCCTGCGCTTCGTCCATGGATTGGTCCTGGGACGTCCTGACCGGCATGGTCGTGCGCGCGGTCAGTTCGCCCGATGGGCTGATCAGCCAATACGACGATTGCCACTGGCCGGGCTCAATTTCCTTGATGTCGAATTCGTAGCCCCAGCTTCCATTTTCCATTTCCAGCTCCTTGCGTATCAATCAACCATACCCTGGAAATGATACATGATGACCGCGGGCTGCCCGGCGCGCGCAGAAGTCGATACCCGGGAACGTCAATACCCCGGCCATGGCAGCGGCGGTGCGACGAGCGCGGGGCCGTCGTAGCCTTGCACGCGGCCGAAGCGCGCCGCGCCGGCTTCCCAGTCGCGCCAGGCCCGGGCTATGGCGTCTTTGCCGTGCCCGACGAAATTCCACCATAGCAGGATCTGTTCGCCGAACGGTTCGCCGCCCAGCACAATGGCCCGGCTGCCTTTGCGCAGGGTCAGAGCCGCTGCGCCGCGCCCCAGGCCCAGGTAGGCCAGTTCGTTGACGCGCAGAGTTTCGCCATCGATGCCGGCTTCGCCTTCCAGCAGCAACAGGCCGTATTCGAATTCCGGTTTCAACGCCAGATCGACCACGCTGTCCCGCATGCCCAGCAGGTCGACCCCCTGCAAGGGGGAATGAATGCGGGTGGGCGCTACGTGCCCACGGTAGTCGCCGGCGACCAGGGTAAAGCGACAGCCCTGTTCGTCCCATACCGGCAAGTCGGCGTAATGGTCGAACGCGGGAGGACATTCACTGGCCTCGGCCGGCAGGGCGATCCACAACTGGACCGCGTGCAGCGCGGTTTCACCCTGCGCCGATTCTTCGGTATGCGCAATGCCGCGCCCCGCCGTCATCAGATTGACCTGGCCGGGCCGGATCATCTGGACGTTGCCCAGGCTGTCCCGATGCAGGACTTCGCCTTCGATCATCCAGGTGAACGTCTGCAGGCCGATGTGCGGATGCGGCCCCACGCGCATGCCCGTGCCCGGCGTGAACACGGCGGGACCGGCGTGATCCAGGAAGCACCAGGCGCCGATCATGCGCCTATGGCGCGACGGCAGGACGCGATCGACCGTGATGCCGCCGCCGATCTCGGCGCGGCGCGAGGCGATGCGGTCCATGGCCGGCGGGCCGCTTGCGGGGCGATCGCCCGGGGTCGTTTGATCATTCATGATGCGTATGGGGCTCCCAGTGCTGTTCGCCGGACGGGACCGCCCCGCCCGGCCCGCGCGTCAGGCGGGCATTCGCCCGAAACGCCCGGAATTGAAGTCCTCGACGGCCTGGACGATCTCGTCGCGCGTATTCATGACGAAAGGACCGTAGCCCGCGATGGGCTCGTCTATGGGCTGGCCGCTTAGCACCAGCACGGCCGCGTCCTCGTTGGCTTCAATCGTAACACCGTCGCCCGCCTTGTCCAGCACGACCAGTTGGGCGTCGCGCGCCACCGTTTTCCCATTGACCAGAACCGGGCCGTGCAATACGACCAGCGCCGAATTCCAGCCCTGGGGAACGGTGAATTCGCCCACGCCGCCCCGATTCAGGCGCACATCCCACACGTTCATGGGCGAAAAAGTGCGGGCCGGACCGGCGTGTCCCGCGAAGTCGCCCGCGATGACGCGCACCGAGCCGGCGTCGTCGGCCAGGGGCACGACGGGAATGTCGCGGTCCACGATGGCCTGGTAGCCGGGCGCGGCCATTTTGTGCGCGGCAGGCAGGTTCACCCATAACTGCACCATTTCCAAGTCGCCGCCCGTTTCGGCGAACGCATCCGAGTGGAATTCTTCGTGCAGGATGCCCGCCGCGGCCGTCATCCACTGCACGTCCCCGGGACCTATGGTGCCGCCCTGGCCGGTGGAATCGCGATGCGAGACCTCGCCCCTGTAGACGATGGTGACGGTCTCGAAGCCGCGATGGGGATGCTGCCCCACCCCCCGGATATGTCCGGACGGTTCGAACACGGCCGGGCCGGCATAGTCCAGCAGCAGGAACGGGCTTAGCCGCGCGGCCTGTTCCTGGTACGAAAACAGGGACCGGACGGGGAAGCCGTCGCCCACCCAGTGCGACGGCGGCGCATCGTAGACACCCAGGATCTGTTTCACAGAGATCTCCTAAAGGACAAGCGTTACGCTCGATGGATCAAGTGTAGGTCCAGGACGATAAAGGCTGTAGTCCCCTTAAACGCGAATCAGCGTCCCATTTTTGAATACAAAATACGCCTCATCCGCACGCTGCGGCCGGCGGTGGATCCGGCCTACCCCATCAGCCGCTCGCCCGCTTCCACGGTCTGGCGCATCAGCGTCGCAATGGTCATGGGCCCCACGCCGCCGGGCACGGGCGTATAGGCGAAGGCGCGCGACACCACGCCGCCCAGTTCGACGTCGCCCACCTTGGCGGGATGGTAGCCCGCGTCGACCACGACGGCGCCGTCCCGTATCCAGCCGCTTTTGATGAACTCGGGCTTGCCCACGGCGCCGACCACGATGTCGGCCTGGCGCACCAGGTCGGGCAGGCCCTGCGTGCGGGAATGACAGATGGTGACGGTGGCGTTGGCGGCCAGAAGCATCATGGCCATGGGCTTGCCCAGGATGGGGCTGCGCCCCACCACCACCGCGTGGCGGCCGGCCAGGGGTATTTCGTACGCGGACAGCAGCGACATGATGCCGGCCGGCGTGGCCGACCCGTAAGCCCGTTCACCCATGCTCATGCGCCCGAAGCCGAGACAGGTGACGCCATCGACGTCTTTTTCCAGGGCGATGGCGTCGAAGCAGGCGCGCTCGTTGATCTGCGCCGGCACGGGATGCTGCAGCAAAATGCCATGGACGTCCGGATTGGCGTTGAGCCTGGCGATCTGGGCCAGCAGGTCCGGCGTGGCGGTGTCGGCCGGCAGTTCCACCTTCAGCGAATCCATGCCGACGCGGCGGCAGGCGTTCCCCTTCATCTTGACGTACGTGGCCGACGCGGGGTCGGCCCCCACCAGGATCGTCGCCAAGATGGGCGTGCGGCCGGTCTTGTCCTTCAATCGGGCAACGCGCGCGCTTAAATCCGCCTCGATGCGGCTGGATACTTGTTTACCGTCTAGCACTTGGGCTGGCATGGAACTGGACTCCTGATCCTGAAATGAACACGGCGCCGCCGGACTGGGCGCACACCGGAAACCAAAGAAAGCGTGAAGACGCCATCATAACGTCATTGACGTGCGCCGCGACCCGCCCGACAATAAGCCCAAAGAGCGGCCAAGCACCCGCAAAGCCGCCATTCCCGGATGAAAACCGCCTACGAACCGGACACGCGCATGCCAGACCATCGCCGTGAAAACCCACCGGCCCGGCCGGCCAGCCGACCCGGCGCCGCTGTTGCCGCAAAGCTGAAGAGCGCCGCGGCAAAGCGGATGTCGCAGGCCCTGCTTGCCGGCCTGGGCATGGGGCTGGGCCTGGGCGCCCACGCCGCCGGGTTCAGCCTGGCGGGCCAGACCCTCGTCAACGGCGCGACCCTGTCCATGGAACACGTCTACAACGGCGGAAGCTGCCACGGAGGAAACGTATCGCCTCAACTGGTCTGGCGCGGCGCCCCGGCCGGCACCCAAAGCTTCGCCATAACGATGTTCGATCCCGACGCGCGCAACGGCCACGGCTGGTGGCACTGGATCGTCGTGAATATCCCGGCCAACGTCCACGAGCTGTCGGCCGGCGTCGGGGACGCCGGCGGCGCCCTGCCGCAAGGCGCCGTGCAGGCGCGCAACGATTTCGGTGACGCCCACTTCGACGGGGCCTGTCCGCCGGCCGGCGACAAGCCGCACCGCTACCAATTCACGGTCTGGGCGCTGAACGTCTCCGCCGTGCCGGTCACGCCTGAATCCAGCGGCGCCGCATCCCGCGCCGCGCTGGCCGCGCACGCCCTGGCCAAAGCCGGATTGACCGCCACGTTCGGGCGCTGACTCCCAACATCCTCTAGAAATCGCATCGTCCATGATGCGTCACGCTTCTTTCCAGGGCAGGCGCGCCAGCACGCGGTAATACGAACCGGCGTGCGCCGGCCGCGACGCCACCAATACGCACTCGCCGGGCACCCAGGCCAGGGCCGGGCGATGCAGCGTCCCCACCTCGCCCGGTCCGGCCTTGCGCAACAGCGACACATGCGGATGAAAAGCGGATTCGGGCGGCGGCCAGCCCAGCCGCCGCAGGCGGCCCCATAGATCGCCATGGATGGCGCGCAGCCAGTCCAGGCATGGCGAATCGTTTTCCGACGGGCCGGCCCACACCACTTTGGGGCCGGCGAACCGGCCGAAACGGCTAAGCACCACCGTGCCGCGCGCAAGCGGCCATGCCGGCGCGGCGCGCACCAGTTCGTCGACCCGATCGGCGGGCGTCGCGCCCAGGAAGGCAAGCGTCAGGTGCAGGGTGTCGGGGCGCATCGCGCGCCCGCCGCACAAGGCGTGGGCGTCATGCACCCATTGCATGATGCCGGGTATGGCGTCGCCGCAAGGCCACAAGGCGAAGAACAGGCGTTGCGCGGGCTCGGCCATGTTCCCCCCGGCGGCGAATCAAAGCCCTACGTTGTCGTGGTTCAGCACGCGCTCGGCGCGGTAGCTGGACCGCACCAGCGGCCCGGAGACGACTTCCAGGAACCCCTTGCCCAGAGCAAGATCGCGGTAGGCGTTGAATTCGTCGGGCGTGACGAAACGCTGGACAGGCAGGTGGTTCTTGGTCGGGCGCATGTACTGGCCGAACGTGACCACGTCCACGCGGGCGGCGCGGATGTCGTCCATGGCCTGTTCGATTTCGTCGTCGGTTTCGCCCAGGCCCAGCATCAGGCTGGTCTTGGTCAGGGTCTGCGGCGCATGGCGCTTGGCGAACGCCAGCACGTCCAGGGTCTGCCCATAGCCGGCGCGCGCATCGCGCACCACGTGGGTAAGCCGTTCCACGGTTTCCACGTTCTGGGCGAATACGGTCAGGCCCGCGTCCAGCACCGTGGCGACGGCCTCGTGGCGGCCCTTGAAATCGGGCGTCAAGGCCTCGACCGCGGTTTGCGGGCTGCGCTGGTGAATGGCGCGGATGCAGGCGGCGTAATGCCCCGCCCCGCCGTCGGGCAGATCGTCGCGGTCCACCGAAGTAAGCACCACGTATTTCAGGCGCATGAGCTCGACGGCTTCGGCGACGTTCTGGGGTTCAAGGTGATCGAGCCAGCCTTGCGGATTGCCGGTGCTGACCGCGCAGAATTTGCAGGCGCGCGTGCATACCGACCCCATCAGCATCAGCGTGGCCGTGCCCCGCCCCCAGCATTCGGCGATGTTGGGGCATTTGGATTCGGCGCACACCGTATTCAGCTTATGGGTCTGGACGATGTCGCGCACGTCTTGATACGCCGCGCCGCCCGGCAGCCTGACATGCAGCCAGGGCGGTTTGGGCGCCGCGTCGGGAACACCGCTTTGGGCATTGGGACGCACACCGTCCTTGACTGCGCGCGTGCCTTGAGGACTGATGAATTTGGAGCCGGGCTTGGGCCGGGCAAGTATGGCGTCTTCGGTCATGAAACGTCTGGACCTTACTTTGTAAGAACGGCGGCGGCCTGAAAATAGCGCGCTACCTGTCGAGAATATTAACACGCACCGCGCACGCGGCCGACCCGAAACCCGCTATGCGGCCGGGGTCGTTCGACTCCGATTGGAAACATTTTGAAATAAAAAAAACGGAACTAAACAAGAAGCCGATTCGTCAGTTATTTGACTTTGACAATAACGGCGAGGCCCAGCACGGGGCGACCAGGCAAAGCCCCGCCAACAACCGGAGATGGATGTCGCCATGCGCAAAATGCTTTCCCTTCTCGTTTCCGTGGCATGCATGCTGTTTGCCTCGGCAGTACTGGCCAACGACGCCTCGTCCGTACGGGGCATCTACCTTCTGACCAATTACCCGGCCGTCACGGTGCGCCCCGGAACGACGTCGACGGTATCGTTGACGCTGGACAATCACGGCGCGGCGCCGGTGCGCATGAAGCTGCGCGTCGAGAACGTGCCCAAAGGATGGAAGGCGACACTGCTGGGCAACGGCCAGCCGGTCGGCGCCGCCATGCCGGGAACCGACAACAGCGTCGACCTGGCCCTGCGGCTGGACGTGCCGGCCGATGCCGGCACCGCGCCCCATACGCTTACCGTCGACGCCGACGGCGGCGGCCAGCATCTAAGCCTGCCCATAGACGTGGCCCTGGCCCGGAAGCTGCCGGCCAAGCTCAGCCTGAAATCGAAGCTGCCCGAACTGAAAGGCAGCGCCCAGTCGGATTTCGGCTATGAGTTCACCCTGAAGAACGACAGCAACAAGGACATGCTGGTCAGCCTGGCGGCCAAGGCGCCCCAGTATTTCCAGACCACCTTCACTGAAGCCTACGGCACGCAGGAACTGAGTTCGGTGCCCATCAAGGCCGGCGGCTCCAAAGACATCAAATTGAAGGTCACCCCGCCCAACACCGTGGAGCCGGGCACCTACCCGATCACGGTCGACGTGTCGGCCGGCGACGCCAAGGCCAGCGCCGCGCTGAAGATGCAGCTCGTGGGCCAGCCGCACCTGACACTGTCGGGACGCAACGGCCTGATGAGCACACACGCCGAAATCGACAAGGCCACGTCCATGCCCCTGGTCGTGAGCAACACCGGCGGCGCCGACGCGACCAACGTGAAGCTGACGGGCAGCGCGCCATCGGGATGGACCATCAAGTTCTCGCCCGACACCATCGATCACCTGGCGCCCGGCAAGACCAAGGAAGTCCAGGCCAGCATCACGCCCGCGTCCGAATCGCTGGCGGGCGACTACATGGTCGATGCGCAGGCCACCTCGCAAGGGCAATCCGTGACCGGCGACATCCGCGTCTCGGTGGTGACTTCCAGCCTGTGGGGCATCATAGGCGCCATCATCCTGGCCATTGCCGTGCTGATCCTGGTCGGCGCCGTTGCGAGGTATGGACGGCGATGAGCGACTACGTCATCCAAGCGGAAGGCCTGACCAAACGCTACGGCGACACGACGGCGGTCAACGGCATCACGTTCCACGCCGCCAGGGGCGAGATCTTCGGCCTGCTCGGCCCCAACGGGGCCGGCAAGACCACCACCATCCTGATGCTGCTGGGGCTGACCGAAATCACCGCGGGCACCGTGCGCGTCCTGGGCCACGACCCCAGGCGCGAGCCCCTGACCATCAAGCAGCAGCTTGGCTACCTGCCTGATTCGGTGGGCTTCTACAACCACCTGTCGGCGCGGGACAACCTGGCCTACACGGCCCGGCTGCTGGGCATCGCGCCCGAGCACCGGCGCGAACGCATACACGAGGCCCTGGAACGCGTGCAGCTGACGCACGTGCTGGACAAGCGCGTCTCGACGTTTTCGCACGGCATGCGCCAGCGCCTGGGCCTGGCCGAAATCATCATGAAGCGCGCCCGCATCGCCATACTGGACGAGCCCACGACGGGGCTGGACCCGCAGGCCACCGAAGACTTCCTGGAACTGATACGCACGCTCAAGGCCGATGGCGTCGCCGTGCTGCTGTCCTCGCACCTGCTGGACCACATGCAGCGCGTATGCGACCGGGTGGCGCTGTTCCAGCAAGGCGACATCGCGCTCATGGGCAGCGTTGCCGAACTGGCCCGCAAGGTGCTGGGCGACGGCTTCGAGGTGGAAGTCGAGGTCGCGGGCGAGAACCTGCGGGAATGCCTGGCCGGCGTCGAAGGCGTCAGCTCGGTGGAATCGAGCGCGCCCGAGCGCTACCGGCTGCGCGCCAACCGGGACGTGCGCGCCGACGCCGCGCGGGCCGCGGTCCAGGCCGGCGGCGCGCTGCGGCGCCTGTCGATCAGGGAGCCCAGCCTGGACGCCATCTACAACCATCATTTCCAACGCCCGGCAGTCAAGGAGGCAAGCTCTCATGCAACGTGAAGGTTCTCCCTGGAGAGGATTGGCGGCGGTCACGCTGAAAGAGCTGGCCGATCACTTGTCCAGCGCCCGCATGCGCGTGCTGGAATGGCTGGTGGTGCTGACCGCCGCGGCGGCGCTGTACGGCGCCCTGCAGGGCATACGCCAGACCACGTCGTCGGATCCGTTCGTGTTCCTGCGCCTGTTCACCAGTTCGCAGGCGCCGCTGCCCTCGTTCGCATCCATCCTGGGCTTCCTGATCCCGCTGATCGCGATCGGGCTGGGGTTCGACGCCATCAACGGCGAATACAGCCGCCGCACCATGAGCCGCGTTCTGTCGCAGCCCATCTACCGCGACGCCCTGCTGCTGGGCAAATTCATCGCCGGCCTGGCCACCCTGGCCATCAGCCTGGTCTGCCTGTGGCTGCTGCTGATCGGCCTGGGCCTGCTGCTTCTGGGCGTGCCGCCCAGCGGCGAGGAAGTCGCCCGTTCCCTGGTGTTCCTGGTCATCGCGCTGGCGTACGCCGGCGTGTGGCTGGCCGTGGCCATGCTGTTTTCGACGATCTTCAAGTCGGCGGCGACATCGGCCCTGGTGTCCCTGGGGCTGTGGCTGTTCCTGGCTTTGCTGTGGCCCATGCTGGCGCCCGCGCTGGCCAACGTCATCGCGCCGCCCGACCTGATGTCCGTTCTGTCGGGACAACCCAGCCTGCACACCCTGCACTGGCAGCAGATCCTGGAACGCATTTCGCCCACGCAACTGTTCGGCGAAGCCGTGGTGGTGATTCTCAGCCCCATGACCCGCACCCTGGGCCCGGTGTTCCTGCATCAGCTGGAGGGCCTGGTCATGGGCGCGCCGCTGCCCCTGATGGAAAGCCTGTCCATCGTGTGGCCGCAGGTGGTGGGCCTGATCGCGGGCTGCATCTTGCTGTTCGCCATCGCCTACGTCGTGTTCCAGCGCCAGGAGGTGCGCGCCTGAAGCCCGGGGGCCTTTTGCCCGGCGGCCTACAGCATGGTGTCGGCCTTGACGTGCTCGCCCAGATAATCCAGGAAGGCCCGCACGGCCGGCACCATTCCGCGGCGCGACACGTATACCGCATGCACCACGCCCGGCTTGGGCGCCCAGTCGGGCAGCACGGCCACCAGCCGGCCGTCGGCCAGCTCGTCGTGGCACATGTAGTCGGGCAGCACGCAGGCCCCCACGCCCTGCGTCACGGCGAATTTCAGCGTCAGCAAGTCGTCGGCGACGTAGCGCGGCCTGTGCGCGAACAGGTATTCCGATCCGCCCGGCCCATACAGATGCCAGGACGCGCGGCCATCGGTGCTGGACATGGCCACCGTGTCCAGCCGGGCCAGATCGGCCGGCCCGGCGACCGGCCCCCGCAGCGCCAATAGCCGGGGGCTTGCCACCAGCAGGGTCCGCGACAGCCCCAGGTGCTTGACGATGAGGCTGCCGCTCTCGGCCAGGGACGCGCGCACGCGCAGCGCGACGTCCACGCCGTCCTCGACCAGGTCGACCACGCGGTTGCTGACCTCCATGGCGATCTGAACCTGGGGATAGCGCAGCAGGAAGCCGGGCAGCACCGCCCCCGCCACGCTTTGCGCCAATGTGATGGGACACGCGACGCGCACCATGCCGCGCGGTTCGCTCTGCACCTGGGCGACGACCTCGTCGGCCGCGCGCGCCTCGTCGACCACCGCCACGCAATGCCGATAGTAAAGCTCGCCCACGCTGGTCAGCGACAGCTTGCGCGTCGTGCGCTGCAACAGGCGCACGCCCAGATCGGATTCAAGCTGGGCGATGCGGCGCGACAGGCGCGATTTCGGAATGTCCAGCGAACGCCCGGCGGCGGCGAAGCTGCCGCGCGTGACCACCTCGGCGAAATACCGCATGTCGTTCAGGTCTGTCATGAATCCCTCATTCGCATCAAATATAGAACAATCTATCGCGAACAAGGTTACTTATCAACATATATCGGCATAGTCATAATGTCGTCATGGAAAGCGTCACGGGCGTGGCGCTCTCGCCACCCTCCATACACGTCAACCGGAACAAGAAATGAAACTACTGCACATCGATTCCAGCATCACGGGCTCCAACTCGGTCTCGCGCGAACTGACCTCCAGCGTCGTGCGGGAATGGCTCAAGCAGCACCCCGACACGCAAGTGCAATACCTGGATCTGGGCCAGGACGCGCCCAGGCATCTGAATACGGAATCGCTGGGCTTTCGCCTGAACCTGGATCCGGCTTCGCTGAGCGATGCGCAGAAACGCGAAAACGCGGTTTCCGAAGCGCTGGTATCGCAGTTCCTGGACGCCGACGTCGTGGTCGTGGGCGCGCCCATGTACAACTTTTCCATTCCCAGCCAGTTGAAGGCGTGGGTCGATCGCATCGCCCAGGCCGGACGCACGTTCAAGTACACCGAGTCCGGTCCGGTCGGCCTGGCCGGCGGCAAGACCGTGATCATCGCCTCGAGCCGCGGCGGCTTCTATTCGACCAGCGAGGCGGGCCAGGCCATGGAGCACCAGGAAAGCTACCTGCGGACGATATTCGGCTTTTTCGGCATCACCGACGTGCGGTTCGCGCGCGCCGAAGGCGTCGCCCTGGGTGAGCAGGCCCGGGCCAAGGCGCTGGCCCTGGTCGACCAGGAAATCGTCGCGCTGGCCGCGGCCAACGATTCGCGGGAACTGGCCGCCTGACGGTCCCGGGCCGGGCGCCTCCGCCCGGCAAGCTGGTAAATGCCGTGTTCTTGTGCCAGAATTTATGCGCACGAGCACGGCTTTCCTCGTTGCATGGCGCCGTGCTTCCAGAATGAAAAGACAACCGGAGGGACACACACATGCATCCACTGCTGAAGTTCGACAAGATGGTCACGCCATCGATCATCCAGGTCATTTATTTCCTGGGGCTGATCCTGGTCGTCGTATCGGGAATCTGGCTGCTGGCCGAAGGGTCGATCGTGCGGGGCATCCTCACCATCATCTTCGGCGCCATCATGGTGCGCGTCAATTGCGAACTGCTGATCCTGCTGTTTCGCATCTACGACCGTCTTGGCGAAATCAACGACAGCCTGAAGGGCCGCGAACCGCCGGCCTTCTAGACGGCGCCGGACGCAAGGCCGCGCGGCGGTCGCCGTCGTTGGCCGGGGTGGAGGACCCGCCCCGGTCAATCGAAGAAAGAGCGGGCCGGCGCCTAGGCCGAGAATTGCGCCGGACGCCATTTCAGCAGGCGGCCTTCGATATACGTGATCAGGTATTCGGCCATCAGGGCCACCACCGCCAGCACGATCATGGCGGCGAACACCCCGCTGGCGTTGAACGCGCCCTGCGCCGTGGCGATAAGCAGGCCTATGCCCACGCGCGCGCCCAGGAATTCACCCACCACCGCGCCGACCAGGGCGAACCCGAAGCTGACATGCAGGCTGGCCAGAATCCAGCTAAGCGCCGACGGGATCACCACCTGCGTCGTCACCTGCCGCGGCGAAGCGCCCAGTATCTGGGCGTTGGCGATCATGTAGCGGTCGGCCTCGCGCACACCCTGGAACGCGTTGCCGAACACCACGAAAAACACCATCACCACGGCCAGCGCCACCTTCGAGGCCATGCCCAGGCCCAGGGCGATCACGAAGATCGACCCCAGCACCACGCGCGGAATGGAATTGGCGATCTTGATATACACGCTGAAAATATCGGCCAGGAACTGATTGCGCCCCAGCAGGATGCCGCAGACGATGCCGGCCGTGCCGCCGATGAAAAAGCCGATCAGCGTCTCTTCCAGCGTGACCGCCACCTGCAGCCACAGCGGGCCCTGCGACGTGCCGTGCAGGCTCCATTCGTAGATCTGCATGGCGATGAGCGACGGCTTGGAATAGAAGAACGGATCGATCCAGCCCACCGTCGCGGCGAATTCCCAGCCGCCCAGCACGCCGAACAGGATCGCCAGACGCCAGAAGACAATCAACCTGGCGCGCCGCTTGACCAGGCGCAGCGCCTCGGCCTCGGCCTGCGCCAGGGTGTCCTTGACCGCGTGCGCGCGCGCGCTGGCCAGGCTTCTGTCCTGTGTTTCAGTAGACATGATGGTAGTTCCCTCAACCAATTTTCACCTCGGCTCGCAGATCGTCCCAGATTTCACGCGCGTAATGGATGAACGCCTCGTCATAGCGCACCTCGGACATCACGCGCGGCCTGGGCAGATCGATCTCGTAGATGTGCTTGACCGTGGCCGGCCGGGCGGTCAGCACGATTACCTTGTCGGCCAGCGCAATCGCCTCTTCCAGGTCATGCGTGACGAAGACGACCGAACCGCCGCTGGCCGCCCACAGTTGCAGCAGTTCGTCCTGCATGACGGTGCGGGTCTGCATGTCCAGCGCGCTGAACGGCTCGTCCATCAGCAGAATCTCGGGGCTGTTGATGAATGTCTGCGCCAGGGCCACGCGCTTGCGCATGCCGCCCGAAAGCTGGTGGGGATAATGCAGCGGGAATTTTTCCAGGCCGACGCGCCGCAGCCAGTCCTGCGCCAGCGACTTGGCCTGCTTGGGGTCCTGGCCGCGGAACATGGGGCCCGAGGCCACGTTGCTGATCACGTCGCGCCACGGAAAAATGGCATCGTTCTGGAAGACGAACCCGATGCGCGGGTCTATCCCGTTGACCGGCTGGCCCATCACCCGCACCGTGCCGGTGGTGGGCTTGAGCAGGCCGGTGATCAGGCTAAGCGTCGTGGACTTGCCGCAACCGGTGGGTCCGACGATGGCGCAGAATTCGCCGCGCTGCACGCTCATGCTGAAATCCTGCAAGGCGATCGTCGCCTTGCCATCGGCCGAAATGAAGCGGCAGGTGACGTTTTCTATCTCAATCGCGGGTGCTGATGTCTGATCTTGCATAGCTTGTAGTCGAAATATGACGGCCCGAAGGCCCGGGATGCGACGGCCCGGCACGCCCCCGGATGCGGCGCGCCGGCCGCAAGGGCGCGGCAACGCGCCATGCGGCCGGGCCCGCGGGGCCGTCGGGCCAGAGCCGTACCCTACTTGGCGTGCGCCACGAACTGCGTGGTGTACGTCTTGGACAGGTCGATATGGGCGGCCTTGACCTGCGGCTTGAACGTGGAGAGCACCTTCAGGACGGTCGGAGGACCTTCCTTGGGCATGCGGCCATCCTCGGTGAACATGGGAATCGAGCCCTTGAGCGCCTGTATGTACAACTGCTTGTTGCCGGCGTAGTAGTCCTTGGGCATCTTGGCGGCGATTTCCGCGGCCGAGTGGGTGTGGATGAAATGCAGCGTCTTGACGAAGGCGTTGGCCAGTTTCTGCACGTCCTTCTTGTGGCTGTTGACCCAGGCATTGGGCATGTACAGGCTGGCGGCGGGATACAGGCCGCCCAGCGCCTTCTTGGTGGCGGCCACGGTGCGCATGTCGACCAGGATCTTGGCCTTGCCGCTGGTCACCAGCTGCGTCACCGTGGGGTCGGTGGTCATGCCGGCGTCGATGCGGTTCTGCTGGATCGACGCAATGAACGTATTGCCCGCGCCCACCGGCAGGATGGTGAAGTCCCCATGCTTGAGGCCGCCCTGGAACGCCATGTACTGCGTCAGGAAGTCGGTGGACGAGCCGAGGCCCGTGACGCCCAGCGTCTTGCCCTTGAAATCGGCGGGGCTCTTGATTTTCCCGGCCTGGCTGGCCGCGATCAATTCGACTTCGCCCGGCACGCGCGAGAACTGCACGATGGACTCGACTTCCTTGCCCTTGGCCTGCAGGTCGATGGAATGGTCATAGAAACCGACCACGCCCTGCACCGCGCCGGCCAGCATTTCGTTTTCGGCATTGACGCCGGCGGGCTCCGAGAGCAGCACCACGTTCAGGCCTTCGTCCTTGAAATACCCCAGGCTTTCGGTCAATTTGGCGGGCAGGTAGATGATCTTGTTGATCCCGCCCACCATAATGGTTATCTTTTCACTGGCATGGGCCCCGGTCGCGGCGGCGGTCGCCAGCGCCGAGGCGATGGCGGTGTACTTTAGAAAGCGAGCAATGCTGGACATGAAAGTCTCCTGACTGATTGACGATTTATTCTGCATGCGACACCTGTGGTGCGCAGTGCCATCAATGCTAGACTTTCCCAACTTTCATTCAGCTTTCGCCGCAAACCAGGAAACATAGGGGGAAACCCGTGTTCTGCATTCACCCATGAGACTGCTGCTCGTCGAAGACAACCAGGAATTATCGCTCTGGCTGTCCAAACTCCTGCAAAAGGAAGGCTTCCAGACCGACTGCGTGCACGACGCGGAAACGGCCAACGTGCTGCTTTCGGGCGAACGCTACGACGCGGTGCTGCTCGACCTGAAACTGCCCCAGGCCAGCGGGCAAAGCGTGCTGCGCCGCCTGCGCCGCCGCGACGACCCCACCCCCGTGCTGGTCCTGACCGCCAGCGATTCGCTGGACATGAAAGTGGACTGCCTGGAAATGGGCGCCGACGACTACCTGGTCAAGCCGTTCGAAATGCGTGAACTGACCGCCCGGATCAAGGCCCTGATCCGGCGCCACAGCGGCACCGCGTCGCCCCTGGCGGCCTGCGCCGACCTGGTCTACAACACCAACACGCGCCAGTTCAGCATAGACGGCGCCCCGCTGTCGCTGCCCTTGCGCGAACACAGCCTGCTGGAAGCCCTGTTGATGAACCAGGGCAAGACCATGAGCAAGTCCAGCCTGATGCAAAGCGTGTTCGGCCTGGACGGCGAGGCCAGCGAAGACGCCATTGAAATCTACGTGCACCGCGTGCGGCGCAAGCTGGAAGAGTCGGGCGCGTCCATCGTCACATTGCGCGGCCTGGGCTATCTGCTGACCCCCAGGCACACGCCATGAACAGCCTGCGGGTGCGGCTGGCGCTGTGGGTGCTGCTGCCGCTGGCGGTGGCGCTGTCGCTAAGCCTGTGGTTTTCGTACCAGGACAGCCTGCGCAACGCCCGGCGCCAGCAAGACCATGTCCTGTGGGCGTCGGCCCACATCATCGCCGGCCAGATCGGATGGATCAACGGCAGGCTGTACGCCTCCGTGCCGCCCGTGGCCCTGGAAGTGTTCTCGTCCGACAGCCACGACGCCGTCTATTTTTCCGTCGTCACCGATTCAGGGCAACTGCTGGCCGGGTGGCCGGACCTGTCCGGGCGCGGCGATCCGGCCGGCGACGGCTCGGGCTACAGGGACATCGTTTTCCACGACCAGAAACTGCGCGCCTACATCATGAGCCGCGACTTCTTCAATTCGGGCAAATCGGTGCAGGCGCGCATCACCATCGCCAAGACCCAGCGCGAATTCCTGCACGACGCGCATACCCTGTGGTGGCCCAACCTGATACGCCAAAGCGGCCTGCTGGTGCTGGTGCTGGTATTGATGCTGCTGGGGCTGCGGCACGAACTGAAGCCGCTGGCCAAGCTCAAGGACGAAGTGCTGAACCGCGAGCGCGCCGACCTGCACCCCATACGCCTGCAGGACCTGCCCATGGAGCTGCGGCCGGTGGTCGACACCATCAACCAGTACGGCCAGCGCATCCAAAGGCATATAGACGCTCGCAAGCGCTTCATCGAAGACGCGGCGCACCAGTTGCGCACGCCCATGACCCTGCTGAGCACCCAGCTGCATTACGCGGCCAGCCTGGCCGGCACGCCGGAACTGAAGAAGATTCTTTCGGCCCTTAGCGAAAGCCGCCAGCAGATCACCGCGCTGGTCAACCAGTTGCTAAGCCTGTCGCAGGCGGAAAACTACCGTCCCGAACAGGCCGCGGCGCAGCCGCTGGATGTCAGCGACGTGGCGCGGGACGTCCTGGTGGAACTGGCGCCTCTGGCGGCCAGCCGCCGCATAGACCTGGGCATCAGCGATACCTTCGAACCCGCCAGGCTGCGCGCGCCTGCCACGCTTCTGCGCGCGCTGGTGTTCAATCTGGTCGACAACGCCATACGCTACACGCCGCCGGGCGGGCGCGTCACGCTGTCGGTCGCCGCGCCCGCCGGCGCGGCGATCCGCCTGGACGTCGTCGACACCGGCCCGGGCATCGCGCCCGAGCTGCGCACCCGCGTCTTCGAGCGCTTCAATCGCGGCAACGCCACCAACCAGGAAGGCACCGGCCTGGGCCTGGCCATCGTGGCCGAAGCCGCCAAGGCGTGCCGCGCCCGCGTCGCGCTGGAATCGGGACCCGCTGGCGCGGGCCTGCGCGTCATTGTGGAATTCCACCTACAGCCAGTGCCCCAGCTTGGCCGCCTTGGTGCTTAGATACGCTTCGTTGAAGGGGTTGCGGTTCACCACCAGCGGAATGCGCTCGACCACGTCTATGCCGGCCTGGCGCAATTGATCGATCTTGCGCGGATTGTTGGTCATCAGGCGCAGTTGCGCCACGCCCAGGTGCTCCAGCATGGGCCTGCACAGATCGTAGCGGCGCAAATCGGCGGGAAACCCCAGGCGTTCGTTGGCCTCGACCGTGTCCACGCCCTGCTCCTGCAGGCGATAGGCGCGCATCTTGTTGAGCAGGCCTATGCCCCGCCCTTCCTGGCGCAGATACAGCAGCACCCCTCGTCCGGCGGCGGCGATGTGCTGCAGCCCGGCCTGAAGCTGCGCGCCGCAATCGCAGCGCTGGCTGAACAGGACGTCGCCCGTCAGGCATTCGGAATGCACGCGCGCCAGCACCGGCTGGCCGTCGTCGACCGGGCCCAGCGTCAGCGCCAGGTGTTCCTTGCCGGTTTCGGGCTCGACGAAGGCATGCAGTTCGAACGTCGCCCAGGGGGTGGGCAATTTGCACGACGTGATGTAATTCACTTGTTTTCTCTGGATGTTTTCCGGCCCCGGACGGGGCCGCGTTGAATCAGCCCGGCAGGTCGAACCACAGCGTTTCCGCGTCGCGGGCCTGTTCCAGGACGATGCCGGGCTCGCCGGCCACCTTCAGGCCGTCGCCCGCGGATAATACCAGCCCGTTGGCCGCGACCTGGCCGCGCGCCACGTGCAGATAGCCCAGGCGCCCTGCTTGCAGCGGACGCTCAAGTTGGTCCTCGGGCCCAAGGATGGACGCGTACACGAACGCGTCCTGGTGCACCAGGACCGAGCCGTCGCGCCCATCGGGCGAAGCGATCAGCCGCCAGGCGCCGGCCTTGGTTTCGGGCTCGAACCGCTTTTCTTCGTAGCCGGGCTTTATGCCGGCCGCATCGGGCTGGATCCATATCTGCAGGAAGTGCACGCCGTCGGTCTTGGAATGATTGAATTCGCTGTGCTGCACGCCGCTGCCCGCGCTCATGCGCTGTACGTCGCCATAGCCGATGACCGAGCCGTTGCCCATGCTGTCCTGGTGTTCCAGCCGGCCTTCAAGGACGTACGAGATGATTTCCATGTCGCGGTGGCTGTGCCGCCCGAAGCCCTGGCCCGCGGCCACCCGGTCTTCGTTGATGACCAGCAGGGGGCCGAACCCCACATGCCTGGGGTCGTAGTAATCGCCAAAAGAGAAGGTGTGGCGGGAATACAGCCAGCCAAGATCGGCCACGCCGCGATCCTGGCCCAGGCGAGTTTCCAACATGATTTGTCCCATCGAACACGACTCGATGCGTCAAGAATAACAGGTTTGAACGGTGCGACTAGCTACCGCGGGCGCAACAGTGAAAACCGTCAATCGCGCCTATGCGGGCCCGGTCGGATCCGGTTCGCCCGCGGACGTGCGCGCCGGGAAGGATCAGGCCAGCAGCACTTCGGAGACCGCGCCGGCCAGCTCGCGGTAGCCCGGCCGCTCGACGGCGTTGGCGTTGGTGACCAGCAGATCGATGCGGCTGGCGGCGCAATAGCTTTCGCGGCTGCGTATGCCGATTTTGCCGTAATCGGCCAGGACGACCACCTGCCTGGCGTTTTCGGCCATGGCCCGGGCTATCAGGGCTTCGTTGTGGTCGAAGCTGGTGGCGCCGTAGGCGGCGTCGACGGCCACGGGAGAAAGCAGCGCCATGTCCACGTGGAAGCGCCCGATCTCGGCGATGGTCGAGGCCCCGGTGGTGGCGGCAAGCCGCTGGCTTAGCTCGCCGCCCAGGAAAAACACGCGGTTCTCGCGCATGTTGTTCTCGGGGCTGGACGTGAAGCTGGCCACCGCGTCGAACGAATTGGTGATGATCGTCAGATGCGACAGATGGGCCAGTTCGCGCGCCAGCAGGGTCGTGGTGCTGCCGGCGTCCATGAACACGGTCAGTTCACGGTTCAGGCGCTGCGCCAGCGCGCGGGCGATGCTTTGCTTGTGCTTGACCCGAATGCCTATGCGCTTGTCTATGGAGGGTTCGTCGAAGATGCGCACCGCGCCGCCGTGCACCCGCTTCAAAACCCCCTGGGCCTCGAGTTCAAGAAAATCGCGGCGCACGGTTTCGCGCGATACGCCAAGCTCGTCGACGACCTGGTCGGTGGTGACCCGATCCAGGCGTTCCAGCAGCGCCTGGATGCGCTGGTGCCGCGCTTCCAGCCACATCAGGCGGCCTCCCCGCCCGCCTGCGGCGTCAAGCGCATGACCAGAAGCTTCATGGCGATCAGGGCGGCGGCCACCACCACGATGATAATGGTCGAGAACGCCGCCGCCTGCGATACGAACCCGGCCTGGTTCAGGTGCATGACCGACACCGACGCCATGTCCAGGTCGGGGGTGACCAGGAATATCACCGCCGAGAGCGTCACCATGGAACGCATGAACAGGAAGAAGAACACGGCCAGCACCGTGGGCGCGATGAACGGCAGCACCGCGTCGGTGAGTACGCGCCGCGTGCCGCCGCCCAGGCAGCTGATGACCTCTTCCAGCGCCTGCGGCACCGCGCGCATGCCGGTCATCATGGTCAGGAAACCCTGGGTGTGATAGTGATAGAAATTACACAAGGCGATAAGAATGGCGGTGCCATAGAACAGATACAGCGGCGTGCTTGGATCGTTGAACGCGAATATATACGACAGCCCCATGACCAGCCCGGGCACGCCCACCGGCAGCACCGCCAGCAGGTAAATGGCCTTGGCGGGCGCGCCGGAGATATGCTTGGTGCCGAAAGCCAGGCAAAACAGCAGAACCGAACCCACCACGGCGGCCACGATGGACACGTACAGCGTGGTCCAGATCGGCTTGTAGCCGCTGCTGATGTTCACGTTGAAATTCGACAGGGTCAGGCTCATATTGTAGGGCCACAGCTTGACGAAGCTGGCGAACACCACCACCACGACGATGGCGCCCACGCAAAAGATCACCAGCCAGGAAATCAGCCCGAAAACCCGGTCGCGGGCCGGCGCAGGCGCCGGCTGCACCGGAATGCGGCTTTCCGATGCGCTGCCGAACTGCTTCTGCGAGGAAACGCGTTCTATGTAGACCGACAACAGCGCGGGCGCCAGCAAGACAATGCCCACCACCGAGCCCATGCCGAAATTCTGCTGGCCCGAGACCTGGTTGAAAATTTCGGTGGCCAGCACCCGGTAATTGCCGGCGATGACGGCGGCATTGCCGAAATCGGTGATGGTGATGGTAAAGACCACGAACCCGGCGCTAAGCAGGCCGAACTTGCAATTGGGCAGCGTGATGTCGAAGAACTTGCGCCAGCCGCCCGCGCCCATGACCGATGCGGCGTCGTAATAGCGCGCGTCGGAATTGCGCAGCGCCGCCTGGATGATCATCACGGCCTGGGGCAGCGCATAGAACACGTCCGAGAGCAGCAGGCCCGAGTAGCCGTATATGTTCAGGTCCCAGCCGGTCCATTGGTGCACCAGCCCGTTGCGCCCCAGGATGAACAGCAGGCCCAGGCCCTGGACCAGGGAAGGCGCCAGCAAAGGCAGCAGCAGCGTGCCGCGCAAGGCCTTCTTGCCCCGCATGCATGTGCGATCCAGGCCGTAGGCGATGGCGAACCCCAGCACCACGCACACCGCCGTGGTGCTCAGGCTGACCACCAGGCTGTTCCAGCCCGCGTTGATCAGGCCCGGCGTGGACGAAATGGCGGCATAGTTGCCCAGCCCCACCGAACCGTCCTTCAGGACGAAGCTTTGCCAGAAGATCGTGGCCAGCGGATAGGCGAAGAACAGCACCAGCGCCAGCGTGGGGAAAAACAGGCACGCGGCGACCAGCCACTGCTCGGCGCTGCGCGGCACGAATCGCCCCGGGCCCCTGTTCGTCGTCGTCATTGCCGCCGTAGCGCTCATAGAATGTCTTCCCTGATATGAATGGCGTCGGAGCTCAAGTGTGAACCCAGTTGCACCGGTCGGGATCGATCCGCAGGCTTAGGGCCGCGCCGCTTTCAAGCCGGACCTGGGCATGGCATTCCACAATGAAACGCTGCCCGTCCCAATCGACGCGAAAGCGGCTGAGATTGCCCAGGAACGTGACCGAATTAAGGTGCCCCGGCGCGCCCGCGGCGGCCTGCAGCGTAATGTTTTCGGGGCGTACGCACAGTTCGAAGTCGCCGTCCGGCCCATCGGGGCGCCCGGCCAGCAGCCCGGGCGCGTTCCTCCGGACCCAGGCAGTCCCGAGCAGGTTGCTGACACCGACGAAATCGGCCACGAAGCGCGTGGCCGGGCGCAGGTACAAGTCCTGAGGCGTTCCCACCTGCTCGATGCGGCCCTCGTTCATGCACACGATCTTGTCGGCCAGCATCAGGGCCTCTTCCTGATCGTGCGTGACCATGATGGTGGGAATTTTCAGGCGCCGCTGCACATCGTGGATTTCGACCCGCATCTCGTTGCGCACGCGCGCGTCCAGCGCCGACAGGGGTTCGTCAAGCAGAATAAGCCTGGGGTCCACGGCCAGGGCGCGCGCCAGGGCCACGCGCTGCTGCTGCCCGCCCGACAGCTGCCACGGAAACCGCGAGGCCAGGTGCGGCATCTTGACCAGTTCCAGCAGTTCGGCCACGCGCTTGTCGACCGTGCCCTTGGCGTCGCCGCGGATGCGCAGCCCGTAGCCCACGTTCTGGGCGACCGTCATGTTGGGAAACAGCGAATACGACTGGAACACGATGCCGAAGCCGCGCTCGCGCGCCGGCACCGCGCTCAGGTCGCGCCCGTTGAACACCAACTGGCCGCCACCCATGTCGAGCAGGCCGGCGATGATGCGCAACAGCGTGGTCTTGCCGCAGCCGCTGGGCCCCAGCAGGCAGACGAACTCGTGTTCCCCGACCAACAGGTTGATATCGTCCAAGGCGACGAAACTATCGAACTGCTTGGATACGTTTTTTATTTCTAAGGTCATAAGATTCCCGACACCCGCCACACCGTGAAAGCCCGGCCGCCGGGACGACGCGTCCCGGCGGCCCGATACCGCCGCATGCCGCCTATTTGGCGGTGACTTTCTGCCATTTCTGGATGATGCCGTCGCGGGCCTTGGCCGACGCGGCGAAGTCCATGTGGTAGAGCACCTTGGACACATCGGCGGGCAGGCCGGCCTTCATGGACATCTTCGACGGCGTCACGCCCGGAATCGTGATGATTTCCTTGTACTTCTTGTACAGCTCGGCCGCATGCGGCGACAGCGTCCAGTCAAGGAAGCGCTTGGCGTCTTTCGGGTCCTTGGACGTCTTCATCAGGCCGGATGCCTCGAGTTCGTACCCTACCCAGTCCGACGGAATGACCATCTTGATGGGGTACCCGGCCTCGATGGACTGCATGGCGGGAAACGCGAACGAGGCGCCCACGGCATATTCGCCCGTGCGCGCCATCTTGCAGGGCTTGGACCCCGAGCTGGTGTACTGCGCCACGTTCTTGTTCAGGTCCTCGATCAGTTGCCAGCCCGCCTTGTCGCCCAGGCCCTGGAGCATGGCGGCGATCTGCAGGTAGCCCGTGCCGGAGGCGGCCGGATTGGGCATGACGACCTCGCCCTTGTAGACCGGATTGGTCAAATCCTTCCACGACGTGGGCATGGGCAGGTTCTTGGATTTCAGGCGATCGGTATTGACGCACAGCGCCGCCATGTAGCCGGTGGCGGCGAACCATTTCTTGTCGGCCCCCTTGTAGATGGCCGGCAGCTTGGCGGCCGCCTTGGGCAGATAGGGCTGCAGCATGGCCTGGATGCGCGGATCGAGCATATTGGTGACCGCGAACCCCCACACCACGTCGGTCTGCGGGTTCTTGGCCTCGGCCAGCAGGCGCGCGCCCATGTCCCCCGTGGACAGCCGCAGGACATGGAAGGTGATGTCGGGCATGTCTTTCTTGGCCACCGCCATGTAATCGGCGACCTCGTCATCTTCCAGCGCCGTGTATATCGTGATCGCACCGGCCTGCGCGGTTCTGACCGCCAGCGTGCCCAGTACGGCCAGTGTGGCCGCAAGGGCCAGTTTTCGTGAAGTATGCATGTTGTCTCCTGGTTTTCAATGAAATTCGACGACTTCATCTTTTGTACTGGATCAAAACCCGCATACCGGGCGGACGCCGCGCCGCACTGTGGCGGCACAGGTCCAGACGGCAATTCCTGACCCATATTGTTATTTTGTGGAAATTTGCATATTTTTGCAAGTGTGATTAGACTAAATCCACGCCAGCGCAGCGGCGAATACCCAGACACACGCGCAACCTGTTGTTATTCATGGTGATTTCAAGGAAACTTAAAGTGGGCTCATTACAGGAAGATGCCGCCGCGATCAAGGAAATGCTGGGTTTCGCCGAGGAAACTGCCACAAAAGTGCGAAAGATCGCCCTGGACTGGTTCAGGCATCCGCTGAACATAGACACCAAGGCCGACGAAAGTCCCGTCACGATCGCGGACCGATCGGTGGAACAGGCCGTACGCCAGGCCATCAAGACACGTTTTCCGGAACACGGCATCCTGGGCGAGGAATACGGCACCAGCCATGCCGACGCCGAATTCGTCTGGTCCATAGACCCCATAGACGGCACGCGCAGCTTCATTTCGGGCTCGCCGCTGTGGGGGCTGCTGCTGGCCCTTCTGCACCGCGGCAAGCCCGTGCTGGGCATTATCGACATTCCCTGCACGTCCGAGCGCTGGGTGGGCGCGCACGAGCGGGCCTGCACGTTTTCGGGCGAGCCCTGCCACACCAGCCGCACCGAATCGCTGGACAAGGCCATTCTGTACACGACCACGCCCGACATTTTCCAGGGCGCCGAGACCGAGGCCTTCGAGCGGCTGAGCCGGGCCGCGTACTTGCGCCGCTTCGGCGGCGACTGCTATAACTACGGCCTGCTGGCATCGGGGCATATCGACCTGGTCATGGAAGCCGGGCTGCAGCCTTACGACTACCTGGCCATGGCGCCGGTCATCGAGCAGGCGGGCGGCGTCATCACCGACTGGTCGGGGCGCGCCCTGACCATGCATTCGGGCGGCCAGGTCCTGGCCTCGGCCAACCCCCATCTGCATGCGCGGGCGCTGGCGCTGATCAATGCCGGCGGATAGTCCGGCCGCCACGATTACTCCCCTATCATTCCAGTCACGGACACCAAAGAAACCAAGGACACCACCATGCAAGAGCGATCATTGCGAACGGCCGACGATGCGGCGCGTCTGATCCAGGAAAGCGGACTGTCGCACATCAAGATCGGGCTATCGGACATCGACGGCGTCATGCGCGGAAAATACCTGCGCAAGGACAAATTCGCCGCCGCGCTGGGCTCGGGCCTGGCGTTTTGCGACGTGGTCATGGGATGGGATTCCAACGACGCCATGTACGACAACGTCCAGTTCACGGGATGGCACACGGCGTATCCGGATGCGGCGGTGCGCATAGACCCGGCCACCTGCCGGCGCCTGCCACTGGAAAAAGACGCCAACGGCAGGGACATGCTGTTCTTCCTGGCCGAATTCGACGGCCGGGCCGCGGAAGTCTGTCCGCGCCGCCTGCTGCACCGGGTCATCGCCAAGGCGCAGGACATGGGGTTCGACGCCTTCGCGGCGCTGGAATACGAATTCTTCATGTTCAACGAAACGCCCAAGTCCGTGCGCGAAAAAAACTACCGCGGGCTCGAGACCTGGACGCCGGGAAATTTCGGCTATTCGGTGCTGCGCAGCACCGTGAACTCGGATTTCTACGCGGAACTGATCGACCTGACCGAACAGATGGACATGCCTATCGAGGGCCTGCACACCGAGACCGGCCCGGGCGTGCTGGAAGCCGCCCTGGCCTACGACGAAATCGGCCGGGCGGCCGACAAGGGTTTCCTGTTCAAGACATTCACCAAGGCGCTGGCCGAGCGGCATTCGCTGATGGCCACGTTCATGGCCAAATGGTCGCACGACCTGCCCGGCCAAAGCGGTCATATCCACCTGTCGCTGCGCCGGCGCAAGACCGGGGAAAACGCGTTCTTCGACAAGGGCCGGCCCCACAACATGAGCGCCGCCCAAAGGCAGTTCGTCGCCGGCCTGCAACGCTACCTGCCCGAATTCATGTCCCTGTACGCGCAGACCGTCAACAGCTACACGCGCCTGGTGCCGGGCTACTGGGCTCCGCTGGACGCGACCTGGGCGATCGAGAACCGCACCACCGCCCTGCGGGTGATTCCGGGCTCGGAAAAATCGCAGCGTGTGGAAGTGCGCATAGGCTCGGCCGACGCCAACCCCTACCTGGCGCTGGCCGCCGCCCTGGCCAGCGGCCTGGCCGGCATCGAACAACAGCTGGAACCCGATCCCATGGTGACCGGCAACGCCTACACCCAGACCTTTCCCGAGCACCAGAAACTGCCCGCCACGCTGTGGGACGCGGCGCAACGGCTGCGGCAGTCCGACACGGCGCGCGCCATGTTCGGCGCGCCCTTCGTCGATCACTACGCCGCGACCCGCGAATGGGAAGAACGCGAATTCCGGCGCCACGTGACCGACTGGGAACTGAGACGCTATTTCGAAATCATCTGAGCCGCAGCAACCACCGACAACCCCACCCTTCTTCATCGACCTCATCATGCCATCCGAATTCATCACCATCAGCCCCATAGACGGGCGCGAACTGGTGCGCCGCGCCTATACGGGCGATGCCGACATCGCCACCATCCTGGCCCAGTCCCGCGCAGCGCGGCGCGACTGGCGCGCGCGGCCGCTGGCCGAGCGCTGCGCGGCGGTTTCCGCCGCCGTCGACCGCTTCGTCGCCGGCAAGGCCGACATCGCCCAGGCAATCACGCGGCAAATGGGCCGCCCCCTGCGCTACACCCCCGGCGAAGTCGCCGGCTTCGAGGAACGCGCGCGCTACATGATGGACGCCGCCGCCGACGCGCTGGCCCCCCTGGCCCTGCCGTCCAAGGATTCGCTGACGCGATACATCGAGCGCGAACCGGTGGGCACGGTGCTGACCATCGCGCCCTGGAACTACCCCCTGCTGACCGCCGTCAACAGCATCGTCCCGGCCCTGATCGCGGGCAATACCGTCATTCTCAAGCATTCCGAGCAGACGCCGCTGTGCGCCGAAATGCTGCACCAGGCCTTTGCCGAATCGGGCCTGCCGCCCGGCGTGTTCCAGTTCGTGCACGCCACGCACGACACCGTGGCCCGCATCATGCGCGCGCCCGAAATCAACTATGTGTCATTCACCGGCTCGGTGTTCGGCGGAGCCGCGGTGGAACAGGCCTGCACCGGACGCTTCATCGGCACGGGCCTGGAACTGGGCGGCAACGACCCGGCCTACGTGCGCGCCGACGCCGACCTGGCGCAAGCCGTGGATTCCCTGGTCGACGGGGCCTACTTCAATTCCGGACAATCGTGCTGCGGCATCCAGCGCATCTACGTCGCCCGGGACGCCTATGGCGAATTCGTCGAGCGCGCCGCGGCGCTGGCCGGGCAGTACGTGCTGGCCGACCCGCTGGACCCCGACACCACGCTGGGCCCCGTGGTCCGCGTCAAGGCCGCGCGCGAAATCCGCGGCATCGTCGACGACGCCGTGCGCCAGGGCGCGCGCAACCTGATCGACCCGGCGCGCTTCGACGCGGCGCGCGAAGACAACGCCTACGTCGCGCCCGCCCTGCTGACCGGCGTCGATCACACCATGGCCGTCATGAACGAAGAATGTTTCGGGCCGGTGGTGGGCATCATGCCGGTAGACGACGACGAACAGGCCGTACGCCTGATGAACGACAGCCACTACGGCCTGACGGCCGCCGTCTTCACGCGCGACATGGATGCCGCGCGGCACATCGGCCGCCAGGTCGAGACCGGCACCTTCTTCATGAACCGCTGCGATTACCTGGATCCGGCGCTGGCCTGGACCGGAGTCAAGAACTCGGGGCACGGCATTTCACTTTCGGCGCTTGGCTACCATTCGCTGACCCAGGCAAAATCGTTTCACCTGCGCACACTGTAGGCATCCATCATGACGCAACTGACTGTCAACTGGAATTACCCCACGGCCGTCAAGGCCGGCCCCGGCCGCATCCGCGAACTGCCCCAACACTGCCAGGCCCTGGGCATGCAAAACCCCCTGCTGGTCACCGACCCGGGGCTGGCGTCGCTGCCCATGGTGCGCGACGCCGTGTCTGGCTGCGTCGCGGCGGGCCTGGGCTGCGCCGTGTTCTCGAACATAAAAGGCAATCCCACCGGCGCCAATGTGAGGGACGGCGTCGGCGCCTACCAGGCCGGCGGCCACGACGGCGTCATCGCCTTCGGCGGCGGCTCGGGCCTGGACGCCGCCAAGGCCATCGCGCTGGTCGCGGGCCAGACGCGCCCGCTCTGGGATTTCGAGGACATAGGCGATAACTACCTGCGCGCCGACGTCGCCGCCATAGCGCCCATTCTTGCCGTGCCGACCACCGCCGGCACCGGCTCGGAAGTGGGCCGCGCCTCGGTCATCACCGACGACGCCAGCCACGTGAAACGCATCATCTTCCACCCCAGCATGCTGCCGGGCCTGGTCATCCTGGACGCCGAGCTTACGCTGGGGCTGCCGGCGCGGCTGACGGCGGCGACCGGCATGGACGCCCTGTCGCACAATCTGGAAGCCCTGTGTTCGCCGGTGCATCACCCCATGGCCGCCGGCATCGCTGCCGAGGGCATCCGCCTGGTGCAGCGCTACCTGCCCGACGCGGTGCGCGACGGCGGCGACCTGCAGGCCCGCCACCACATGCTGGTGGCGTCCAGCATGGGCGCGACCGCCTTCCAGAAAGGACTGGGCGCCATGCACGCCCTGGCCCATCCCCTGGGCGCCGTGTACGACGCCCACCACGGCACGCTCAACGCCATCCTGATGCCCTACGTCCTTGAGGCGAACCGGCACGCCATCGACGAAAAGATCGCGCGGGTCGCGCGCTACATGGACCTGCCCGACGCGTCGTTCCAGGGCTTCCTGGACTGGGTCCTGGACATGCGGGAAAAGATCGGCATCCCCCACACCTTGCGCGACATCGGCATCCCGGACGACCGCATCGACGACATCGCGGCCATGGCGGTGGTCGACGCCTCGGCGTCGACCAATCCCATCGCGTTCACGCCGACCCAGTACGCGGCGATCCTGGCGCGGGCGCTGGACGGCAAACTGTAAGGCCGGCGCCATGGCAAGAATCGGTATCGCCGGCTTCCTGCACGAAACCAACACCTTCGCGTCGGACATCACCATCTTCGAGCATTTCGCCCAGGCCGACGCCTGGCCGGGGCTGATCACCGGCGCGCAACTGCTGAGCGACACGCGGGACATGAACCTGGCCGTCAGCGGGTTCATCTCGGCCGTGGACCAGACCCGGCATACGCTGGTGCCGCTGCTGTGGTGCTCGGCCAACCCGTCGGGCCCGGTGGAACAGGCCGCGTTCGAGACCATCGCGGCGCAAATCGAGACACGGCTCGACCGGCACGGCCCCATCGACGCCCTGTTCCTGGATCTGCACGGCGCCATGGTGACCCAGCGGCACCAGGACGCCGAAGGCGTTTTGCTTGCGCGGCTGCGCGCCAGGCTGGGAACACGCCTGCCCATCGTCGCCGCCCTGGACTTCCACGCCAACCTGAGCGCGGCCATGGTGCGCCACGCCAGCGGACTGCTGGCCTACCGCACGTATCCGCACGTGGACATGGCCCAGACCGGCAGGCGCGCCGCGCATTTCCTGCAACGCCTGCTGGCGGGGCGCGCCCCCGCATGCGCTTTTCGCCAGGTGCCGTACCTGATACCCATGCCCTGGCAAACCACGCTGGCCGAGCCCATGGCATCGATCATGGCCTCGACGCAGTCCATGGACGAACCCGGCATCTGGGACGCGGTGATCACGCCGGGCTTTCCGCTGGCCGACGTCGCCGACAGCGGCCCCGGCATTCTGGTCTATGCCGATACCCAGGCCATGGCGGATGCCGCCGCCCAGACCCTGTACGACCAAATGCGACAGGCGCGGGCCCGGTTCAGCGGCACGCTGCATTCGATAGAACAGGCCATGGACCGCGTCCTGCGCCGGCAGCCCGGGGAAACACTGATCCTGGCCGACACCCAGGACAATCCAGGCGGCGGCGGCGCGGGCGATACGACCGACATATTGCACGCCCTGCACCGGCACCAGGCCCGGGACGTTTGCGCCGGCATCGTCTGCGATCCGGTTTTCGCCGACGCCGCCTGCGCCGCGGGTGCCGGAGGCACGATAGACACGGCCCTGGGCGGCGCCAGCGGCGTCGGCGCCCCGGCGCTGCCGGGGCGGTTCCAGGTCGTCGCCACGGGAAACGGGCAATTCACGGGAACGGGGCCGTTTTACCTGGGCTGCCGCATGGATCTGGGGCCTATGGCGCTGGTGCGCCTGGAAGGGCTGGACATCGTCGTATCCAGCCGCAAGCAGCAGGCGGCCGACCAGGCCATGTTCCGCCACGTCGGCGCCGACCCCGCCGCCTATCGCGTTCTGGTATTGAAAAGCTCGGTGCATTTCCGCGCCGACTTCGCCGGCCTGGCCGACGATATCCTGGTCGTGGGCGCGCCGGGCGTGAATACGGCCGACCTGCACGCTTTGCGCTACCGCCGCCTGCGCCCGGGAATGGCCATCCTGTAGCGTCCCGGCCGCCACAGCGTCGGCGCGCTACGCCTTCGGATCGGTAAACGCGCTAAGCAGGTCCAGGGCCATGGCCGCCTGGCCCGATTCGACCATCAGCATCTGCTCGTTCAGGCTATTGGAGACCGGCCCGGGGTACATCGAGCTGAAGGCCCCGCCGCGCATGAAATGCACGATGCCGTAGGCCTGCATCAACGCGGTCACCACGGCCGCCTCGGATTCCGTCCTGGGACAATACACCGGCACCATATCCACGCAAGCCCTCCCGTCCTATCGCACCGCCCGGCCGCCATCGACCATCGGGTGTCCAGGCATTCGGTGGATATTATGCGGCAGGAATGCAAAGCGCGCCGTCCGAACCCGCAAAGCGGCCCCGACGGACTGGCTACAGCAGCGTCTGGAAATCCGTCTCGCCCATGTCCTCGTTCCAGACGTCCTGGGCCAGGGTCGCGCGGATGCGGGCCACCGCCTGGGACCGTATCTGGGAAACCCGCCCTTCGGTGATCCCCATGACCAGGCCGATTTCCTTCTGGTTCAAGTCCTGTTCGAACAGCAGCGAGATCAGCAGCTGCTCGCGCTCGGGCAGGCTCTCGATCGCCGCCACCAGGGCCTGGCGCAGGCCCTTGGACATCAGCTTGTTCAGCGGGTTGGCCCACGAAGACTGCGCCTTGGCGACCAGATTGGCGTCATCGGGCAGGTCGGCGGCGTTGTTGCCGGCCCGCATCAAGTCTTCGTAGTGGATGATCTGGACGCCCTGCACGTCATCGAGCAGGGACTGATAATCGGCCAGGGGCAGGCCGAGCTGGCCGGCGATCTCGGCCTCGGTGGGCGGGCGCATCAGGCTTTGATGCAGCGCCCGCACCGCCTGCTCTATGGTCCGGGCCTTGCTGCGCACACTGCGGGGCAGCCAGTCCTGGGCCCGCAGCTCGTCAAGCATGGCGCCGCGGATGCGCGTCACGGCATAGGTCTCGAACTGCGCTTCGGCGGTTTCCTGGAAACGGCGCGAGGCATCCAGCAGGCCCATCATGCCCGCCTGCATCAGATCGTCCAGCTCGATGCTGGCCGGCAGCTTTGCCGCAAGCTGCAGGGCCAGCCTGCGCACCAGGGGTGCGTACTGGCCAACCAGTTGGTCTTCGGAAACGGGCGTGTGCATAAATACGGGACAAGACAAAGGCAAGCTATTGTCCCCCCTGCCGGCCCCATCACATTGGCGGAATAAGTCCGGCATTTAGGGGGCTGTTCCGGGGTTTGCGCGGCGCCATTCTAAAGATCGAAGAATAATTGCCGTTAAAGGGCCAACTACATATGGATTGTTGCAATACGCCCGTGCCCTGCCGGGCCGGAATTCGCAGGCAGGCCACGTAACAAATTGCAATAACACAACGAACCTGAGGAGCAGTCCATGGTCAACCCCATAGGAATGTCGGCAATCCCCGTCAGCTCGATCGCCATGGAGCCCGATCGCCCCGCCGCATTGCCCGAGCCGTCGCAGCAGGTGACATCGGCCAACGCCGGCACCGATTCGAACAATGCCACGGCCGGAAACGGGCTGCCCCAGGACCCCAGCCAGTCGGGCCAACTGGAAAAAGCCGTGGCGGCGGCCAACGACAGCATGCAGGCCTGGTCCACCGGAATGCGATTCGACATCGACCCGACCTCCAAGCGCGTGGTCATCTCCATCATAGACACCAAGACCGGCAAAGTCCTGCGCACCGTGCCCACCGACGCGGTCATACGCGCGGCCAAAATGATCGTCAAGCTGCAGGAGAAATCGATAGACACCAAAGCCTGACCCGTAGGCGCGCTTCATGCGCCCGCCATACGGTAAAAGTCCAAAATACCGATATTTATGACCGCTGTCGCCGGCTTCGCGAACAACCGGATTATCCGAAAATACCCCTAATGGGAGAACATTGATGGCCACTACCAGCTCCACCTCCACCGTGGGCACCGGCACCGCCGGCTCGATCAATTCGCTTGGCGTGGGCTCGGGCCTGCCGCTGAGCGACCTGCTGACCCAGCTGCGCACCAACGCGAACGTGGCGCTGACGGTCATCCAGACCCAGCAGACCGCGGCGCAGACCAAATTGTCGGCGTACGGCACGGTCCAGAACGCGCTGGAAGGCTTCCAGGCGGCAGCGGCGGCGCTTACGTCCAGCGACACCTACGGCGCGCTCAAGACCAACGTCAGCGGCGACGCCCTGACGGCAAGCACGACCGACGGCGCCGTGGCCGGCCAATACAGCATCACGGTGGATCAACTGGCCACTTCCCAGACCCTGGTCACAACCGGCCTGGCCGACCGCACGTCGTCCAACGGCACGGGCGGCAGCATCACCGTGACCCTGAGCGACGGCACCACCAAGACGCTGGACCTCAGCGGCAAAAGCACGTCGTTGAACGACGTGATCAGCGCCATCAACGGCGACCCGGACCTGGGCATCACCGCCACCATGATCAACGACGGCTCGTCCACGCCGTACCACCTTCTGCTGACCGCGTCCGACTCGGGCACGGACGCATCGGTGGCCAGCATCAGCAGCACCAACGAATCCCTGCAATCCATCCTGGGCTTCACCCAGGGCTCGCCCTCGGCCAACATCACCGAAACCGAGGCCACGAACGCGCTTCTTCACATCAACGGCATCGCCATCACCAGCCAGAGCAACCAGGTCGACGACGCCATCGAAGGCGTCACCCTGTCGCTCAGCCAGGTCGACAGCTCGCCGACCACCTTGTCGATCACGCACGACGATTCCGCCACCTCGCAGGCCGTGCAGAATTTCGTCAATGCCTACAACAGCCTGCAAACCACGATACAGTCGCTGACCGCCTACGACACCTCGACCAACACGGGCGGCGCCCTGACCGGCGATTCGGTGGCCCGCAACGTGCAGAACCAGATCCGCAACGTACTGAACACCACGATGCCCTCGGGCACCGTACAGTCGCTGTACCAATTGGGCATCACCACCGACCCGACCAACGGTACGCTGAGCCTGGATTCCGACAAGCTGGCCGCCGCCATCAACTCGAACCCCGGCGACGTGCAAAACCTGCTGGGCGGCGCCAGCGGCATAGGAACCCTGGCCAATAACCTGACCACCTCCATGCTTGGCACCGGTGGCCTGCTCAGCGCGGCCACCGACGGCATGAACCAGACCCTGACCGACCTGCAGAACCAGTACACCCAGACGTCGAACCAGATCGATGCACAGATGACCGTGTACCAGCAACAGTTCACCGCGCTCGATACCCTGGTGGCGCAAATGAATTCCACCAGCAGCTATCTGACCCAGCAGCTGTCCCAGCTCGGCAGCACATCTTCTTCATCGTCATCGTCATAAGGCCCGACAACGATGGCATACGCGCAACCCCACATGCGACGCGGCCCCAGGTCGGTCCAGGCCTATGCCGACATAGGCCTGGAAACCCAGGTTTCAAGCGCTTCGCCCCAGCAGTTGATCACGCTTTTATTCGATGGCGCCCAGGCGGCCATCTCGAAGGCTCGCCTGTATATCCAGAACAACGATATCAAGGGGCGCGGCCAGGCCATATCCAAAGCCATAGAGATCGTCGATGCGGGCCTCAAGGCCAGCGTGGACGTCGAGACCGGCGGCAAACTGGCCGTCAACCTGATCGCCACGTACGATCTGGCGATTCGCCAGTTGCTGCGGGCCAACCTGAACGCCGACCTTGACTGCCTGGCCACCGCCGAACGCCTGCTGGGCGACATAGGCGGGGCTTGGCGCAGCATTACCGAAACCGAAAGAAAGCAAGTCTGACCATGCCATGAAGCTTTCCGGCAGGCCCGGAATTCCGCGAGCACCGGCCTTCCTTGGTTCATTCGACGCGCCTCTTTCACCAACCCGCACCGCACCCAGACACAGGACCATGAGCACATCTCTTTCAATTCTGCACCAGTATCAGATCATCGCGGACATTTCCAGGAAAATGCTGGCCCAGGCCAGGGCCGACGAATGGGATCAGGTGGTGATGCTGGGCCAGGCATACCAGCAGGCCGTCGACGTCCTGCGCCACATGGACGATCTGGACAGCAACGACAAGGCCGCGCGCAAGAACCTGCTGACGCAGATACTCGATGACGACGCCAATATCCGCAAGCTGGCAAGCCCCGCGCTAAGCCGCCTTGAAGCACTGTTGGGCAACATGAAGCGCCAGCAGGCCATACTGCATACCTACTGCTCCTGGTCGCGGACCCGCTGATGGGAATCAGCGGCCCCTCCGCGCTGGGCACATTGCTGGTGCAACGCCTGGATGCGGTACTGGGAACCACGCTATCGCAGCAAACGAATCTTGTCTCCGGGGCGCGCCCCGACGCGGTCACCCAGCCGGCGGACGCCGACCGGCCCGAGGCCGACGAAAACGAGCTGGTCCGGCATCCCCAGGAATCCGTCGACCGCAGCACGGCGCAAATATCACGGCAAGGCACACGCAAGGCCACCGAAAAGACGGGACTGGATACCCGGCAACTGGCGGATACGGCGGCGCGCGACGAACCCAACATCAGCAGCACCCCCTCGGCCCCGACCCGGCTGGGCTTGACCGCCAGAACCATTCTCGCCCTGCTGGCGGAATTTCCCGAGCAGGCTCCGCCCGTGACCGCGAAAACGCCGCTCAGCAACCCGCAAGCGCCTGCCGCCACCGCCGCGCCGCGCGCATCGGACCCGGGCGCGGCCCGGCCCCCGGGATCGGCTCCAGGCAATGCGCCGGACGAGGCCCCGGACGAGACGGCCGGCGCCGGCGGCGCCAGGATGGTCGACGCCGCCGGCGCCCAGCCGCGCACCGATATGGTCGCCGTCCTGGCCAAGGCGCTGGCGCAGGCCATGGAAGGCAGCGGCCTGTTCTACGAATCGCACCTGGCCGACATGGCGTTCGGCAAACGCAGCGCCAGCACGCTGGCGGCCGAACCCCAGGCGCGATTGCCCCAATCCGGGGCCGGCGCGGGCACATCAACGGGGGCCTCGGCCAACCAGCAGGCCCCCGACGCCGGCGCGGCCGCGGGCAATGCGTCCTCGACGGGCGCCCAGGCCTCTTCGTCGACCCAGACGGCGCAGGCAAGCGCCGCCACTCAGCCGCCGCCGACGCCCCAGGCGGCCGCAACGGCCCAGAACAATGCCGCCGCGGCCGCATTGCCGCCGCAGGCCCACTTGCTGGTGCGCCAGCAGCTGGAATGCCTGGCCAATCAGGCGTTCGTGTGGCAGGGCGAAGCGTGGCCCAACGCCCCCATGCGCTGGGAAGTCGACAGACGCCGCTATGCTTCACAGGGAAACGAGCAGGCCTCGCAGCCGACATACTGGGCCACCCGCCTGCGCATCACACTGCCCCGCCTGGGCCAGGTCGACGCGCGCCTGACCCTGGCCCAGTCGCACATCGCCATGCAGTTGTCCGCGCCCGACAGCGTGGACGTGCTCCATGCCCATGCCGGCGACCTGCAATCGCGCCTGTCGGCCAGCGGGCTGACGCCCGGACAGATAACCATAGACGCCGACACGCGCCGCGTCGACGATCACGATTACGATTTGCCCCATGGCCAGGCCTGACCAGGATCGCGGGAAAGGCCCCCGCCCCAGCGCGGTGGCCGTGCGCTACGACAAGAACGAGCCCGCGCCCCGCGTGGTCGCCAAAGGCTATGGCACTCTGGCCGAGACCATCATCCGCACGGCCCGGGACAACGGCCTGTACGTGCACGAATCGCCCGAGCTGGTGGGTTTGCTGATGCAGGTGGATCTGGACCGGCACATCCCGCCCGAACTGTACCTGGCCATTGCGGAGCTGCTGGCCTGGCTGTATTCGCTGGATACCGAGAACAGTCCTTATGCCGAACTGGCGGACATGCCCGGAAACCCCGGGCGCTAGTGCGCGGCCCTAGACGGGCATGCTGGAGATTTCCTGATAGGCCGCCACCAGGCGGTTGCGAACCTGTACCGTCGCCTGAAAGGCGATGTTGGCTTTCTGCAGGTCCAGCATGACATTGTTGAGCGACACGCCGGGAGCCCCCAGCTCGAACGCCTTGGCCTGCGTGTTGGCCTGGTTCTGCATGCCCGATACGCGTTGCAGCGAACGTTCCAGTTCGGCCGCGAAGCCGCCGGTGCCCGATGCGCCCGTGGGATCGGGCGCCGCGCTCGAGGACGCGGCCTGCGCGGCGGCGCGCATCTGCGCCAGCATGTTTTCTATACCCGAGAGATGTTCGATAGCCATGATTCGCACTGTAGCGCATGCCCGGAGCGGTCAACCGGCGCAACAACGGCCAGTTTTGCGCCCTGTTCCCGCTTTCGGCACGTAACGCGCCCCGACCCCGCGAGATGCCTTGGCCGGGCAAGCCGCCGGCACCCATAATTGATAAATACCACCGAAAAGCGCTTCTTTTCCACGCTTGATCGCTGGTCGTTCGCGGCAATAATTCAGGCTCACCTCATTTTCGCCGTCTTGTAGCATGCATATTTCGTTCAGCCCACGCCCTGGCCCATCGACGCAGCGCGGCCATCGCGCCCGACGAGGCCGTCGATGAGCCAGATGACGCAATTGTTGGAGCGCTTTCCGGTTCTATCGAAGGTAGGCAATTGGCCCAAGCCCTTGCAACTGGGCGCGGCCGCGGCGGGCATCGCTTTGGTCGTCGTACTTTTCCTGTGGGGACGCGCGCCGGACTACCGCGTGCTGTTCTCCAACCTGAACGACCAGGACGGCGGCGCCATCGTGACCGCGCTGGGTCAGATGAACATTCCATACCGGTTCTCGGATAACGGAAGCGCCATACTGGTTCCCTCCGACACGGTCTACCGCACACGCATGCAGCTGGCGTCCCAGGGGCTGCCGCGCAGCGGCGAAGCGGGCTTCGAACTGCTGGACAAGACGCACTTCGGAGCCAGCCAGTTCACCGAGCAGATCACATACCAGCGCGCCCTGGAGGGCGAGATCGCCCGATCGATAGAAGCCATGCACCCCGTGCAAAAGGCGCGTGTGCATCTGGCCATACCACGCCAGTCGCTGTTCGTGCGCGACCGGCAAACGCCCACGGCCTCGGTCCTGGTTTCCCTGTATCCGGGACGCACCCTAAGCCAGGCCCAGGTGTCAGCCATGGCGTGGCTGGTATCGTCAAGCGTGCCCAACCTTTCCGCCGATCACGTCTCCATCATCGACCAGAACGGCCATCTGCTGACATCGCCCTCGGGCGAGGCGGGCGCCGACAATACCCAGCGCCTGCTCGTCGACGACATCGAGCAAAACACGACCCAGCGCATACTGACCATACTGACGCCCCTGGTCGGTTCCGGAAACGTGCGCGCCCAGGTCAACGCCGACGTCGACTTCACCCAGCGCGAGCAGACGTCGGAGACCTATCAGCCCAACCAGGGGCCCGATGAGGCCGCGGTGCGCAGCAAGCAGATCAGTTCGTCCTCGCAGCACAACGTGCAGCCGCCCGTGGGCGTGCCCGGCGCGTTGACGAACCAGCCGCCGGTCAACGCCACCGCGCCCATCGAGACGCCCAGGGCGGCCAATAACCGGAACCGCGCGGCGACCCGCAACAATCGCAATAACCGCAACAACCGCAACCAGGCCGCCAATGCCGCCCAGACGGCGGACGCGCCGGCGACGACCGCCCAGACCCAGGCGGACACGCCCAGCAGCAACCACCACGACGCGACGATCAACTACGAAGTCGACCACACCATCAACCACATCAAGGACCCCGTCGGCAAATTGCAGCGCCTGTCCGTGGCGGTCGTGGTCAACTACCAGGAAGGCAAGGACGGCAAGCCCGCGCCGCTGACCCCGGCCCGCATGGCCAAGATCAACGACCTGGTCCGCCAGGCCATGGGGTATTCCGAGACCCGCGGCGATACGGTCAGCGTCGTCAACACCCCGTTCGACGGGGCCGACCAGGACAAATTGCCCATCTGGCAGGATCCCTACTATATTGGGCTGGCGATGCAGATCGGCCGATACCTGCTGATCCTGATCGCCATCCTCCTGTTGTGGCGCAAGGTGTTCAAACCCCTGATACAAGGCGTGGTCGACACCAGGGAAAAAATACCGATGTTCACTCCGCCCGAAGCCGACAGCGCCGAGGCCCAGAAGGCCGCCGCGCAACGGCGCGCTTCTGAAATCAGCCGCTATGAAGAGAACCTGGGCATAGCCCGCGAAATGGCCAACAAAGACCCGCGCGCGGTCGCCATGGTCCTGCGTACCTGGATGGAAAAAAATGGCAGCAAGTGAACTCGACAGCATGGAGCGCTGCGCCATATTGATGATGTCCCTGGGCGAGGACGCCGCGGCCGACGTATTCAAATACCTGTCGGCACGCGAGGTGCAGGAGATCGGTTCGGCCATGGCGGCGCTCAAGCAGCTGACGCGGCGCGACGTGGACGCGGTGCTGGAGGGCTTTCGCCAGGAAGCCGACCAGTTCATGGCCGTCACCCTGGGCTCGAACGACTATATCCGCGCCGTGCTGACCAAGGCCCTGGGCACGGATCGCGCCGCGGGCCTGATCGAAGACATTCTGGACGCCGGCGACGGCGACAATGGCATAGACGCGCTGAACTGGCTGGACGCCGGCAGCGTGGCCGAGTTGATCAGCGACGAGCATCCCCAGATCATCGCCACCATACTGGTGCATCTGGAGCGCGACCGCGCATCGAACGTGCTGGGCCTGCTGCCCGAACGTCTTCGCAACGATGTCATGCTGCGCATCGCCACGTTCGGCGGCGTGCAGCCCGCCGCCCTGCACGAACTGACCGACGTCCTCAACAGCATGCTCTCAGGCCAGGGAGCCAAGCGCAGCAAGATGGGCGGCGTGCGCGCGGCCGCCGAAATCCTGAACTTCATGAACTCCACCGAGGAAGAAGCCGTCGTCTCGAACCTGCGCGAACTGGATGCCGACCTGGCCCAGCGCATCGTCGACGAAATGTTCGTCTTCGACAATCTGGTCGATATCGAGGACAAGTCCATCCAGCTCATCCTCAAGGAAGTCGACATGACTTCCCTGACCATCGCCCTGAAAGGCGCGGCCGAGGACTTGCGCGAAAAGTTCTTCCGCAACATGTCCACGCGCGCCGCCGAAATGCTGCGCGACGACCTGGACGCGCAGGGCCCGATACGCATGTCGCGCGTCGAGCAGGAACAGAAGGTCATTCTCCAGATTGCGCGCAAACTGGCCGAATCGGGGCAGATCACGCTGGACAACCCGGGAAACGACCAGTATGTCTGACAAGCCCTGGGCCTCGAACGCGTCCACGCCGGACAACGAGTGGCGGCGCTGGGAAATGTCGACCTTCGAACTGGCGCCGGCCCGGCCGCAGCCCGAGCGGACCCCTTCGAAACGCGCCGAGGACATCGCCGCGAAGATCCGGCAGGCCCAGGAAGCCGCGCGCGAGCGCGCCAGGGCCGAAGGCTACGCGGCCGGACACGACGAGGGGCTGCGGGCCGGACTGGAACAAGGCCGGGAAACCGGGCGCGCCGAAGGCTACAAGACAGGTCACGAGTCCGGATACGCGGCCGGCTACGAAGAGGCGAGCCAGCATGCCGCGCGGGAAACCGGCCGCCTGTCCGCACTGGCCGAATCCTGCGCGCAGGCCGTGGAAAACCTCGAAGAGGATATGGGGCAGGCCCTGCTGTCCCTGGGCATACGCATAGCCGAACATGTCTTGTGCACGACCGTGCAGGCCCATCCCGAGAAAATCCTGGACCTGGTGCGCGAGGTGGTGCGCATCGACGGCGCCCACAGGCAAGCCACCCTGTCCCTGCAGGTCAATCCGGCGGATCTGGCCCTGGTGCGCCAATTCCTGGACGAGGAGCCCGACGCGAAAAACTGGCGCCTGGATCCGAACGAGGCCATAGCGCCCGGAGGCTGCGTCGTCGAATCCGCGTACGGAGCCATAGACGCCACGCTGCAAACCCGCTGGCGCCGCGCCCTGGCGGCGCTGGGCCGCGACATGCCGTTGGACGGCCAGGGCCATGAGCCGTAACGTCCTGGATACTCCCAGCCAGCGCTGGCGGGCGCAGCTTGAAGCCGGTGCCGCCCGCCTGGCGCATACCACCGCGTGGCGCGCCAGCGGCCGAGTGACCCGGGCCACCGGCCTGATCATCGAGGCCACGGGCCTGCAACTGGCGGTGGGCGCCGCGTGCAAGATCGAGATCGCGCCCGGGCTGGACCGCTGGGCCGATGCCGAAGTGGTGGGCTTTCACGGCCCCACCCTGTATCTGATGCCCCAGGGGGATATTTCCGGGCTGCCGCCGGGCGCGCGGGTCGTTCCCATGGAACCCGACCGGCAGGATCCCGTCGAACTTCCCGTTTTCCGGGACGCGGCCCCGCCCGCGACCGTACAGACGCGCCGCCTCCCCGTGGGTGAAAGCATGCTGGGCCGCGTCGTCGACGGCGCGGGCAATCCGCTGGACAGCCTGGGGTCTCTCGACGGCACCTTCGCCGCGCCCCTGTCGGCGAAAATCATCAACCCGCTTGCGCGCGCGCCCATCGACACCGTGCTGGACGTGGGGGTGCGCGCGATCAACGGCCTGCTTACCGTGGGCCGGGGCCAGCGCATGGGCCTGTTCGCCGGTTCCGGCGTGGGCAAAAGCGTGCTGCTGGGCATGATGGCGCGCTACACGCAAGCCGACATCATCGTGGTCGGCCTGATCGGCGAGCGGGGCCGCGAAGTCAAGGAATTCATCGAGCACAATCTGGGCCCGGAGGGCCTCAAGCGATCCGTCGTGGTCGCCGCCCCGGCCGATGTATCGCCCTTGCTGCGGCTGCAGGGCGCGGTCTACGCGACCCGGCTGGCGGAATATTTCCGCGACCAGGGCAAGCACGTGCTGCTGATCATGGATTCGCTGACGCGCTACGCCATGGCGCAGCGCGAAATCGCCCTGGCCATCGGCGAGCCCCCCGCCACCAAAGGGTATCCGCCATCGGTCTTCGCCAAGCTTCCGGCGCTGGTGGAGCGCGCCGGCAACGGCGCGCCGCTGGCCGACAGGCCGGCGGGCTCGATCACGGCGTTCTATACCGTGCTGACCGAAGGCGACGACCAGCAAGACCCCATCGCCGATTCCGCGCGCGCCATCCTTGACGGACACATCGTGCTGTCGCGCGACCTGGCCGAGGCCGGCCACTACCCCGCCATAGACATAGAGGCCTCGATCTCGCGCGTCATGCCCGCCATCGTGTCCCAGGCGCAGATCGGGCAGATACACCGGTTCAAGCAGATATTGTCGCGCTACCAGCGCAATCGCGACCTGATCACCGTGGGCGCGTATTCCGCCGGGAACGATCCGAAGATCGACGAGGCCATGGAAAGGTATCCCTGGTTCGAGCTGTACCTGCAGCAAGGCATGGACAGCCGGATCGACTACGCGTCGGCAGCGGCCCAGCTGACCGCCGTCTTGTCGGAATAGGCGCGTCATCATGGCCACACACTCGTCGCTGGCGATTCTGATCGGCCAGGCGAAAAGCGAGGCGGACGCCGCCTTCAGGCATTTGCAGCAGTTGACCAGCGACCGCCAGAACGCGCAAAACCAGCTATCGGCCCTGCGCTCGTACCGCCAGGACTACGCGTCGCGCCTGCAAAATGCGTCCGAAGAAGGGCTTTCAGCCTCGAATTACCACAATTTTAGGCGCTTTATCGCCACTTTGGACGAAGCCATCGTGCAGCAAAATGGGCTGATGGCGCAAATCGAGCAGCGAATCCAGATCGGCCTGCAGAACTGGCAGGCCAGGAAACGCCGCCTGAACTCGTACGAAGCCCTGCTGGACCGTGAAAACCGCGAGCGGCGAGCGCGCGAGAACCGCAGCGAACAGCGGGCCAACGACGAGATTTCGATCAACATGGCGCGCCGGGCAGCCAAACCTCACTGATTGGGGACCTGATGACGACACCAGCACTTTCCGCCGCATTGGCCAGCCCCGCCAAAGATGCCGGGGCCCACGCCGCGTCCAGCGCGAAGTCGGCCGACGACGGCGCCGGTTCGGGTTTCGACGCCATTCTGGCCGGACGGCCCACCGCGCAGCCGCCGGCCGGAACGTCCGCGGGCGGCACATCCTCGGCCAAGACCACGGGCACGACCGGCAAGAAGGACGACACCAAGCACACCGACGATGCCGACGCCAGCGCCGTCGCGCCCGGCGCCGAGCCCAGCCTGCCGCAACTGGCGCTATACATAGCCGCCCAGGCCAATCCCACGGCGACCGCCCCCGCCGGGTCCGGCACACCCGCCACCGACACATCCGCCAGGCAGCCCATTACGGTCGACACCGGTCCGGATGCGGCGAAAACCAAGGTGACGGCCATGCTGGCCGACCAGATCAGGATCGCCGCCGACGCCCACGCTGCGACGAACCCGGCGCAGGCCGCGACAACCGGCCAGGCCGACACCGGTACCGCCGATACCGATGCGGCCAAGGCCAAGGCCGATCCGGCCGCCTCGTTCATGGCCGCCCTGCCCCCCGCCGTCACCGAAAACCTGGCCAAGGCGATGGCCGCTCAAAACGACAAGCGCGGCCAGCCGGTGCAGACCGAACGCGGCGGCGCCAAACCGGGCGCGGCCACACCCGCGAACCACAGTCTGGGCATTCAGGAGGCGGACATGAACGACAACGACAAGTCCCCGGCGACGCACGCCCAGGCCAGCGTCAAGACCGGTGCGCCGGCATTGACGCCCGCCCAGCTCGCCATGCTACAAAGCGTAAACCGCATACACGCCAGCGGCGGCGACGCCTCGAACCCGGCCCATGCCGATTCCGCCATGCTGTCCATGGCGGCGTCGCTGTCCGCGCTGACGTCGAGCGCCGGCGGACAGCCCGCCACGGTCACCCAGTCCGCCCAGGCGGCGATTCCCGTTCCCCTGCAAAGTCCGCAGTGGACCGGCGAATTCGGCCGCCAGTTCATCAATCTGACCCAGTCCATCCAGGGCGGGGGTTCGCATACGGCGAAACTGCGACTGGATCCGCCCAATCTGGGGCCGCTGCAGATCTCCATCAACATCAACGACAACGTCGCCCACGCCATTTTCGTCTCGCCGCACGCGGTCGTGCGCCAGGCCGTGCAAAACGCCCTGCCCCAGTTGCAGCAGCAACTGGCCCAGGCCGGCATCTCGCTGGGCCAGACCAGCGTCAGCGACCAGGGCTCGTCGCGCGAGGCCTTCGGCGATTCCCCGTCATCGGGGCAGCGCCGGTCATCGGGCCAGTCCGTGGCCGGCATAGGGGCCGCGGCAAGCGCATCCACGCCGGCGCCCGTCCGGCGCAGCCAGACGCCCGATGCGCTGGTCGATACATTCGTCTAAACCGCCCGGCCGAAATCCACCGCGCCACCAAAGACCGGAGCTACCCGCATTTCGGTCTGTTATTCGACGAGATCGACCGCAAGACCGTGGGGCAAAATAGGTTCTATCCAGAAGCAATGGGATTCGTTCCATGGCCGGCGCGCGGTTTTGCCGGCCGATGAATGGCTCGTTACTTTCCAAGCCCACAGTTATGCGACCAACCATGGCCTACATGCAATCACATCCCATAGAACGAGCCATCAAGAATCTGCTGCTCGTTCTGCTTATCGTCGTCGTCAGCATAGGGGGCACCCTGCTGTATTCGGCCAAGGCGGACTTATTCGGCATCGGCGTCGGTGCCAACGCCGACGGCAAACCCAAGACGCAGGCCGCCCCCGTCATTCCCGGACCCATCTATGTCGCGCTGGATCCCTTCACCGTCACGCTGCCGGGCAACTACGACCGCCGCATCCTGTACACCTCGATCACGCTGCGCGTGGCCGACAAGGACTCCAGCAAGCTGCTGGAAAACTACATGCCCGAGGTGCGCAACCGGGTATTGCTGACGCTCTCGGAACAAAACCCCCAGACCGTTCAGACGCCCCAGGGCCGCACCGCCCTGGCCAAGGCCCTGACCACCGCCCTGGAAGCGCCCTATACGCCGCACCCGAAGGGCCCTAAAATATCCAACGTATTGTTCACCGCCTTCGTGGTGCAATAAATGCCTTACCAGAACTTTCTCTCGCAGGACGAAGTCGATGCGCTGCTGGCCGGCGTAACGGGCGAAAGCGCTGAAAAACCCCTGACCCCGGAACCTCGCAATGGGGTGCGTTCTTACGATCTGGGCTCGCCCGATCGTGTCGTGCGCCACCGCATGCAGACGCTGGAACTGATCAACGAGCGGTTCGCCCGGCGCCTGCGCGGCGTACTGCTCAGCTTCATGCGCCGCAACGCCGACATCACCGTGAACACGCTGCGCGTGCAGAAGTATTCCGAATTCGAGCGCAACCTGCCCGTGCCCAGCAATCTGAACATGGTCACCATGAAGCCGCTGCGCGGCACCGCCCTGTTCACCTTCGACCCGAACCTGGTCTTCCTGATCATCGACAGCCTGTTCGGCGGCCATGGCCGCTACAACACCCGGGTGGAAGGACGCGATTTCACCACCACCGAACAGCGCATCATACGCAGGCTGCTTTCTCTGACCCTGGATTCCTACGGCGACGCTTGGCACTCGGTCCATCCCGTCGAGCTGGAATACGTGCGCTCCGAGATGCACACCAAGTTCGCCAGCATCACCAGCGGCAACGAAATCGTCGTGGTGTCCTCGTTCAACATCGAACTGGGCGCATCCGGGGGCAAGCTGAACATCTGCCTGCCCTATTCCATGATAGAACCCGTGCGCGACCTGCTGATCCGTCCGCTGCAGCACGCCGGCGCCAACGCCATAGACCAGCGCTGGCAACAACAGCTGTCGCGCCAGGTGCGCAGCGCCGGGGTCGAGCTGGTCGCCGAGTTCACGCAGATTCCGACCAATATCGCCACCCTGCTGAAAATGCAGATCAACGACATCCTGCCCATCGACATCGCACCGGTCATCACGGCGCACGTGGGTGGCGTTCCCGTCATGGAATGCTCCTACGGCACCTCCAACGGCCGCTATGCGCTGCGCGTCCAGAAATTGCTGACTCATTCCGAGCCTGAACTTACCGAATCGACCCGCCATGACTGAACCGACCGAAGACCCCTCGAAAGAAAACAAGGAAACCGGCTCGCCGCAGGACGAATGGTCGTCCGCGCTGGCCGAACAGAACCAGCAAAGCGGCCAGGCGGCGCCGGCCACGCAGGCCGACAGCCTGCGCAGCGACGACGGCGACGACTGGGCCAGCGCCCTGGCCGAGCAGACCGCGGCGGCCGCCGCGCCCGCGGCCGCCGCGGGCAGCCAGGTATTCCAGCCGTTGACCAACGTATCCAGCGACGGCGACAGCGATATCGACATGATCATGGACATCCCCGTCCAGCTTTCCGTCGAGCTTGGCCGCACGCGCCTGACCATCAAGAACATACTGCAGCTTGGCCAGGGCTCGGTGGTGGAACTGGAAGGCCTGGCCGGAGAACCCATGGACATTTTCGTCAACGGGTACCTGATCGCACAGGGCGAAGTGGTGGTGGTCGACGACAAGTACGGCATCCGCCTGACCGACATCATCACGCCCGCCGACCGGATCAACCGCCTGAACTCCAAGCGCTGATTCCCATGACCGAAGCCGCGGCGCTGCGCCTGGTTCTAAGCCTGCTGTTGATCGTCGTGCTGATCCTCGCGGGAGCCTGGATGGCGCGCCGCGCCGACTGGCTGCGCGGCAGCGCCAACGGGTCCATCAAGGTGCTGGGGGCGCGCAGCCTGGGCGCGCGCACCAGCGTGGCCCTGGTGCAGGTGGAAGACGCCAGGCTGGTGCTGGGCGTGACCAGCAACCAGATATCGCTGCTGCACACGCTGCCGCCGGCCCCGGCCCAACCCGAATCCGGGCCCGCCGCCTCTCGCCGGGCCGATTTCGGCGCCACGCTGAAACGCGCCATATCGCGGCGCGGCTGATATTCCCCCATGCTGACATCGCGCACAGAAGACCATGCCCGCGGCCACCGCCGCCGCAGGCTGATCACGTGGTCCATCGGCGCCGTCATGATGACGGCGCTGGCCTTGCCCGCGGCCAGCCTGGCGCAGGCCACGCTGCCGGCCATCACCGCCACGGCGGGCCCCAACGGCAGCCAGACCTATTCGCTGAGCATCCAGACGCTGATGCTGCTGAGCATGCTGTCGTTCCTGCCGGCGATGCTGCTGATGATGACCGGTTTCACCCGCATCATCATCGTGCTGGGGCTGTTGCGCAACGCCATGGGAACCCCTACTTCGCCGCCCAATTCCGTGCTGATAGGCCTGGCCCTTTTCCTGACGTTCTACGCCATGTCGCCGGTCTTCAACAAGATCTACACCGATGCCTACCAGCCGCTGAGCGCCGGCACCATCAGTTTTGAAACCGCCCTGGATCGAGGCGCCAAGCCGCTCAAGACCTTCATGCTGCACCAGACCCGCGAGGCGGACCTGTCCATGTTCGCCAACATGGACAACATGCCCCAGTTCAACACGCCCGACGAAGTGCCCCTGCGCATCCTGGTGCCGGCCTTCGTCACCAGCGAACTGAAGTCGGCCTTCCAGATCGGTTTCACGATTTTCATTCCATTCCTGATCATCGACCTGGTCGTGGCCAGCGTGCTGATGGCGCTGGGCATGATGATGGTGCCGCCCGTGACCATATCGCTGCCGTTCAAGCTGATGCTGTTCGTGCTGGCCGACGGCTGGCACCTGCTGCTCGGGTCGCTGGCGCGAAGCTTTTACCAATAGAGGGAAGCCCATGAATTCCGAAGCCGTCATGTCCATGACATACCACGCCATGAAGATCGCCCTGATCATGGCCGGCCCGCTTCTGCTGGTCACCCTGATCCTGGGCCTGGTGATCAGCATTTTCCAGGCGGCAACCCAGATCAACGAAATGACGTTGTCGTTCATTCCGAAACTGCTGGGCGTGGGCGTGGCGCTGGTGCTTCTGGGGCCATGGCTGATCGCCACCATGGTCGACTACATGCGCCAGCTGCTGACCAGCATTCCCGGCCTGGTCTCCTGACCGGCGCGGAGCCCGCGCGCGCATGGTTTCGGTCGACCTGAGCCAGTTGTACGGCTGGATAAACACATTCGCGTGGCCGTTCTTCCGCATCCTGGCCCTGCTGGGCACCGCCCCGGTGCTGGGCGATTCGTCGATTCCGGTGCGCATCAAACTGGGGTTCGCCGCCGTGCTGACCCTGGTGGTGGCGCCCACGCTGGGGCACATGCCGGCGATCTCGCCGGCGTCCTTCGACGGCCTGCGCATCGCCGCCCAGCAAGTCCTGATAGGCACGGCCCTGGGCCTGACCATGCGCGTCGCGTTCGCCGCCATCCAGACGGCGGGGGAATTCATAGGCCTGCAGATGGGGCTGTCGTTCGCCTCGTTTTTCGATCCGTCCACGGGCGCGAACACCGCCGTGCTGTCGCGCATGATGAACATCGTGGCCATACTGCTGTTCCTGGCGCTCAACGGCCACCTGCTGATGCTGGCCGGCCTGGTGCGCACCTTCGACGTGCTGCCCATAGGGCTGGACACGCTGGACCCCAGCGGATGGGGCAGCCTGTTCGACTGGAGTTCGCAGGTGCTGGTCTCGGGCATGCTGCTGGCCTTGCCGCTGATCATCGTCCTGCTGTCGATCAACCTGGCCCTGGGCATACTGAACCGGACCGCGCAGCAGCTCTCGGTATTCGCCGTGGGCTTTCCCATCAGCCTGATGGTCGGGCTGATACTGCTGGCCGTCGTCCTGCCCCAAAGCAGCCCGTTCCTGTCGCACCTGTTCCAGTCGGGCTACGAAGCCATGGGCAATCTGGCCAGCGCCCTGGCGGGCCGCTGACGGCGGCTTGCTACGGATTGTTCAGCGGATAAGCGACAGCGGTATCGGTCAGCGGCTGGGTCCAGACCGTCGTCGGGGCTGCCGGAGGGGGTGCCGGCGCCGGGGCCACCGCGACGGACGGCGGCGCCGCCGCGGCGGCGGACTGCGCCGGCGGCATCATCGGATCCGGGGCCATGCCCACATGATCGGACGGAGGCAGGTTCACCTTCTTGACCACCCGCTCGAACGTGCCGTCCGGGCCGAACTTCAGCCAGAGTTCCTGCCGGAAATACAGCGCGTTGACCACCATGGACGCCTTGTGCGCCCAGCGCGCGATCATGGTGCCATCCTGGTTCTGATAGGTATCCACGGGCTCGGCCTCGAGTATGTCGCTGGCCTGTTCGAGGGTGGTCTGGCCCGGGACGATCTGCCACATGGCCGAAGACCGGAAAGAGTTCCCCGTGGTGCTGCACCCCGACAGGCCCAGCGCGAAACAGATCAGAACCGCCGCGCGCAGGACCGCGGCGCAGGCCATCGGGCCGCGCATCCTAGAATTCCACCCATTCGTCTTCACCGCCGGGCTCGGTCTCGGCCACCCGCCGGGTGGCGTACTTTTTCGGGCCTTCGGCGCCCCCCGCGCCGGCTGGCGTCTTGCCGCCGGGCTTGTCCGCGCCCGATATCGCCGCCGGCCTGGCGACGTTTCTTGCCGGCGCGGCCTGGGCATCACCGGTTTTCTCGTCCGGCGCCGGCGCATCGGCGCTGGCGCCGGACGCGCGGTCACCGCCTATCGATCTGGCGCGGGCTCCGGCCCGCGTCGCGGCGTCGCGGCCCGCCTGGGCTTGGACCCGCTGCGTTTCCTGGGTCGGGATGGACGTCGCCGGCACGTCGATGACCTGATTGTCGGGAACCTTGAACAGCGACACCGCCTCGGTGACCTGGCTTATCTGCTCGCCCAGGCGCGTGGCCGAGCCCGCGGCGCGTTCGACCAGCACGGCGTTCTGCTGGGTCACGTCGTCCATCTGCGCCACGGCATGGTTGATCTCGTCTATGCCGGCCGACTGCTCGGTGGACGCGGCGGAAATTTCTTCCATGATGTCGGTGACGCGCGCCACCGACGTGACGATCTCCTGCATGGTCGCGCCGGCACGTTCGACCTGGCCCGAGCCCTCCGAGACTTTCTTGACCGAATCGTCGATGAGCCCCTTGATTTCCTTGGCGGCCTGGGCGCTGCGCTGCGCCAGCGCCCGCACTTCCGAGGCGACGACGGCGAAACCCTTGCCCTGGGCCCCCGCGCGCGCCGCCTCGACCGCGGCGTTCAAGGCCAGGATATTGGTCTGGAAGGCAATGCTGTCGATCACGCCGACGATGTCGGATATCTTGCGCGAGCTGCCGGATATGCCCTGCATGGTGGCCACGACTTCGCTGACGGCCTGGCCTCCCCGGCGCGCCACGTCCGACGCCGTGGCGGCCAACTGATTCGCCTGGCGCGCATTGTCGGCGTTCTGCTTGACCGTGCTGGCCAGTTGTTCCATGCTGGCCGCCGTCTGCTGCAGCGCCGCCGCCTGCTCTTCGGTGCGCCCGCTCAGATCGGTGTTGCCGTCGACGATATTCTGCGCCCCGGCCGTGATCTGGTTCATGCCCGTGCGCACCGTGCCGACCAGGCGCGCCAGGCTGTCCTGCATGC
>Ga0164242_10000433_pt1 | contig 50971 bp, 37 predicted proteins | sample OricomgcompostMG_FD_108783 | JGI IMG/M metagenome (GOLD analysis project Ga0164242, IMG submission 108783) | Miracle-Growth compost microbial communities from Emeryville, California, USA - Original compost - Miracle growth compost (MG) ...
GCGCGTGCTCATCACGTTCTCCTCTTCTCGATCTCTCTTAATCCTATCTCGCAACAGTCCCCGTTAGCAGCAATTTCCTTGCCGACTCAAAGACTTTTGAGACCATCCTACAATGCATCGGTCTAACCGCGCCTAAGCCAAATGCTCTACACGCCTAAGCCAAATGTTCTATATAGGAGCAAACCTTCGCGAACCCGCCCTGCCGAACACTCTCAGTAAAATGACTTCTATCGTTTGGCACTTTCGTAGCTTGCATCACAAAATTGGCAAGTTTCGATTGATCTCTGCAGCGAAAGGCAATCACCCGTGAAGGCACTCGTAAAAAGTCGCAGGGAACGCGGCCTGTGGCTCGAAGACGTACCTGAACCGCAGATCGGCATCAACGACGTCAAAATTCGGGTCCTCTATACCGGAATCTGCGGCACCGATCTCCATATCTATGACTGGGACGCCTGGGCCAGCTCCACCATCCGCCCAGGCCTCGTTATCGGTCACGAGTTCGCCGGCCAGGTTGTGGAGTTCGGCTCGAACGTGACCGACCTCACCATCGGGCAGCTCGTCAGTGGCGAGGGTCACGTCGTATGCGGGCGCTGCCGCAACTGCCTGGCTGGCCGTCGCCACCTCTGCGCCCACACCCAGGGCGTCGGGGTCAATCGGGACGGCGCCTTCGCCGAATACATTGTCCTTCCGATGTCCAACATCTGGCAGCACGCTCCCGATATCGATCACGAGATCGCCGCCATCTTCGACCCCCTCGGAAACGCCGTCCACACCGCGCTCGCTTTTCCCGTGCTTGGCGAAGATGTCCTCGTCACAGGAGCCGGGCCTATCGGCATCATGGCCGCCGCTGTTGCGCGCCACGCGGGAGCCCGCTACGTCGTGATCTCCGATCCCAATCAATATCGACGCGATCTCGCCACCAAAGTCGGCATCACAGTGGCTGTTGACCCTAAAACTACTCCACTGACTGAGATTCAGAAGAAGCTCCACATGCACGAAGGCTTTGACGTTGGTCTCGAAATGTCTGGCAATCCCGTCGCGTTCCGCGAAATGCTTTCCAATATGAGCCATGGAGGCAAGATCGCCATGCTTGGAATACCTTCCGAAGACATCTCTATCAATTGGAACCAGGTGGTCTTCAACCAGCTCACCATTCGCGGAATCTACGGGCGGGAGATGTACGAGACCTGGTACAAGATGACCGTCATGCTGCAGAGCGGACTCGATATCTCCGGCGTCATCACCCACCGCCTCAACTGGCGCGACTACGAACAGGGCTTCGACGCCATGCGCTCCGGAAGTTCCGGCAAGGTCATCCTGGACTGGCGGGATGTTGGATAGGCTCTATCTCGATGGTAAGTGCCTCCGTCCATCGACCAATTCAAAATGGACGAGAAGTGTCATCCTGAGCGAAGGGCTCGCCAATGGCGAGCCCGCAGTCGAAGGATCTGCGTTTCGTACTGCCTACGCCTTCAGGTTCTTGATGTAGTCCGCATCGATCTTGATCGATTCCTTCCAGGGCACATCGAACGCTTCCTGCTCCACGAAGATGTGTTTCAAGCTCTGGGTCTTCCTGGCCTGCGCAAAGATCGGCTTGTAGTCAATATCGCCCCGTCCGAGCTCCGTCACCTTCGCGCCCTCCGGTCCGCCGCCGCCTAGCTTGAAATCCTTGACGTGCAGCATCGAGAAGCGATGCGGATGCTCGCGCATCAGATCTACCGGTTTCATGCCTGCAACAGTCGCCCAGCCGCAGTCCAGCTCCAGTGTCACCTTCGCGGGATCGGTCAGCTTCAGAAGCTCCATGTACGGCACGCCGCCGTCCAGGTGATCGAACTCGTGCACATGATTGTGATACCCAAACGTGATTCCGGCCGCCTTGGTCTTTGTTCCAAACTCGTTGAACTGGCCTGCAATCCAGCGCCAATCCTCGATCGTCATCGCCTTCGGCTTGCCGTTCGCCCCGGGGGCCGGGTCCTTTGGCCCAGGGCTCGAGCAGATGATGTACTGCGTGCCCAGTTCCTTGTTGAAGGCAAGAATCTGGTCGAAGTTTTTACGCAGATCGCCAAACGGATGATGCGAGCTGACGCAACGCAACTTTGCCTTCTGCATGGACTGCTTCACATCCGCAGCACTCTTCCCATAAAAGCCGGCGGCCTCCACCTCGGTATAACCGGCGGCGGCTACTGCAGCCAGCGTGCCGTCATAGTCCTTGGCAAGCTCTTCCCGTACCGAATAAAGCTGAATCCCAATTGGAAGATTCAGCGGGGTCGCAAAAGACACCTTCGTTTGCAAGGCGGCGTAGGCTGCTGCCGCAGAGGCGCGGCCCATAAATTGTCTTCTGGAGATCATCGATTGCTCCTTTTTATCGTGCACAGAGAATTATCCCTGAAAATCATCCTCCCATCATGTCAGAGACACTCTCGATTCGTAAATCCAGAGACGCTTGTTTGCAGACGAGATCACGAATGTTCACGTTGCCTCCTTTCAAGTGAGGGACCACAGAATGTGTCATTCTGAGCGTAGCGCAGCGGAGTCGAAGGATCTGCGGTTTCACAACACGGCTTAAGCAGGTTGCTGGCCGCGTCAAGTCGAACGATGAACGAATCGCTGAAACTCCTCACCGAAACTAAAATACGAGATGCAATGACCGTTCAACCGATCACATGAGAAGCAGCCGGAGGAGCAGTCGGATCAGCCTTATGCTGCATGATCAGCATGTTTGAAGAGATCCCCAGCGGAATGCCTTCTTTCTCGAAGGCAAGAATGATCCTCCGCCGCAGCTCCCGCAGCACAGCATCCCGCTGATTCGCACGAACTCGAATATTTACGGGATAGATCACCTCGCGTCCGCGAATCTCGTTCACGCCCAGAACATCGGGGTCGGAGATCACAATGTCGCGAAAAGCTGAATCTCTGCGCACGCTGTCGGCCAGCGTCGTCAAAACATCCACCACACGATCAGGGTTTGCGCTGGCATCCACCGAAACCGAAAGCTGGGCGACAGAGAAGTCGCGGGACTGGTTTGCGACCGTTGCGATCTGGCTGTTCGGGATGACATAGAGGGTTCCATCGCCGTCGCGCAGTCGTGTGCTGCGCAGCGACAGGTCCTCCACCGTCCCCTTCAGCCCCGCAATGGAAACCACCTCGCCCACGTTGTACTGATCTTCCAGAAGGATAAAGATTCCATTCAGCATGTCCTTGAAGATGGACTGTGCGCCCAGGCCGATACCAACACCAAGGATGCCGGCCGACGCCAGCAGCGGTTCGTAAGGGATGTTGAAGATGTTGAGCACCTGCAGGAATGCAAGAAAGCCGATCACTCCAAAAGAGGTCGCCCGCAAAATCGATGCCATTGTACGAAGCTGAGCGGCGCGATGAAAATTAGCCACCTGTTGGTCCGCTCGCTTCTGGATCCGGCTAACGAAAAACTTCAGAATCCGCAGCAAGATAAAGACAATTACCAGGACTGCAACAAGTTTGGGAGCCTTATCTCGAACAAAGACAATGATGTATTGGTGCCAGTCATGGGTAAAGACGTAGGAGAGATGCTCCTCCTGCGGTGTGCCTTGCAAGGCCGGGGCTAAATGGAGCATGATACTGGCATCTCGCTTTCGGGCGGAGAGTCTTGTCCTCCAGCATGCAGCAGTCTCACGCCGGATGCAATGTAATGAAAGCTGAGAAGGAGGCCATATGAGGGGCATATGGTTCAGCGAATGCGCAGTTCTGCTTCTGGCAGGCAGCTCGCTGATTGTCGCGCAGCGGCAGGGAAGTGGCGGAATGGTCCCTGCGGTTCCGTTGCCGTCCCCTTCTTCCAGAACCGGCTACCCGCCAATGGGTGGAATTCCAACCGATCCAATGAATCCGTCGGCCAGCCCTGATATTTTGCTTAACTCGCGCATCGCTGAGCAACAGGCGCGAACCCGCAACAGTGAGCGGCAAAAGCGCCTGGAATCGGACACGCAAAAGCTCGTTGGCCTTGTCGATAAACTGAAGCAGCAGATGCAGGGCGAAAAGCAGATGCCTGCTGCAGACCTCAGCAAGCGGGCTGAAGAGATTGAGAAGCTCGCCCGAAGCGTCAAAGATCGTATGAAGGGCTAACCTTTCCGCTCATAATCTATGGCGTGGAAAACGCTGAGCCCACCGTGATTTGAGGATAGGCAAGCGAAGCTCCTGCCGGAGTCGCCATAGACCGAAGTTGGCTTACCGTGGTCAATGCATCCCAGTCCGGGTGTGCTGATCGCAAGAGCGCTGCTGCCCCCGCCACCAGAGGAGCCGAGGCACTGGTTCCAATCGCCTGAACGTACGCTGCATGTCCCAGGTCAAAGCAGCCAAAACTTCGACCCGCGACAGAAGGAAGTCCTGAGGTGGTCCCGGGAATCCCGGAACTGCAGGCTCCGCGAACCCAGCCACTAACCTCAAGGTCTCCTCCTGAGGGATAGCTGCCGCCTGGCGCAGCCACGGCGTTTAACGCTGCGCCATAGTTGCTGTAATAGGCGAGGGAGGCAGGACCAGGAGCACACGTCGACCCGGCTGCCACAGCTTCCCTGCAATCTGGATTGGTGGAAGCCACTACAGCAAGCACATCCTGAGCTTGCGCCGGAATCTCGATATATCGAGGATCGGAGAGATTCGTCCCGCTGTTTCCCGCTGCAGCGACGAGCACGATACCGGCTTGAGTGGCGGCTTGTGTCACCTGATCGAAGACAGCCTTCAGGCCGGCTCCGTCTCCTGTCGATAGATCGATGATTGTTCCCAGGGACATCGAGATAACATCGGCCTTATTGGTAATCGCATCATCGATTCCCTGAATGACCCAGCTCATCAGTCCGGTCGCCTGCCCGGCGTTGCAACGGGCCAGTTCGTCGGTTCCGCTAGCAGACGGCAGCCTCTCAAGGACTTTGATATTCAAGATTGTGGCCGAGGGGGCAACTCCCGCCGTCTTTCCCGTGCCCGGACCCAGAGCTGCCGCAGCTAATGAGGCCGTCCAGGTTCCGTGACCATCCTGGTCCTGAGGTGTGCCGTCGTCACATGGGCTCGGCATCTGTGCAGGGTTTACCTCCGAGAGATTGAGCCCCAGATTCGGGGCCAGGTCCGGATGGCTGGCATCTACGCCGCTATCGAGAATCGCAATTCGCACACCCTTGCCTCGGGTTACATCCCATGGGCCACGTGCGGGTCCGCCTGGGATGTTGCCTCCGTAGCCCCCAACCTGACGCACGGCCCATCCCTGAGGCGAGTTGTAGTACGTGTCGAAGGTGCCCGCCCCCACCGCGACCGAAAACACCGAAGCCGGTATGGCCCTCACCTGCAGGTGATGTGCCGTCACCACGCGATCATGGAGAACAAAGGCCACCCCGGGTTGCGCCTTCAGGCTGGCCATTACCGCAGCGTCGTCGCCGGTTGATGTCGACCCCCCTGCCAGGCGCGCGAGGGGGACGCCAGTCGATGTTTGCACCGCAGTGATTCCGAACCGGGAGTGCCGTCCTACGACATGCCCGCCTGCAGCCTGAATTCCCGTGTCAGCATCCCGTGGAATGATGCCGTTGCGATAGACGAGCAGGTACCGTCCGGGAACGATGTCGCCGGATCTTGCGGTCGCCACGGTTTGACCGGACGAAGGCGTAGCAACGCAGATCGCGGCACTCAGCAGAATTCCCCTCAGGCGGAGATACAGCACGGTGAAGACCTCAAAGCCCCGTTGGCTGATCTCCAGATCGGCCGAATACCAAGCGGCCGTAGACAACTACTGAGACTGTGCTATTACTTTGGTTTATCAAACAGGCTCAAGCCGGGAATTGCATCGGACCCTACGTTGACCCTGTTTGGGGGCGCATGCTCTAATTGGCCGCTCTGCGGAGCAAACCCAGGAAGTCCGCTGACTAGAAGTTTGCTGATTCAAGGAGACCTTTGCATGCTTGTTGTGAGCCTTTTGGCTGTGGCGTTGAATAGGCAGTTGCCTGTAACGCCCGTGACGGGAGTTGAACCGGATGGACGAATCTGGCTGTGGATTGCGCTGGGCGTGGGTGCTCTGGCGCTGGTCGCAGCCGTCGCTCTTGCGCGAACCGTGATTGCCGCCGATACGGGGACGGCGGACATGCAGGTCATATCAAACGCAATTCGTGAAGGTGCTGAAGCCTTCCTTCGGCGTCAGTATCGTACGATCGGGGCGATTGCAGTCGTTCTTGCCATAGTGCTCTTCATCGGTTACCACATGTCCGATCGAATGGCCCCCTTTGCCATCAAGACCGTTGTCAGCTTCCTTGTCGGCGCAATTTGTTCCGCGCTTGCCGGATACACAGGGATGTACTGCTCCATTCGCGCGAACATACGTACAGCGTCGGCGGCGCGTACCAGCCTGAACAAAGCGTTGCAGATGGCGCTGCGTGGCGGAGCTGTGACCGGCCTGGTTGTCGTGGCGCTGTCGCTGCTTGGAATCGGCATTCTCTTTCTTGCCTTTGGCGGTCTGGATAACCCTCGAGCCGTACCGTATCAGCTCGTGGGCTTCGGGTTCGGAGCATCGCTCGTCGCTCTGTTCGCCCAGCTCGGAGGAGGCATCTATACCAAGGCCGCCGACGTCGGTGCTGATCTGGTAGGCAAGGTCGAAGCCGGAATCCCCGAAGACGACCCACGGAATCCTGCCGTCATCGCCGATCTCGTCGGTGACAACGTCGGCGACTGCGCCGGCCGTGGCGCAGACATCTTTGAATCCACCGCTGCCGAAAATGTTGGTGCCATGGTCCTGGGAGCGGCGCTCTATCCCGTCTTTGGAATCAAAGGCATTCTCTTCCCGCTTATCGTGCACGCCATTAACCTGATCGCCAGCATCGCCGGCGTCTTCGTGGTCAAGTCTACCGAGCAGGAAGATCCCATGCACGCCCTGAACCGTGGGTTCTACCTCACCTCGGTTCTGGCCCTGCTTGGCTTCGCAGGAGCTGTCTATGCGATGCTGAACGGACCCGGCGTGCAGCCAATGTGGTTCCTCGGCTGCGGCATCGTCGGGTTGGCCACATCCTTTCTCTTTGTCTGGATCACCGAGTACTACACCGAATCGGTCTACCGCCCGGTCAAGTCGATCGCGCAAGCCTCACTCACCGGACCTGCGACCAACATCATCAGTGGCCTCGCCGTCGGAATGGAAACACCTGCTCTCCCTGTCGTCGTCATCTCCGCCGCGCTGCTGCTCAGCTACTACTTCGGCGTTCGTGGGCTTGAGGGCATTGGCGGCATCAGCGAATATGAGAAGGGAATCTACGGCACGGCAATCGCCACCATGGGAATGTTGAGCTGTGCAGCCTACATCCTCGCGATGGACACCTTCGGTCCCATCACCGACAACGCCGGCGGCATCATTGAAATGTCGCATCAGCCGCATGAGATTCGCGAGCGCACCGACAAGCTCGACTCAGCCGGCAACACCACCAAGGCGCTTACCAAGGGCTACGCCATCGGCTCCGCGTCGCTGGCAGCCTTTCTGCTGTTCTCGGCATATCTCGAAGAGATCAAGACCATCGTCACGGATAAAGTGATGGCCGCTGGCGGCTACATGCCTTCGGGCTGGAGCTTCACGAATATCAATCTCGCCCAGATTCCGGTCTTCGTCGGCGCTCTGCTGGGAGCGATGCTGACCTATCTGTTCAGCTCGCTTGCCATCAAGGCCGTCGGTCGAACGGCCCAGATGGTCGTGCAGGACGTACGTGCCCAGTTCAAAGAGAACCCGGGCATTATGGAAGGTACCTCAAAGCCGGACTACGGCAGGTGCGTCCATATCGTCACCGGCGCTGCTCTGCGCGAGATGGTCGTGCCGGGCGTGCTCGCCGTCGGCCTTCCTGTGGCCGTCGGTCTTATCTTCCGGCACTTCAGCTCGGCCTACCACGCGAACACTACCGCGTACGCTCCTGGGACAATTCTTCCGGTTCCTGCGATCGGCGGGCATCCGGTAAACCTTGCCGGGGCTGAAGCTGTCGCCGGACTCTTGATGGTAGGAACCATCTCCGGTGTTCTGCTGGCCATGCTGATGAACAACGGAGGCGGAGCCTGGGACAACGCCAAGAAGTTCATCGAGACCGGACAGTACGGCGGCAAGAAGAGCGAGGCCCACAAGGCTGCCGTGGTGGGCGACACCGTCGGCGATCCCTTCAAGGACACTGCCGGTCCCAGCCTTCACGTGCTCATCAAGCTGCTAGCCACCATCACACTGGTGCTGGCTCCCTTGTTCGTATAGAACAACACTCTGCTGGAGCAGGCTGGGACGCCTGCTCCAGCATATAGAACGATCACCGCGACGGGCCGGGCATCTGTTGTCTCTGACGAGCTGCAGTTGACACATCCAGATGAATTCGGCTAGTCGCTATCTCCTCTGCTGCGAGTCAATTCCATCTACAACCGGTACAATCTTCTTCGGCGGTGTGCGTTCGCTCGCCTGCCCAGGAAAAGGTTTATGGCTCGTCAATCTGCAAGTGGAGTAGCGGAAAAGAAGAAAGCGTCCGGGGCAGTCAGCGGAACCACCCTGAGCCGCGAACAGCTGGTTGAGTTCTACCGGCTGATGTATCTCTCGCGGCGAACCGACGACCGTGAGATCGTCCTCAAGCGCCAGCAGAAGATCTTCTTCCAGATATCCTGTGCCGGCCACGAAGCCCTCCTGGTCGCAGCCGGCTTGGCCATGCGTCCGGGCTATGACTGGTTCTTTCCGTACTATCGCGACCGCGCCATCTGTCTCGCACTTGGCAATACGGTCGAAGATCAGCTTCTGCAGTCCGTAGGCGCAGCCAGCGATCCTGCCAGCGGCGGCCGCCAGATGCCGTCTCATTGGTCCAGTCCCAGCCTTCACATTGTCAGCCCCTCGTCTTCTACCGCCACCCAGTGCCTGCACGCTGTCGGCTGTGCCGAAGCCGGGCGCTACCTGTCAAAACATCCTGAGGCTGCGGCCAGGCATGATGGCGACTATCGCCAGTTCAAGGACGTTGTCTTTCACGGCGATGAGGTCACCTATGTCTCCATTGGAGAAGGTGCGACCAGCCAGGGTGAATTCTGGGAGGCTCTCAATACCGCCAGCAACGCCAGGCTTCCCCTCCTCTTTGTCGTCGAGGATAACGGCTACGCCATCTCTACTCCGGTGGAAGCGAACACGCCGGGCGGCAATATCTCGCGCCTGATCGCGAATTTCCCGAACTTCCATTTTGCAGAGATCGACGGCACCGATCCCATCGCCAGCTATAACGCGATGGTGGAAGCGGTCGCCTACTGCCGCGCAGGCAACGGCCCCGCACTGGTTCACGGCCATGTCATCCGTCCTTACTCTCATTCGCTCAGCGATGATGAACGCCTCTATCGCACGGTGGCAGAGCTCGAGGCCGATGCACTCAAGGACCCGATCTCAAGGATGCAGATGTGGCTGCTCCGCGAAGGCATCCTCGATGCCGAAGGAATCAACCGCCTGGAGCGCCAGGTGGATGAAGAAGTCCAGCGTGCAGCCGACAAGGCGGTTGTCGCCGCGCTTCCTACTCCGGACACCATCCTGCACCACATCTACTCCGAGCATCTGACTCCGATGGACTCGCGGTTCGAGCGGCAGCCGGAGCAGACCGCCGATCAGAGCGAGCGCACGATGGCAGACCTCATCAATTGCTGCCTCAAGGACGAGATGCGCCGCGATCCCCGCATCGTCGTCTTCGGAGAAGACGTCGCCGACGCTACACGCGACGAAGCGCTCCGCTCGGGCAAGCTGAAGGGCAAAGGCGGCGTCTTCAAACTTACCTCCGGTCTGCAACTGGAGTTCGGTAACGATCGTGTGTGGAACTCGCCGCTGGCGGAAGCGAACATTGTAGGTCGCGCCATCGGCATGGCGGTCCGCGGTTTGAAGCCGGTGGTGGAGATCCAGTTTTTTGACTACATCTGGCCGGCGATGCACCAGATGAGGAACGAGCTTTCGGTCCTGCGCTGGCGATCGAACGACGGATTCAGCTGCCCGCTGGTCATTCGCGTACCCATCGGCGGTTATCTGACCGGCGGCTCGATCTACCACTCGCAATCGGGCGAGAGCATCTTCACCCACACGCCTGGCGTGCGTGTCGTCATGCCGTCGAACGCGCTTGACGCTCTTGGCCTGCTGAGGACGGCGATCCGCTGCGACGACCCAGTGCTCTTTCTCGAACATAAGCGGCTGTACCGCGAGACGTTTGGACGGGGCATTTATCCCGGTCCGGAGTACTCGATCCCGTTCGGGAAAGCGAACATCGTGCGATCGGGCAAGGACGTCACGGTGGTGACCTATGGTGCAGTCGTTCCTCGAGCCCTGCAGGCCGCGCAGAAGATCCATCGCGACAAGGGAATCGACGTCGAGTTGATCGACCTGCGAAGCCTGGCTCCTTATGATTGGGAGACTATCGCGGAGAGCGTTCGCAAGACGAACCGGGTGATCGTCGCTCACGAAGACATGATGAGCTGGGGGTACGGGGCTGAGATCGCAGCCCGGATCGCCGATGAGCTCTTCCATGATCTTGATGCTCCGGTACGCCGGGTCGCTTCGATGGACACCTTCGTCGCCTATCAACCCTTGCTGGAGGATGTGATTCTTCCTCAGGCGCAGGATATCTACGATGCCGTGGCGGAACTCGCAGCCTTCTAGTCTGGTGCGCTCGCAGAGGAGGCCCGCGGCTGAACCCATCCCCCGGCAATTTCTCTCAAAGTCTTCTATCGAGAGGGGTTAAGTCTGGACTAGTCGCGCAATTCGCGTGCCAAACCAGCGGGAATAGAAGAAGCCCCGGCTTCTTCTATCTCTCTTTCTATTTTAGAAGATCGCGCGGAGTGATTCGGCATTTTTGTTTTCGTGCGCGGATTCCGCGGCATGGAGGCGGAAGGAGCGGTCGCTTCGTCCTTCGGACTTCGCTCCAGCCTTCGGCAGAGTGGTAGCGCGCTTGCGCGCGGCTAGATTCGGCACGGCTAAAGCCGTGCCCTTATGCAAGGCGTTTGTCTTCCTGCCTGGATATGGGTCTGTTCGGCAGGCGGTTGTCGTGCGGTCGCTTGCGGCTGTTTGCGGCGCGGCTGAAAGCTGTGCCCTTTGGCGATGCGTTTGTCTTTCTTGTTCGGCTAGGGATTCTTCGGCAGGGTGATTGTCCGTTTGCGGCATCTATTCGACTGCGGTCGGCGCAGGAAGCTGTGGTCTCGATTGAGAGCGGGACAGAGAGCAGACTATGTGCGCTCTTCTGATTTGTCCTGGAAGCGCTCGCGATCTTCGCGCCTGCAATGGAAGTGCTCGGAAGCTGCTCCGCTTTTCCGTTTGCTGATAACGCTATTGATTCGGTGCATGATGATCGATGAGGCCACGCGAGGGCGTTATCGTTAGACGATGCCCCTGCAAACGAACGAGCTTTTCCTGCGCCTCTCGCACGTGGCTGTGGCCCGTGGGGAAAACATGGTTCTTCACGACGTGAACCTGTCGGTGAACTCCGGGGAGCACATTGCGATTCTTGGTCCTAACGGCTGCGGAAAGTCGACCCTGATCAAGACCATTACGTGCGAGTGTTATCCCATCGTTCAACCGGAGACAGAGGTCAGGATCTTTGGCCGCAGCCGCTGGGACCTGACCGAGCTTAAGAAGCGCCTTGGAGTTGTGTCGACGGAGCTGCCGGGAAAGCAGACCCTGACAACAACGGGCCGCGATGCTGTTCTTACCGGCTTTTTTTCGAGTTCGACGCTGTGGCCGAATCTGACCGTGACGGAAGAGATGCGCGCTCGCACGGATGAGGTCCTCGCCCTGATTGACGCGGAGGGACTTCGCGATAAGCTCGTCGGCCACATGTCCGCCGGTCAGCAGCGGAGGATCATGATTGGCCGGGCGCTGGTTGCCTCATCGCAGATGCTTCTGCTGGACGAGCCATCGAACGCGCTCGATATCGCGGCCCAGCAGGACCTGCGCAAACTGTTGCGGCGGCTTGCGCAGCAGGGAACCGGAATCCTGCTGATTACGCATCATGTCTCCGATATTATCCCGGAGATCGATCGCATTCTGATGATGAAGGACGGCCGCATCATCGCGGACGGACCGAAGGCGGAGCTGCTGACCGCAGCGAGGCTCAGCGACCTGTTCCGTACCGAGGTCCATCTGACCGAGAAGGACGGATTCCACCATGCGTGGTGACGATGCCTGCTAGTGGCCGTACCCTTCGGTGTGCTCCGGAACCTTGCCGCGAAAGAGCCAGTACACGGTAACGGTGTAGACGAGGGCCAACAGGATACCGAAGGTCCACCAGATGAGCCCGACGCGTACAGCGTGGGGACCGGCGAGGGCCCGGTCGATGGTGATGCTGGCGCCTGCAGTGCCTACGCTGGGAAGCACGACCGGATAGAGCCCGGCTGCGGCGCCTACGAGCATGGAGGCGAGATAGGTGCAGGAGCCGAGGAAGGCCCTCCACTCCCAACCACGAGCCAGCGAGATGGCGATGGCGACAAGACTGACGACGACCATCGCCGGAGCAAGCCAGGCGGCACCGTGCTGCTGGTAATGGATGAGAGAATCAGGCCGGGCGATGACGGTTGCCGGCACGCTGGCCAGGGTGAGGATTGCGACCAGGGGCAGCGCTTTTTTGGCCCAGGCAAGGGATTTTGTGTTCAGAGCGCCATTTGTCTTGAGCGCGAGATAGAGCAGGCCGTGCATGGCGAGTGCGACCGCGGCGAGGAGGCCTCCGAGGACGGTGTACCAGTCGAGGATGCCGGGGTTCGGACCGGTCCGCCAGTTTGTCCAGAGAGGAAGGAAGAAGTAGTTGTCGGCGCCGAGAGGAACTCCGCGGATGACGTTGGCGAGTGCGGCTCCGAAGAAGATTGCGAGGATGAGACTGGAGAGCGCGAAGGTAGCGTCGAAGAGGGTCATAAAGACGCTGTCGTGGGTGTGCGCCCGAAGCTCGATGCTCATTCCGCGCACGATGAGCAGCCAGAGCACGATGGTCAGAGGAAGGTAGAAGCCGCTGAAGGAGGAGGCGTACAGAAGAGGGAAGGCGAAGAAGAGAGTGCCTCCGCCGGCGATGAGCCAGACTTCGTTTCCGTCCCATACGGGACCGATGGCATGCATGGCCTTTCGCCGGTCCTGCTCGGTGCGAGCGACCAGCAGATAGACGATGCCGACGCCCAGGTCGAAACCATCCAGCACCACGTAGAGCGTCAGCATCGCCGCTACAATCCAGAACCAGATTGTTCCCATCGCACTCTCCTTATGCGGTCGTCAGTGTGTGTCCGTCGTGGCCTGCGTCTACGACAGGGGCCTTCGGGCCCTTCTGGATGGCGGTGTAGACCATGACGATCCAGAGAATCGAGAGCACCGAATACATCCCGAGGAAGCCAAGCAGCGTAAAGAGGCTGGTGCCCGGTCCAACGTGTTTGGAGTAGCCTTCTGACGTTCGCATGAGGCCGTAGACGAGCCAGGGCTGTCTGCCAAGCTCGGCGGTCATCCACCCTGCCGTGTTGGCGATATAGGGAAGGGGAAAGCTGAGGAGAATAGGCCACAGCAGCCAGCGTGCGTTGTAGAGACGGCCACGCCACAGCAGGAAGCCGGCAAGGACCATCAGGCCCGCGAAGTAGGTCCCGAGGCCGGCCATGATGTGGTAGCTGTAGAACAGCAGCGGAAGGGCCGAGGGCCACTGATCCTGCGGAAACTGATCGAGCCCCTTCACCTCTGCGGAGGTGGTCCCATAGATCAGGAAGCTGAGGACCTTGTTGACGGCAAGTGGATTGTCGATGGTCTGCTTCTCTACATCCGGTTGCCCCATCAGGACGATGGGAGCGCCAGGAGTTGAATGAAAGAGTCCCTCCATGCCAGCGACGGCGGCAGGCTGATGGCGCGCCATGTATTTGCCGTGGAGATCGCCGGTGGGAAAGATCTGGGCGATGCAGGAGGCGATGCCGGCTACGACCCCTACCTTCAGGAAGAGGCGGCCATAGTCTTCGTGCTTGCGCTGCAGTAAGTAAAGGGCTCCCGTGGCGGCGACCACAAATGCGCCGGTAATGACGGCGCCGGACATGTTGTGGGCATACTGCAGCCAGGCCCAGGGATTCATCAGCAGGCCCCAGAAGCTGGTGACCTCAAAGACTCCGTTGGGAAGCCGCTGGTAGGCGACGGGATGCTGCATCCAGGCATCGGTCACGATGATGAAGAATCCGGAGATCCAGGATCCGAGGAAGACCATGAAGGCAGCAAGCGTGTGCAGCTTTCGGGAGATGCGCTTTTCGCCGAAGAGGAGCAGTCCGAGAAATGCGGATTCGAGGAAGAAGGAGAAGACGCCTTCCATGGCCAGTGGCTGTCCGATGACGCCCCCGGTACGGCGCGAGAACTCCGACCAGTTGGTGCCGAACTGAAACTCCATTGGGATTCCGGTGACGACGCCAAGCACGAAGTTGATGGCAAAGATGCGCGCCCAGAAACGGGAGGCTTCGTCGTAGCGCTCGCGCTTTTGAGGGTCGTCGGTTCGAAGCGCGATCAGCTTCATCACGAAGATGAGAAGCGCGAGTCCCATCGTGAGCTGGGGGAAGAGGTAATGGTAGGTGATGGTAAAGGCAAAGTGGATCCGATGAAGCGTTAGAGCATCCATCCAGCTTCTCCTTGTCGCTCGCCACCAGTATGCCGTGCCAGGAGGATAAGCGAAAGGGCAGCAGTCGCATTGTGGCGATTAGCGAAGAAGAAAAAAGCAGAAGGGTCGATGATCGACGCGGCGGACCAGCGGGATGCGGCGACTAGCGGACTATCTGTCTTTGGGGTTTGGCGGCGCGATGGAGCCGGCCTGCAGCTTGACCAGCTCGGGCTGCGGGAATCGACTGGGGCCGAGAACCGCGATTCGCGGAACGGGTCCTCGAGCCATCGCGACCTCGTCGCAGGCGTAGAGTCTCGGGCAGCTCTGGCAATCCTTGTAGATCTTGTCGGGCAGCACGGTGCGTTCGACGACGCGGAAGCCGAAGTGAAAGAAGAAGTCGGGGATTCGGGTGAAGAGACAGACGCAGGTGACGCCCTGGTCTTCTGCTTCGGCAAGAAGAGCGCGCAGCAGCTTTCCTCCGGCACCCTGTCCCTTGGCCTCGGGCTTGACGACGATTGAACGCACCTCGGCAAGGTGAGGGCCGTAGAGATGCAAGGCGCCGCAGCCGAGGAAGACCCCGCCCTCGCTTTCGGCGATGGTGAAGTCGCGAACGTTCTCGCAGATCTCCGCATAGGTGCGGCGCAGCAAGGTGCCGTCGCCGGAGAGGGAGTTGACGAGCTCGAAGATGTTGACGGCGTCCGGGAGCTTGGCCTTGCGTACGACAGCTCCTCCAACGCGCGGACGCGAGGATGAGGTCGAGTCGCTAATGGGCATGAGGGACGAGCCGCCAGCAAGAGTGTTAGACAAGGGCACCGGACTCCAAGCCGAGTTTCACAGACTTTTTTGATGCGAGCCAGGCGCGATCGGACTCAATCTGCAGGGAGGCGGCATGGAGAGCATGCTTCACACGGTTGCGCGCAGTGCCGCCGATGACGTCGTGGCAGTCGAGTGTCGCCTTGAGGCTGATGGCGTCGAAGAAGTCGTCGCCGAACTCCGGACCGAAGCCGCGGAGCTCATCGAGGGTGAGCTGATTGAGCTCGCGCCCGGTCTCGAGGCCCAGACGAACGGCCTGGCCGATCTTCTCGTGCGCCTTGCGGAAGGGAACTCCCTTGTGGGTGAGATAGGTAGCCGCAGCCATGGCGTTGAGATAGCCCTTTTCGGCAGACGATTGCATCACCTCGGTGCGGAAGCGGAGGGAACGGGTGAAGTCAGGCAGAAGGGCGAGCATACCGTGGATGGTGTCTGCAGCGTCGAAGACGGGCTCCTGCCCTTCCTGGAGGTCCTTGTTGTAGGCGAGCGGGAGACCTTTGACGATGGTGGAGAGCGTGATGGCTGCTCCCTGAAGCCGGCCTGCCTTGCCGCGGATGAGTTCGGTCAGGTCGGGATTCTTCTTCTGCGGCATGGCGCTGGAGCCGGTTGAGAAGCGCTCGGGGAGATCGAGGAAGCCGAACTCTGCGGTGGAGTGCAGGGCGAGTTCTTCGGCGAAGCGAGAGATGTGCAGCCCAAGCGTGGAGAGGGCTTGGGTGAACTCGAGCGCGAAGTCGCGGTCGCTGGTTGCGTCCATGCTGTTGGGGGTGGGGCCGTCGAACCCGAGAGCCTCGGCGGCGATGGCGCGGTCGAGCGCAAGGGTCGCGCCTGCGATTGCGCCTGAGCCGAGAGGGCAGAGATTCAGGCGATTGCGGCAGTCGGCGAGGCGGGTGAAGTCGCGCTCCAGCATCGCCACGTAAGCCAGAAGCCAGTGAGCGATGAGGACAGGCTCGGCGCGCTGCAGGTGCGTGTAGGAGGGCATGACGGCCTCGCGCGCGGATTCGGCCTGGGCAAGAAGGGCCTCGCGCCATGCGAGAAGACCGTGCAGGGTCTGGTCGATGGCGTCGCGCACGAAGAGGCGCATGTCGGTCGCGATCTGCTCGTTGCGGCTGCGGCCGGTGTGCAGCTTGAGGGCGAGGTCGCCGATCAGCTTTGTGAGCTGAAGCTCGACGAAGTGGTGGATGTCCTCGGCGTGAGGGCTGAGGGCGACGATCTGCTTAAGGTGCGTAGCAAGCGGTGAACTGGTGTCGCCGTCGCTGGTCTTCGTGGCCTCTTCGATGGAGAAGGGAATGACCCGGTCAAGTCCGTCCAGCATGTTCGCAAGCTCAGCATCGCTCAGGATGCCTGCAGCAGCGATCGCGCGGGCGTGGGCCTTCGATGCGGCCACCTCCTGGGGAAGCAGCCGCACATCGAACGGGAAGGACCGTTGCCACTCTTCGAAGGCCGCATCCAGAGGCTCTCTGAATCGCCCTGACCACATCTTGCTCACTGCTGAGGCTCCTTTAGCTTTGCCGATGCATTGCTGTGAGGCTCTTCGCCGGATGTTGCTAGACCAGCGAAGGCCGTTTGCGTGCCTGGGTTCCGCGGCCGCGGGCGCTCGAGATGCGCTTGGCCCCGCCGAGCAGCATCAGCAGGAGTGCCTTCTGCGCGTGCATGCGATTCTCAGCCTGATCGAAGACGATGGACTGCGGCCCGTCGAGCACGGCGTCGGTCACCTCGGCGTTGCGATGGGCGGGCAGGCAGTGCATGAAGACGGCATCCTGCTGTGCGTTGCTCATCAGCTCTTCGTTCACCTGATAGGGCTTGAAGATGGGAGCGCGCTTGGTGGCCTCGTGCTCGAAGCCCATGCTGGTGCAGACGTCGGTGTAGACGGCGTCGGCTCCGGTGACGGCCTTGATGGGGTCGTGCAGAAGGGTGATGCTGCCGCCGGTCAGCTCGGCGATCTCGATAGCCTTATGGATGATCTCGAGCTTGGGAGCGAAGCCCTTGGGAGTCGCAACGATGACGTGCGATCCGAGTTGAGCCCCCGCGAGCATCAGGGAGTGGCAGACGTTGTTGCCGTCGCCCACGTAGGCGAAGCGCAGGCCTTCCGCCGAGCCGAACCGCTCTTCGAGCGTGAGGAAGTCGGCGATGGCCTGGCAGGGATGCTCAAGGTCGGAGAGGGCGTTGATGACGGGGACCTTGGAGAAGGCTGCCATCTCGGTGATGGTCTCGTGCGAGTAGGTGCGCAGCACGATCGCGCTCATCCAGCGTTCGAGGTTGTGGGCCACGTCACGCAGCGATTCGCGCTCGCCCAGGGGCGACTGCGTCTGGTCGACGAAGATGGCATTGCCGCCAAGCGTGTTGATCGCAGCCTCGAAGGTGAGGCGGGTGCGCAGGGAAGCCTTCTCAAAGAACATCACCATCTGTTTGGCATCGAGTGCGTGACGGAAGTCCTCGGGAGAGTTCTTGACTGCGTGGGCCAGTTCCATGATGGCGGCCATCTCTTCGACGGTAAGGTCGCTGATGGAGCAGAGGTCGCGTCCACAGAGGCGTTTGGCTGCCTCATTAAATGCAGTATCGGACTGGATGCCGAGCGCGGCAGTTGATTTACGAGGTGGAGCCTCGCTGCCGGGATTGTCGGATTTCGAATTCATCATGACGGTTTTGCTACCCATGTACCTTTTCTCCAGCCGGCACAGCGCCGGCGAGCTCCGTATTCGCCTTCAGGATCTCGTTGAGAGCGTCGATGGCAACCTCGACGTGCTTCTTCTCGAGAATGTAGGGAGGAAGAAAGCGGAGCACGGTTTCGCTCGTGCGGTTGATAATGATGCGCCGCTCCATCATCTGCGCGGCTACACGTTTCGCAAGTTCTGCCGAGTTCAGCTCGATTCCGAGCATCAGGCCGAGGCCCCGCACGTCGGTCACGCAGTCGTGCTTTGCCTGCAAGTCCTCAAGTTGGGTTTTGAAGAAGCCGCCGACCTCTTCGATATGGGCCAGCAGGTCCTCGCGTTCGATGGTATCGACCACGGCTGTCGCAACTGCGCAGGCCAGCGGTCCGCCGCCGAAGGTGGTTCCGTGCATGCCCGGCGTGATGGCTGAGGCCGCCCGCTCGACGCACAGCATGGCGCCCATGGGAAGGCCGCCCGCAATCGGTTTGGCGAGGGTGGTCACATCGGGCTGAATGCCGTAGTGCTGATAGGCAAACCACTTTCCGGTGCGGCCAAGACCACTCTGAATCTCATCGGCCATCAGGAGAGCGCCGGTGGAGTCGCAGAGCTCGCGGGCAGCGGCGAAGAACTCCCTGGAGACCGGATTGATTCCACCTTCGCCCTGGAGGACCTCCAGGCAGACACCGCAGACTTCGTCAGAGAACTTCGCCCGCAGATCGGCCACGTCATTGAAGCGCACAAACTCCACGTCCGGCATGACGGGAGCAAAGGGCGTGCGGTACTTCTCCTTGTGGGTGGTGGCGACCGAACCCATGGTGCGACCATGGAAGCTATGCTCGAGCGCAAGGAACTTCGTACCGAGCTTCTTTCCGCTCTCGCGCGCCCTGGTTGCGTTGGCGCGCGCCAGCTTCAGAGCCGCTTCCCAGGCCTCGGTGCCGCTGTTGCAGAAGAAGACGCGGTCCATGCCGCTGATCTCGGTGAGTCGAAGGGCGAGGTCCGCCGTGCCCTGATGGAAGAACAGGTTCGAGGTGTGCAGCAGACGCGCGCTCTGCTCCGCAATGGCCTTGTTGATGGCGGGATGACCGTAGCCGAGGGCGCAGACGCCGATGCCGCTGAGAAGGTCGAGAAACCGAGCGCCGTTCTCATCTTCCAGATAGACGCCGTTCCCTGACACAAACAGGTAAGGGTTGCGCTCATAGGTGTTCAGCAGCAGCTTGCTTTCCGCAGCCTGAATTGATGCCAGGTTCATGCGACCATGACCTCCGTTCCGTCTTCGACTCGAGTTGAGCAGAGATCCGGCAGGGATGCTGCCGCCTCCGCTGGCAGGATGCGTACCCGTTTTACGCCGTTGAGCAACGCCTGTTTGCAGGCGTTGAGTTTGGGTAGCATTCCGCCAAAGATGACCTGCTGCTTCTGGAGGGCGGGAATCTCGCCCAGCGTCAGCCAGCGCATTACGCTGCCGTCAGCCCCTTTTACCCCCGGCACATCGGTCAGGAAGACCAGAGCGTCCGCCTTCGTGCAGATGGCACAGGCCGCTGCCATCTCGTCCGCATTAATATTGTAGTACTCCCCGTCGAAGCCGAGAGCGATGGAGGAGATGACGGGAACGGCACCCATGGCCCAGATGGCCTCCAGCCAGCGCGCGTCCGCCGAGGCGATCTCGCCGACAAAGCCGAGATCGGGATCGGTCTTCTTTTTGCGCGCGCGAAAGACATGTCCGTCGCCGCCGGAGAGACCTACGGCAGCCTGGCCGTGAGAGGCGAGGGAAGCGACCAGAGATTTATTGACGCGGCCGGCCAGCACCATCAGCGCGGCGTCCCTGGTCTCCGCATCGGTGACGCGAAGGCCGGAGATGAATTGACTTTTTTTGCCAAGCTGCTCGAGCGTGCGGGTCAGTTGGACGCCGCCGCCATGGACCACCGCCACCTGGTTGCCGTCGGCCACCAGCTCGGCAATCGCTTTGCCAGCCGCGTGCAACAGCTTTGGATTTTCGAGGCCTGCTCCTCCGAGCTTAACGACGAATCTCACAGCAAGCCCTCCTCTTCTTTCCATCCGCACATCAGGTTCATATTTTGTACCGCCTGTCCGGCGGCGCCTTTCAGCAGATTGTCCAGGCAGGAGACGACGATCAGGCGCCTGCCATCCGGTCCCAGGGCAAATCCCAGGTCGCAGAAGCTGGTGCGAACCACGTTCTGAATCTGCGGCAGCTGGGATGCTGCGTGCAGGCGCACCATCGGGCTGCCCTTGTAAAAGTCGCGGAAGAGACTCTCAATCTCCGTCGCCTTCGCTCGAGACTTCAGCCGCAGATAGATGGTTGAGAGGATTCCGCGCGGAATGGGGAGCAGATGGGGCGTGAACTGAATCTGGTCTTCGCTGAGGCAGAGCTGTTCCAGTAGTTCGCCGGTATGGCGATGGCCGAAGACGGCATAGGCCGAGAGGTTATCAGCGGCAGACATGAAATGCGTCTTTGCAGTGGGCGCCTTGCCGGCCCCGCTGACGCCGGACTTGGCATCGCAGACAATGCCGACTTCGAGATCAACCACTCCGGCCCGAACGAGTGGGGCCAGCGCGAGGATGACCGAGGTCGAGTAGCAACCCGGATTGGCGACAAGGCGCGCTGTGCGGATTGCATTGCGATGAAGCTCAGGGCTGCCGTAGACGGCTTCGGCCTGGAGCTTGGCTGCGGCCTCCGGGTCAGCATCATGCAACTTATAAACGGCACGATTCTGCTCGTCGTACAGACGCCATGCTCCGCTGAGGTCGATCACGCGAATGCCGCGCGCGATGGCCTCGGGCGCCCACTCGCGAGACTGCTCATGGGGCAGGGCGAGGAAGAGGACCTCGGTCCCGGCGTCTGCAAGCCGGTCCCAGTGGAAGGGCGCGATGGGGTGACTTGCATCGTTGCCGATGCCGGCCAGCTGTGGGTGGAGCGCCTCGAGGGTGTTCACTGCATCGTTTGCGTCGCCGGCCCTGCCGAGAAACAAAGGAGCCGTGCCTTGCATGCCGGGATGGCGGAGGAGCAGGCGGGCGAGCTCGCCTCCTGCATATCCGCTGACGCCAGCGATTGCGATCTTCGGAGGACGCGACCGGGTGGCGTTTTGGGATGCCGTCGCGGCGCCGGTCTCTCTAGTGTCGATTGTTTCGAGATTAGCCAATGTAGTCTTCAATCCGCTTTCTGAGTTGAGTGGCCTTTTCCGCATCCGGACAGATGATCAGGACGGTGTCGTCTCCGGCGATGGTTCCGACCGCCTCAGGCCAGTCTTCATAGTCCATTCCGGCGGCGATGGGCTGTGCCCCGCCGGTTGTTGTGATTACTACAAGCAGGTTGGCCGCCTGGCGAACCTCAAGGCCAAAGCCCTGAAGGACTTCGCGGATACCGGGAAGCGAATCTTCCTCATTGTCCCCGTTACTGGCAAGTGCATAGCCCTCCGGCCCCTTCGATAATCTCAGCTCGTGGATATCACGAGAGAGCGTTGCTTGTGTAACATGGTAACCACGCCCTGCAAGTTTTCTCCGTAGCTCGTCCTGGCTCGGGATTGGTCCTTTTGCCAGCAGTTCGCGGATGACGGTATGACGTTGCTGTTTCATCTTCGTCTCAGTGCCGTTTGCGCCGCGGACTTCGAGGAGAGGTCCCGGGGCCGTGTATAAATATACATTCTGATGTATATTTATACAATGATGTTCCCCGCGGAACATCGCCCACACCTTGACGGAAAGGTTATCCGGTGAAATCTTCCTTCATCGGACGTATAGTGAATCATGGAAAGGTTTCGCCCCCTCGTCTCCGCCTCTACGCCCGGGCCCTCCCAAACATCCCGGTCGGCTCAGGTACCGTCCCTGATCGATGAACGTTTTGACCACGACTCCTGCGGGGTCGGCTTTGTTGCCTCGGTGGATGCCGTGGCGACGCATGGGATTCTTACGCAGGCGTTGACGGCTCTGGCCCGCCTGGCGCATCGCGGCGCTACTGCGGCTGACGGAAAGAGCAGCGACGGTGTAGGTGTGCTTACCGCGATCCCGCGGGATTTCCTGATTCAGACTGAGGGCCTCTCGCTTGCCGCGGATGCACTTCTGGGTGTGGGCATGGTCTTCATCCCCAAGGATGAAACCCGGGCAGAGGCGCTGATTGAGCGCGCCCTGCTGTCGCACGACTTCAAGGTGCTTCGCTGGCGCGATGTTCCGGTGCGTATCGAATACCTCGGCGAGATGGCGCTCGCGACCATGCCGAAGATCCGCCAGATCCTGGTGGTGGACGGCGATCAGGCCGACCCGTCAACGATGGAGCGTCGGCTTTACCTGGCCAGAAAGCAGTTTGAGCGTTCGCACGAGAACGGCGACGTAGACGGATACATCTGTTCGCTGTCGACCCAGACCATTGTCTACAAGGCGATGTGTACGGGCCATGATCTGGCCTCGTTCTATTCCGACCTTGCTTCACCGCAGTTTGTCACGCCGTTTGCCATCTTCCATCAGCGCTACGCCACCAACACCCTTCCGACCTGGCATCGGGCCCAGCCTGGCCGGACCATCGGACATAACGGTGAGATCAACACGGTCTGGGGTAACCGCGCCCGCATGGCCGCCCGCGATTCAACGCTTCCGGTCGAGTGCAAGCCCGTCCTGACGCAGGGTGGAACCGATTCCACCAGCCTGGACGAAGCAGTCGAGCTGATCTCGCGCAACGGCCGTACGCTGGCCGAAGCGATGCGCATGGTGATGCCGCCGGCAGCTGCTTCCGGGCGCAACTCGTCGTTCCTTCGCTACAACTCCGACTGCACCGAGCCGTGGGACGGTCCGGCTGCGATCGCGTTCTCGAACGGGAAGCTGGTAGGAGCGATTCTGGACCGCAACGGTCTGCGTCCCTGCCGGTTTGCTATCACCAGGGACGGTCTGGTTGTCGCCGGTTCCGAGATCGGACTGGTGGACCTCGATCCGAACGAGGTGGTCCACAGCGGCCGTCTGGGCCCTGGGCAGATGCTGGTCGTCGATCTTGAAAAGAACAAGGTGTACGAGGACGAGGAGTTGCTTGCGCTCTTCGATTCCGACCCGACCTATTCCAGGCTTTTGGAAGATGCTCCGCTGGTCCCCAAGCCGGTCTCGACGCCTGAGGCTGCCGGCCTTATGCCCCTGCAGAGGGGCTTCGGCTACACCCGCGAAGACGTTCGGATGGTCCTGCAGCCGATGGCGGCCGAAGGCAAGGACCCAGTCTGGTCGATGGGCGACGATACGCCGCTGGCGTTCCTGGCCCGCACACCGCGTCCGGTCTATGCATACTTCCGCCAGCGCTTCGCGCAGGTCACGAACCCTGCTATCGATCCGCTGCGCGAGGCCTGCGTGGTATCGCTGCACACGCGCCTGGGCCCCTGGCCCCACCTGCTGGACAAGAACTCGCCGCTGCCGGGGCTGTCGCTTTCGTCGCCGTTCCTGTCGCTGGGACAGGTGCAGGCGCTGCGTTCGGGTGACTATCCGCACTCCGCAGAGCTTCGCTTCAAGGAGCTGTCGTGCGTCTTTCCTCCGAATATGACGCTGCTGCAGGCTCTCGATGAGCTGTCAAACCGTGCCATCGATCTGGTTCGCAGCGGTGCCCGTCTGCTGCTGCTGACCGACCGCGCGGCGACAGCGCAGACGCTGCCGGTACCGATGGCGATGGCAACAGGCGCGGTTCACCAGGCGCTTGTGGCTGCTGGTCTTCGCACCCTGTCCGGCATTGCGGTTGAAGCAGGTGACGCCCGTGATATCCACCACGTGGCCGTGCTGATAGGCTACGGCGCTGGAGCCGTCTGCCCGTGGCTCGCTCTTGAGACCGGCCGCGCGTTGGCTCCTGCCGGTACGGATCCGGACGTTGCGGAAAAGAAGATGCTCAAGGCGCTCGACGCTGGTCTGGCCAAGGTGATGTCGAAGATGGGGATCTCCGTCGTCGACAGCTACCGCAGCGCGCGCCAGTTCGACATTCTGGGGCTGCACTCGAGCGTTGTGGAGCGCTGCTTCCCGAATACGCCGGCTCCTCTGTCCGGAATTGGATTTGCGGAGCTCGACCGTCAGATCCGCCAGACCTGGCATCCGGCTGAGTCTGTCGCTGCGCAGCCCGATCTGCCGGACTATGGCTGGGTCCGTTTCCGCAAGGCGGAGACGGCTGAACCGCATGCCTGGCAGCCGCCGACCGTAAAGGCCCTGCAGTCAGTCGTTGGAAGCGCGCGCAATGTTCCTCTTCCGAGCGATCCTTCTGCTGCGTTCGCGATCTTCACCAAAGATGTCGTCGAGCGCGATCCTGCGGTTCTGCGGGATCTGCTGGAGATTCGTCCTGCTGGACCGGAGTTGCCGATCGGCGAGGTGGAAGCGACCTCGAAGATCGTGAAGCGGTTCGTCGCCAGCGCCATGTCGCTGGGGTCTCTCAGCCCGGAAGCTCACCAGACCATCACGGCGGGCATGAACATGCTGGGGGCGCGGTCGAACACCGGCGAAGGTGGCGAGGATGCAGCGGTCTACCGCGAGCATCCGGTCGGCTCGGAGAATCCTTCCGGATCGGGCGGATCGAGTGCGGCGGTGCATGCTCAGGGCGGCGTCGCCGTTGCGGAGCCGATGGTGGCAGCGCCTGCGGTTCACGTCTCGCTCAACAACAAGATCAAGCAGATCGCCTCGGGCCGCTTCGGCGTGACCGCCGAATACCTGGCCCATGCCGAGGAGATCGAGATCAAGGTGGCTCAGGGAGCCAAGCCCGGTGAGGGCGGTCAGCTTCCCGGGCACAAGGTCAGCGGGCTGATCGCGCGTCTGCGCCATGCACAGCCTGGCGTGGCGCTGATCTCTCCTCCGCCGCATCACGACATCTACTCGATCGAGGACCTCGCGCAGCTCATTTATGACTTGAAGCGTGTGAACTCGAAGGCCTCGGTCGGCGTCAAGCTGGTCTCTGGCTGCGGAGTGGGAACTGTTGCAGCGGGTGTCGCCAAGGCTTACGCAGACTACGTCGTCATCGCCGGCAACACCGGCGGTACCGGCGCGGCAGCTCTTTCGAGCATCAAGTATGCCGGCAATCCGTGGGAGCTCGGCTTGGCCGAGGCCCAGCAGGTCCTGATGCAGAACGGGATGCGCGGACGCGTTCGTCTTCGCACCGACGGCGGTCTGGCGACGGCACGCGACGTTCTGGTCGCAGCGCTGCTGGGTGCCGACGAGTATGCCTTCGGAACGGCAGTGCTGGTGGTTCTGGGCTGCGATATGGCCCGTCAGTGCCACCTGAACACCTGTCCAACCGGCATTGCGACCCAGAAGCCGGAGCTCCGGGCAAAGTTCCGTGGAAAGCCGGAGCACATCGTCCGCTTCTTCGAAGAGCTTTCGGCTGACCTGCGGCATCTTCTTGCCCGCTACGGTCTGCCCTCGCTCGAGGCTGCCGTGGGCCGCTCCGACCTGCTTGAGCAGGTCAGGTTCGACGGAAATCTCGATCTTGCACCGATGCTGGCGCAGGTTGCGGAAGGGCCGCGTCGCTGGATGGGCGGCAGAAACGACCAGCCGCTGCCGCATCCGCCGCTTGACGACAAGTGGACGGTGCCTGCTCTGGAAGCTGTGGATTCCGGCAAGCCGTACGTCATCGAGTCGCAGATCGCAAACTGTGATCGCGCACTTGGTTCACGACTCGCAGGCGAGCTCGCGCTTCGTCGCTCTCAGGGCGAGCTGAACGCTGACGTGACCTTCAATCTTGAAGGGACCGCAGGTCAGTCCTTCGGAGCCTTCGCTGTCGATGGAATGAAGCTGATCCTTGATGGACAGGCCAACGACTTCGTCGGCAAGGGACTCTCAGGTGGCGAGATCGTGATTCGTCCTCGTGGTCTTGCCGCGAAGGACAGCGGCCAGCACGTGATCCTGGGCAATGTGGCCCTCTACGGCGCAACGTCCGGCAAGCTGTTCGCCGCCGGTCGAGCAGGTGAGCGCTTCGGCGTTAGAAACTCTGGCGCCGTGGCTGTCGTCGAGGGCGTCGGTGATCACGGATGCGAGTACATGACGGGCGGTACGGTCGTTGTGCTTGGAAAGACCGGCATGAACTTCGGTGCGGGTATGACCGGCGGTCTGGCCTGGGTTCTGGATGAGGATGGCAGCTTTATGTCGGAGATGAAGTATCATCCGGATTTCATTGATCCGCAAGGGTTTGAATCCGTCGATGCTGATTCTAAGGCGGAGTTGAAGAGCCTCATTGAGGAGCATATCTCGCTCTCGGACAGCGGTCTGGCGAAGGCGCTTTTGCTGGAGTGGGCCGATCGGTCGAAGAAGTTTATCCGTCTGAGCCCGAAGCCGCAGGGCTGATCTTCTTAGCTCCCGGAGGAACTTTACTTCAGGAACAACATCAACAACGCCCCCGGTTATCGCCGGGGGTTTTTCTTTCGAGGCGCACTGCAGTTGATTCTTGGCAAGGTCAGGCACTTTCATTAGAGTGGCGAAGAACGGGAATCTTACGAACGAGTGGCCCTGAACAGTTCGGCAGAGAGACGGAGGACTGACGTGGCGGAGGCGGAGAGATCGACCCCTGCGACCGGGCCTGGAAGCGACAAGTATCAGCGCATTCTCGATGCTGCGGTCGAGGTGATTGCCGAGCGGGGGTATTTCAACTCGCCTGTGAGCGCCATTGCAAAGCGAGCGGGAGTGGCGGACGGCACCATCTATCTTTACTTCAAGAGCAAGGATGAGGTCCTGCAGACCGCGATTGACAGCACGTTGGGCCGCTTCTTCGGACAGGTTGAGGAGCAGTTCCAGACCTTGACCGACCCCCGCGCGCAATTGGAGTACATCGCTCGGGTCCATCTGGAGAGCCACAGCATCCATCGCAGCATGACTGTCCTGATGCAGACGGAGATGCGCCAGAGCGCGCAGTTTCTGGCGCGTTTCTCGCGCCATCATCTTTTGCGGTATATCCAGATGGTGCGCGAGGTCATCCGCCGGGGACAGGAGCAGGGCGTCTTCCGCCGGGACCTCTCAGATGGCGTGGTAGCGCATTGCATGTTTGGGGCGATTGACGAGCTTTTGAGTTCAGCCGTGTTCACTGGGCGAACGTACGATCCCGGGACGACTGCCCGGCAGGTGATGGACGTTCTGCTGCATGGAATTTCCGTTGGCAAGGACAGAGCAGCACAGCCAGGGAGCGCGTCATGAGCTTGGGTGGCATACGCGGCAGGTGGCAGAGCGGCAGACATGCGTTACATCGACAGGATGGTTCGGGGGCATATGTTTAAACTGCGGACGTTGAATGATGCATTGGCATTGGCCACGGGGCGAGGCGATCGTACTGTCATGATGGCGCAGGAGTCGCCCACGCAGTGGTCTGCAATCACGTCCAACCAACTGTATGGCCGTGTCCGTGCTCTCGCGGACGCGCTTGGGGCGTGGGGTATTGCAAAGGGAGATCGGGTAGCCCTGCTGTGCGAGAACCGCTGGGAATGGGGTGTGGTGGACTTCGCGGTGCTGGCCGTGGGTGGGGTGGATGTTCCGCTGTATCCGACGCTTATGCCGGACCAGATCGGCTATATGCTTCGCGACTCGGGGGCAAAGGCGGTATTCGTCTCAAATCGCGAACAGTACGAGAAGATTCGCGAGGCAGGCGATCTTCCCGATGTTGAGCATGTGGTCGTCATGGACCCGGGCCAGTACGAAGGTGCGATCAGCCTCTCGGAGCTGATGAACGATGCCGGCGCCAGGGAGAAGAGGGACGCAGCGTTTGACGCCATGCTGCAGAGAGCAGAGCCGGAGGACCTGGCGACGATCATCTACACGTCGGGCACCACCGGAGAACCGAAGGGAGTGATGCTGACCCACGGAAATCTCGCCAGTAATCTCAACTATTCCACGGGACCGCTGGGGCTGGGAGAAGAGGACGTGAGCATCTCTTTTCTTCCTCTGTCGCACGTAACGGCGCGCCACCTGGACTACGCTTTGCTTTGTCATGGAACGAAGCTCGCGTACTGTGCCAAGTTCGAGCAGCTTGCGGAGGCGATGAAGATCGTGCGGCCCACCATCTTCGTCGCCGTGCCGCGTGTCTATGAGAAGATCCGCCAGGCAGTCGAGGCGAAATCTGCTGCATCGCCTTTGAAGCACAGGATATTCAACTGGGCCTTTGCGGTAGGAAAGCAGCACAGGGGGGAGATCATCGCGGACAGAAGGCCCAGTGGATTTGCCTGGAAGCTGGCCAACAAACTGGTTTTCAGCAAGATTATCGAGGCGTTCGGTGGGCGCACCCGCATCTTCATTGCAGGCGGGGCTCCGCTGGGAGTGGACACCGGCGGCTGGTTTGCGGATGCGGGCATCTCGATCCTCGAAGGCTATGGACTCACGGAGACCTCTCCTGTTATCGCGCTGAACTATCCTCAGACCAACAAGATTGGCACGGTGGGCAGGCCGCTTGAGAATGTGCAGTGTCGTTTTGCCGAGGATGGGGAGCTTGAAGTGAAGGGGCCGTCGGTCTTCCCGGGCTACTGGAACAAGGACGATCAGACACGAGAGGCATTCACTCCCGACGGATGGTTCAGAACGGGCGATATCGGGAACCAGGATGCGGAAGGCTTTCTTTCGATCACCGATCGCAAGAAAGAGCTATTGAAGACCAGCGGAGGCAAGCTGATCGCGCCACAGCCGATTGAAAACAGGTTGAAGGCGAACACGCTGGTGGGAAATGCGGCGATGGTTGGCGACAAGCACAAGTTTGCCTGCGTGCTCATCTCGCCCAACGCATCCGCCCTGAAGAGCTGGGCCAGTGGACAGGGCATAGCCGCAGACGAGCTGGGATTGCTGGTCAGAGATCCTAAGGTGGTTCGAGCGTACGAAGAGATCGTAGACCGCGTTAACCAGGGGCTTGCGCCGTTCGAGAGCATCAAGCGGATATGCGTCGTTCCGGAGGAGTGGAGCGTTGAGACCGACGAGCTGACCCCTAGCATGAAGTTGAAGCGCCGCGTGATTGAAAGGAAATATAGCAAGCAGATTGAGGCGTTCTACGCCGACGAGGCGACTGCGAAGGCATGCGAAAACGATCGTTGAATGGGGGCTATCGCATCGGACCGTAGAGGACGAACCGGGAAGCGGTCTGAAGCGGGGAGGCGCGGCGCGACCAATGTGAAGCTGCCAATTCGTTCTATGATCTCCCTTGATGTGGAGGTTTAGACGATGAAATCGATAGAGGCTCCAGAAGCGGACGAAACAGGCACGCTCCTACGGCGTGCGGTGCAGGAGCGAAGGCGGTTTCTGAATCCGCTGCCCACGTCCGTTGGCGGGTGGGAGACGATGCGGAAGGCGCTGCCGCTGTACTTCTCGAACAAGGAAGAGAAGTCCCCGCGAAGGCGGTTAGGTCCCTTCAGGACCGATTCTGCTATCTATGCCACTACTCCGGCGAGTGGGCTTCGGCTTACGTGGATGGGGCACTCTTCGGCGCTGGTAGAGATCGATGGCAGGCGAATACTGCTTGACCCTGTATGGGACGAGAGAGCGTCTCCATTGCGCTGGGCAGGTCCGCGACGTTTTTTCCCTGCGCCGCTGGGGCTCGATCAGCTTCCGAAGCTCGATGTCGTGCTGATCTCGCATGACCACTACGATCATCTCGGGGAGTCGACGATCCGAAAGCTGGCACAGATGAACTCGATGCGTGAGACGGAGTGGGTTACGTCGTTGGGCGTCGGGTCAATTCTGGAGGAGTACGGGGTGAGCCGCCGTCGAATTACGGAACTCGACTGGACGCAACGATGCGGCGATACCTCGCTGGAGATTACGGCCCTGCCCTCGCGGCATTTCTCAGGGCGCAGCCTGTTTAATCGGTTTGAGACATTGTGGTCGAGCTTCGTTTTGAAGGGGCCAGTCCACAACGTTTACTTTGGCGCGGATTCGGGGTGGTGGCCGGGCTTTGAGCAGATCGGCGCCACCTATGGGCCGTTCGATCTCACGATGCTCGAGATTGGCGCCTTTCACGAGCTTTGGAACGAGATCCATCTCGGGCCGGAGGGGGCCATCCAGGCATTTGAGGCCCTTGGAGGCCGCGGTCTGTTGATGCCGATCCACTGGGGCCTTTTTGATCTTGCGCTGCATGGTTGGAAGCAGCCGATTGAGAGATTTTGCGAGCTTGCAGAAGAGAAACAGATTCCTCTGTGGATTCCGACGCCGGGCCTGCCGACCGAGGTTGTTGGCGGAGTACAGGTCTGCTCGCAATGGTGGCGCTGAGGCTGCGGTATGATTCTGGCGTCGTACAAAAGGAGAATCGATGCGTGTTGGAATGTTGACAGGCGGGGGCGACTGCCCTGGCCTGAATGCGGTAATTCGTGGTGCGGTACGAAAAGGAATTCTGCACTATGGTGATGAATTTATTGGCTTTATGGAAGGCTGGCGAGGCGTCATCGACAACACGACGATGCCGCTGAATCTGGAGACGACCTCGGGAATTCTGCACAGGGGCGGGACCATCCTTCGTTCTTCCAGAACGAACGTAAAGAAGATTCCCGGCGGATTTGAGAAGTGCCTGGAGACGATTGAAAAGAACAAGCTGGATGCGCTGATTGCGCTCGGCGGTGATGACACCCAGTCCATCTCGCTTGCGCTCAGCGAGCGCGGCGTGAAGTGCGTTGGCGTTCCCAAGACGATTGACAATGACCTGAGCGGCACCGACCAGTGCTTCGGCTTCGATACTGCGGTCAGCATTGCGACGGAGGCGATCGATCGGCTGCATTCCACGGCCGAGGCTCATAATCGCGTGCTCGTCGTCGAGGTGATGGGCCGCGACGCCGGCTGGATCGCTGTCACTTCTGGAATTGCCGGAGGGGCGGACGTCATCCTGGTTCCCGAGCTTCCGATTGATCTGGACGAAGTCTGCCGGCTGCTGAAGTATCGTCACGACCACGGCAAGAAGTTCTCGATCGTCGTGGTAGCGGAGGGAGCTCATCTTCCTCAGGGCGGACAGTCCACTCACGATGCTTCGGTCGACGCCTTTGGTCACGCCCGGCTGAGCGGGGTAGCGCAGGCGCTCGCAGAAGAGATCGAAAAGCGGACGAAGTATGAGACGCGCAGCGTAAATCTGGGACACACGCAGCGGGGTGGTACTCCTACGGCGTACGACCGCATGTTGGCGACCCGCTACGGCGTGGCCGCAATCGACCTGGTGCACCAAGGGAAGTTCGGACGTCTGGTTGTCCTTAAGGGCACGCAGATCTCAGACATTCCGCTGGCAGATGCCATCGCGAAGACCCGTACCGTCAGCGAAGATCTGCTGGAGGTCATGCGCGGCCTGCAGCCGCCGGCAGGAGCTGTTTAACGATTAGTTATCAGCGACTTGAGATCTTTCTTTTGTGAAAGCATTGAACGGGCGAAGGAATGAGGATACAAAGACAGTGCCGGGTTATGGCATCGTTTCCTCGTTTTTTCGCCCGGTTTTCTCTGGATTTCACGGGAGGTCTTGACCGATGGGGCAGCCACAGGCGGTAGTACGCGAGGTGATGGATATCCGGCAGGCTTCGGAGTATCTGGGTATCAGCGGGGATTCACTGTATCGCTATGCTTCAGAGGGATTCATCCCCGCCTTCAAGCTCGGTAACCGTTGGCGCTTCAAAAAGTCACTGCTGGACGCCTGGATGGACGAAAAGAGCGGCGTCAAGCCGTCTGCGCCCGCGAATCTCTCTCCGAAGCAGAAGAAACCCGCGGGGCGCGCCCGCTGACGCGATTGAATCCTTGCGGCTCATTTGGGAATCTGTCTCTTCCATGAGCGATATCGTTCGATGCAAATGGGCAGAGAGTGATCCGCTGTTGTCCGCGTATCACGACGAGGAGTGGGGCGTCGCCGAATATGACAGCCGGGCGCTGTGGGAGAAGCTGATGCTGGACGGCTTCCAGGCGGGGCTGTCCTGGCTGACTATTCTGCGAAAGCGCGATGGATTTCGCAAAGCCTTCTACAACTTCGACCCGGAGAGAGTCGCCCGGATGAGCGAGAAGGACGTTGATCGTCTGCTTAACGACACGGGTATTGTCCGTTCGCGGGCAAAGATCGAGGCGACGATCCATGGGGCCAGGATCTACCTCGGCATGCGGGACAAGGGAGAGGATTTCTCACACTTCGTGTGGGGATTCGCCGGCGGCAGACCTATACGCAATATGACCGGGAAGGCGCCGTTAGAAACCGATCTCTCTGAACGAATTTCCAAGGAACTCCGTCAGAAGGGATTTAAGTTCGTGGGCCCGGTCATCGTCTACGCATGGCTTCAGGCCACCGGCGTTGTCGACGATCACGCCCCGGACTGCTTCCGCCGCACGAATGCGTGATTGTTAGGTTCTGCGTCGTTCTATGCGGGTTCAAGCGTGTGGATCGTGAGCTCGGGCGGACAGTCGAAGCGGAACGGAAGACCGACCGCACCGAGTCCGCGATTGACGTAAAGCTGCAGCGATCCGAATGCGAAGTGCCCCATAACGTACTTCTGTCCCATGGGTGGAAGGATGAGCGGCCCGTAGAAGGGAATCCGAACCTGACCGCCATGGGAGTGGCCGGAGAGCATCAGATCGACGGACTTGCCTTTCGGGTGTTGCAGGACGGTATCGACGTAGTCAGGCTCGTGGACCATCAGCAGCACCGGCCCGTCCGGGTTATCCGGGATCGCCAGGTTCAAATCCGGATGTCGCGTTCCCGCATCGTCCGTGCCGCAGAGCCACAGCCGATCTGTTCCGCGCTCGATGGGCACATTCTGGTTCACCAGTACGGGAATTCGCTGTGACTGCAGGGCGCCAATCACCAGAGGAGCGCTGACTCCAACATCGTGATTGCCGAGGATGGTGTAGACCTGGGGAGCCTTGAGGGTGCTGAGAATCTCCGCGCAGCGATAGGCGGCGTGACGGCTGTCCATAAAGGTCAACGATCCGCGGGTGACGAAGTCTCCCGTTAACAGCACCAGATCCGGAGCGAGTTGATTGACCCGGTGGACGGCATGCTCCAGAAAAAAGGGCTCGGTGAATTCATCCAGGTGGATATCGGAGATCTGCGCCACACGAAAGCCGTGGAAGGCAGAGGGCAGATTTGCGATTCGGACGGTCGTTTGGACTATGTCGAGTTCGTGCCGCGCGATCTCTCCGGCATAAAGAGCGAGCCCTGCGGCAGCAACGCCAGAACCGAGGATGAAATGGCGACGCGAGATGCGAGACCGCGGAGGGATCTCCGCCGAAACAGACATAGTTCATGATAACGGGTCGGGAACCAGAGTTACTACGCCTCGAACGCATTCGTTGAGTAGAATCAGAGGGATGAACTTTAAAGCGCGAAAGAGGGCGGCGAGCCGGCTGATGAAAAGCTCGGGGCTCGACGCTTTGCTGATCACGCACCTGCCCGATGTGCGCTATCTCTGCGGATTTACGGGCTCCAATGCCGCTTTGGTCATAATGGGCGGTCGATCGGTCCTTTTCACGGATGGACGTTACACCCAGCAGGCAAAGGATGAGGCGGCCGGTACAAGGGTCGTGATTGAGAAGAAGCAGGCGGTGACAGCCGCCTGTGAGTGGCTCGCGACGCTGGGAGTGGCCACTTGCGGATTCGACGCTTCGATCACCACGGTTGCAGCGCTCGAAGCGATGCGTAACGCAATTCCGGCGAAGGTCCGCCGCCGCTTTTTTGTTGCGCTCGAAGCCCCGATTGCAGGGCTGCGACAGGTAAAGGATGCAGACGAGATTCGGAAGATACGGGAAGCTGCGAGGCTTGGATGCAGCCTCTTCGATGGAATGCTGGAGTATCTCCGGCCGGGTCTGACGGAGATTGATGTAGCTTCTACGCTTGAATATCGTGCGCGCCGCGCCGGAGCTGAAGCTATGTCTTTCGAAACCATCGTCGCCAGCGGATCGCGCAGCGCCATGCCGCATGGTCGTGCGAGTACGGCCAAGTTGCCGCGACGCGGCTTCGTGACACTCGATTTCGGAGTGGTGCTGGAAGGTTACATGAGCGACATGACGCGCACCGTGCATCTCGGGAAAGCACAGGCCGAGGAGAGAGACGTGTATGATGCGGTTCTGGAGGCACAGGAGGCAGCGGTTGCTGCGGTCGCTCCTGGCGTCTCTGCGGGCGAGGTCGATGAAGCCGCACGGAGCGTACTTCGCCGTGCGGGACTTGACCGCTGGTTTACCCATTCCACCGGTCACGGCGTAGGATTGGAGATTCACGAACTGCCCAGGCTGGCTGCGAAACAGACACAGAAGCTCGAGCCAGGAATGGTGATTACGATTGAACCGGGAGTCTACATGCCCGGAAAGTTCGGCCTCAGAATTGAGGATATGGTCCTGGTAACGTCGGGAGGGCACGAGATCCTGACGCCGAGCATAAAAGCCTGGATCGAGCTGTAAAAAAAATAACCAGAAGTGCCGCAACAGGCACAGGAGTGACGATGGACGGAACAAAGATGCAGGAGCTTCGGGAGCTGGTGGAGTTTCTCAAGGCCAACGAGATCGCCGAGTTCGATATGGAGCAGCCCGATCTGAAGGTTCGGATCAAGTTTGCAGGTGAGCAGGCGCCGACGCCTGCTCCGGGAGGCTTTGATCTGGCGCAGTTGAGCAGGCTGGTTTCATCCTCCTCTTCGGGTGCGGCTCCAGCATCTCCGGCTGCGACAGCACACCCGGCAAGTCTCTCGGATGCAGCGGGACCATCTGCTCCTACTGAGAAGCTGCACGAGGTGAAGTCGCCCATCGTGGGAACGTTTTATGAGTCGCCGGCACCCGGAGCGCCGCCGTTCGTGCAGATCGGCGACCAGGTCGAAGCCGGCCAGGTGCTCTGTATCGTCGAAGCGATGAAGCTGATGAATGAGATCGAATCCGATATGGCCGGCGAGGTCGTTCGCAGGATCGCCAACAGCGGTCAGCCTGTCGAGTACGGCCAGCCACTGTTTGAGATTCGGCCACGCTAATCTCTTCCTCGCGTTAGCCCCGTGCAGCGCGATGAATGATTCTGACTTTGACGGAAGGCATCGGGAGTTATGTTTCGGAAGGTACTGATTGCAAATCGTGGGGAGATCGCGCTGCGCGTCATCAGCGCATGCAAGGAGTTGGGGATCCGCACGGTTGCGGTTTACAGCGAGGCCGACAGAAACTCGCTGCATGTAAAGTTTGCCGATGAAGCTATCTGCATCGGCCCACCCCGTTCGGCGGAGAGCTACCTGAATGTGCCGGCGGTCATCTCTGCTGCCGAAATAGCGGATGTGGATGCGATTCATCCGGGATATGGCCTGCTGAGCGAGAATGCAAACTTCGCCGAGGTCTGCCGCGCTTCCAACATCAAGTTCATCGGGCCTCCACCCGAGGTCACGCGCATGATGGGCGAGAAGTCTACTGCGCGTCAGACGATGAAGAAGGCCAAGGTGCCAATCCTTCCGGGTTCAGATGGAATCATTGCCAGCGAAGGTGAGGCGCTGGAGTGGGCAAAGAGCGTTGGCTATCCGGTCATCCTGAAAGCGGTCGCAGGTGGCGGAGGACGCGGCATGCGCATCTGCCGCAGCCCCCAGGAGCTTCCCGCGCTGTACAACCAGGCCTCTACCGAGGCCGCTGCTGCTTTCGGTAACGGCGATCTGTACATGGAGAAGTTCATCGAGCGGCCGCGCCACATTGAGTTCCAGGTGCTAGCCGATGAGCACGGGAACGTGATGAGTCTCGGCGAGCGCGAGTGCTCCATCCAGCGCCGTCATCAGAAACTGATTGAAGAGGCTCCCAGCCTGCAGGTCACTCCGAAGCTTCGCGAAGAACTTGGAAAGACGATCCGCAGGTCACTGGAGAGCATCGGGTACTGGAATGCCGGAACGATTGAGTTCCTGATGGATGAAGACGGCAAGATCTACTTCATCGAGATGAACACTCGCATCCAGGTGGAGCACTGCGTCACCGAAATGGTGACGGGCATCGATCTGGTTAAAGCACAGCTGCGTATCGCTGCCGGAGAGAAGTTGAGCTCCATCGTCCCCGGTCCGGTCGAGATTCGCGGTCACGCGATCGAGTGCCGCATCAATGCAGAGCATCCGGAGAAGTTCACGCCGAGTGCCGGCAAGATCACGGCCTTCAATGTGCCCGGGGGCAACGGCGTTCGCGTCGATACGGCGCAGTATGCCGAGGGCGTGGTGCCTCCGTACTACGACTCCATGATCGCCAAGCTGATCTGCCATGGCAAGGATCGCGAAGAGGCCATGAACAAGATGCAGCGCGCTCTGAGCCAGTTTGTGGTGCAGGGAATCCACACGACGATTCCTCTGCATCAGCGGATCTTTGCCGACGAGGAGTTCCGCGCGGGCACCTTCGACACGAAGTTCATGGAGCGCTTTCTGGAGCGTCAGAACGACGTCAAGGCATGAGGTACTGTTAGAGTCGTGGGATCGATGTCTCTGCAGTTGCAACTTCCTCGTCTGTATCCCATTGTGGATGCCGAAACGCTGGCCGCAAAAGGTGTCGAGTTGCGCTCTTTCGTACAGGAGCTTCGCGATGCTGGCGTTACGCTGGTTCAGTATCGAGATAAGACAGGCACACAGCAGCAGATCTTGCACAATGCTGCTCTGATCCGGCAAGTCTTCCACGCCACAGACGCAACGCTGGTGATGAATGACTCGCCGGAACTGGCGCGGGTTGCCGGGTGGGATGCAGTCCACGTCGGCCAGGGCGATCTGGCCATCTCCGAGGCTCGGGCGGTGATGCCGCACGGGATTGTCGGCTGCTCCACCCACTCTGCCAAGCAGGTAATGGATGCTGATGCCGCGGGCGCCGATTACATAGCCATCGGTCCGGTTTTCGCTACCTCGACCAAGCGAAATCCTGATCCTGTCGTGGGGCTTGAAGGAGTCATACAGGCGCGCTCTCTTACCTCCAAGCCTCTGGTGGCCATCGGTGGAATCACCGCCGACAACGCTGCCAGTGTCATTGCGGCTGGAGCAGATTCGGTGGCGGTTATCGGTGCTCTCTTGAAGTCGGGTGCCACTCCGGCGAAATGGGTCAACGCATTCGTGCGGAGAATGCCTCTTATTTAACTACTGGTCGAAGTAGTTGTTTGTTATGCTTCGTCAGAAATTAATCGGGAGGGACAGAAGTCCGTGAACGTTAGCGGAGACTCAGGGATCCAAGGCACTGTAACGGTCGTTATTCCGGTCTATAACGGCGAAAAATTCATCCACAGGGCTGTTGACAGCATCCTGGCGCAAACCTATCCCGTGACGCAGATAATCGTCGTCGACGACGGCTCGAAAGACGCTACGTGCAACATCGTCGAATCAGAGTATGGAAATCGAGTCACTCTTCTGTCTCAGAAGAACGGCGGTCCAGCTAAGGCACGGAATGCCGGGCTTCGGATAGCGACCGGTGAATTTATTGCTTTTCTGGATGCGGATGACTGGTGGGAGCCAGAAAAGATTGCAAAGCAGGTGAAGGTTCTTCAGGAGCATCCTGATGCGGTCGGTAATTACACCGGGCTGCGCGTGGTCGGCGATCAGGGAGAGTATTTGTATGACCTGAAGCCTGTAGACCATACAACACTTTGGCCAACTTTGCGCTGGTGTAATCCCGGAGTGCCTCCCTCCTCTGTTCTGCTGCGACGCTCTGTCTTAAATGGCTTAGGGACCGGGTTCAATGAGCGGCAATTGGGTAGTGAAGACTGGCATCTCTGGTTCAGGATTATCACGAGAGGTCCGTTTTGTGTGTGTCTCGAGCCGCTAACGGATTACCACTACAGTCCGGGTGGGCTGAGTGGAAATGCCCACCATATGTACAACGACTTCATGAAGATGCTTGATGACACTCTGCTTGCCGATCTGACAGGACTTCGTCGTATTCTCTGGCGCAAAAGAATAATCAGTTACCAGACGTTTAAGGCTTGCCTCACTGCGCGTGCTGCGGGCGATAAGAAGACCGAGCGCGAGTACATGAAGAAATCAATCATGGAGTGGCCTTCTCCGTTCTGGGCTCCGGAACGTTTTCGCTGCTTCGCCGTAACACTCATGAGAACGTAGAGTTGAGATGTTGCAAGACTTTCTCCGCCATTTGGGATAGAAAAGACTGCAACGTGACGATCTCTTCCAGGAAAGCTGACGTAGCTGCTGCGGCTCAACCCCAGTTTGTTCAGGGGATGGGGTTGTTCTCGGCGACCGCAATTGTTATGGGCTCCATGATCGGGTCGGGCATCTTTATTGTGCCGGCCGAGATGTCGCGCCTTCTTGGTTCACCTGCGCTGCTGATCGAGGCCTGGCTGGTGACTGCGGTGATGACGATCATCGGAGCGCTGAGCTACGGAGAGCTGGCAGCGATGATGCCAAAGGCGGGTGGCCAGTATGTCTACCTGCGGGAGTCGCTTGGACCGTTGTGGGGATTTCTGTACGGCTGGACGCTTTTCCTTGTCATTCAAACGGGAACGATTGCTGCGGTCGGAGTGGCGTTCGGTAAATTTCTCGGAGTGTTTTTCCCCTCTGTCAACACCAGCCACTGGCTGTGGCACATCGGGCACGTTCCGGCCTGGCATGTGGGGCCGATGGTCCTGGGCAACATGGACATTGGCTTGAATACGGCCAATCTTGTAGCCATCCTCATCATCATTTTTCTTACGGCGCTCAATACGCGCGGCGTTCGGATGGGGGCTGCTGTACAGAACCTGTTCACTTCGGCCAAGGTTCTCGCGCTGGCAGCTGTTGTGCTGGTCGGCCTTGTGGTGCGCGACGGGGCGGCTCTGGCGGCCAACTTCGGCGCCGGCTGGAGGAACTTCTGGGCGGGGGCAGGCTGGCACTCTCTGCATGCCTCACAGCCTGGAGGCACCGAGTATGTTGGCATCCTTACCATCCTGGCGGTGGTTCAGGTGGGCTCGCTGTTCAGCGCGGATGCATGGAACAATGTCACGTTTACCGCAGGCGAGATTCGCAATCCAAAGCGTAATCTACCGCTCTCGCTGGCAATCGGCACCGGGGTCGTTCTGCTCCTCTATGTGCTGTGCAACTTTGTTTTTCTGAGTGTGCTGCCGCTGGCGGGTGACCCTCACGCGACCACCGTCGCAGGACGGGGAATTCAGTTTGCGACAGAGGACCGCGTCGCGACCGCAGTGATGGAACGTGCTTTCGCCGGTTACGGCGCAAGGCTGATGGCGCTTGCGATCCTCATCTCGACGTTCGGCTGCGCGAACGGAATGCTGCTGGCCGGTGCTCGCGTCTACTACGCGATGAGTGGTGACGGGCTGTTCTTCAGGGCTGTCGGCAAGTTGAGTGAACGCACGAAGACCCCGGTCAACTCCTTGTGGGTCCAGTGTGTCTGGACGTGTTTGCTTTGTCTTTCGGGAAGTTACGGTCAATTGCTGGACTATGTAATCTTTGCGGTGCTGATCTTCTATATTCTGACCATAGCAGGGCTGTTCGTGCTGCGACGCACGCGTCCTGATGCGCCTCGACCGTATCGCGCGATCGGATATCCAGTATTGCCAGCTCTCTACATTGCCTTGGCTGCATGGATTTGTCTTGTACTATTGCGTTACAAACCTCAATATACCTGGCCGGGTTTGATCATCGTTCTGCTCGGTGTTCCGGTGTACCTGGTATGGAGGCGGCGGAGCGCTGCTGCAGCGGCGGCGGCTCCTGACTTGAACGCCACAGGTATATAGAGAAGGGGAGCTTTAGAACCATATGTCGAAGTTGTTTATCAGAAAACCCATGGAGTTGCTGCTTGCCGAGGCGGGGGCCGAGGGCGAACAGACGCTGGAACGTGCGCTGGGACCGTTTCAGCTGACGGCGCTCGGCGTCGGGGCGGTGATTGGCGCGGGCATCTTTGTCATGGCAGGTCTGGGGGCGCATTACGCCGGTCCGGGACTGATGCTTTCGTTCATCCTTTCGGGTCTGGGCTGCGGTTTTGCGGGGCTGTGCTACGCGGAGTTTGCCGCGATGATTCCGCTCGCGGGCTCGGCTTACACCTATGCGTACGCTACGCTGGGTGAGCTGATTGCGTGGATCATCGGCTGGGACCTGACGCTTGAGTACGCTATGGGCGCAAGCACGGTCAGCTCGGGATGGTCGAACAACTTCGTCGAGTTGCTGAACGTCTTCAACCTGAAGTTTCCGTTGTGGCTGGCTTACGATCACTGGACCGGGCTGCGGAAGGCGATGGAAGAGGTCGCGCGCCAGGTGATGGCGACGAAGTTTCCCGCACTGGCGCCCGGATCTCAGGACTACATCGCGCAGATGAGCGCCATCATCGCCGCTCCTACGCAGGACATGATCACGCGGGCCCACCAGGTATTGAACGCTCCGGTGCTGTTCGGCCACGAGATCGGCATCAATCTGCCAGCTCTTGTGATCGCGCTTCTCATCACGACGGTACTTGCAATCGGCATCAAGGAGTCGGCGAAGTTCAACTCGACCATCGTGGTGCTGAAGGTTACGGTGGTGCTGTTTGTCATCGGGCTGGGCGCGAAATATGTCCACCCCGGCAACTGGGGAACGAACTGGCACGAGTTCGCTCCGTTCGGGATGAGCGGAATCGGTGCGGCGGCAGCCTACATTTTCTTCGCGTACATCGGTTTCGATGCAGTTTCGACGACGGCGCAGGAGGCCAAGAATCCTCAGCGCGACCTGCCCATCGGCATGATCGCTTCGCTGTTTGTCTGCACGCTGCTTTATATCGGTGTCGCCGCCGTGCTGACGGGCATGGTGCCGTGGCAGTCGGTCAACATTGAGGCGCCTCTGGCGCGCGCCTTCCTGGATCGCCAGCTTACGTGGGCGTCGGACATTATCGTCGTCGGCGCGCTGGCAGGCCTAACGTCGGTGATGCTGGTGATGCTGCTGGGCCAGACGCGCGTCCTTTACGCGATGGCGAGCGACGGTCTGTTGCCGAAGAAGTTCTTCGCGGAGGTCCATCCGCGCTTCCGCACGCCCTTCAAGAACACCTTCCTGGTGGGTACGCTGGCCGGAATTGTGGGAGCAGTCACTCCGATCGACGACATCGGCAAGATGGTGAATATCGGAACGCTGCTGGCCTTTGTGATCGTGTGCATCTCGATCATTGTGCTGCGCAGGACCGAACCCGACCGTAAACGCCCCTTCAGGACACCCTGGGTGCCGTTTGTTCCAGCTATGGGCGTTCTAGCGAACGGCTACCTGATGATCAAGCTGGGCTGGCTGAACTGGGTGCGCTTGTTCGTCTGGCTGGTGATCGGTCTGATTGTTTACTTTACGTACAGCGTGAAGCACAGCAAAGTGCGGGAGAGAGAAGCCCGATCGGTGGACGTGAACGGCTAACCCCCCCGTGGTTTTTCGCAAAGTCTTCAAAGCAAATAACTTATCTTTGGACTACTTTGCAAAGTCTTGAAAGATAATGGGTTACAGGTAAAGTCTTGAACCAAAAAGGGATACTGAAGGGAATCCCTTTTTGGTTCCAACTACTGTACTTATTTTATCGAAACGGTCAGGTGGGACGGCCATTTATTATCGCTCGTAAGCTACGGTGCATGAGTGATTTGCGCAAACGGGGGGCTTGACAGGTTTAAGCTGCTTACCGCTTTTTGTGGATTGGCTCGGGAGCTGAGGGCGGAGGGGTTACAGGGGCTTTGGTCTCCGGGGCGGCTCCTGAAGGGGGGGCGGGCTGGTTTTCCGGGGCAGGAGTCGGGGCGGGTTCGACCGGCGCCGCAGCAGGCGGTGTTGCAGCAGGAGCGGGAGCAGCGGCCGGCTGCGGTGCGGGGGCAGGCTGCGCGGGTGGCCGCTGGATTTGTACGGGCATCACAATCATGTTTTCCGACTCGGGTTCATCCCGGAGCTTGAGATAGAAACCGCTCCTGGGAGGACGGGGGATGGAGAGCGTGTTTCCTACAAAGCCCTCCGGGACCTGTACCGGATTGGCGAATGTTACGTCGTTGGAGATGGAGTCCACCAGATAGAGGTCGGAGCCGGACAGGGTGCAGAGGGCAGAGGGATCGCTGGGGCAGTGAATCTCCTGCAGGCGAGGAAGCCGGACGAGATTGGCCAGCGAGATCCAGTCGCCGAAGGTTCCGTCAGGAGCGATGGGCCGGAGGCGGATGGGGCCGTAGGCGGAGGTGCCGAAGACCTTGAGGGGATCGAAGCTGCCGAGCAGGGTGTGTGAGTTCTGCAGGATGAGACCCGAGGAGATGGTGAGTTCGGCGCGGAGGCTCTCATCTGCGTTTGCAATCTCAATCTTTCCATCGCGGGGGAAGGGCGAGGAGGAATGAAGGGAAAAGGTGATCTTTTCGTTGACGGGCAGATCGTTGGGATTTGCGAGTCGAATGGGTGAGGCGTCCAGTTTTGTGATCGCCCGGTTGAGCAGGGTGACGGAGGGGCGAGGGGAGTCGACGGTAATGGTGTGGCTGAGCGTGCGGCCGTCGCGCAGCGAGACGTGGGCCGTGATGCGATCGCCGGGGTGCAGTTTTGGTGTAGCGGAGGAGTCGGGAAGGGAGACGGTGAGATTTTCGGTATGCTGCTCTTCCGCGGTCTGGCCGGGTGTGGTGGCGGGTTCTCCGATGGGCGTAAAGACGAGGGTATTGATGGCAACCTGCCTGACCTGGTCGAGGCTGGTTCCGTGAAGTGTGGCGGCGGTATCGCCTGCATGCAGTGTGATGCCGACGATGCGTGCAGGCTCGGAGAAGGTCTGGGCCCTGACCGTGGCCACGGGAGCGCCGCCATACTGATGGACATCCAGGTGGATATTGCCGGGATCGACGGCCTTGAGAGAAAGGGCCACATCGACCACGTTGGGTTTATCGGACCGCTTCCACTGCGCCTCTTCGACGCGCCCGGAGGAGCGCTCAAAGGTGATGGATTCGATGCAAGCTGTTCCGGTGGAGCTGAGGGTGAGATGGTTTTCACGACCTGCAATGAGAACAGAGTCCGTCGCCAGCTTCCAGTCGGTCCCCGGGATGTCCTGAAGGGGCAGAGTGGGGCCGGTGAAGGGATCGAACCCCCAATAGCCGGTGATGGTTCCGGTTACATCTGTCCTGGGGGATTCCGGATCGCTGGGCTGTCGGGGCGCTGTTGCCGCGGGTGCGCTTTCAGCGTTTGCCGCCTGCCGGGTCTGTTTCGTGAATCGTTCGTCGGGAAGCGGGATGTGCTTGCGGCTCTCTTGCGGCCGGAGTACGAGGCCTCCTTTGAAGGGATCGGGAGTGAGGGGTATATCCGCTCGTGGAGCTCCGCCATTGATATGGAGGACGAGATCATGCGCGAAGGCGGTGGAGAAGACGAGGGGCGCTCCCTCGACGGGCAGCGTGACACCGGGCCGCAGCATGCATGTGACGTACCTGGCGTCGGAGGCGCGCAGCGGAGGCGGAACTGCCTTCTGGATGGAAGGAAGTCCGATGACGATGACGGACTTCGGATTGTGAAAGGAGGGAGCGCTGTTGAGGCGGAGATTGAGGGCCTCGACCTGGGGGAAGGCGATTGCTGGGATGTACTGGTACTGTGCCGTATGCAGGTTGCTGGTGAGGCGAACGAGATCGACCACGGCGCCGACGTAGGCGGAGTAGATACCACCGCCGGCGATGCTGGTGTTGGCGGCTGCGCCGATGAGGGCCGAGGTGTCGCTGCGGGCCAGCATGGAGACGACGTTTTCTCCGTGTCCATCGTTGAGCAGGGTCTGCGTTCCGGACTGGGTAAGGCAGGCATACTGCTGATCCATGGGTTTGTTGAAGCAGTCCTGATTGGGATGGAGATTGAGGGTCCGAGCCAGGAGTTCGGAGTGTTCCTTGAGTCCCTTGGGATCGCCTGGAGGAACGGTCCTGATGGCAGCGAGATATTTTTCGATGCGGGCCTGCTCAAAGCCTGCTTCAATGAGGTCCTGCGAGGCTCGGACGAAGATACCGGGTCTGCCCTTGACGGCGGACTTGAGGGTGGCGAAGTCGCCGCCGGTTTCGGGCGCGAGGAAGAGGATGGCCTGCTGAGCCTCATCGGGAACCGTGATGGTGACTCCCTCCTGGCGCACCTTCTTGTTCCAGGTCTCAATCTTGTAGAACCATTTGTCGGGAGGGGGATTGGTTGTGCCCCGCAGAAAGACGGCCACCATCAGGTAGTGAACGGACTGGGTCCGAGGCAGGTCGGCAAACAACCACAGCTTGTCGCCCGGCTGAAGATTGGGCACGGAGGCGATGGGGAGGGTTTTGTCGCCTCTGGTGACGCGCACATCGATGCGGGGTCCGGTAAGGTCAAAACGTCCTGCCTGCGCGGAGGAGGCCCGGCAACAACCAAGGAGGACAAGAGTTCCAACAACGGCGGCGCGAAGGCGACCGAACGGGAGTGCCATAGTTCCATATTAGACGGCGAGAGAGGTCGAACCGGGAGGAGCGTACTGGAGGAGTAAAGGGAACGGTCGTAAGTGATTCCCTGCAGGCGACAGCAGGCAATTTTACGGTCTGAGATTCATACCAGGACGTGGGAGTTGGGTTTGCGGGGGGGACTCAGGCGTGGATGCGTCCCGAGGCCTGATCGCTGGCGATGACACCGTCCCGGATGGTGACGACGCGGTGAGCGAATTCGGCGATGTCGGGCTCGTGGGTGACGAGGACGATGGTGTTGCCGCGGGCATGAAGATCGTCGAAGAGCGCCATGATCTCGTCGCCGGTCTTGGAGTCGAGGTTTCCGGTAGGCTCGTCCGCCAGGATGATGGAGGGATTGTTGATCAGGGCGCGAGCGATGGCGACGCGCTGGCGCTGGCCGCCGGAGAGTTCGTTGGGTTTGTGCAGCATGCGCGTGCCGAGGCCGACGCTCTCGAGGGCAGCCTTGGCGCGTTGCTCGCGCTCTGCTGCCGGAGTGCCGTTATAGATGAGCGGCAGCTCGACGTTGTGGAGCGCTGTGGCCCGGGCCAGGAGATTGAAGGTCTGGAAGACGAATCCGATCTCCTTGTTTCGGATACGGGCCAGCTCGTCGTCGTTCAGCTCGGAGACGTCGTGGCCATTGAGCCAGTATTTGCCCTGGGATGGGGAGTCGAGACAGCCGATGAGATTCATCAGGGTCGATTTTCCGGAGCCGGACGGACCCATGATAGCGACATATTCGTTGTGACGGATACGGAGATTGACGCCGCGAAGGGCGTGGACCTCCTGGTCACCCATCTCATAGGTCTTCCAGAGATGATCGGTAACGATAACCTCTCCGGGATGGGGGCCGGCGGCATTGCTGATGGAAGTGTCGACTGCGGTTTCGATAGCCATCCGATTCTCCGGTTGTTGCTCCAGCCCCGGGGTGGGGCCGGAAATCAGTTTTAAAGATAGACCTTTTCAAAACAGCTATACGGCTGGTGTCTTCCGGAGGTTCCAGGTGCGCAAGGCTGAGAACGCGGGGGAGCGGCTCAGGCGGTTTCCGACGGAGTCTCAGGAGTGTTGTCTCTTTTGACGATGGTCCCGCTCTTGAGGGTGCGAAGAGTTTTGTAACGCCCGGTAACGATCTCGTCTCCCTGGTTGAGCCCGCTGAGCACCTCGATGTCGGTGGCTCCGGTGACTCCAGTGGATATGGGCACGAAGACAACGCGGAGCTTTTTGCGATCATTTCGCAGCACATAGACGCCGGTTACGGTCGGTCCCTTTGAGGCGGGAGGTGTGGTGCTGGCGGCGACTCCGGTGGTTCCAGGCATCTTGCCGTCGTGCTGCTCGAGCGTCTTTTCGATCTCGGGGTTGCGCTGTACCAGCGACTGGATGGGGATGGTGAGGACGTTGGAACGATGGGCGGTGGTGATCTTGGCGGTGGCTGAGAGGCCGGGTTTGAGGTCGTCGGAGACCTCGTCGAGTGTGACGACGACCTTGAAGTCCTTAGCCTCCTCGGTTCCGGTGGTGGATTGGCTGGTGGCCAGTCCGGTGGTGCGAAGCAGGGCCTGATCGCCCACTTCGGTCACGTGGCCTTTGAAGACGCGACCGGGGAGCGCATCGACGGTGACATTGACCGGCTGGTTCATCGCGACGTTGACGATATCGGTTTCGTCGACTTTGACCTCAGCGGTGATGACGGACATGTCGGCGAGGGTCATCAGGGTGGAGCCTTCTGCGTTCTGAATACCGACGACGACGGTTTCGCCTTCGCGGACCGGGACGTTGGTCACGAGGGCGTCGAAGGGGGCGCGGCTTTGGGTAAGGCCGAGCGAGTAGGTGTTTCCCCGCAGGGTAGCGACGGCCTGCTGGACGTGGCCGCGGGCCGAAGCGGTCTGTGCCTTTGCCTGGGCGACGGCGGCCTGGCGCTGCTGCAGGGTGGCTTCGGAGACATCGAAGGCGGCCTTTTTGGCGTCGTAGTCCTGTTTGGCGATCAGTTTGTCTTCATAAAGCGCCTTGGCGCGCTGGAAGTCGAAGCGCTTCTGCTCGAGGTCGGCCTTTGCCTGGGCCACGTTCGCCTCGGCGGTGCGCTCGGCGGCGACGTAGGATTCGACATCGGTCTTTGAGGCGGCGATGGTGGCGCTCTGTGCCTGTACGGCGGAGGCGGGCTGCTCGCTCTCGACGGTGGCGACCAGCTGGCCCTTCTTTACGTGGTCTCCCTCTTTGACGTAGAGGTGGGTGATGCGACCGAAGGCGGTGGCGCCGACGTTGACGTAGGTCTTGGGCTTGATCTGGCCGGTTCCGTTGACGATGGAGGTGACGTCCTGACGGACTACATGGCCGGTGGCCACCCTGGTGATCTGGCCCTGCTTGTGGAGAATGACGCCGGTGATGATTCCTGCGACGATCAGGATCCCGACCACAATCAAGGCGATTTTTTTGATGCTCATCGTGATTTTCTCTGCGTCTTTCTCCGGGGAGTCCGGACTGCGCTGATGGATTCCATGCTGTGTCGAGAGATACGAGGCTCGGTCCCGGGTGGTTCCCCCGTGCCTTATCCAGATGTCGCCGGCATCTTCGCGGATACTATTTAGCGTACCGGATGAGCCAGAATGATTTACGCGACGTCCAAAAAAGAAAAGGTTCGGGCGGAACCCGATGATATCAGGGTCCTCAAGCGTGGTTCTACAGCTTGTAACCGGCATGTAACCGGCACTACAATATTGGCTGGTACCAGGAGCAATCGCAGCATTATGAAAACCTCGCGTCACATGGTTTGTGGAACGGCCTTCTTCTCGCTTGCTCTTTGCGGAGCCTGGATTCTGCCGGCGCGCGCCCAGAGTACGCAGGCTGATGTGAAGCAGGGAACTCCGGTGGAAGAGAAGCCTGATCCGCTGAAGCGGCGGCTGAGCGACAAAGAGAAGTTCGCTCAACAGAAGGCGCTTCGACAGGAGTTGAAGGGCGTCTACAAGAAATGGCTGGACGAGGACGTTCGCTGGATCATCACCGACCAGGAGATGCAGGCGTTCAAGAGCCTGTCCAACGACGAAGAACGCGATCAGTTTATCGAGCAGTTCTGGCTGCGGCGCAATCCGAATCCGGATTCGCCGGATAATGAATACCGCGACGAGCACTACCGCCGGATCGCGTATGCGAACGAACACTTCGCCGCGGGCAAGCCGGGATGGAAGACGGACCGCGGCCATATCTATATTGCGTATGGCAAGCCGGATTCGATCGATTCGCACCCGAGCGGCGGAAACTACGAGCGCCCGATGGACGAAGGCGGCGGTAATACGTCGACCTATCCGTTTGAGGTGTGGCACTACCGCTATCTGCAGGGAATCGGGGACAACATCGATATCGAGTTTGTGGATACGTGCATGTGCGGCGACTATCACATGACGATCGACCGCTCGGAGAAGGACGCACTGAAGTACGTGCCGGGGGCCGGCGCGACGCTGTATGAGCAGATGGGCATGGCGGAGAAGAAGGACCGATTCTCAGGCGGAGGTCTGGAGCAGCTTGGGACCGGGCCCATGTCCACGATGAACCAGAGCAAGCAGTTCGATCGCCTGAACCAGTATGCCAAGCTGATGGCCGCGCCCGAGATCAAGTTCAAGGACCTGGAGCAGTACATGGTCAGCTCGAAGATCCTGACCGGGCCGCCGTTCCTGTTTGATGTGCGCACGGACTACGTGAAGGTGACCAACGACACGATCCTGGTTCCGATTACGCTGCAGATTCGCAATAAGGACATAACGTTCCAGAATAAGGACGGCGTGGCGACGGGGACGGTCAATATTCTGGGCCGGGTGTCGAACCTGAATCATCGCGTGATTCAGCCGTTTGAAGACACGGTGCAGGTGCAGGTGCCGAGCGAGCTGCTGGGCAAGACGCAGAACAATGCCTCTGTTTACTGGAAGTCGATCCCGCTGCGTCCGGGGCTGTACAAGGTCGATATTGTGATCAAGGACGTCAACAATCCAGACCACATTGGCCGGTGGCAGCGCAGCATCAACGTACCCAAGTACGATGACGATCGTCTTGCGGCGTCCTCGCTGATCCTGGCGGACCAGATGGAGCGGGTGCCTTCGAAAGATATCGGGGCCGGCAACTTCGTGATCGGCAATACGCGGATCCGGCCACGGGTGTCTTCGGGGGGATCTCAGCCGGTGACCTTCCACCGGAATCAGAACTTGAACTTCTGGATGCAGGTGTATAACCTCGGAATCGACGAAAAGAGCAAGCACAACGGCGCCAAGATTGAGTACCAGGTAACGAATACGGCGACCAAGCAGGTGCTGCTGACGACAGAGGAGCTTACCTCGAAGACGAATCCGAACGCGGACCAGGTGACGTTGGAGCGGTCGATGCCGCTGGCAAGCCTGGAGCCTGGAAAGTACGAGATCACCATCAAGGTAGACGATGGAATTTCGAAGCAGCAGATCGCAGAGTCTGCGCCGTTTGTTGTAGATTGAGTTGTTCTGGTCATTGACCCTGATGAGATGCGCAGTCGGGAGGCGGCACGGTTTACGTGGATAAGCACAGGCGTGACCGGTCCATGGCGCATCCTCGCATGATGGGCCCCACTGATTCGGGGGGTTCAGTTTTTGGGAGCAGTCATCGACGCCCAGGTGCCAAGACTGTGGAACGTACCGGATTTAAGATCGCGCTGCTGGCTGCCATTGGTATGATGGCCCCGGTGCGCGTGTGGGCTGCTGCCCCTGCGGCGGTCTCCGGGATCGTGCGAAACGCCCAGGGCGTGGCCCAGATGGGGGCACTGGTGCAGGTGATGGGGCCGAATTCCGCACCGGTGGGTACAGCCTACACGGACCTTCACGGGCGATATCTGATTGCAAATCTTCTACCCGGACGTTATGAGGTTCGCGCTTCGGCGGCGCTCTTCGTCCCGGCACTGCACGGAAATCTGCAGTTGAGCCCGGGTGCGCGTGCAGTCGTCAACCTGACGATGAGCGCGATCTTCGATGCGGCTGCATGGATACCTGCTGAGAGGCGTAAGGCCGACGAGCCGCGGGACGACTGGACGTGGACGCTTCGATCGGTAGCAGACAAGCCGATTCTGCGGATCTTCGATGAGAGTGGCGATGTGGTCATGATCTCATCGAGCGCGGCCGAACATGTGAAGCCGGCCGACAAGGCGAGGGCAATCGTACAGTCGGGGGATGGCGGCTTTGGGACCGGCGGTATTCATAATGTTGTCCAGGCGGACCGGTCGATGCCGGATGGATCCGATGTAGAGATCCGGGCCGATCTTGGAACCCGGACCAGTCCTGAGTTGCGGGCCCCCTCCACCTCACTGCAGGCCGGTTATCAGCGGCGCTTTGGCCTGGGCGGGGCAAGCCGGCTTGTGGCGAGCTATCAGTCTCACCCGGAGATGATTGGAAGCGGAGGAGCGTTGGGGCTGGATGCCATTCAGCTGGCATCGGCGCAGAAGACTACGCTGGGAGATGCTGTCGATCTTGAGGTGGGCGGGACGGTCTATGTTTTGCGAGGCGGCGAGTATGGAATGGCTTCGCGGCCCTTCCTCAGGGTGACGACGCATCCTGCTTCGGGTTGGACGGCGGGGTATCGCATGGCTACTTCCCGCGATCTGCAGTCGTTTGCCGGACTGGATACGGTGGAACTCGAGCTTCCCGTGGCAGTTGTGGAGCATGGCCGTATGCGCATGGCCAGCGGTCTGCACCAGGAGTTTGTGCTGGGGAGGAAGGCAGGCCGCGGTCAGATCCAGGTCTCCTACTACAAGGACAACATCCATCGATCGATGCTGGCAGGCGGCGGGTCGGTTGCAGTTGCCGATCTGGCGCCGTTCGCGAACGGAGGCATTCTCGCGGACACGGCGACCGATACCTTCCGGACGACAGGGACGGGCTATCGGTCACAAGGGTTCAACCTGCTGATGACCGAGCCAATTACACCGGGGCTGTGGGTTGCGGTGGAGTACAGTTCGGGTGATGCGCTGGCGGCTCCAGCGGGCAAGCAGGCCATGCATCTGGATAACGTCTCGATGGAGCTGAAGCCGGTATCGGGACAATCGGCCACGTTGGCCCTGAAGGGCCGGGTGATTCACAGCGGAACGCAGGTACGTGCTTCGTACAGGTATCAGCCGGAGTCGATGGTGACCGCGATCAATTCCTATGCAGCGTTCAGCGATCAGGCATATCTGAGCTTCCTGATTCGCCAGCCCATCCGCGTGGGCAGAGTTCTACCGGATGGCCTGGAGGCGACCGTGGATATCACGAATCTGCTGGAGCAGGGCTACCGACCGGTGCTCTCGCGGGATGGCCGTATGCTATTTCTCGCTCAGGCTCCGAGAATGATTCAGGCTGGGCTGGCTTTCAACTTCTAGCATTGTCTTGCAGTTGCTGACGGGAACGACTTTCGCTCTTTGATCTTGAGCGCTGGTGTTTGCTGCGCTCGATCTTCGTGTGGCTGAAATTTCTGCAGGTCTCTTCTGGATAGTGACGGGTTGGTCGGTCTTTCTGTTTTGCTGTGAGAAGCGGTGTTCAGGGGCTTGCGTGTGTGGACTTGGCGCATTTTTAACCGCAGATGTCATGCGACTGTACGGTCGTGCGTGACTTGGGACGCGTTCCCGGGACTGAGCGACGGTGGTCTCCACCCCAGGATGATCGGGTGACGCGCGCCCGCGAGGTCCCGGCGCTAGCGCCGGGACCTCACCGATACTGTCTCAAATCAAAAACAGTACCTGCCTGTAGAGATACAAGGATGAC
>Ga0164242_10000434_pt1 | contig 50852 bp, 51 predicted proteins | sample OricomgcompostMG_FD_108783 | JGI IMG/M metagenome (GOLD analysis project Ga0164242, IMG submission 108783) | Miracle-Growth compost microbial communities from Emeryville, California, USA - Original compost - Miracle growth compost (MG) ...
AAGGGTGCCTGACTACTTTTTGATGCCCGGTGCGTAAATTTACGCACCGGGCATCAAAAAGTAGTCAGGCACCTTTTGGCTACCGCCCAATCGAAGTCAGGAACTTCACGGTCGTATCGCAGTTTTGAGCGATATCCGAGCCGTGGATGACAGATTCGGTCTGAGTGTTCGCATCGATTGCTTTGCAGTCGATCGGACCGTAGTTGTTCACGAAGTACTGACAATCGGTTTTAGCCGAAATCACTGCCGTGTTCACGTCGGCGAACTGGCCTGCATCGGTCAGCGTGCCGTCTTGATTAAAGTACGACGAGATCTTGTTAATGGCGTCAGTCGCATCCTTCGCGCTTTTAATGTTGTCTTCACTACAGGCATTCAAGACCGAAGTATTGGTTTTGTTGTTGGCTTTGATATTTTGATTTTGGTTCGTCGGATTGTCGTTTCCGCAAGCGGTGAACAGAACGGTGGTCAGTGCTAATACAATCATTTGTTTCATCATGAGTGGGTCTCCTTTATGGTCTGCGCAAGCTAGCAATGCTTTCGGGGTGGTTCAACTCGATTTGAATCTAAAAAACGAAAAAAATGCGCTCTGAAAAATTGCCACTTTTAACGGGGAATTCAGTCATATTTTGCGGAATCGTACCTCGGGCATGAGGCAGGGATCCGGGGATCTTTGAGACCTGCCCCAAGGCTGAAATTTCGCGAGCTTGGCGTATCTGCGTTAGTTCGACGGGAAATCATTTGGTTCGGAGCGGCTTTCGAGATAAAATCGGGGGCATGGATTACGCAAAACTTCGCGAAGCATGGAACCAAAAACTTGAAGCCGCCGAAAAGAAAGTGAAGCCGCGTGACGTTCGCTTTACGACGCTTTCGGATATGGAAGTGCCGTTGCTTGCGACGCCGGACGATCTCGAAAAAATCGGGTTCGATTACGAAAAAGATTTGGGATTCCCGGGCGAATACCCCTACACGCGCGGAGTTCAGTACAACATGTACCGAGGCAAACTCTGGACGATGCGCCAGTTCGCGGGCTTTTCTTCGCCTGAAGAAACCAATAAACGATTCAAACTTTTGCTCGAACACGGCCAGACCGGCCTTTCGACCGCATTCGATATGCCGACCTTGATGGGCTACGATGCCGATTCTCCGAAATCGGCCGGTGAAGTCGGTAAATGCGGTGTTTCGGTGTCTTCGCTCGAAGACATGGAAGAGCTTTTTAAGGGAATTCCGTTGGGTGAAGTCACCACCTCGATGACGATCAACGGCCCTGCGATCGTGATTCTTTCGATGTACTACGCAATGGCCGAAAAGCAGGGGGTTCCACGCGAAAAGGTGAGGGGCACGCTTCAAAACGATATTTTGAAGGAGTACATCGCTCAGAAAGAATGGCTCTTTCCGATCGCTCCGGCAGTCAAGCTCGTGATCGACACGATCGAGCACGGAACGAAACATTACCCGAACTGGAATACGGTTTCGATTTCGGGTTACCACATCCGCGAAGCCGGAGCGACGGCGGTGCAAGAGCTGGCCTTCACCTTGGCTGATGGGATGGCCTATGTCGAAGAGTCGGTGAAACGCGGCATGGATGTCGACGAGTTCGCACCGAGACTGAGTTTTTTCTTCGATGTTCATAACGACTTTTTTGAAGAAATCGCGAAATTCCGCGCAGCCCGCCGGATTTGGGCCCGCATGATGAAAGAGCGTTATCATGCGAAATCGCCGAAGTCGTGGATGCTTCGCACGCATGCCCAGACGGCAGGGGTGTCGCTGACCGCGCAACAGCCGGTGAACAACGTCGTCCGGGTTGCGATTCAGGCGATGGCCGGAGTATTGGGCGGAGTGAACTCGTTGCACACGAACTCGATGGATGAAACCCTGGCACTTCCGACCGATGAATCGGTCTTGGTGGCACTTCGGACTCAGCAAATCATTGCCGAAGAAAGCGGAGTCGCGAATTTTGCCGATCCGCTCGGCGGCTCGTATCTGGTTGAGGCGTTAACGAACAAGGTCGAGGCCGACGCGTTGGAGTACATCCGCAAGATCGATGAGATGGGCGGGATGGTGAAGGCTGTCGAAAATGGTTACCCACAGGCTGAGATTGCAAACAGCGCGTACCACTTTCAGCGTCAGCTCGAGAAAAAAGAAAAGATCATGGTCGGCGTGAACGCCTATCAAATCGACGAGAAAAAACGCACGGTCGAAACCCTTTACATTGATCGCTCGGTTGAAAAGCGTCAGGCCGAAAAACTGAAAGCACTGAAAGCGCGCCGGAACGCCGCCGAGGTGAAACGCTTGCTCGAACAACTGAAGCAAGATGCGATCGCAGAAAAAAACCTGATGCCCACGATGATCGAAGCGGTGAAGGCCTACGCCACTCTTCAAGAAGTCTGCGATACGCTTCGCGGAGTGTACGGCGAATACCGTGAAGACGGTAAGTTTTAGAAGGTGCAAAACGGCTTCTTTTCAGCCGAAATCGAGTGACTTTTGTGTGCCCCGCACAAAGTGCGGGTAATTCAATCGATATTTGCCGCTTCATTTTGGCATGCTCGTTGCTGATTTGAGGTTCATGAATTCAATAAGCCGCTCTTTTCGAACGTTGACCATTTTACTGATTGCCGGCGCCTGTTTGCTTCAGGCCTGCGGTGATGATTCTTCCAATCACTCCAACGCGGTGACGGCGACGTCGACCACGGGGCAGACGATTTTTGCGCCAACGACCGCAACGACATTTTTCACGTTAGAGCCACCCGCTCGGTATTCGTCGAGATCTTATCCGAGGACGTCGCGCACTTACGTTGCGGCGGACGTCACGGTAAGGATTTTGAATTTCGGTGCCGTCAATTTAAGCGGGTTGCGCTTGCTTGCCCAATATCAAAACAATCGCCGTTCTGCGGATGTTGCATTGTCGCTCGATCCCTCCAGTCGGGGCGCAACGTTTCGAGTGGTGAAGAAAACGCGTAACCTTCGCCCGATCGGGACCCGCCAGGCGCAATTAGAAATTTTATATCAAATCGAAGTATTTCCGGCGTACTAGCCGGGGATCGGCGAAGGCCGAATTCGCGACCGATTTGCTACAGAGAAAGCGAGTAAAAGGATGAACTCATGGACATGGCTTCTTCTGTTACCCGTGGTGCAAATCCTGCTTCATCGATTTCGAGGCGGGAAGTAGGGGTGTCCGATCGTTTCGGTCGGACACCTTGACTTTCATTAAGTTTCCGATATGCTTCGAAACCATGATTCCTTCAGCGCGTAATCAAATTCGAGTTTTAATCGCGAAGCCAGGCCTAGACGGCCACGATCGCGGAGCAAAGGTCATTGCCCGCGCCCTTCGCGATGCCGGGTTTGAGGTGATTTACACGGGTCTTCACCAAACGCCCGAGATGGTGGTTCAAGCCGCGATCCAAGAAGACGTGCATGTCGTCGGAATCAGTATTCTTTCAGGGGCTCACAATGCACTCGTGCCCGAGATCGTGAATGGCATTAAAGGGGCTGGCCTGACCGATGCTCTTTTTATCGTGGGCGGAATCATTCCCGAAGAAGACTTCGACCATCTGAAAAAATCTGGTGCGAACGTCGTTTTTACTCCAGGCACTTCGCTCGAAGAAATTATCAATTATATCGACAAACACGCTCCTCAGCGTTAAAATCCGCTGGTTTTTATGAAACAGTTTGAAGTTATTGTCATTGGAGGAGGCCACGCCGGTTGCGAGGCCGCTCATGCCTCCGCTCGTTTAGGCGCCAAGACGGCGATGGTGACGCTGGACCGGACCAAGATCGGTGCGATGTCTTGCAATCCTGCCATCGGGGGTTTGGCCAAAGGTCAGCTCGTCAAAGAGGTCGATGCGCTCGGTGGGGTGATGGGCCGGATCACCGACTTGGCCACGATCCAATTCCGACGCTTGAACGCGAGCAAGGGCCCGGCGGTTCGTTCGTCGCGAGCTCAGTGTGACAAAAAACGATATGCCGAGTTTATGCAGGCCCATCTGGCGACTGTGCCGAATCTTTCGATTTTGGAAGGCGAAGTGACGGGCCTGATCGTCGAAACCGTAGCCGGAGTTCAACGCGTGATGGGCGTTCGGATGAATGGCGCCAACGGAAGCACCACTGGCGCCGAAGAGGTTCGAGCCGATGCCGTCATCATCACCTCGGGGACCTTTTTGCGCGCGATCATGCATCGGGGTCGTGAGCAAGAAGAGGGCGGCCGCTTGGGAGACAAGTCGGCCAATCGCTTGAGCGGAGATCTTTCGAAATTAGGACTCGCGCTTCGACGCTTAAAAACGGGGACTCCCCCGAGGCTCCATAAAAATTCCATCGAATGGTCGGTCACGACCCCGCAGCCGGGCGATGCGCGGATGATTCCGTTTTCGTTTTATCATCGCCCCGAGCCTTACCCGCATCTTCCGCAGGTGAATTGTTATTTGACGTACACGAACGAAAAAACCCACGAAATTATCGAGAAAAACATCGGTTTGTCGGCAATGTACAGCGGTGCGATCACGGGGATCGGCCCCCGCTATTGCCCTTCGATCGAAGATAAAATTTCGCGGTTTCGGGATAAGGATCGGCACCAGCTTTTTCTCGAACCCGAAGGGCTCGACGTGGATGAGATCTACGTGAACGGAATTTCGACCTCGCTTCCGAAAGAAATTCAGGAAGCCTTTGTGCGGACGATCCCCGGATTAGAAAAAGCGCAGTTCATCCGCTATGCCTACGCCGTTGAGTACGATTCGGTCGATGCACGCCAGTTGAAACGGACCCTCGAATGCAAAGATGTGCCCGGTCTGTTTTTCGCAGGCCAGGTGAACGGAACTTCAGGTTATGAAGAAGCGGCAGGTCAAGGTTTAATGGCCGGAATTAATGCGGCGCTTAAAGTTCAAAATCGCCCCGAATTTGTTTTGACGCGGGTTGACGGATATATCGGGGTCATGATCGATGATCTAATTTTAAAAGGCTCAGACGAACCTTACCGCATGTTTACTTCGCGCGCCGAGTATCGGCTTCTTTTACGTGAAGACAATGCCGACCTTCGCCTTTCTGAAAAGGCAATCGAGCTTGGGCTTTTGGATGAATCGGCGAAACAGCGCCTTTACTGGAAGAAGGATGCGATTGCCCGCCTTCAGGCTGAAACGGCAACGACTTATTTTTATCCGAAGCCAGAGACGCACGAGCAATTTTCGAAGTTGGGTTTAGCCCTCCTGAAGGACCGTGTTTCGGCCGAAGTTTTACTGCGACGGCCTGAAGTAAACTTCGAAACACTGGCGGCCTTGGGCTATACCCCTTCCCTCTCGGATGGGGAGGTCTATGAACAGATCGAAATTCGAGTCAAATACCAGGGCTACATCGAAAAAGATCTTCAGCTTTTAGAGGGCGTTCGCAATGCCGAAGGCATGCGCATTCCGGTTGATTTCGATTACGGTACCGTGGCGGGCCTTTCGAACGAAATCAAAGGTCACCTGACCCGGATTCGACCTGAAAATATCGGCCAGGCCTCACGCATTCAAGGGGTGACTCCGGCTGCGGTGGCGAACTTAATGATCTATCTGAAAAACCAGAAGGCCGAAAAGCGTTCGGATGCGGCTTTATGAGTGAGGCTCAGATCCCAGAAGCCATCGATTTTTTGGCTGAGATTCGAACGAGAAATCTGCCACTGACCGACGAACAGGCCGCTCAAGCCGCTCGGTTTGCTCATTTGCTTCATCGCGAGAACAAAACTCAGAATTTAACCCGTATTTTGGGGGTATCGGAGTTCATCGAGGGACACCTTCTCGATGTGATGGAGCTCTTTCAGCTGCCAACACTCGGAAAACGTGTTTTAGATATCGGCTCAGGCTCGGGCGTTCCAGGTTTGCTGGCTGCCAGCATTGATTTGGATCCTTCACGAGTCTGGTTTTTATCTGAATCTGAAAGCCATAAGGCGGAATACCTTCAAAGAGCCTCAGAAGAGCTACAATTAGCCAGAGTATCCACCTTTTCTCAGCGAGCAGAAGCGGTAGTGGCCGCCGTTCGACCCGATACCGTGATTGCAAGGGCGGTCGGCACCGTGGATAAGATCGCAAGCTGGATTTTCGAATGTTCCACGTGGAACAATCTCGTCCTTTTCAAGAGCAGAGGATGGGAAGAGGAGTGGGCAGAGGCTCAAAAGACCCGATTCGGCAAAAAATTGACGGTTAGTCACGCTCATGAGTATTCGGCGGGCGAGAAGTATCGAGTTCTGATTAGCCTGAAAAGAAAGTAAATCTGGATAATCTTTTTTGTTGATATCCAAATAAATCCCAGTAAGCTTTTTATTAAAGCAGTACCTAAAAATTTGAATGCAGTTTTGGAAAAAGATTGTTCCTCACCGCAACCACACACGATCATTGAAGAAAACATCTTTGATGAGGCGACCGAACAATCGACAAAAAGGGGGAAAAGCGTGAAACCAGGCGTTGCCCCCTTTTTTATTTTGCGATAAGAAAAATGCACTTTTTCGAAAGGGGGCCTCGTGGGCAAAATCATCGCGGTAGTGAATCAAAAGGGCGGAGTGGGGAAAACCACCACCACCGTAAACTTGGCCGCCTCACTTTCTTTGGCGGATCAAAAAGTTCTTCTGATTGATTTTGATCCACAAGGAAACGCCTCTTCGGCGGTGGGGGTTCAACCCAGTTTAGATGAAAACTTTCTTACGATTTATCACGGTTTGATGGGTGAAGTGCCGCTGTCGCAAGTCATTCGCGCGACCGGAATCGATCATCTCGATTTGGCTCCGGCGAATCCACATTTAGCGGGTGCGGAAATCGAGCTGGTGAATGCCTTTGCTCGCGAAGGAAAATTGAAGGCGATTCTTTCTGAAGTGAAACATCGCTACGATTATATCTTTATCGATTGCCCGCCCACTTTGGGGCTTTTGACGGTGAATGCGCTGACTGCGGCCGATTCGGTTTTGATTCCACTTCAAGCCGAATACTTCGCGCTAGAGGGTTTGGGGCAGCTGATGACGACGATCGGCCTGATCCGCCAAAGCGTCAATCCCGCACTTCAAATCGAAGGCATTGCGCTGACGATGTTCAATTCACAGCTGAAATTAAGCCATGAAATCGAAAAAGAAGTGCGCACGCATTTCGGCGATCAGGTGTTTAAAACCGTGATCCCTCGAAATATTAAATTGAGCGAGTGTACTTCGTTCGGCAAGCCGATCGTCCTTTACGACGTAAACTCGAAGGGCTGTGTCGCCTATTTGGATTTGGCCCGCGAAGTTCTGGCGAAAACACAAAATCCGCAAGCCGGTTTGAGCTTGAGCTCGACCGGAAAAAATATCACTGAGTTAGGAGCCTAAGCAGTATGAGTTCTCCCACCCCTACGAAATCGGTTTTAGGAAAAGGTTTGGCATCATTGCTTCCGAGCGGAAACGCATCGGGCGTCGTTTTGAATTCGGCACCGCTCGCGCGTCCGAACGTCGATCCGAACGAGCAACCCGGCATGAATCGCGACCGTCATCCAGGCATCGCCGTTTTGTCGGTCGAAGACATTCGTGCCAACGAGTTTCAGCCCCGTCGCGATTTCGATTCGGCAGCGTTGGAAGAGTTAGCGCAATCGATCCGCGAAAACGGCCTGATCCAGCCGCTGGTCGTCCGTAAAAACGGAGATCATTACGAGTTGATCGCAGGTGAGCGTCGCCTTCGCGCCAGCAAATTAGCGGGCTTGAAGGTGGTTCCGGTCGTCATCCGTAAAAGCACGGACCGCGAATCGTTAGAGCTTGCGATCGTTGAGAACATTCAGCGCGAGGATTTGAACTGCGTCGATGAGGCGCTGGCCTACTTTCAATTGATGCAAGAATTTCAGCTTTCGCAAGAAGATCTGGCGAAACGGATGGGTAAGGATCGCGCAACCATCGCGAACGCCCTTCGGATTTTGAAGCTTTCGGACTTCATCTTGGCCCAGCTGAAAAAAGGCTCACTTTCGCGCGGACATGCCAAAGCATTGTTGTCGGTCGAAGACATGACCGCACGCGAAGGTCTCGCTAAAGAGATTCTCGAAAAAAACATGAGCGTCCGCCAAGCCGAAAAATTCGCTCAAGAGCGTAAGCAAGCCACGGGCAAGACCTCTTCTGCGCCGGCGGCAAGTTCCACGGGGAACAGAATGGACCCCGAGTTGATGAAGCTCACCCAAGAGTTGACCCGTCGATACATGTCGAAAGTCGAAATTAAGGGGACCCAAAAATCGGGTCAAATCACCATTCAGTTTTCGTCGAAAGACGAGCTGAACCGGATCTTTTCGGTTTTGATGGGCGAATAACAAAAGATAAGGGAATGCCGAGATGAACTATTCATTGGAAAACTTTGCCGCACCGGAAGCAGTTTCCACTCAAATGACCGGAGTTCTTGAGCCTTCGGTCGAATTCGAAGGGACATTGGCTTACAACGGTTGTTTTCACGTCAATGGTTCGGTCAAAGGAAAGATTGTCACCCCCGATATGCTGGTCGTGGGCGAATCTGGCCGGGTTCAAGGCGAAATTAAAGCAGGAATCGTCATTATTTACGGAAAAGTAGAGGCCACCATCGAGGCTCAGTATCGGGTCGAGATCCGAAAACCCGCAGTTTTTCGCGGCGAAATGAGCACTCCGAGCTTGAAAGTGGAAGAGGGTGTCATTTTCGAAGGCACTAATAAAATGATCTAGCCTTGCGTCTCTGCGCTTGACCACGCCTAAAATCGCATGATATCCAATTGGGCAATTCATTAACCCGATTAGGATTAAAAAAGCTCAATAAATAAGGGCTGATATATCATGATGCAGATACTTGACCAACTTGAACTCAATCAAACTTTTTTCTATCAGTTTGTCCTGTTCGGCCTTTTCTTCTTGGTTTTATCGACGATTTATCTCAAGCCATTCCAAAAGCACATTCAAGAACGGAACCGGAAATTGAAGGACGACGTTCAAAACGCGTCCGATCTGCTTCGCGTGGTGGAGTCGCGTTTGTCCGAATACGAATATGCGATCTCGCACTCTCGTCATGAGGCTCAACTCAATTACGAAAAGACCGTGGCCGATGCCCGTGCGAAAGAAGATGCCGCCCTTCTTCGCGTGAAGGAAGAATTGAAACAAGATTATCTGAAAATCACGCAGCAACTTCAGGAAGAAAAAACAAAGGTGGAATCCGAACTGAAGTCGCAGGCTGCGCAACTCGCGGATGTGGTCGCGCAAAAAATTTTGGGGAAGATGTAAGAAATGCATAAGTTGATCGTACCCGCGATTCACCTCGCCATTCTGATTGGTTTTCTCGTCTATTTGACGAAGGCTCCGTTCATGGAGTTCATTCGCAACCGCCATAAAGACATCTCCGAAGGCCTGAACAAGTCGAAAAAACAAGCGGCGGACGTCGATGCGAAAAAACGCGAAGTCGAAGCGAAGCTTGCGGGCCTGGATCAGGCGAAGCAGCAAATTCTGGCCGAATGGAAAGAGCGCGAAGTCGCTCAAGTGAAGGCGATTCAAGAAGGCACACAACGGATTTTGGCTCAGATGAAATCCGAAGCCGAAAAGAACAAAAAAGTTCTGGAAGAATTTTATCACGCGGAAGCGCTGAAGGGCGTTGCTGCCCGTGTTTTGGCGTTGGCGGAAGAAAGCATCCGTCAGGGATTGAATGCGGAAACGCACCGGAAGTTGAACGAGCGGTTTACGGGCGAGATCGTCGTCGCACAACCGTTCTCGAAAGCGTTGGAGGCATAGATGAAGGCGATTCGTTTGTATGCGCAAGTATTGGTCGATGTCGCCACGGCTCCGAATGCCGGCGCATCCCTGGATTCGGTGGCGGCCGAGCTGAACGAATTTTCGAAGCTCTTCGGCGAAAGCCCCTTGTTCCTTAAGGTCTTCGACAATCCGACCTTGCCCGACGAAGAAAAACAAAAAGTGTTGAAAGAATTTGCTTCGAAAACCAAGCTTTCGCCGCTTTCTGAGCGGTTTTTGAGCGTATTAGTGAAGCGAAACCGCCTGGGAATCCTTCCCGCAGTCTTGACCGAGATCGAATCGATTCAGGTCGAAAAAAAGGGCGGCGTGATGGGCGAACTGGTGAGCGCGATTCCGCTGGAAGCGGGCGTGGTCGGCAGTGTTGCGCAGGCACTTTCGAAAAAGTTGAATAAGCCGGTCCAGCTGAAAGAACGGGTGGATCCGGGGATCATCGCGGGAATGCGCGTGACCGTCGGCGGTGTGACTTACGACGGCTCGGTAAAAGGCAAACTCGAAAAACTGGTTGGAAGTTTTTACTAATTTAAGGAGATAGAAATGAGCTTGAAGGCAAACGAAATTGCGGAATTGTTGAAGAGTCAACTGGGGAATCTCGACACGAAACTCGACGTCTCTGAAACCGGAACCGTCCTTTCGGTCGGTGACGGCGTCGCTAAAATTTACGGCCTGGAAAAGGCGATGGCAGGCGAGTTGCTGGACTTCGGTAGCAACGTCAGCGGCATGGTCCTCAACTTAGAAGAAACCGCAGTCGGTGCGACGATTTTGGGCGATGAAACGCTCATTAAAGAAGGCGCTGCCGTGAAGCGGACCGGAAAAATTGTTCAGGTTCCGGTCGGAAAAGAACTTTTGGGTCGTGTGGTGAACGCGCTCGGGCAGCCGATCGACGGATTAGGAGACCTGAAGGCCACTCAATTCAGCCGCGTGGAAGTGAAGGCTCCGGGCATCATCGAGCGGAAATCGGTGCATGAGCCGCTGCAAACTGGGATCAAAGCGATCGACGCCATGATTCCGATCGGACGCGGACAGCGCGAATTGATCATCGGCGACCGTCAGACGGGTAAGACCGCAATCGCGATCGACACCATCATCAATCAAAAAGGCAAAAACGTTTTCTGTATCTACGTCGCCATCGGACAAAAACAATCGACCGTCGCTCAGGTCGTGGATCGTCTGAAAAAATCGGGTGCAATGGAATACACCATTGTGGTCGCCGCAGGCGCATCCGAGCAGGCTCCGCTTCAGTTCTTGGCTCCGTATACTGGCGTGACCATGGGCGAGTACTTTCGCGACAATGGAATGCACGCATTGATCGTGTACGACGATTTGACGAAACAAGCACAAGCGTATCGCCAATTATCGCTCCTTCTTCGTCGTCCTCCAGGACGCGAAGCTTATCCGGGCGACGTGTTTTACCTGCACTCCCGCTTGCTGGAACGCGCGGCGAAGCTTTCCGACAAAAAAGGTGCGGGCAGCTTGACGGCTTTGCCGATTATCGAAACCCAGGGCGGTGACGTTTCGGGTTATATTCCGACGAACGTGATTTCGATCACCGATGGCCAGATCTTTTTGGAGTCCGACTTGTTCTATAGCGGCGTTCGTCCGGCGGTGAACGTCGGTCTTTCGGTTTCGCGGGTGGGCGGATCGGCGCAGATCAAGGCGATGAAGCAAGTCGCCGGTACCTTGCGGCTCGATTTGGCGCAATTCCGCGAGAAAGCGGCGTTCGCACAATTCGGTTCGGATTTGGACCCAGCGACTCAGCGTCAGTTGGCTCGTGGTCAGCGTCTGGTCGAGATCCTGAAACAACCTCAGTATCAACCGCAATCGGTCGAACAACAGGTGGTCGTCATTTTCGCCGGTGTGAACGGTTTCTTGGACAAGTATCCATTGAATCGTTTGCGCACTTATCAAGACGAGCTTCTGGCGTTCTTGAGCAAGAACTATGCGGATATCGCGACCGACATTTCGACTAAAAAAGCGATCGACGACGCGATCAAAGCCCGTTTGAACGAGGCTCTGACGGAATTCGATAAGGTGTTTTCCGCGTAAGGAGATTTGAGTGCCGAGCATCAAGGATCTAAAAAAACGAATTACCACGGTGAAGAACACCCAGCAGACGACGAAGGCCATGAAAATGGTTTCGGCGGCCAAGCTGCGTCGGGCGACCGAGGCGATTTTGAGTCAGCGTCCGTACGCGCTTGAAATTGCGAAGTTGATGGCGATTTTGGCCGAACAGGGAACAACGGCTGCGGACGCGATCCGTAAGCCCGTGACTCTGCTTTTTGTGATCAGTTCGGATCGGGGCCTTTGCGGAGGTTACAACTCGAACATCATCCGTTCGGCGGTGAACGTTCTGAACGAAAAAGCAGCTGCCGGAAAAGCCGTGAAGGCTGTTTTTGTCGGCAAGAAGGCGTACGAGTTGGTTCGTCTTCGCACTCAGGTCGACGTTCTTCACTACGAAGAATTCGGGCAAAAAATCAATTTCAAGAAGGCGACCGATCTTTCGAAGCGCTTGCTCCCGCTTTTCGAACAAGGCGAAACGGACGAAGTGATTTTCATCTTCAACGAATTCAAAAACGCGATTTCTCAAGAGACCAAGGTCGATCAGATTTTGCCGCTCGATCTTTCTCATCACGAAAAGACCGATCCGAAATCGCAGATCCTCACCCACGAACTGACCTTGTATGCTCCGAACAAGCAAGAGCTTTACGAAGCCCTTTCGAGCAAGTATTTCGTCGTTCAGGTGTTCAAGTCCCTGTTGGAAGCGCAAGCCTCCGAGCACGGTGCTCGGATGAGTGCGATGGAAAACGCGACGAAAAACGCGGGGGACATGATCCGGAGGCTCACGCTTCAGTACAACAAACAACGGCAAGCGGCCATTACCAAAGAATTGCTTGAGATCATCGCCGGAAGCGAATCTCAGAAAACAGCTTAAGAAGCGATTGCGGCTCGTCGCAACGCTAAAGGAGAAGAAGATATGTCAGCAAGCGCAGGACAAAGTTTAGGAAAAATCAAGCAGATCATCGGCCCGGTCGTCGACGTCGAGTTTCCGTCGGGTAAGATTCCGCCGATTTTTCAAGCGGTGAAGGTGACGAACAAAACCAACGGCGACCAGGACTGGAATCTCGTTCTCGAAGTGGCTCAGCATTTGGGCGACAACACCGTTCGTTGTATTGCGATGGATGCGACCGACGGTCTGACTCGCGGTCAGCCTGCGCTCGATACCGGCGATCAGATCGTGATGCCGGTCGGCCCTGAAACCTTGGGACGGATTTTGAACGTCGTGGGCGAACCGGTGGACGAAGCCGGTCCGGTCAAAGCGAAGAAACAATGGGCGATCCATCGCGCGGCCCCGAGCTTCAAAGAACAAAGCACGACCGTCGAGCCGTTTTATACCGGCATCAAAGTCGTCGACTTGATTGCTCCATACGCCAAGGGTGGTAAGGTCGGTCTCTTCGGCGGTGCCGGTGTGGGTAAGACCGTGTTGATTCAAGAGTTGATCAACAACATCGCTCAACAGCACGGTGGTTACTCGGTGTTCGCCGGCGTGGGCGAGCGGACCCGCGAAGGAAACGATCTTTACATGGAATTCAAAGAGGCCGGCGTTTTGAGCAAAACGAGCCTGGTCTACGGTCAAATGAACGAACCGCCTGGAGCCCGCGCGCGCGTGGCGCTTTCGGCGCTGACGGTTGCGGAATACTTCCGCGATGAAGAAAACCGCGACGTGCTTTTGTTCGTCGACAATATTTTCCGTTTCACCCAAGCGGGTTCGGAAGTGTCGGCGTTGCTCGGACGGATTCCGTCTGCCGTGGGTTATCAGCCGACTCTCGCGACCGAGATGGGCGAACTTCAAGAGCGGATTACTTCGACCAACAAAGGCTCGATTACTTCGATTCAAGCGGTTTACGTTCCGGCCGACGATTACACCGATCCGGCTCCGGCGACGACGTTCTCGCACTTGGATGCGACGACCAACTTGTCTCGTCAAATCGCCGAAATGGCGATCTTTCCTGCGGTCGATCCGCTGGCATCGACTTCTCGCGTGCTCGACCCGCAAATCGTGGGCGAAGAGCACTATCGCGTGGCCCGGATGGTTCAAGGCGTGCTTCAACGCTATAAAGACCTTCAAGACATCATCGCGATTCTCGGGATGGACGAGCTTTCCGAAGAAGACAAGAAAACCGTTTCGCGCGCTCGCCGCATTCAGCGCTTCCTTTCTCAGCCGATGTTCGTCGCCGAACAGTTTACCGGTTTGAAAGGAAAGTTCGTGAAGATCGAAGACACGATCAAGGGCTTCCGCGAAATTTGCGAAGGTAAGCACGACCTGCTGCCTGAGCAAGCCTTCTACATGGTCGGAACCATCGAAGAAGCGATCGAAAAAGCCAAGACCTTGAATTAAGCGGCTTGAATGCAAGACCAGGAAGTCGGGGTTCCAACCGATATGAACCGTGAAGGGGAAAAGGACATGCAGTCATTCAGTTTGAGTATTCTCGCGCCGGAGCGTCGACTCCTCGAAGGAGAAACGACGACTTCGCTTCTGGTGACGACCGCCGAGGGCGAGATCGAGATCCTTCCGGGGCATGCGAACCTTGTGGCATTGTTGGAAGCGGGACGCTTTAAGTACACTCCACGCGGCGGAAAGCCCGTTGTGGGCGTGATTTCGAGCGGTTTTTTGAACGTCGAAAGCGGCACCGTGAAAGTCGTAGCTGAGACGATCGAACTGGCCGAAGAAATCGACGTCAATCGTGCGCGCGAAGCCCAGCAGAAAGCTCAGAAAATGTTGAGTGACGCTTCGTTGGATCCGAAGGCGTTTCGGAAGTATCAACTGAAGCTTCAACGCTCCATCATTCGTCAAAACATTGGCAGCCTTCAGTAACTTCGGCTGAAGAACGGGATTGTTTCTTCTTTAGAATTCCGTCACCATTAAGATATCGCTTGCAGTGAGGATATGAACGGACTCATACCAAAACGTGCATCACGCATTTCTTTTCGGCGTTCTTTTGCGGCAACGGCCTGTTTGCTTTCAGGCTTTCTTGCGGGCACCCATCTATCCTTTCCGGCCTTTCCGGTCGTTCATAATCCCTTTCATGCGGAAACCCTCGATTACTCTAAAATCAGCTGGATTCATCACGAACTTGCGGCAAAACCGCTTCAATTTTTAGCGAAATCCGAAACAGAAAACAGAAAACTGGATTCCGGTTCGCAGGTCGCGTTTGTTCCGTTCGTGCTTGAAAAATCTTCGTCCCCGACGCTTCATCGAATGAAGTCGAAGTGCGGAATGCTTCATCGACTTCAACTCGCGTATGACCGCTTGGAAAAGGCGCTCAAAGAAAAGGCCGAATCGGCAGTCGATTCATCTGGCGATGCATTTTTCGAATTTCAAATGGCGGCACAACGATTCCAAAGTGATTTCAAAGTTGCGGTAACGGATCCGAAAATCCTGCCGTCGAGCCCGCCGAGTGTGCCGTCGAAGGCGACTCCAGAAGCGCAATCACTGGCCTGGCTTCCTCAGTCGGCGCCATTGGCGATGAATCGCTGGCATACGGCCCCGCGCCCGGCACTTCCGACGATCGCTGAGAAAAAAATCTCGATCGAGAAAAAACCGGAGGCTCCGATTGCCGAGCTCACCCAGGTGACCTATCCGAAAACCACATCTGCCGCTGTATCAGCAGAAGCGGCGAATCAATTGGATAGCCAGTCGGTGACTATCCAAGCATCGTCGGCAGAATTGAATTCAACCGGCACCCAATTAACTTCAAACGAACAGCAGAATCTGAAGAACGCCTTACTCAATCAGCAGCTCGAAGACACTCGAGTCGCAAGTGTTCAATCGGTCAAAACTCAAAAATGGGTTCAACAAAAAGCGCGTCGAGCTTCTGCTGCAAACCGAGTCGAATCGACCACAGCCTCTTTAATTTCAGCCGAGCAGGATTCTCCGATTGAATCGCAAGCATCCTCGCAATTCGGATTCACTCAGCATTACTCCTGTAAGCTGCTTCCGCACGCATTTATTCGGCCCGATCCGAGGGATGAACATGGGATAGATACCCAAATTTGCCCAGAGCACAAAACCTGGATATCCAAAGGATGGACCGAAAAAGGTTGGGTGAAGCTTGAGGGCTCACGGCACCTTCCGACTCTGACCTATCATCCGGCGGCGAACGGCGGTTCGACGTTATTGCTCGATCAAAATGCCTTGGCCTTGCTTGCGCTTGAAAACGGAATTCATGTTGCGAAGGGCGCTGGCGTCATCACTGGACGAGTGCCGGACGGATACAAGATCGAATTCACGGGACGCGCTGAAGAGACTCAATACTTCAACTTGGATCATAAAAAATACTTCGCCATTTTGAACGCCGAACCCGGTGCGGGAGTCATCGAACTCTTGTCTGAGAAAAATCAAGGGCTCAGCGCGACCGTGTTTACTCCGGTGTTGGAAGACACGATCACGTATTTGGATCTGGTCGCACCTCAGACGACGACCATCGGAATTCAAGTCGTGAAAAACGGAAAAGCAAACGATCCCGAAGTGGCGGGACTGACCGTCGGAATGTCCACTCAAGGCGGAATCCAAGCCATCACGCAATCGGATGGCCGCGCGGTTCTTAATAACGTCAACATTGAACCCGGATACCCGGTGTTCGTCGACGTTTCGTCGAAATCGGTTTCTCATAGCGAAGCCGATTACACGTATCGGTTTCAATTGAAGCAGCTCAATCGCTTCGGGGATTACGTCGTCACCGAAATTTCAGAGCGAACCCTTTATCATTGGCTGCATCAGGTGAAGCAAGGCTTAAGCGACCAGAGCGCGATGATCGTGGGCCTTTATAACCGCAAAATTTTAGACGGCTTCAAGAAGGATTACCTTACCAAAATTACCCCGATCGGAGATCGCTTCGGATTGGATCCGATCGATTACACCGTCCTTTGGAACGGAAAGCTGAGTCAGAGCGACCCACTCGAAGGGGATCGTCCGAGATTCATGGCGGTGCAGGTGCCTGAAGGCATCAGTCAAGTGCAGCTGATCAACGAATCCAATCAGATCGTTAACGAGCAGTTGATTCCGGTTTCACCGAGAGTCATTCATGTGATATCCGAGTAGGGAATGGACCACTCAAGCCAATTCGAACAATCCCTTCAAAAGCTTGAAACCCTGGTTAAAAACCTGGAGTCGGGGAATCTTGCGCTCGAAGAAGCTTTGACCGCGTTTCAAGAGGGCGTGGGTTTAGTGAAGCAATGCCAGACGCTGTTGTCGCAGGCCGAACAAAAAGTCGAAATGCTGATCAAAGCGAGCGGCGAAACGATCGAGACGAAACCCCATTCGACTGCATCGGAATGAATCCCAAAAAAGAACGTCTGGATAAACTGTTGGTCGATCGTGGCCTCGTGAGCACGCGTGCGCGTGCGCAGGCGATGATTCTGGCAGGACATGTGCTGGTCAACGACGAGCCGGTCACGAAAGCCGGAAGTGCAGTGGCCCTCGATGCCGAAATTCGCTTAAAAGAACCCGAGCTGAAGTATGTCTCGCGGGGAGCATTGAAATTAAAAGCGGCATTGGAACACTTTCAGGTCGATGCCCGAGATCGTTTGGCCCTGGACGTCGGTGCTTCGACCGGCGGTTTTACCGAGGTCTTACTCGAAGCGGGCGCGCGCGAAGTGCATGCCGTCGACGTGGGTACCAATCAGCTCGCATGGAAAATCCGCTCCGATCCGCGAGTTCAAGTTCGAGAGCAGTACAATGCGCGGCACTTGAAATACGAGGACTTCAATACAACGTTTGATCTGGTTGTGATGGACGTTTCGTTCATCTCCGTGCGGCTCATTCTTCCCGCCTTGTCGCCCGTCACGCGTTCCGGGACGGAGCATCTCGTTTTGTTTAAGCCGCAGTTCGAAGTGGGCCGTGAATGGGTGGGTGAAGGCGGAATTGTTCAAGATCAAGCGCATGCTCGTGAAGTTCTGCAAGAAACCCTTGATTGGGCCGACGGGATCGGGCTTGAGTTCCGAGGAATGATGGATTCGCCGATTCAAGGCACCGACGGAAATCATGAATACCTCGTTCATTGGATCCGCCGTTAGGACGAAAGAGATGCAGCCAAAATTTTGTCTTCTCGTAAGCGATTTCGATTCGCGCTAAACTCAATGGATATGAACCTCTTCTCCAAGATGAAGGCGAGCATGAAATTTTTCATTCTTGCCGGTATTTGCGCATTCATGGCATTGGCCGGAACCACCCTGTACGCGTACATGAGCGTTGCTCGTGATTCGCCCGAGATTAAGAAGGTTTCGGATTACCATCCGCTCGGAGTAACCCAGATTCTTTCGACCGAAAACGGTAAGACTCGGGTCATGGCCGAGTTTTACAAAGAAAAGCGCTATCTTACGCCTTACGATCAAATTCCGCAAAAGCTGGTTCAAGCGTTTCTTTCGGCCGAAGATTCGACCTTTTTCGAACATGAAGGCGTGAATTTTTATGCGATCGCACGCGCCGCAATCGCGAATTTTCTTGCGGGCCAAGTGGTTCAGGGCGGAAGCACGATCACTCAGCAAATTGCGAAGTCCCTGTATTTGAGCCCGGATCGGAATCTGATTCGAAAAATCAAAGAACTCTTTCTTGCCTTTCAACTCGAAAAATATCTGTCGAAAGAAGACATTCTGTATCTTTATTTAAATCAGATCTATCTCGGAAGCGGAGCTTACGGAGTTCAGTCCGCCGCAAAAACCTACTTTCATAAAGACTTAAAAGACCTGACGATTGCCGAAATGGCTTTAATTGCGGGCCTTCCGACCGCCCCCGGAAAATACTCGCCTTTGATTAATCCCAAGAAGGCGAAAGAGCGGCAACTCTACGTGCTGAGACGGATGCACGAGAATCACTACATCACGGATGCCGAACAAAAGCAGGCCGGTGCCGAGAAGGTCAAAATTTACGTCTCTGATGTGACGGCCGAACGCCTGGCACCGCACTTTATCGAGCACCTTCGACGGTACCTCGTTCAAAAATACGGCGAAAAGGCGCTTTACGACGACGGCATGACCATCACCGTGCCGGGGGGTCTGAAGTATTTCGAATATGCGAATGAAGCACTTCGCGAAGGCCTCGAAAATTTCGACCAGACCAAAGGATATCGCGGGCCGATCAAGAATTTGGATGTGAAAGAGTGGGAAATCGCGAAAGAAGAAATGCGAAAGGACCTGACTCAAGAATACTTTCCGTATCGCTACCTGACCCAAGACGGAAGTTTGAATCTTGAGGAAGCCATCGAGGACTACGATCCGACGTTTGAAAAAACCCTGATGGGGAAAAAGCTCAAAGCGCTCGTGATTCAAATCGCGCCGGATAAAAAAAGTGCGACGGCCAGCATCGGTTTAACGACGGTGCAGATTCCGTATGATGGGCTGAAGTGGGCGTCTCCGGTTGAAGATCCGAGAAAAACGCCGAAAAACGTCGCGGATGTACTTCACTTAGGCGACGAAATCTGGGTGAAGACGACCGATTACACGAAGGGTATTTGGAAAGCGAAGCTGACCCAGATCCCCGAAGTCGAGGGCGCGCTGTATTCGGTCGACGTCAAGTCAGGGCAGATCTTAGCGATGGTCGGAGGCTACGACTTCGCACGCTCTGAATTCAATCGCGCGGTTCAAGCGCGGCGACAGATGGGTTCGACCTTCAAGCCGTTTATCTATTCGGCCGCAATCGAACGAGGTTATACCCCGGCCAGCATCATCGTCGATTCGCCTGTGGTGTTCGACGACGGCGATAATGGGGTTTGGAAACCCGAAAACTACGAGCAAAAATTTTACGGCGACACGACGTTACGGCAGGCGCTGATCGAATCACGAAACGTTCCGACGGTGAAAATCGTCGAAAACATCAAGGTTCAAAACGTGATCGATGTCGCGAAACGGATCGGATTGGACGGTCCGTTCAACGAGGATCTGTCGATTTCGCTCGGTTCGGCGACCGCATCGGTGCAAGACCTCGTGCATGCATTCACGGCTTTTCCGCTGCAAGGAAAGGCATTCCGCGCGGTTTTGTTCGACAAAATCATGGACCGTGACGGAAAGGTATTGGAAACCTCGAAGGATCTCCCGGCCGATCAGGCACCGCAAGCCAGCCCGTCGCCGGAAGGCGGAGCTCAGGCCGTGGCGGCCGAGACCGGACCCTCTCCGGCTCCGTACGCACCCCCCGAAGGACTGCGAATCGATCCGAAGGTGGCCTACGTCATGACTCACTTGATGGAAGAGGTCGTGGAATACGGAACGGGCGCACGCGCGAATGCGATCGGACGTCCGCTCGCCGGAAAAACGGGAACGACTCAGGATTTTCACGATGCTTGGTTCGTCGGATTTTCTCCGCAAGTGGTGACCGGAGTGTGGGTCGGCTACGACGATCAACGATCGCTGGGGCGTGGCGAAACCGGCGCCCGAGTCGCGCTTCCGATTTGGACGAACTTCATGGAGAAAGTTCTGAAGGATTATCCGACAGACGATTTTCAGGTGCCGGAAGGCATTTCAGTGGTGAACATCGATTCGAAAACAGGGAAGCGCTCGGACGGACCCCGTTCCATTCCTGAGGCCTTCATCGCCGGAACCGAGCCCGGCGCACAGCCGGCCGATAATGCGAATAGCGACACTCTTCGGGAAGGCAATTAGGTGCAGGGTTCTTTTTAGACGCGTTGGGTAACTTGACGTCTCGAAATTAGGTCATGATTCTTGGGGCTTAGCCTCAAGGCAGTCCCAAAATAAAATCAAAAAAACACCCGCAAATCGTGAGAAAATAAGATTAATCGGAGCCAGGAAGTCTCCGATAAGGGTGTAGTATGAGCAGCCGTACGCTTCAAAATCCACTCTCACGGTCGGTAGGAATTCATCTCCTTCTGTTGTTGGTGGCGTTTTTCTTGGTGACGCATGCTCCGAAGCTTCCGATCTCTGAACCCATCACCATTCAAATTTTAGAACCGACGGCCCCAAGCCGCGCGGTGGTCCAGAAATCAGAAGGCATTCAAACCGATCACGCGAAGAAAAAATCGTATCTCAGCGATCAAACTCGCGTGACGGAACACGAGCGCTCTGCGGCTCGTCCCGGCGACGTGGACGCGATGGGCGGATCCCAAACGACGGTTCCGAAAGTCCAGCGCCATGCCGAAAATCATTCGGCTGAAAAAGAGATCAATCTGGGTGATTTGGGTGTGAAAGTTCAGATGACTCCGAAGTCGACTCCCTATGATCAACAGCGGCACTGGGCCAATGCCCCGATGGGTGAAGCCATTCGCGGCGGTCAATACATCCAGGGAATGAAAACGGGCGAAGTCTCGGCCCTGAACACGAAAGAGTTCGTGTTTTATTCGTATTTCGATCGAGTGCGTAAGCAACTGGATCAAGCTTGGCAGCCGATGCTGCGGGATCAGATTCATCAGCTCTATAAAAAAGGCCGAACGTTGGCCTCTAACTCTGATTATGTGACGAAGACGATGGTGACCCTGAATACGAAGGGTGAAATCTTAAGAGTCCAGGTGCTGGAACAATCAGGAACTTACGATCTGGATCAAGTTGCGATCGATGCGCTGAATAAAGCAGGCCCCTATCCTAATCCGCCTCGCGGATTGATCGGACAAGACGGAACCGTTCAAATTCGTTGGGATTTTGTTTTAAAAACCTGAACTTATTCGATCATCGCCTGAAGACCGCGCTTCAGGATGATCTGCTTCCAAGAGAAGTCGAGCCGACGGAACACTTCGATCAGTCGCTCCGTGGCTTCTTCTTTAGAAAGACCTTGGGTGGCGGCCAGATGTTGAGCGCCGACGAGCAAACTTGCGAATTCGGGGGTTTGCATCAGTTCGCCTAACTCCGACGAATGCTCTTTTTGTGAATGCGCGCGAGTCGTCAGAAGCGAGGTATTGAATGCGCTGATCCAGCTCGATGTCGTCGTCGCTGTTTCGGCCGATGCCGACGCATCTTCACGGGGCATTTCTGAAGCGGTTTTTGAAGGTGCTGATTTTGTTTCCACGGTCTGAAGTTGGAGTGCCGGACGATCAGAATAGAAAGTGGCGGCTTCGCTGTCGTACAAGTTGTTGTGCATACCCAATCCCAGTTTTATCCCGCCGTTCATGAGGGGACAATAACGAGGGGCCAGCCTACAATGGGAAAATTTTTTTTGGAAGACCTTTCTGAATTTTGAAACCTAGGCTAAGGTCGAGAATATGCAAAAGACCGGAAAAAAGGCTGAAATTTTAGAAAAAATTTCGTTTCAAGATTTTCAAAACTTTTCAATGCGGCATATTGGCCCTTCTGAAAAAGAGCAAAAGGAATTATTGAAAGCGCTTGACTTGAATTCCCTTGACGAGCTGGTTTCGAAAGCCGTTCCCGATTCGATTCGCATGCAAAAAGGGATTCAACTCCCGCAATTCGCGGCGGAAAATCAGGAACACGAGGCCTTGGCGCAAATTCGATCGCTTGCGCAAAAAAATAAAGTTTATCGTTCGTTTTTGGGAATGGGTTTTTCGGACACCCACACGCCGGGCGTGATCTTGAGGAACATTTTAGAAAATCCAGGATGGTACACGCAATACACGCCCTATCAGGCCGAGATCGCACAAGGCCGCTTAGAGGCACTTTTGAATTTTCAAACGCTGACGATCGACCTGACGGGTCTTCCGGTTGCGAATGCGTCCTTGTTGGACGAGGCAACGGCCTGCGCCGAGGCGATGGGAATGTCATACGCGATCAAAGGATCACCTGAGCGAAACGTTTTTTACGTTTCGGATCGCTTGCACCCGCAAAATATCGATGTGATTCGAACCCGCGCAAAGCCGCTTCGTCTCGAAGTGAAAACTTTTTCTTACGATGCGTTCGCGCCCGACGAAAAAACCTTCGGCGTGATCTTTCAATATCCCGATACCGTGGGTGCGATCGACTCGCGGATCGAAGAATGGATCAAGGTCTCGCATGAAAAGGGCGCTCTGGTGACGCTTTCGGCCGACCCGCTTTCGTTGATGCTGTTAAAAAGTCCGGGCTCGCTCGGTGCCGACATTGCGGTCGGAAGTTTTCAGCGTTTCGGAGTGCCCATGGGCTATGGCGGACCGTCAGCAGCCTATCTTTCTTGTCGTGATGAATTTAAGCGCAGCATGCCGGGCCGGATCGTCGGCGTTTCGAAGGATGCCCGAGGCAAGCCCGCAATTCGATTGGCGCTTCAGACGCGCGAACAACACATTCGCCGCGAAAAGGCGACGAGCAACATCTGTACTTCACAGGTGCTCTTGGCGGTGATGGCGTCGATGTATGCCGTTTATCACGGCCCGGAGGGCTTGACCCGAATTGCGAAGCGCGTTCACGGCTTGGCGGCGCTGTTAGCCAAGGCCGCCGAGCAAGCAGGGCTTACGCTCGTTTCAAAAACCTTTTTCGATACGATCGCGGTGGATTTGAAATCCGAGGCAGCGGCAAAGTCGTTAGTCGCCGCATTCGCTCAAGAAAAAATGAATATTCGTCATCTGGATGGCTCGATCGTTTCGATTGCGCTGGATGAGGTTTCGACTTTGTCTGAGGCCACGCAGGTCGCGCACCTTCTGACGAACGGAAAAGTCACGAGCTTAGCACCGTGGCTTCAGGCCGGAGTTTCGGCTCAGTTAGAGGAGTGCCTCGTTCGCGAAGACGAAGTGCTGAGCCATCCCGTTTTTCATCAGCATCACTCCGAGCACGAAATGCTTCGGTACATTTCGTCGCTTGAACGAAAAGACTTGTCGCTCAATTTTTCGATGATTCCGTTGGGCTCCTGTACGATGAAGCTCAATGCGACGGTCGAGATGATTCCGGTGACTTGGCCCGAGTTCGGAAAAATCCACCCCGCTGCCCCGAAGGCGCAGGTCGAAGGATATTTGCAGCTTTTTCATGAGCTAGAGAGCTTGTTAGCCGAAGTCACGGGCTTCGACGCTGTTTCGCTTCAGCCGAATGCGGGTTCGCAGGGCGAATACGCGGGGTTGCTCGTGATTCGCGCGTACCATGAATCGCGCAAAGAGCCGCAGAGAAACATCTGTTTGATTCCGAAATCCGCGCACGGAACGAATCCGGCGTCGGCAACGATGGCCGGATTTCGAGTCGTCATCGTCGAATGCGATAAAGAGGGCAACGTCGATGTCGACGATTTAAAGCGCCTTGCGCAGGAGCATGCGGCGAACTTGGGCGCGCTCATGGTGACCTATCCGTCGACTCATGGGGTGTTTGAAGCGCGCATCCGCGAAATCTGCGAGATCGTGCACGGACACGGCGGTCAAGTTTACATGGACGGAGCGAATCTGAATGCTCAGATCGGCCTGTGTTCACCAGGTCAGTTCGGCCCCGATGTTTGTCATTTGAATTTGCATAAAACTTTTTGCATTCCTCATGGCGGCGGCGGCCCCGGAATGGGCCCGATCGCGGTGAAGCGTCACCTGGCCGATTTTTTGCCGGGCCATGTGTTTTCGAAAATGAGCGGCATTTCGGTCGGCGGTAAAAACGCGATCGGCAGTATTTCAGCCGCACCTTGGGGTTCGGCGAGCATTCTTCCGATTTCATACGCCTATATCAAACTGATGGGTGCTGAGGGGTTAAAGCGTGCGACCCAAATCGCGATTTTAAATGCGAACTATGTCGCTCACCGCTTAGCGCCTCATTATCCGGTTCTGTATCGCGGCGAAAAAGGGTTTGTTGCGCATGAATGTATTTTAGATCTTCGTCCGTTAAAGAGCGAAACCGGTGTCGAAGTCGAAGACATCGCCAAACGTCTGATGGATTACGGATTCCATGCGCCGACGATTTCGTTCCCGGTACCGGGGACGCTCATGATTGAGCCGACCGAAAGCGAGGCAAAAGGCGAACTCGATCGGTTCATCGAAGCGATGATTTCGATCCGCCACGAGATCGAAGCCATTCGCCTCGGAAAGGCCGATAAAAAAGACAACGTGCTGAAGAATGCGCCTCATACGGCCGAGATGCTGGCTGCACCCGAATGGTCGCATCCGTATTCACGCGAGGCTGCGGCGTATCCGGTTTCTTTTGTGCGTGCGAAGAAATTCTGGCCTTCGGTCGCTCGGATCGACAACGTTTTCGGCGATCGCCATCTGGTGTGCACCTGCATTCCGATCGACGAGTACGAAGACCTGCGCACACCGCTCGTCGAGACCTAATTCAACGAAAACCATTGAATAAACAGGCGCTTGAAGCGGGCTGGGCGCGCCGCATTATCTCATTGTAGTTAAAGCCTTTTTGGTCTATGGTGACCGCATTCATGGGACTGGAAGGGATAAAAACAGTATTTCGAGCATTCGGCTTGGGCCTCTTTTGTTTTCTGGCCGTAGCGAAAGCCGAACCCGCGCCTTCGGATTTAAATCAAATCGGGCAAAACCTTCGTGAGCTGATTTTCGACGAGATCCCGCAAAAGGATCGCGCGACTTGGAACCTGGACGGTTTTAAGATGTTTCTTTCGCATCTTCGCGAAGACGGATCTTACGACGATTACGATTACAACGATTGGCATGCGGCCTCGTGGGGACCGCTCGATACGGTCGCGCGTGCGGTTTTGTTCGGAATTGCGGTCCGGCTGCCCGGACATCCTTATTATCAAGATCCGAAAATCGAAGCCATCGCGCTCAAGTCGATTCACTTCGTGGCCTCGCACTCGTTTCCGGCGCATTACAACTGGTGGCATCGCGAGATCGGGTTTCCGCTTTATACTTATAAAGCGCTTTTGCTTTTCGACGATTTGCCGGCGAGTGATCGCGATTTTTTGATGAAAATTACTCGCCAAGGGCATGTGGTCGATCATCCGAGTGGATGGCGGGTGACGGGGCAGAACGCGATTTGGTTTTCAGAGATCACCTTGGCGTTAGGGTATCTCTATCAAAACGAAAGTTGGGTTCAGATCGCGGTTCATACCATTGAAAATGAGCTGCGTTTAGGAAACGAGGAGGGGATTCAGCCGGATCAGACCTTTTATCAGCACGGAAACGTGTTTTACACCGGCGGTTACGGCTTGGATTTTGCGAAAGACGTTTCGCGCCTGTTTCGAGTCGTCGGGGGCACTCGCTACGCGTTCTCGGCCGAGAATTACGAAACCTTAAGTCGCTACATCTTAGACGGTCAGCTTTGGTTAACCGAAGGCAAGACCACCGACTTCAGTTCGAAAGGCCGCTATTACGCGCGCGCCGATTCGGGGAATCATACCGTGATTCGACAGGCGTGTTTGAATCTTTCCGTTTTTCCGGGGCCGTATCAGGCCGACTTTAAAAAGTGCGCGGATCATCTGACCCTCGATGCAGGTCGCTTTCGAATCGGGAATAAATCATTTTATCGCGGCGATTTCATGATCGAAAATCAGCAGGGATTCGGCATCTCGGTCAAAGCCTTTTCGAAACGGGTTTACAACACGGATGCGAGTCCGATGGGTGAAGGCCTGCGTTCGCATTTTTTATCGGATGGCCTCACTTACATTCATCGCGACGGTTCCGAGTACTGGAACATCTACCCGGTGTGGAATTACGATTTCTTGCCGGGCACGACTCAGGCGGCGTTTACGACTTATCCGATCCCGCGCGATCGCGGAGACGATCCTCGTGCGCTGGGACCGACCTCGTTTGTTGGCGGGGTGAGCGACGGAAAAACGGGTGCCATGGCCTACGATTTCAAGCGCGATGATCTTTCGGGCAGGAAGGCTTATTTTTTCAATCAAAAGGGAATGGTCTCACTCGGGGCCGCGATTCATTGCCAGCGTTGCGGTGAAGTCCATACCACGCTTAATCAAGACTGGGCGCCGGAATCATCGACGCCGACGGTGGGGCTGGGAGTGGGATCAACATGGGCCAAAGTGGGTGACATTGGTTATCTCGCGGTCGACGGAACGCTTCAGCAAAAAATTGCGATTCAAAGCGGAACCTGGAATGCACTTTATCCGCAGCTTTCGTCTGAATTAGTGAGCGGAAAGATTTCGACCCTCTGGATCGACCATGGTCAAAACCCGACGGATGGACGATATGCTTATGCGGTTTATCCCGGGGCTTCGGTAACGACGCTTCAGGTACTTTCTCAAAAGCCGGACTTCCTCGTTTTAAGCAATACGCGTGACGTTCAGGCGGTGTATTTTCCGGATCAGGGTTTGGTGCAGGCCGTGTTCTACTCGGCCGGAAAAATCAGCTGGAAAGACGGACGTTCGGTGAGTGTGGATCGTCCATGCGCGGTTCAGTTGAGGGTGGGGCAAGGACCCAGCGCAATCACCGGTACCGTCGCCGACCCTGCGCAAGTTCAGTCGCAAGTTCAGATTTGTGTGAGTGGGTTGACGTGTCGGACGATCTCACTTCCGCGCGGGCTCAATGCCGGCGCGTCGGTTGCTTTTTAAATTTGTGCGAGATGAACGGCCGGAGATCCCGCTTTCTTCCACAGATCCGATCCGCGAATCAAAACCGAGTTTGCGGCCGCAGGTCCTGGATCGTCTTCGAGGTAGAGAACTTTCATCGACGAGAAATCTTCGCTGAACGTGAACAACTGAGCCGCACAAAGAGCGCAAGGCTTCAGTGTCACGATCAAGGTCGCATTCGCGGGGATTTTTTGATGATGCCGATGAAGGTATCCGCGAATGAGATTGACTTCACAGTGATGAATTCGCTGGCGGGCGTTCGTGTTCCAGCCGAGCGAAAGCACCTCATTGCGGGATGAAAGCAGCACTCCGCCGACCGCGCGATCCGATTCGAAGCGTTTTTCTTGAGGGTCGGATCGGGTAGAAAGTTCGCGCGCAAGCGCTGCCGCCGCTTCCGGCGAAAGCGATTGCCCTAAGCGAGATTCGAGTTCCGCCGGAAGGGCGATGACTTGCGAAGAGAACGAGGGTCGCACCTCGATCCAAGTCAGGTGCTCACCGCTCTGTTCGGTAAAGGCATAAGCTTCGAGACGGCTCATCAGCCGCGCGCGTTTGGCGGCAACCTTGATCATGCCGTCGCAAAGCGGAGTCCGCTCCGTAAAACTGTAAATGCGATTCCTTAAAATTCGATTCGCTTGCGACGGCTCTTGCGCCCAAATGCCTTCGATCAAGGCGGTCATCGGTGTCCAGGGTTGTTCGGTCGAGGGTTTGATCGACAGTTCGGCGGGCACAGTGGTGTAATACACCGTTTCGCCATCGAGCAAAAATGCGCTCGCAGAATCAATCGGAGAGTTGCTCAAAGCCATTTTCTCCGTTTAAACCACGCAAAGATGATCACCGAGACGAGCGCCATGAAAAACAAACAGGCGGGATATCCCCACGAGCGATCGAGTTCGGGCATGTTGCGAAAGTTCATTCCGTAAACGCCGACAATAAAGGTAATCGGCATGAAGAAGGCCGAAAAGACAGTGAGCACGCGCATGATCTCGTTCGTGCGCTGCGATTCTTGGGCGAGGTACAAGTTCAAAAGTTGATTCAGGCTTTCGTTCAAGTCGTCAGCGTAAAAAAGCGTGTTCTCCAGGTCTTCTTTGAGGTCGATCACCAGCGGCTTGATGCGATCGTCGATCGGAGCGTTTCCGCGCGATTCGATATCGAGCGCGAAGCGCTTAATCATGTCACTCATCAGCCAAAGCAGACGCTTAAAGTTCGCGGCTTGTCGCTTCAGGCTGTAGACCTCTTGAAGGTTCAATTTTTGTTTGGAAAGCCCGAAGGCGAATTGTTCGAGCTTTTCAATCCGCTCGAAACATTGATCGATCGGTCGGTCGAAGCTTCCGATCGATTCTTGAATGATGTCGACAATCAATGCCGCTTTCGGATTTTCGGTTTGAGCCGCTAAAATCGGTTTCCAGCGTTCACGAAGCGCACGAATCGTAGAAGTATCGGAACGGTGAATGGTGATCAGAAATTGATCATCCGAAAAGATCGCGATTTTTCGAGTCAGATCGACGATGTCGGCTGCGTTCGGGGCATGAGCCTCGTCATAATAGCGCACGATCATGAATCGTTGCGAGCCTACGGCCTCGTATTTCGGAAGGTGCTCGGGTTGCAGGCAGTCTCGAACGGTCGTTTTATGAAGGCCGTACTTGGCCGCCAGCGCTTGAAGATCCTTTAGCGTCGGATTCGAAACGTCGATCCAGCGAAAATTCGAGGCAGGAGAAGTGATTTCTACGACGGTTGCCGACATTTCAGCCTGCTTTAGAGCGTTTTGACGTAGGCGGAATATTCGTCAGCACTCATGAGGGTCTGGAACTGTGCTTTTGCATCGCTCGCTTCGAGGACGATCATCCAGGACTGATGAGGCTCGGTGTTCAGCTTGCTCGGTTCTGAGGCCAGGTCACTGTTTGCCTGAGCGACCTTTCCTTGGATCGGCGAATAGAGATCCGAAACCGCCTTGATGCTTTCCACGACGCCGAAGGTTTCATGCGCCTTCAGTTCGCGTCCGACCTTGGGAAGATCCAGATAAACGATATCGCCGAGCGCGCTTTGCGCATGATCGGTAATCCCGATTTTCATCTGGGTGTCCGAAGTTAACTCGGCCCATTCATGGTCTTTCGTGTATTTCAGATTTTGGGGGTAACTCATGGTTGCTCCTGTTGATTGATTTATTTTTTATAAAACGGCGTTTTAACGACTTCGGACTCTTGAAACTCTTCGCGAACCTTCACGAACAACTTTGTTCCGACCGCTTCGTGGGCTTTGTCGATCCAAACGATGCCGATCGGAGTTTTAAGCGACGGCGAAGAGGTTCCGCTCGTGACCTGACCCACCCGGGTCGTGCGATCGGCGGCGTAAACCTCGTAACCCTGACGGGGAATGCCCCGACCGAGCGAACGAATGCCGACGAGCGCTTTTTTCGGGCCGCTCTGTTTTAGGGCTGAAATAGCGGATTTTCCGACAAAATCAGAATTTTTTTGAAGCTTCGTCACCCAGGCTAATCCTACTTCGAGCGGGTTGGATTCATCGGTCAATTCGTGCCCGTAAAGCGCGTACTTCATCTCAAGTCTTAAGGTGTCGCGGGCGCCGAGACCGCAAGGGAGTAAGCCTTCGGCAGATCCCGTTTCAAGAAGCGCGCGCCAAACCTTCGGAGCTTCACTCCATGAAAGATAAATCTCAAAACCGTCTTCGCCGGTGTATCCCGTGCGGGCGATGATCGCAGGAGTACCCAGGATCTTTCCTTCTTTGCACCAGTAGGTTTTAATCTCGGAAAGCCGAGTCTCGGTCAGGCCTTGCAAAATCGCTTCCGCCTTTGGACCCTGTACCGCAATTTGAGAGTATTGGGCCGATTGATTCGTCACCTTGGGCTTCGCGCCTGGGTACTGAGCCAACACCGATTGAATGTGAGCGAAGTCTTTGTCGGTATTGGATGCATTGACGACGAGTAAGAATTTTTCATGGCCCAGTTTATAGATGACGAGATCATCGACGATCCCGCCTTGGGCGTTGCACATCGCCGAGTACTGCGCTTGTTCGATTGAAAGAACGGAGACATCATTCGTGATTAGAAAATTTACGAACTCGGCTGACCCCGCGCCTTCGACGAAAATCTCGCCCATGTGGCTCACATCGAAAATTCCGCAGGCCGTCCGAACCGCCGTGTGTTCGGCCAAAACGCCCGAGTACTGGACGGGGAGTTCCCATCCGCCGAAATCGACCATTTTGCCTTTTAAATTCAGGTGTTCTTCGAAAAGGGCGGTTCGTTTGAGCATGGAATCAAATTAGCCAAAAAAGGGGGGTTTGCCAACTTAAACCAGCTTCTTCCACTCGACTTCCTTGAACCCGACGGTGCCGCCGCGATCGGTCAGAAGGAATGGGCGTTTGATCAGCTTTCCGTTTTTAGAAAGCAACGCAATGGCTTCGGCCTCGGTCATGCCCGCCTTGATTTTGTCCGAGATTTTAAGCTCGCGGTACTGAACGCCCGAGGTGTTGAACAGGTTTTTGAACGAACCGTCATGCTCTTTCAGGTAGCCCAGCATTTTTTTCAATTCAGCAGGACTCGGCGGCTGATCGACGATCGGAACTTTCACGTATGAAATGCCCTTTTTATCGAGAAATTTAAGCGCATTTCTGCACGTGCTGCATTTCGAGTATTCGTAGACTTTGATCATATTTTTCTCTCCGCCGAGGCATAGGTGTTTTCTAAAAGCATTTGAATGGTCATGGGCCCGACTCCGCCGGGGACGGGACTGAGTGCCGACGGGGTATCCCCCACGGATTCGACGTTGACGTCGCCCGAAAGTTTGCCGTCCGCTCCGCGATGAACGCCGACATCGATCACGACCGCACCGGGCTTGATCCAATCGGCAGTGACGAGGCTGTACGACCCGGCCGCAGCGAAGACGAAATCGGCGAGCCTGCAAAGCTCGGCCGGGTTTTTCGTTTTGCGATGAACTTGAATCACGGTCGCGTTTTCAGAAAGTAACAATGCCGCAAGCGGCTTACCCACGATCGAGCTTCGCCCGATCACACAGGCGGTTCTTCCGGCGACCGAAAGACCGTAATGTTTCAAAAGCGCTAAAATTCCAGCCGGAGTGCAGGGTAAAAATCTCGGTGCTCCGCCGACCAATAGCCCCACGTTTTCGGGATGAAGGCAATCGACGTCCTTTTTCGGGTCGACCCAGAAAACCACTTCGCGCTCCTGAAACTGCGGCGGAAGCGGGCGTTGAATGAGGATTCCGTCGACGTTCGGGTTGGCGTTGAGTTCTTGTGTTTTTTTCAGCACTTCATCGACGGAAGCGTGAGCGGGAAACAAAATCGTTTCATGGGTAAAGCCCACGCGTTCGGCAGCGATTCCTTTTTTTTCGACGTAAACCTGGCTTGCCGGATCTTCGCCGACCAAGATCACTGAAAGGTGCGGGGCGCGGCCGAGCTTAGCCTGAAGACTGGCCGTTTTTTGGGCTAGGGTCGTGCGCTTGAGGTCAATCAGTGGTTTTGCCAATAATTTCTGCATGTCTGTATTCGAATGTTACCACTGCTCACCCCAAACGGCAAAATTTGCCGGGTGCCGGGCTCGTCTCAATGAAGATCAAGGGCGTCAAAAATATACTTTTTGCATCAGGCCGTTGCCGTCCCGTAAAATAAAAGTCGGAGGACATGGATGTCTAAACCGTTATGGCCCGCAGTTTCAGGCGCGATGGCGCGCGATCATCAGGTCGAGGTGATTTCAAATAACCTCGCCAACGTGAATACGAACGGCTTCAAGCGCGACGACGTTTCGTTTCAAGAGTACCTCGCCAAAAAAGAAAAGACGGACGACCAGACCGTCGACATCCCTCGGTCTCCCATTAAAGACAAAGATTTGTACCCCTTGGACGGACGCGATCAATCGTTCGTCATCGTGAACGGAACCCATACCAAATTCACGCCCGGCGGTTTGAAGGTGACCGACAATCCGCTCGATCTTGCGCTCGACGGCCCTGGTTTTTTCGAGATTTCCACTCCGTCCGGCATTCGTTACACGCGTGCGGGAAGTTTTAAAATGGCGCCCGACGGAAAGCTCGTCACTACGGATGGCTATCCCGTGCTGGCGTCCGACGGCCAGGCCGGAGCGACCGATCCGGCCGGTCGGTACATCAATCTTTCGGGACGCGAAGGACCGCTTCACATCAACGATGGCGGCGAAGTGTACATGGGCGAAGAAAAAGTGGGTCAGCTCGACGTGGTCGAATTCGGAAGTATGGATCCGGTCCGCAAAGTGGGCAGTCTCAATTTCGAAAACAAGGATCCGGTTCGGAATCCACCCCAGGTTGCGGCGAAAACCCACGTAAAACAGGGCATGATCGAAACGTCGAACGTGAACCCGGTGCAAGAGATTAGCAATTTGATTCGCGCCAATCGGATGTTCGAAGAAGATTTGAAGGCGATGAAGACGGTAAACGAGATGATGTCGAAGGAAGTCAACGACATCGGGAAAATGTAGGCGATCGGAATAGGAGAACGACGGAATGTTTAAGGCACTCACCACCTCGGCGACCGGATTGGAAGCGCAGCAAGCGAACATCGATCGCATCGCGAACGATCTGGCGAACGTCAATACCGACGGCTATAAGCGCGATACGACCGAATTTCAGGATCTGATGTACGACACGATCAAAGAACCGGGTGCAAAACTAGGCGCGTCTTCAACGACTCCGGTCGGGATTCAAGAAGGCATGGGCGTGAAGGTCGGTGCTTCTCATAAAATTTTCGAACAAGGTTCGGCTAAGGTAACGAATAATCCGTACGACCTGATGGTCGAGGGAAAAGGGTTTTTCCCCGTCACGCTTCCGAACACGGGCGAAGTGGTTTACACCCGTGCCGGCGCGTTTAAGGTGGATGCGCAAGGACGGCTCGGCACGAGTAGCGGCGCTTTGTTGGAGCCCCAGATTACGATTCCCAATAATGCGACTTCGGTCGTGATCGGCCCCGACGGACAGGTCAAGGCCTACGACTCGCAAGGTGCCGAGTCGCAGCTGGGTCAGATTCAACTCGTCAATTTTGTGAACCCCCAAGGCTTGATGGCCATCGGCGGTAACTTTTACAAGTCCACGGCCGGTAGCGGGCAGCCGCAACAGGGCGTTCCCGGAGAAAACGGGGTCGGAACCGTCATGCAAGGGGCGCTTGAGGCTTCGAACGTCAATGTTGCCAACACTATGGTCGAGATGATCAACGCCCAACGTGGGTTTGAGATGAACACCCGGGTGATGGGGGTGGCGGATAAAATGCTTGAAGCCACTGCGAATATCGTGAGATAGTTTAATAAATGAGCGCAAGACGCGCTCGGGATGAAAAACCAGGAGGGTTTTTTGAAACATCGGTTTTTAACGCAAAAAGCGGCCGTTTATCGGGCACTCGTCGGAATATTTTTCTCGATTTGCGTTTGCGGATCGGCGCTTGCTCAAGGCGAGGCGCAAGCCCCTCAAGAAATCTCCGCCTCATCGACTTCTTTATCGGCACTCGTAAAAAATGCTTTAGCCGGTTCGTTCACTCATGCCGACATTCATTGCGCGGCGGTGGCGGACGTCGAAAAAACCTTGCTTGAAAAATTCACGAGTATCACCTCGGTCCGCTTGGTCGAAGCGAAGCCGAACGGCGTCGCAATTCTCGAAGTCTCCGGTCAGGGAAACCACGCCGAAGACACCGACGCTTCGCAAATCATCCAAGTTCCGTTTGAAGCATGGGTGAATGTTCCGGTCGCCACTCACCGGATTTTCCCCAATACGAAATTGAAGAACGAAGACTTCAAGGTTCAGGCCGTGAACGTCGCGAGCGGCGTCGGTCACGAGTTTCGCGGCGTTTTGGCCGACGAAAAAACGAATTTCGACCGAATGGAATCCACTCAAAGCATTCTTGCAGGTCAGTTCGTGGTCTCGAACGCGATTCGCAAGCAGCCCGATGTTCGTCGCGGTGAAATGGTGAAGCTCGAATTGATGTCGGGTGATCTTCAGCTGACGACTCAGGCCGTGGCGCAAGAGCCGGGCTCGGTCGGTGATGAGATCCGCGTGCTGGCGACGAAGACCAAAAAAGAGATTATGGGTAAAATCCAAAAAGATCATTCCGTCGAGGTGGATTTATGAGCCGCTTGGCGATCGTGCTGATTTTTGCGCTTTCGTTAAGCGCATGCTCGACGTTCAATCCGTTTAAGAGCGACGAACCCGTCGATTACAACGCGCTTACTTACGGCGATCAATATCACGATCAGTATCACGCTCCGACCGCGCGGACGGCGGAAGCACAGAAATCCGATGACTGGACGACCGGCAATTCCGATTCGGGTGCTTGGAGTGATCGTGCACCGGCGAACGCCCCCGATTCTACCCAGGCGACGAGTGCGGGCCAGTCGTATTACGGAAATAGCGACCCGGCGCTCGATCCGACCGACGAGTCGGCCCGTCAGCGCATCGAAATGGACCGAGGTTTGGCTGTCGATCATTATCGTTTGGGTGATCGCGCGACTCGCGAAGATTTTTACGACCGTTCGACCGGCGATGGATCGCTTTGGTCGAATGAAAACGATGCCAATTACTTTTTCACTAAAGGCAAGGTTCGCGCGAACGGTGATGTGATCTCGATCAAGATGGAAGAGCCCTTGATTCGTCAGATCGCGGACGAGATCAAAAAGAACCTTTCTCCGGCCGAGCAAGAAGTCGAAATGGCGCTTTACCGCAAGAACAATGCGCTGGCGAAGAACGATAAGGACCTCTCGGCCTATCGGAATCTCGATTCGGACGATCTTCATTCCAGCGAAGCCGAAGCCGTGAAAGAGCGCATGGAAAAATCGGTGCGTTGGTCGCAAGTCGATTTGAGCGCGGCCCTCGGGGTTGCACCGAAGGAAGAGCTTCGCGCCGAGATCATCGATCGCTATCAGAACGGAAACTACAAAATCAGAGCAGTAAAACGGGTGTTGTATCGGGGATCGTCGAAGTTGATGTCGCTCGTGGCGATCGCGCCGGCATCGGACTTCAACGACAAAGACATGATCGATTCGGGAAAACTTTATGAATATCAAATCAAAATCGCAAGATAAGACATGGTTTTGGGTCGCCTGGGCGGCGTTGATCGCGGCGTTTTTCGGGCCGATGAGCCTGGCTGCGACACCGAGTACCGCCGGTGCTCGTTTGAAAGACATCGCATCCGTGAAGGGTGTGCGTGAAAATATTTTGATCGGCTACGGCTTGGTCGTGGGCTTGAAGGGAACCGGCGATTCGAGCACGGAAGTGACGTCGAAGTCCCTCGGTCGTCTCTTCGGCAAACTGGGCCTGGATGTTGAGAAAAATGCGGCGATTAAATCAAAAAATGCGGCCGCAGTGATCGTGACGGCAAAACTTCCGCCGTTCGCGCGCTCCGGAATGCAAATCGACGTCTCGGTCAGCTCGATCGGCGACTCCGCTTCGCTCGAAGGGGGAATGCTGCTCGTGACTCCGTTGCGTGCGGGCGATCAACAGGTCTACGCGGTGGCGCAAGGCCCGGTGACCTTGGGTTCGCTCACGGACGGGAAAAGCACCTTTCCGACGGCGGGCCGAATTGTTTCAGGTGCGATGATCGAAAAGGACGTCAGCACGAATTTCTCGACCAAGAAGAGTTTTAGGCTCTCACTCAATAATCCGGATTTTACAACCGCGGCACGATTGGTGGCACTCGTGAACGCCGAGCTCGGGGGAAAGTTCGCCTCGGCCCGCGACAGCGCCACCATCGACATCGTCGTTCCGTTCAATTATGACGGCAACACGGTGGAACTCATGGCACGAATTGAGAACATTCGTGTCGTGACCGACGCGAAGGCGAAGGTGGTTCTGAACGAACGCACCGGAACCGTCGTGATGGGCGAGCGGGTGACGATCACCCCGGTCGCGATCTCGCACGGCGATCTTTCGATCGAAGTGAAAAGCGGTGCGAAGGCCGAACATATTTTTAACTTGAACCAAGGTTCGGCGACCGTTTCGGACCTGGTGAAACTTTTAAACACGCTGGGCGTGCAACCCAAAGACCTGACCGCGATCTTTCAGACGATCAAGGAAACGGGTGCGCTTCAGGCCGAGCTTGATGTGATGTAGTTTGTGAAACGAGGAAAGGGGAACGGACCGCGCGAAATCCAAGGATGGAGAAAAGAGGCTTCATGATCCAGGAAACAGAAACGATGCAATCACCTGCTAGGATGGCGGGTAAAATCAGTTCTGCACAATTCATAAGCCGAACCGCGCTCAAGAAACAGGATGTTTCCGTCCGTCCGGACTTTCCGTTTTGCATGGGATCTGGGAGGGGTTTCGCATGAAGCTCCCCCAGATTCCCCCCCTCAAACCCCAACAAAAAATTGACGCGAACACCGACCCCCGGGTGACCCCGCAGATGCGCAAGGCCGCCGAAGGCCTCGAAGCCGTTTTTACGCAAGAAGTGATGAAGGCGATGCGCGGAACGGTCCAACCGTCAGAATTTTCACTCCATAATTCGGCCACCGATGTCTATCAGGGTATGCTCGATCAGGAATACTCGGATATTTCGGCACGTAAAAATTCCCTGGGTTTGACGGATCAAATCCTGGAATATTGGTTGCGCTCCATGCCGCCCGCACAGTACAATCAAAGTAAGGATCCACAGCCGACGGCCCAGACGGTCGCCCGGCGTACAGGAGGTACTCATGAGGATCAATCCGGCGAATAATTCCATCATTCAATCAGACACTTCGGTCTCGAAAAATTCGGAGTCGAAAAAATCGGAACGCTTGAAACAAAGCGGTTACGAGTCGCGTATCGGTCATGAATCCGGTTCGAAAAAAACCGATTCTTCGCATGCCGAGATTTCGTCTCGCGCGCACGAAATGGCGAAGGCGAAACAGCTTGCTTCGGATGCTCCGGACGTTCGCGAGGCGAAGATCGCCGAACTTCGCGACAAAATCCAAAATAAAAAATATCACGTCAGCGCGAACGACATTGCCGATCGCCTGGTGGATCATCATTTGAAAACGTTTTAAAAACCCATGACCCTCCGAGCAGGATGCGGGTGAGGAAAAGATGGAAAACGAGTCCCTACAAGAAAAATTGCATGCCTCTCTTCAAGAGCTGATCGGGTTACATCGCCAGCTTTACGAGGTGATTAAGGCCGAGAACGACGCAATTTCGAACGCCGATCTGAAAGCCACTTACGATGCCGTGGCCGCGAAGGAAGCGCTCGTACATTGGATTCATCGCGCCGAGATGAGTCGCCATGCCGTGACTTACACCCTGGCTCAGTCCGAGAATCTCGAAACTCAGTCGCCGACGCTGAAGGAGCTGATCCTTCATTTTCAAGCGTCGAACCCCGATCTTTCGAATCGCTTACAAGTCGATCTGAACTCGCTCGTCGTTTTGGTCGAGCGGATCAAAAAACAAAACGAGTTGAACGGACGCCTGGTCGAGTCGTCGCTCAAGCACGTCAACAACATGAAGAAAAATATCTTCGGCGAAACGACCCATCAGGGCCGTACGTACAACCAGCAAGGACAAAAAAACGCAGGATCTTCGAACGAGCACGGACCACGGCTCGTCTCGAAAGAAGTTTAAGGGGAAACGGGCACGGATGGGCATGCTGAATGTTCTTCAAACCGGAAGGTCGGGAATGACGACCGCGAAAGCGGGAATCGCGACGGCCGGTCATAACATTTCGAATGCCAATACCGAAGGCTATTCTCGTCAGCGGGTCACGTCCGAAGCGCAAGTCGCGCAACAGATGGCCGGACAAGGCGGTCCTTACGTCGGCGAGGGCTCGAAGATCGGGCGGATCGAACGCATCAACGACCAGTATCTTGAAAAGCAACTTCGCGAGGGCGGTCGCGATCTCGCTTACCACGAAGAAAAACAGGTTTTCTTGAATCAGACCGAAGACGTGTTCAACGAAATGAACGGCGACGGATTGAACCGGCTGGTCGCGACCTTCTTCAACGACTTCCGCAAACTTTCGAACGATCCGACAAGCGAGGCGATTCGTCAGTCGGTGCGCGAATCTTCTCAGGCCATGGTGAACGATTTTCGCCGAATTCGTACCGAAATGGAGCAAATCCGCTCCCACGTCGACAATCGTATCGACGGATACATGAAAGAACTGAACACCCAGGCCAAAGAATTAGCCGAATTAAACGTAAAAATCCGCACGTCCGAGATCGCGGGCAACGAGGCGAACGACCTTCGCGATCGACGCGATCAGATCGTGAAGAAGATGAATACCTACGTCGATCTGAGCACCCATACCGACAATAACGGGATGGTCAGTGTCGACATCAAGGGTGTAGGACCGCTCGTGACCGGCCCGAATACCGAGCAATATTTCGTGGGCCGCGAGGCCGCCGTTCCCGAAGAAGGAAGCGTCGATAACTCGCTTCAGATCGCGCGTTCCGAGTTCAGCCACAATTACGTGACTTCGCAATTCCAGGGCGGAAAGATCGGCGCCTTGATCGAGACTCGCGACAAGGAAATTTCAAAAGTCCTGCATCGCTTGGACGACCTGGCGTTCTCGGTTTCAAACGCGGTGAACGAAATCCATCAGCGGGGCTTCACGGCCGACGGCAAGACCGGTGTGAATTTCTTCAAGCCCATCGCCTCGCAGACGGGCGCAGCCCAGATGCTGGCACTTTCGGATGCGGTTCGCGGCTCGGTTTCGAACATCGCCGTGGCCCTTCAGCCCGGTGCGCCCGGCGACAACCGAAACGCACTCGCGCTTGCGAATCTTCAGAATCTTCACTTGATGAACCAAGGCAAAACGACCTTGGACGATTTTTACAATTCGATCGTCAGCGACGTCGGCGTCAGCAACGCGCGAAACAAAGAGGCCTTGGGTCAGCAGCAAAGCATCAACACCCAGCTTTCGAAAGTGCGCGATCAGGTTTCGGGCGTGTCGATCGACGAAGAGACTACGAATTTGATGCAGTTTCAGCACGCGTTCGACGCTTCGGCTCGCGTGATCAAGACGGCGGACGAGATGCTGGATACGATTTTATCTTTGAAGAAATAGGTGACTGAATGAGGGTGAGCGACAACACAAATATGGGCGTGGTTCGGGATAGCATCCAGCGCTCGCGCTCGCGCATGGAAAATCTCCAGATGGAGACGGCGACGATGAAAAAGCTCAACAAACCCTCGGACGATCCGGTCGGGTCGGCCAAAGTACTTGAGGTGAGGACGGACAAGGTGAACAACGAACAATTCCAGATGAACGCGAAGTTGGCCGAAGCTTTTCTCGATAACACCGATCATGCGCTCGAAGACTTGAGCGACATCGTGATGCGTGCGAAAGAAATCGCGATCGGTCAGGCCAGCAGCGCCAGTTCGACACCCGAAAGTCGTTTGGGTGTGGCCGAAGAAGTGAAGCAATTGTTCCAGCGCGCGGTCGCAACGGCAAATCGCCGCATCGGGGATCGTTACATTTTCGGAGGCTACAAAAGTTCAAGCCCGCCGGTCGATGCCGACGGCGCGTTTCACGGCGATGACGGCCAGATGATGGTCGAGATCGGCCGCGAAGTTTACATCGGTATGAACATTCCCGGAATCGAAGCGTTCAATACTCATCCTGAGGCTTCGGCGGATCATCAACGAATTGAAAAAACTCCGGACGGAAAATCGCCCAAGAATGAAGAGAATCAACCGGCTCGCAGACTCGCGTCCGAGGATGGAGCGGTTCAAGAGCAAAACGCAAATTTGTTTCAAGAGTTGAAAGCCCTGCGGGTCGGTCTTCTCACGGGTGATCTGGATGCGATTCGCGGAACGCTCGATCGCTTTGACGGGTTGCTCGGAAAAGTTGTCGCGACCCGCGCAAAAATCGGTTCGCGAATTCAAGGCATTCAGGGCAATGTGACGGCGATGGAAAGACATAATATCACCAACGCCCAGCTCACTTCCGGCATCGAAGATGCGGATATGACGCAAGTGGTAAGTGATCTGGCCAAGGAAGAAACCGTCTTTAAAAGCAGTTTAGCGAGTTCTAAACACCTCATTCAGCCGACTTTATTGGACTTTCTGCGATAATTCCCTTGTGAAACGGCGGTCTTTACGCTAACAAAACCCCTGAGTAACAGGATTGACTCACTGTACAGCCTTGCATTGGCTCGAATCCAAATCGAGCGCTTCTGACAGTAGCAGTTCAGACATGGAGATAGTTCATGCTTGTATTAACCAGAAAACTTGGCGAAAGCATCGCAATCGACGATCACATCAAGATCACGGTCGTTCAGATTAAGGGAAAACAAGTTCGCTTAGGAATTCAGGCGCCGAAAGAGACGAAAATTCACCGCGAAGAAGTTTACTCGGCCATCCAAGATCAAAACAAAGAAGCAGGCAGCGCTCCGGCTAATCTCGATCAGGTTTCCAAAGCCCTGAAGGGCTGAGATCAGGAATTGTCGCCAAGCGTCAAATCATTGTCAGTATTTTGACATTTTTTTCTTTACCTCAATAACGCTATTGCTCATGCTAGGGGGAGCGTTTATCCTATTGATAGGGATGGAGTTTAATCCCTGGAGGTTTTTGTGGTCGTACAAACAGGACGTTTTGGCCAAATTGAAGTTTCTTCCGAAGAAATCATTTCGATCCCGAGTGGGATTTTCGGATTTCCAGAGGATCACAACTTTTGTTTGGTCGATTCGGGAGATGACACCCTCATTCTCTGGTTACAATCCTTAAGTAACCCGCATCTCGCATTTCCGGTTTTGGAACCGAAGGTTTTTAAACCCGATTACATCGTTCGCCTGTCGGCGGCCGAGTTGCGCGAGCTGCGTCTCAATTCGATCAATGACGCAAGTGTCTTTACCATTCTGACCATTCCAAGCGATCTGACTGAAATGACTGCGAACCTGAAGGCGCCCGTGGTGATCAACACCAAAGAAAAAGTCGCCAAACAAGTCGTGCTTCAAGAAAACGATCAGCCGATCAAGCACCCGATGTTTAAAGAGCTGCGCGCGCATCTGGTTTCGCAACCGACGAAATCCGAGCCGAAAGCATCCGAACCGAAGGCCGCACTGGAAGTGAGTTCGCTTCCGACTTCGACGAACGTTCGCACGATCTAATTCCCAATTATTTTTTAATCAAATCCAGATAGGCGATGGCTTCGCGGTAAACGGGGTCGATCTCCAACACCGATTCCCATTCCAATTCCGCGTCCAGCACGTTCCCCTGGCTGTAGTGAAGCAGGCCCAGCTGAATTCGAACGGTCAAGTCGTTCGGGCGCTCGACCTTCAATTGTTGAAGATCTTGAATGGCGCGCGTGATGAATCCTTTTTTGGCGAAGGCCTTGGCTCGCTTCACTCGGATGTCGATCGACTGCGGGTCGAGTAAGATCGCCTTATTGTACTCCTCGACGGCTTCGTCGAATCGACGATAGCGAAAGTACAAATCACCCAATTCGAAATGTTTGACTGAAAAACGCCGGTCGATCTGAGCATCGTCGCCGATTTGCTTCAGAAAAACGCTTTGATTGGCCTGTTCGAAGATCTTCTTCGCCTCGTCGTAGCGTCCGATATCGTTTAAGATCACGCTCAGGCAAACGGCCGCGTCGGTGTGCTTCGGGTCGTAGTGAAGCGAACGCTTCAGGTCTTCGATCGAATCGACGAGTTTTCCCTGATAAGAGCGCATCAGCCCGCGCAGATAAAAATAATCGGCATTGTCGGGCTCGGTGATGAGTCCTTGCTCAAGCATCAGCTCGGCGTCGGAATAGTTCCGCTGAAGAATTTTTTTATGAATTTCTTGAGTGGTAAACATCGATTCCCGCTTAAAGGCTTCTTAACAACTCTTTCGCTTTGTCCGTTACGGACGAGCCGCTGTAATCGTCGAGAATTTTTTGCAGCCGTAAGCGTGCCGAATCGGGCTTTTTGCGGCGGATGTAAAACTCGGCGATGCTGAGTTCTTTTTCGGCGAGCTTGTCGTAAGCAAGCGTCTTCATCTGGGCTGCTTGCTGAGCGTATTCGCCGTCGGGATACTTGCGAAGGTATTGGTTAAATGCGTTGATTGCGCTGTCGGCCGAACGCAAATCGCGTGCGATGGTCGACGGGATGTCTTTGAAGTAAGCCTCGCCCGAGCGGAAAAGCGCATAGGCCGCCTTCTCATGGCGGGGGTAAAGCTCGACGAAGGTTTCATAAGCGGCAGAGGCTTCGGGATAAGACTCTTGCAGAAAGTAAACATCGCCCATCCGAAGTTGTGCGAGCGCGCCGTAGCTCGTATACGAGAACTTGCTTTTAACGATGCGAAGCTTGTCCAAGGCCAGAAGATAACGGTCGTTATCGATGTCGTCCTGCGCGTCTTGGTAAACGTCCTTCGGATCGGATTCGTTGATCGGTTTCGAGGCGCAGCCGAACCAAAGGGTTGCGCTTCCCGCGATGAACATCAAAGAGAACAAAATTTGAAGCGACTTTCTCATTTAATCAAACTCCTTTTCATGAGGTCTAAAGCGGCAAAAGACTCGAAAGCGGAATCCATGCGGTTTGATCAGATTTATACCGCACTTTTTGCCAAAGTTCATTGTCATTCACCGAGACGGCCGAGCCGACGAGCCGTACTTTGATGCCGGGCTCGATCGGCAGGATTTCCGGATAATTCAGCCCCGGCCCGCTTCGAAGTGTTTGTTTCAAAATCACCGTGGCGGGTGGATTCAGATTCCCCGCCTTGTAAATGCCATAGAATGCAAATGACAGAATCAGGGCCAACACGCCGAACCAACCGGAAGGCTTGAGAAAGGTCTTGATCAGATTTCGGGTTTTTAAATAGGCGCGGATCCACAACAGCGAAACTAAAACCGTGATGAGTCCGATGACGCCAAAAATCTCGTCGCCTTGAATGCGATCGGCAAATTGCTCGAATTGATTAGATGCGCCATCGATCGCAATTTCGCTATTCTGTCGGGCGAGTTGTTGCCGAAATTGTTGACGGGCCAACTCTAAATTGCGCAGGATTTCAGGATCATGGGGTTTGACGCGATTTGCTTTTTCGAGATACGCGGTCGCCAGTCCCGGTTGCTTGAGCTTTCCGTACAACACGCCGACGTTGTAAAAATAATTCGCATCATACGTCGGATTCTGCTGAATGGACTCCAGCTGCTGTTGATCGGTCATTTCATTTAAATGTAACGATGCTTCCTCCTTCCTTGCAAGAAAAATAAGTATTTGATATTTAAAAACAAGATGGTGAGTTTCGAAAAATTCAAAGAGCATGCAAAGCGCGTATTGAGCATTCCTTCGCACTCGGAATCCGGGAACGAAGAACTCGTCCGCTACCTGCAATCGATCATGCACGACTTCGGGTTCAAGCCTCAGCTTCAGCCCGTCAATCACTCGCTGGATCGTCTTTCGAAGCGGCAATACAACTTGATCGGATTTTCGTCGGATAACCTGGTCGATCGCACGACCCGCCGGGGGGTTCTCTTTGTCAATCCGCTCGATGTGACGACGGGAAACCTTCCGCAGCTTTGGACGGCGACGCAGGGGAATCCGCACGCTTCGGTCGCAAGCGAAAATGGAATCGTCGGAGCGGGAGCACTTCAGGGCAAACTCGATTTTCTTTGCCGAATCTACGGCGCACTCGATCTGCTCGATCGTCGACATAAAAATCCGATTTACCTCGTCGGAACCTGCGCATCCCACTACGGCATGATCGGGACCCGGTTTTTGATCGAATCGCTGTCGGTGAACCCGAAAGAAGCTTACACCTTCGCACCGACCGGGCTTTCGACTTGCAAACAGGCGCCAGGACAGGTGTCTTATACGATCGACGTCGATTCGTCGGCACGCGATCGCGATTCGCGCGGTTACAACCGCTGTGTCGAGCTGACCGCATTCGGGGTCAGTATGGATTTCTCGGCACCCGATTCGGCAATCAATGCGTTCGATTTGTTGATGGATCTTTTGCTCGACGCCGCATCGAACGGTTTTGATTTTCAATGGTCGACCTTGGAATCGAAGGGTGCCGAGGGAGCGAACCCGGACCTCGCTAAAGCGCAAATTTTTCTGACCGCGTTTCAGTTCGAAGACTTCAAGCAGTTCATCCGCCAGAAGCTCGATAATGAAGAAAAACAGCGGTTTTTCCGCATCGAGTATACCGGTGTCTCTGAGGCGGGCACGAGCTTCATTCCGAGCTCCTTGATCGAGGTTGCGCTCGAACTCGAATACGAATGGAAAAAATTCATTCAAGAGCTGAATCAAAAGCCGAATCCCAGCTTCGAGTACCCGCACAATGTCGGCACCCTGACTGCGGTTCGCGCGCGCGGAGCCGGAAAGCTCGGCGTGTCTTTCACGTTGCGGTTTTTGCCGAATCATTCGCATGTCGAAGTCGACGAGCGCTGGAAGAACACCGTTCGACGGATTTCTGAAAAGCACGGCAATTTTCATTTTCAGCTTTTGAGGGAATACCTGGTCCAAGGCGTTCATGCCGATCAGGCCCAGACCGCGAAAAACTCGAATTATCTGAGTGACGCAGGCTTATTCGATAAATCGAAATTTCCGGTGACGATCATCGGTGCGGGCTCGGTTTCGGGTCTTCCGAAGGGCCCGAACGAATCGATTGCCTGGGCAGAACTCGAAAAGGCGATCGCCGCCTACCGTGAGCTGATGCTGGCGGTGAGCGGTTAAGGGAGCATCCGATGGACTCAAAAACCGCACATCCCCGCTTTTTGATTCGTGAAGTTCATCGGAAAGATCTCGACTCGTTGATGGCGCTGGCGAACACGCCGGGGATGTTCAACCTTCCGACGACCCAAGACGGCATGAAGGATCGCATCGAGCTTGCTTCGAAATCGTTTCGCGGAGACGGTCGGCCGCTCGCCCGAAACAAATATGTGTTCGTCGCCGAAGATCTTGAAACCGGCCGAGTCGTGGCGACTTCGATGATTGCGGGCCAGCACGGAACCGAAGCCTCGCCGCATTACTATTTCAAGGTCGGGACCGAAAAGCGATTTTCGGATGCCATTCAAACCGGATTCATTCACGGAACACTGACGCTCAAGATGCAAACCGACGGGCCGACCGAACTGGGTGCGCTCGTGGCTGGCGAAGAATATCGCAATCATCCCGAAAAGGTGGGGCGACAGGTTTTCTTTGCGCGCTTTTTGTTTTTGAGTCAGAACCGCGATCGTTTCAAGGATCAAATTATCGCCGAATTGCTTCCGCCGCTTAATAAAAAGGGCCATTCGCCGTTGTGGGAGGCCGTGGGTCGTCGATTCACGAATCTCGATTACTGGGAGGCCGACTCGCTTTCAGCCCAGAACAAGGAATTCATCTTCGATCTTTTTCCGCAGGGAAAAATCTATACGACCTTTCTCGCCGCCGACGCAAGAAACTCGATCGGACGAGTGAGCAAGGCCACCGAACCGGTTTTGCACCTGTTGAAGCGCATCGGCTTCACTTATCAAAATGAAATCGATCCGTTCGACGGGGGGCCGCATTTGCGCGCCCGTGTGAACGAGATTATCCCGCTCAAGAAAATCAAGACGCTTCAATTGAAGCCCGACATGAAAATCGATGCCGACGAAGCCGAGCCGGTATCGGGCCTGATTACGCCCGCGCAAAAAAAGGACGAATTCAGAGCATTGAACGTATCGGGACGAATCGTGGCTTCCGACCTCGTTTTGAATCCCGGCGAAGACTTAGCGCGGATGAAGCGGCTTTTAAAGATGGATGCGACCGAATCCGTCATCTTTTTGCCGTATTTTTAGCCCGTTTTCGATGTTAAAATAAAATCATGAGCAAGGAAAACATCTCGGTCCATTCGAGTTTGATTGGCGGTAAAGCACGCGTTCCGGGTGATCCGACCGGCGAATGGTGGGTGCGATCCCCGGCTCAAGCCGAAGAAGAGTATGCACAATGCCTTTACGCGTATTCGCAAATCGATGAGGCGACGGAAGCCGCGATTCAGGGTGCCCGGTCCTGGAGCGAGAGATCGCGCGCCGAAAGAATTCAAATTCTGAATCGTGCGCACGAACGAATCAAAAAAGCGCAGCCGACCTGGTTTCAAATTGCATCCCGAGAGCTCGGGCGTTCGTCGAACGATCTCAAACTTGAATTTCGCCAATGGGAGCGTTGGTTCGACGCGTGGTCTGCGCAGGCTGAGTCGAGTTTGCAGACCCGACAAGAATCGCGAGGCATCACCGCACTCGTGGGCTCATATGTGTGGCCGCTTTTTCATACCCTGCCGTTCGTGTTTTTGAACCTGCTGGCCGGAAATCCGATCGTGATCAAACCCTCCGAAAAATCCACGCTGAGTGTTCTGGCATTGGGCGAGCTTCTGACGAGCGATCCGGCATTGGCTTCGCTCGTGCACATTTTAATCGGCGAAAAAGAGACGGGGCGCAGGCTTGCTTGCCACGATCAAGTTCAGACGGTGATTTTCGTAGGCTCGTTCGAAGTGGGAATGCGGGTGAAGCAAGACACGCTTTCGCAGCCTTCGAAGGAAGTGCTTCTTTATTTAGGGGCGAAGAATCCGATGGTCGTGTGCGAAGACGCGCCTGACGCGAAAGTCTTGGATGCCTTGATTCAAGACGCCTTTTTATCGAGCGGGCAGCATTGTCGAAGTGCTTCGATCGCGTTTATCCATCAATCGCGCTATTCGGGGTTTTGCGACGCCCTTCACGAGCGCGCCAAGCAATTCAAAATCGGTGCGCCGTCAAGCGAGCCGTTCGCGGGTCCGCTGATCGACAACGCGATGGTGGATCGCTATCTGAAGTTTTCAGGGATCTCCGAGCGCGAGGGGGCGCAACTTTTGATGCGAGGAAAGCCGCTCGTATTGCCTGAAAAAGGGAATTATGTCACTCCGACCTTGGCGGCATTCGAGGCGATGACGCCCGAGCAGGTGAAGAAAAGTATCTCGTTGCAGACGGAGATTCTTTCTCCGCATTTAAGTTTGATCCGGTACTCGTCTTATGACGAACTCATCGAATTGATCCGACCGTTGCAGCACGGACTGGCGGCTTCGATCTGGGGTGAAAACGCCGATCGAACGAAGGCGATCGCAAGGGATCTTGCTTTCGGTCAAGTTTCGGTGAATCAGAGTTTACTCGAATGGGACCCTTGCGAATCGTTCCAAGCGAGAAAACGATCGGGGAATCACGCCTATTACGGTTTGAAATTGATCGAACAGCTCGTATCGCTGAAGTCTGTCGGTTCGGTCTGAGGTGAAATAAAAAAAGCCAGGTGAGTGAATCACCTGGCCTCGGTTTGCATCGAGATGCAAGAAGCTTTTGAGGAAGCGTCGATTAAGCCTCACCCATTTTGGTCACGTTGAAAGCTTGAGGGCCTTTCGGACCGGTCATGAGTTCGAACTCGACCGGCTGACCTTCAGACAGAGTCTTAAAACCGTCGCCTTGAATCGCGCTGTAGTGAACGAAGATATCCCCATTTGCCGTTTCCGCCTGAACGAAACCGTATCCCTTCGCGTCGTTAAACCATTTCACTGTTCCCTTAGTTGTAGCTGCCATTCCAATACCCCTTTCACAACGATGTGTAGCAACACAAAATTAGTATGTACTCATAGGGATATCGGTAACTCAAAACATCGTCAAATGAAAAAAGCAGAGTATTTTACTACCCTGCTTTTTTATTCTTTAAGGAATGCGGTCTGCGATCAGTTGATCACGAACGTGGGTTGCAAATTGCCGGTTTGCGTTTGCGAGTTGGCTTGATAGAACGACGCCGAATTCAGCGGCATCCCGTTCGGAGTGATCTGCGGTGTGAACATCATCGACGAGCTGGTCGGGTTGATGTACATCGATCCGAATCCGTAATTTTGTCCATAGCCTTGAAAGGCCATCGGATACATCTGCGGGAACATCGAATACGCTTGGCCTTGAAAGAACTGTCCGTAAGGCTGGCCGAATGGACTGAACATCTGTCCGGACATTTGACCAAACATCTGCCCAGGCATCTGGCTCGGCATTTGGCCTGCCATCTGGCCGAACGGTGAGTACTGCGGATATTGCGCGTACGGATTCTGATTCAGGCTAATGCTATAGCTCCGTTGTTGAAGGCTTTGCAGTTGCGAAGAGGCGATCTGGAGTTGCTTCTGAGCCTCAGAACAATTCGTAAAGTTAAATTGATTCTGGGTACCCGCACAGACGGCTTGCGCATTGCGTTGAAGTTTTTGGATCTCGGCCGGTCCGTTCTTCAGGGCTGCTTGAACTTCAGGGTGGCTCGGATCGATCGACAAGAAGGCCAGGCGGCGGTTGCCGTCTTTTCCGTAGTCTTTCGCGATTTCAAGCGCTTCTTTTTTGCGTTCGGCGTCCATCTTCGGAAGCTTTGCGATCGCAGTGTAAGTCTGAGCCATGAAGTCGGCGCCTTGGGTCAGGACGACCGAACTTTGTGTGCTGACCGAAAGCTCCTGATCTTTTCCGAGAAGGGAGGTCATTTGCTCGGTCACGCTGTCCAGGTATTTCTGTTGATCGGCAACACTGATTTTTAAGGTCGGAATCAAGTTCGCGGTTTGCACCAGATCTCCTCGAATGACTTCAAGCTCATGAATCGATTGCGCAGAGGGAATGCGATCGGCGGATTGTTGAATCGAAAGTTCCAAAAGTTTCGGAAGCAGCGATGCAACGAGCGGCGAATCGGTCGACTTCAGTTCGTCGATGCGGGTGCGCAGCGAGTTGGCGTCGGCATTGCACTCTTTACAGTCGAGTTTCTGAACTTGCTTTTCGAGTTTGACGTACTCGCCTGATTTGGCCGAGTCGTCGGTGAGTTGAACTTTGTTCGACGAATCGAGCAGACCCGCCATTGCGATTTCATGATCCGAAACGGCCGAGTGACTCAGCTTCGAAATGGAGCTGACGTCTTTTTTGTCATCGTCCGCATGTTGCACGCAATCCGACAGGGTTTTTAAATTTTCATTTCCATGAAAGGTCAATCGACCGCCGACTCGGCTGGCGTGTTCCTTCAGATCATCCAGGTTTTGAAGCTGAGTATTGCTCGGCAGCGCATCGGCGGATTCCTTTTTCACGTCCAAAGTCAACTGATCGGCACAAACCTCGGGGAGTTCACCCGTGAGTTGAAGGTTGTTCTCATGAAACGTGAACCCTAATCCGAGCTTCTTAAATTCGTCGGCATCCACGATCGTGTCTACCGCTTTTGCTTTCGGGGCTTTCAGCGCGACGGGTTTGACTTGAAGGGACGGTTGTTTTTTCAAATCCACATCGACCTTGAGGGGTTCGACCTTGGCTGTGGGAATCGGTTGGATGTCCGTAGGGACGTCTGTGGCGACACCGGCGTGGGCAGTAATGGGGGCTTGAATGAGGGCGAAAACGCCTAAAAATAAGAACGAACGACGATTGGGTTTCATCTCTAGATCTCTCCTATGGTTGGTCTCTCGGGGGATGGAAATGCAAGGGTGGGGCCAGCGCCCGAGTGGCTATATTTCAGTTGAAGTTCGAAATGTGTAGGAATCAGACAGGGGTGTCGAAACTTTAGACAATCATATTTTTACATAAATTCTATTGATTTGGACGTTGATTTGCGCAAATTTGACTGCTAGAATCAGCGCCACTGATCGGAGGAGATCATCATGACTGATCGAAAGTTGACTTTGGCCTTAATTCTAGGATGTTTGACTACGGCTGCGTTTGCACACGCTTCGCCCATCGACGGAAGTACGGATGAAGCCTATCAAAGCAACCGCGATTTGCTGAAATCTTTCGTGAAGATTCATGAAAGCGCATTTGAAACCGGCGTGCTTTGCTCTTCGACTTTGATTTCTAAAAACATTCTTCTGACCGCACGTCATTGCGTCGATCTGCTGATGCCGGGCGATTCGATCGAACTCAACGATCAGGCCAGCTTCGAAGTCGTCGCGATCGAAAAGACCGCACAAGAAAATAGTTTCCCGAAAGGACAGCCCGGAACCAGCACCGATCTTGCCTTGATTCTGTTCAAGTCGAACGACTGTGCGAATTCCAAATTGAGCGACATTTCGCCGATTCCTTTGGCGACGGACGCGAATCGTGCCGATCTTTCGAATCGGGTGCTGATCGCGGGTTACGGAATCAGCGGACCGAATCACGGCGATGCCGGGACCCTGCGCGCGGGCTACAACGAATGGTCTTGGAGCGATTACTCGAAACCTACAGCGGACCGACAAAAACTGGCAAGCTCGCTCATTACTCGCGGACACCTTCCGCAAAACTGCCTGATGCTGGCAGGAGAACGAACGGACATCGTCGGATTCGTCAACGAGACGGGAAAGAAGCTTTCGTCACAAGGAGCTGATTTTTCGGGCATGAATCCGAATCCTCCGAAGGATGCCGTGGCTTTGTCGGGAGATTCCGGAAGTGCCGCGATCGCGTTCGATTCCCAGCAACAACCCTACATTGTGGGCGTAACCAGTGAGGCTTCCGATCGCGCGGTGGCGAGCCCTCGGGTGGTCTTCGCGCTGGAACCGGAAAACTCCAGCCCGATCTTTCAAACGACCGTGCCGCCGGAAGACCCACGCCAGCGCATCGATCTTCCGATGGTCAATGCCAACCGAGATCTTTTGAAGAAGCTGACGACGGACGGATACTTGGATCAAAACCGAACGGTGCTGAAAAATTTCGGGGTCATGGTCCGCCAATCTCGATTGTCGTTCTCGCTCTATGCTTCGGTGCTTAATTCAGAAAATCAAACGTTTATCCGCCAGGCACTCGACAAGCTCTCTGCCCAGCGAGACGCGGCGGGTTATTGTCAATAGCCCGTTGACCCGGATTTGAAATCTTCGTACAGTGAGTTTCACTATGAAAGATGATTATCCGTTAAAGGGCACGACC